>WNEZ01004890.1_pt1 | contig 14533 bp, 14 predicted proteins | sample 5400521 | NCBI WGS metagenome assembly WNEZ01 (sample SAMN13153339, study PRJNA577476) | soil metagenome | isolation source: 120 cm saprolite under Douglas fir tree site 2 hole 1 replicate 1 | place: USA:California | collected 2015-04-18
CGACGAGTTCGGCTGCGCTGCCGCCCCGCCCGGCCTCCAGCGCGGCTTCGAGCCGCGCCGTGCCGAATTCCGCGCCTTCGGTATCGAAAGCCTCGGTGATCCCGTCGCTGAACAGAAACAGCGCGTCGCCGGGATGGAGCACGGTTTCGTCGATGCGATACGGCATCTCGGCGTCGATGCCGAACGGAATGCCGGTCCCGGCCAACGTGTCGCGCCCGCCTTCAGCGCGCAGCAAATAGGGCGGGTTGTGGCCGGCATTGCAGTAACGCAACACCCCGCTCGACAGGTCGAGCACGCCGAGAAAGATCGTGACGAACATGCAGGCGGTGTTGTGGGTGGCGAGCAGGCGATTGGCCGCCTCCATGCCGGAGGCCATATCGCCGGCGTTGGTAAGGCTGCGCATCACCGTGCGCGACACGGCCATGAACAAGGATGCCGGCGTGCCCTTGCCGGAAACGTCGGCGACGATGACCGCGAGCCGACTCTCATCGATCAGAAAATAATCGTAGAAATCGCCGCCGATCTCGCGCGCCGGGTGCATCTCGGCATGGAGATCGATCCGCTCGGTCGGCCCGTCGCGCACCCATGGCGCCGGCAGGATCGATTGCTGGATCTCCGCGGCCGCCTGCATCTCCTCGCGGCGATGCTGCTTGGCGCGGATCTCGGCTGCCATGCCGGTAAACACCCGGGCGAAGGTTGCCAATTCGCCCGGCTGGTTGCTCAGCTGGTCCAGCAACGCCGGATCATACTCGTCGCGCCGCAGCGCCTCCGCCGCATAGGTCAGGATGGCGAGCGAGTGGTTCATCGTCGCCAGACGGCTGCCAAGCTCCCGGATGATCGCCAGGCCGATCGACGGGTAGTCGGCGCTGAGCCGCATCAGGCTGGCCTGCGCAATGCGGATCACGAGCAGATCGGTGCGCGCGATGACGGTCGCGGTACGCGGCAAATCGGTAAAGACGCCAAGCTCGCCGATGATCCGATTGGGCCCGATCGTCGCCAGATGGATCGGTCCGCCGGGAAGCTCGACAAAGATCTCGGCCTCGCCTTCGAGGATCACGCAGGCAAAGCTGCCGGGATCGCCCTCGCGCATGATGGTTGCACCGGCCCGGTAGGCGGCGAACCCGCAATGCGCCGCCACGGCGAGCAGCGCCTCGCGATCGACGCGCGCGAAAATCGGGTGCGGCGCCAATATCCGGGCGATTTCCTCAACCGGTCGCCCGAGGGCGCCAGATGCTGCATCTGGCGGCGATGACAATTCGGCCGGCACCGGCGGATCGTTCCTATCTTCCGGCGCGCAGAAGGCCGCTGGGGCGAGCGCCGGTGTTCCCACCCGCGACGACGGCGATGTCGTGCATCAATGTGCTCCGTGATCCCGCGACACCAGCGGCGCCGCGTCCCGGCCTAACAGTGATCCGAGGCAGGCCTCCCGGCTTGATCGCAACCCGCAGCGCGGGTCGGGCTACTCCCAGAACGCCATGACGATGGTGTTCTTGTCGTCGAGGATCAGGTTGATCCGGTTCGGGTTATGCACGATCCCGGCGACCCCGTGCGTCGGCGTAATCGCGCGGAAACCGCGCGGCAAGTCTTCCTCGCGCACGACATTGGCGGTTCCGGCGGGCGACTTGCCCTTTTCCGCGAATTTCTTGCCAATGCATTCCTTGCAATCGTTTGCCTTGACCTCCGCGTGCGCAACGCCCGGTATCTGCTTCAGCTCAAGCGCGTTGTCGGCGGCGCGAACCCGCACGCCCTTGAACGGGTGCCCGGCATCGAGCGTGAACATCGCGCTGATCGGGACGAAACCTTCGGGCTTCTGCGATTGCTGAGGGCTGGTGGCGATCAGCTGCAGATCGAACACGTCGTCGGTCGGCTTGCCGTAGAAGAACGGCACGAGCTGTGGCGTGCTCCAGCCCGGCGAACTGGCCAATCCGGTTACGTGGATGATGTCGAATTTGGAGGCGCCCGCCGAGCGCAGCACCTCGATGCCGGTTACGAAGAGGACCGGCATCTCCAGCGGCCGGCTCGCCCCGGACGGGCCCGCCGCTCCTTGCTCGGCCCCCTGCTGGGCGTAGCCTTCCGCGGGAGCGCCCTGTCCTGCCGGCGGGGCGCCCTGTGCGAAGGCGACCCCGGCGAGAGCGCCCTGCATCATGATGACCGCGATGACGGCGCCGAACATTCCATAGATCTGTCTCATCCCCGCCCTCCAAATTGAAGATCGCCCGCTGGACCGGCCGTCCACTTTAGGCGAACGGCACCGCTGCATCGTTCGAATCGCTCGCGATCACCACCGCCCCCAGCTGGCGAATGCCCTCTTCCGACAGAACCGCTCCACGCTGTTCGACCCCATCGAGCAGATCGAGAACGAGATCGGTGGCGCGCATCTTGGACATTCGACAATAGGTCGTGTCGGCGCTGACGAAGGTGCCATTTTCGGCGAGCTTGTTGACCGGCTCGCCGCCGCCGCAAACGCTGAAATATTCACAGTGCTGGCGGCACAGCTCGACGCCGGCAGTGATGTCGGCGAGCATTTTTTTCAGCACCGGCTGCTGCGGCAGATCGATCAACCGGTCGCGATTGATGTTGCCGATGATGAAATTGTCATACGCCGCGTTTTTCAGCCCCAGCAGTTCCGGCGAAAAGGTTGCCAGATTGCCGGCCCAGTCCATGCTGGTAATCGCGAACGGCTCGACCAGCTGGTTGAAGAACTCGGCCTCCTCGGGGCGCAGGACCTGCTGCGTCGCCTCATCGATTTCGCGAATGAAGGCGAATTTGTCGGGCGATGCCGCCGCCAATCGCCAGAACTCGCGCAGGAAGCGGTAATAGGAATCCGCGATCCCCGCTTCCCCGAAGGAGCGCGACACGTGACCGCCCTCGCTCTCCTCGACGTTGAAGCAGACCCGCTCGATCCCTTCGTCCACATAAAACTCGAACATCTCGCGGGGCGCGGCGAGGCTCTCCGGCGACAGCACCGAGATCACATGCGCAGACGGCGGATGCCGGCGATCGTCCGGGCGAAGGTGCCGTGCCCGGAGCGGGTCCGCCGATTGATGTCATGCAGAGGCTGCGGGCCGTCGATGCTGACGCCGACGCTGATTTGCTCCGCGGCGAAGAATTCGCACCAGGCGTCATCGATCAGGGTGCCGTTGGTCTGGAAGGAATGGGTCAGCGACAGATCTGCCGGCTTCAGCCCGTCGATCAGCCGAAACGCCCGCCGGTAGAAATCGATGGGCAGCACCATCGGCTCGCCGGCGTGCCACACGATTGTGACGCCATCGCGGACCCAACCGGAGGCAAAGACCTGGGAAAACAAATTGGTGAGCGTCGCTTCCGCGACCACCGCCTTGTTGGTTCGGTCCGGCAGGTAGCAATAGCGGCAATCGATATTGCAGAACGGCGTCGGCTGCACGACCAGCAACTGGATACGCGGCATCGGCTGCGCGGCTTCTGACGCGCCAAACGTTAGTTACCAGTTGCCCCACCCGTTGTGCCAGTTGTGCCAGCCGTTGCGCCAATTGTTCCAGTTGTTCCAGGGCCCGCCGCCGCCGAAATTGCCCCAGGGCAGGCCAAAACCAAACCCACCCCCCCAATTGCCCCAGGCGAGACGGGTCTCGCCCGCGGCATCTGTCGTTGCATCCTGCGCACCGGCGACCGCCGACACTGCCTCGCGGATCGCGGCGAGGCGTTCCGACACGCGCTCGCCCTGCGCCGACGAAGGCTGCTGGCCGGCCGGCTCCTGGCTCGCCGCACCCGGGGCCGCGGAACCGAGCAGAACGGCCATGCCGATCGCGCCGGGGGTCATGAGCTTCGCCACGATTTCGCGATATTTCTGCCGGAGCGACAACGCTTCCTCCATCATCAGAGACCGACGGCTTGACGCCACGGATCGGGATCGCACGACGCATTGCCGCCCGTCGGGCGGAATTGCCTCTTCAATGTTCGATTGATCCCCGCGCGGCCGCAAGGCCCTCGTCGCGAATCCTAGCCCACAATCGGCGCCAACGTCAATTTTGCCCGCTGCTCCTGCCGAACCATGCCGAACTGGTCGGCCAACATGGCGCCGAATTGGCGGTGATCGATTCGGTGAAGGGCTCATATGCTCGTGCTGCGATGCGCGCGAGGCCGATTTTGTCGTCGGCGGCTACCGGCCGCCGGGCCCGGACTGAAAATCTGTAAGGAGACACTTCACATATGTTAGGCGACGCCTTACATATGTCCGATGATCGAAAGCTTCAGACATCGCGGCCTCAAAGAGCTTTTCGAGAAGGGCAAATCGGCCAAGGTCGGCACCGATCTGCACAAGCGGGCAATCATCCGCCTGGATGCCCTGGAGGCCGCGCAGAGGCTATCGGCGTTACAGCAGCCGGGGTTTGACTTCCACCCACTGCACGGTCTGCCGCAGCGCTATTCGATCCACATCAACGGCCCGTGGTGCATCACCTTTGAATGGGAGGATGGCAAGGCGCTGCGGGCCGATTTAGAGCAATACCATTGAGGGTTCCGAGGAGAAATCTCATGACCGAACTGACCGTAACCCGGCCGATCGCCCGCCCGCCCTCGCACCCGGGCGCGCTGATGCGCGAGATCCTGGATGAGCATGTCAAGCTGCCGATCGCCGAAGCCGCGCGCCGGATGGAGATCTCGCGCCCCTCTCTCTACGCCGTGCTGAACGGCACCGGCGCCGTCACTCCTGACATGGCCCTGCGCTTCGGTCGGCTGGTGGGCGGCGAGGCTGAGCTCTATATCCATATGCAGGCGAACCGCGACCTTTGGCTCGCCCGGCAGCGCTTGAAAGAGACGCTCGATCAGATCGAGCCGGTGGTGTGGCACGAAGCGGGTTGGCCGTAAAAAGGCCGGCGCGGGATTGCTCCCGGCCGGCGGTAGGTATCAGTTCAAACTGAGACACTACCCGCTGGTTTGTCCACGTTCCGACCGTGCCCAAGGTGGTGCGAGCGCCAGAACCCGCGCGTAGACCGGGCAGTCCGGCGCGTGCGCTCCCGGCAGATAGCCGAGGCTCATCAGAAACTCGCCGACGATGAGGCCGCCAGTGAAGCGGAAATTCTGCCGGAAGAGGCGCGTCCATTCGTCCGGCGCCCTCGGATGATGCGCTTCGAGCCAGGCGTCGAATGAGCCATGCGAGCGGCGCAATTCCTGGATGCGCCGGGCATTGGCGATGACGGCTTCGATCTTTAACCGGTTGCGCACAATGCCGGGATCAGCCATCAGGCGCTCGATTTCGGCCGCGCCGAACCCGGCGACGGAATCGACCGCAAAATCGGCGAAGGCGGCGCGAAAGGCGGCGCGTTTTTGCAGCACGGTCAGCCAGGACAACCCGGCCTGGTTGATTTCGAGCGCGAGTCGCTCGAACAGCACTGCCTCGTCCGCAGCGGGAAAGCCGTATTCCTGATCGTGATAGGGCCCGTGCCACGGATGACTGGGGGCGGCGAGACAATAGGCGGCGCTCATGCGGGTGATAATCGGGGATCATCAATCCCGGCGCCAGCCCCTCACGGGCCGCGGAAGCTGAGCCACGGCTCGTTGCCGATGATGTAGATGGCGAGCCAGATCACCAACGCCACCGTGCTCGTCAATGCCAGTTTGCGCCGCAGAAACGGCTGGTCCGGCGCGCCGGCGGCGTGACCGGGATCGCCGGGTTCGGCCGGAGTGACCCAGAGCGGCAGGATGGCAAACAGCGTCACCCACCACACCAGGATATAGACGACAATGCCGGTCAGCCAATTCATCGCGATCTCAGGCGAACACTCTCTCGCCGCGCATGGGGGGCTTTCAGGGAACCCCCCTTTCGATGCCAGGCATTTTCATATCACGCAGGCGGTAGGAACCCGTCGCCGGAACAATAGGCGATACCGACGATAGCGCCAACGACATGCGTGTCTATACGGTGCGATCCGGTCGCACCGATTTCACCGTCGGTAGACCCGCCGCCTGCCCTCCCATATCTCGTGCCGCTTCGACTGCCGAGCCGCCGTCATGGTCGTGAAGATCGCGGTTGCTTCCCGCCCAAGATACAATCTTATAGGTTGCTCCGGGAGCAAGTAATCTCGGACTCCTGTTTACACCGGTAAAATGACACGGAACCGCCCCGCTGTAGAATCGGCCCAACGACGCAGCAAGGGAGTGTAACGGAGCGCGCGAATGGCATCGACGAATTCAGAAGATCGGGCCTCGAACCGGCTACTTACCTACCTTACACAAGAGGATCAAGAGCTCCTTCTTCCGTTTCTTGAACCTGTAGTGCTCGAATATAAACGTCCGCTCTATAACGCCGACGAGCGGATCGAGTTCGTGCATTTCATCGAAAGTGGCGTCGGCTCTCTGGTGTGCACGATGGCGGATGGTCAAGCGGCGGAGGTCGGCACCATTGGCAATGAGGGATTGATCGGCTTGCCGGTGCTTTTGGGCGACAACCAGGCACCGTCCAGCATGTATGTCCAAGTGCCGGGCAGGGGTCTGCGGATGAGGGCGCGGATTTTTCGCGAGCAACTCGAACAGAGCCAGCGAATGCGCGCGGTGCTGCTTCGCTACACGCACGTCTTTTTCAATCACATCGCCCTGACTGCCGCTTGCGCGCATTTTCATTCGTTGGAGCAGCGCTGCTGCCGATGGCTGCTAATGACGCATGATCGGATGCCTTCCGATACCTTTCTGCTGACCCACGAATTCCTGGCGATGATGCTCGGCGTGCGACGGGCCGGCGTTTCGGTGGCGGCTGGGGCGCTGCAACGTGCCGGTCTGATCCGCTATCACCGCGGTCGCATCACGATCCTCGACCGCGAGGGCCTGGAGGAGCGTGCCTGCGAGTGCTACGCCGTCACCAAGGCGGAATTCGATCGCCTGCTCGGCTCTGCCGGCCCGAGACGCCGGAACGCCGGGCGTTTATGAGCACGGGCCTGAGAGCACCAATATCGCCTCAGGCCTCTTCCAGCTCGATGAGGGTGCCGCAGAAATCCTTGGGGTGCAGGAACAGCACCGGCTTGCCGTGGGCGCCGATTTTCGGCTCGCCGTCGCCGAGCACGCGGGCGCCCGCGTCGCGCAGGCGGTCGCGCACTGCGATGATGTCGTCGACCTCGTAGCACAAATGGTGCATGCCGCCGGACGGGTTCTTGTCGAGAAAGCCGCGCACCGGCGAAGCGACGCCGAGCGGCTCCAACAGCTCGATCTTGCTGTTCGGCAGCTCGACAAAAACCACGGTGACGCCGTGTTCCGGCAAGGCAAGCGGCGCCGAGACCTCGGCGCCGAGCGCGCCCTGATACCGGGAAGCCGCGGCGGCGAGATCCGGGACAACGATCGCGACGTGGTTGAGCCGGCCGATCATGCCCAAATCATCCCTGAGCCTCACAGCCGCTTTGCACAAAACGCGTAAAATACGGCGTCATTCCGGGGCGCCGCGCAGCGGCGAGCCCGGAACCCATAAACACAGGCCTCTGGAATATGGGTTCCGGGCTCGCCGCCTTCGGCCGCGCCCCAGAATGACGGGACTTTCTGTGCAGAGCCGCTCACAGCCGCACCAGCTGGATCTCGATCAACGGCCGCTTGCCAAAGCGCTCGTTGAGCCCGCGGCGCAGCACCCGGCGGGCAAGGTCGCGCACCGCATTGTCGTCGTGCCGCAGCGGCGCCGGGAGGCCTTCCATCGCGTCGGCCAAGGCGTCGCGCAGCGCGGCCGCCGGCTCGGCATTTGCCTCGGCGAGGCCGATCAGGCTGATCTGCGGCGGCGCCGCGAGCCAGCCCCGGCGATCGACGACGAGGGTCGCGACGACGCTGCCGTCGCCAGCGAGGCGCCGGCGCTGCTGCAACACCGCCCCGCCGATCGGCAGGAGGCTCTTGCCGTCACTCGCGATGCGGCCGACCGGGACCTCGTCGACGATCGCGCCGCCGCTGCGGTCGAGCCGTATCAAATCGCCATTCTCGATGACCAAGGCCTCCTCGACCTGGCATTCCCGGGCGAGATGGGCATGGGCGGCCAGATGGCGCGCCTCGCCATGCACCGGGATCGCGATGCGCGGCCGGATCATCTGATACATGCGCACCAGCTCGTCCTGCGCCGGGTGGCCCGAGACATGGACGAAGTGATCCGCCTCGGTCACCACCTCGATGCCGAGGCGCACCAATTCGTTCTGCAGCCGGCCGATCGCCTTCTCGTTGCCGGGGATGATGCGCGAGGAAAAGACCACGACATCGCCCTCATCGAGCGAAATGTTGGGGTGATCCTCGCGGGCGATCCGCGCCAGCGCGGCGCGCGGCTCGCCCTGGCTGCCGGTGCAGATCAACAGGATTTTTTCGCGCGGGACATAGCCCGCCTCGTCCTCGGTCAGAAAGCGCGGCACATCGGCGAGATAGCCGTGCTCGCGCGCCGCCTTCTCGATCCGCCACAGCGAGCGGCCAACGAGGGCGACGTCGCGGTCATGGGCGCGCGCGGCATGCGCGATCGTCGAGAGGCGCGCCACATTCGAGGCAAAGCAGGCGACCGCGACGCGCCCGTCATACTGGCCGATCAGCTCGGTCAGCGAGCGCCGCAGCTCGCCTTCGGAGCCCGAACTGCCGGGCTTCAGCGCGTTGGTCGAATCGCAGACGATTGCCAGCACCCCCTCGTCGCCGACCTCGCGCAGCCGCGCCTCGTCGGTCGCCGAGCCGATCAGCGGCTCGGGATCGAGCTTCCAATCGCCGGTATGCAACACGGTGCCGGCCGAGGTGCGGATCACCACCGCGTTCGGCTCAGGGATCGAATGCGTCAGCGTGATTAGCTCCAATTCGAACGGGCCGATCGTAAAGCGGCCGGACATCGGCACGGTGTTGATCGCGACCTGGTCGACGAGCCTTGCCTCGACCAGCTTGGCGCGCAGTACCGCGGCGGTGAACGGGGTCGCCCAGACCGGGCAGCGCAGCTGCGGCCACAGATAGGGGATCGCGCCGATATGGTCTTCATGGGCATGGGTCGCGACGATCCCCAGCAGCTGGTCGCGGCGTTCGACGATGAAGGCCGGGTCGGCCATGATCACATCGATCCCCGGCTGGTGTTCCTCCTCCCCGAAGGTGACGCCGCAATCGACGATCAGCCACTGGCCGCGATAGCCGTAGAGGCTGAGGTTCATCCCGATCTCGCCGGCGCCGCCGAGCGGGAGGAAATAGAGCGCGTCGGGATCGTGTTCGCCGATCGCCGCGGGCGCTTGGGGCGCGGTGAGGCTCATCGCTTGCTGTTGTACTGGTAGATCAGGCGCAGACCCCACAGCGTCAGGTCGGGATCGACCGTCTCGATCACCGGGATCGCGTCGGCAAACAGCGGCGCGAGCCCGCCGGTGCCGATCACCTTCATCGCGGCATCGAACTCCGCCTTGATGCGAGCCACCAGCCCTTCGATCAGCCCGACATAGCCCCAATAGACGCCCGATTGCATGCAGCTCACCGTGTCCTTGCCGATGACGCGTTCGGTGCGGCTGAGGCGGACGCTGGGCAGCTTCGCCGCCGCCATGTGCAACGCGGTGAGCGATAGATTGATCCCCGGCGCGATCACCCCGCCGCAATAATTGCCGTCGCGGTCGACCACGTCGAAATTGGTCGTGGTGCCGAAATCGACGACGACGAGCGGCCCCTTGTAGCGGTCATGCGCGGCGACCGTGTTGGAAAGACGGTCGGCGCCGACTTCCTCCGGCCGATCAACCAGCGCCTTGGTGCCGAGCTGAACGCCCTTCTCGCCGACCACGACCGGCTCGGTCTTGCAGTAGCGCCGGCAGAAGGTCAGCAGGTTGAAATTGGTCTCCGGCACGACGCTGGCGATCGCCGTGCCGTCGACATCCTCGCGCGACAGGCCCTCCATCGCCAAGAGATGATCGAGCCAGACGACATATTCGTCGGCCGTGCGCTTGCCCTCCGTTGCCGTGCGCCAACTCCCCTTGAGATCGGCGCCATCCCAGATTGCGAACACGGTGTTGGTATTGTTGGCGTTGATCGCGAGCAGCATTGCCTCTCCTCAACCGAGTGCCGGAAAGACGTCGCCGGCGGCGATCCGCCGGCGGCCCTCCGGACTGTCGAGCACGAGCGCGCCGTCGTCGTCGAGATCATGAAACCGGCCTAGGAGCGTGCTGCGCTCGAACCGCACGCTGATCCTCTCGCCAAGCCCGCTCGCCGCCGCGAGCCAGGCGGCGCGCACCGGAGCGAAGCCCTCCTCGCGCCAACACCGCGCCCAACGTGCGAAATCCCGGACAAAGCCTTCGAGCAGCACCGGCGGGGTGACGCCGGCGACGCCTTGCGCCACGAGCGAGGTCGCCGGGAATTCGACATCCGCCGGCGCGGAGACGATATTGACGCCGATCCCGACCACGACGAAATCGACCCTGTCGCTCGCGCTGGTCTCCGATTCGAGAAGGATCCCGGCGAGCTTCCTGCCATTGGCAAGCAGGTCGTTGGGCCATTTGTAGCGTAGAAGCAGGGCGGGCCCGATCAGCGGCTGGAGCGCGTCGCCGAGCCCGAGCGCGGCGACAAAGCCGAGTTGCGCCGCGCGGGACGGCGCGGCGTCGGGCCGCAGCACCAGCGACAGATACAGATTGCCCGGCGGCGACCGCCAGATTCGGCCGCGCCGCCCGCGCCCGGCGGTCTGCTCGTCAGCCCAGACCAGCGTGCCGTCCGCGGCGCCGGCGCGGGCCAGCGCTTTTGCTTCGTCATTGGTGCTGCCGATCGTGGCGTAATGGCAGAGGCGAAAGCCTTCGGGGAGAGCCGGCGCCCTGGCGCTCATCGCGCGAACAGCGATGCCGCCGCCGCCTCGGCGCCGCCGACGATCGGATCGGGCAACAGGATGAAAAACATCGTCAGCACCGCGGTAACGACAAGCACCCATTTGAGCTCGGGGGCGATCGGCCGGTCGAACGACAAAAGCGGCTCGTCGAAATACATCACCTTGACGATGCGCAGGTAATAGAACGCGCCGACGACGCTGGTCACGACGCCGATCACGGCGAGCCCGATCAGATGCGCGTCGATCGCCGCGAGAAAGACGTAGAGCTTGCCGAAGAACCCGGCGGTCGGCGGGATCCCCGCGAGCGCGAACATGAAGATGCCGAGGGCCAGGGCGAGGCCCGGCTGGGTGCGGCCGAGCCCGGAGAGGTCGGCGATCCCTTCGACCATCTGGCCCTTCTGCCGCATGCACAGGATGACCGTCCAGGTGCCGAGGTTCATGAACAGATAGATCGCCATGTAGACGAGAATGCCGCGGATCCCGGCCGGGCTCGCCGCGGCAAGCCCGATCAGAGCGTAGCCGACATGGCCGATCGAGCTGTACGCCATCAGCCGCTTGATGTTCTGCTGGGCGATCGCGGCGACCGCACCCAATACCATCGAGGCGACCGACAGGAAGACGATGATCTGGCGCCATTCGACGAGAAGCCCGCCGAACGGCTCGACCAGAAAGCGGACCAACAGCGCGATCGCGGCAATTTTGGGCGCGACCGAGAAGAACGCGGTGACCGGGGTCGGCGCCCCCTCATAGACATCGGGGGTCCACATGTGGAACGGCACCGCCGAGACCTTGAAGGCGAGCCCGATCGCGACCAGGACGAGCCCGATGATGATCCCGTTCGACGGCTTGGCCCCGCCGGCGAACAATTGGGCAAGCCCGGTAAAGCTGGTCGTCCCGGTAAAGCCGTAGATCAGCGAGGCGCCATAGAGCAGGAGGCCGGAGGCGAGCGCGCCGAGGACGAAATATTTGAGCCCGGCCTCGGTCGAGCGCACCGAATCGCGGTCGAAGCTGGCGACGACGTAAAGCGCCAGGCTCTGCAATTCGAGACCGAGGTAGAGGGTGATCAGATCGTTGGCTGAGACCATCACCATCATGCCGGTGGTGGCGAGCAGGATGAGGACCGGGAACTCGAAGCGCGCGATCTTGTGCTCCTCGTTGTAGTGCAGCGCCATGATGATGCTGACCGCCGAGCCGACCAGCACCAGCCCCTTCATGAAGACCGCAAAGGCGTCGGTGACGAACATCCCGTAAAACCCGACCCGGTGGGTGCCCCCGACGAGGCCGGACACAACGAGCGTCCCCATTAACACCGCGACGGCGAGCCAGGAAATCAGCCGGGTCGAGCCCTCGCCGCGAAACACGCCGAGCAGCAACAGCGCCATGGCGCCGCAGGCGAGCAGGATCTCCGGCAGCGCCGGCGAGAGATCGGGAGGCAGAACGACGGGCATCGCGGTTCAGTCCGTTTTCGTCACCCCCGCGAAAGCGGGGGTCCAGGGCCACTGCTGGAGCGTTGGCCCCTGGATTCCCGCTTGCGCGGGAATGACGGTGGAAGCCTGGCGCGTCGCCTTCTGCGCGGCGGTAACCCGCTCGACGAGGGGGTCGACCGAGGCGCGGATCGGGGTGAGGAAGGAACTCGGATAGACGCCCATCCACAGCACCAGCACGAGCAACGGCGCGAACACCAGCTTTTCGCGCGGGCTCAAATCGAGGATGCCGCGCAGATCCTCGCGGGTGATCGTGCCGAAGATCACCCGGCGATAGAGGTAGAGCATGTACATCGCGCCGAGAAACAGCGCGGTCGCGGCGAGGAAGCATTCGAGCGTGCTGACCCGGAACGTGCCCAGGAGAATCAGGAACTCGCCGACAAAACCGCTGGTGCCGGGCAGCCCGACCGAGGCCAGCATCAGGCACATGAAGACAAAGGCATAGGCCGGCATGCGGTCGGCGAGCCCGCCATAGCGGTCGATGTCGCGCGTGTGGATCCGGTCATAGACGACGCCGACGATCAGGAACAGCCCGGCCGAAACGAGGCCATGGCTCAGCATCTGGATCATCGCGCCCTGCACCGCCTCGCTGGTCAGCGCAAAGATGCCCATCGTCACAAACCCCATATGGGCGATCGACGAGTAGGCGACGAGCTTCTTCATGTCGGTCTGGGCGAGCGCGACGAACGAGGTATAGATCACCGCGATCGCGCTCAAAGCGAACATCAGCGGGGTGAAATAGGCCGAGGCGAGCGGAAACATCGGCAATGAGAACCGGATGAACCCATATCCGCCCATCTTCAACAGCACCCCGGCGAGGATCACCGAACCAGCGGTCGGCGCCTCGACATGAGCGTCGGGCAGCCAAGTGTGCACCGGCCACATCGGCACCTTGACCGCGAACGAGGCGAAAAAGGCGAGCCACAGCCATTTCTGCAGGTCGGGCGGGAAGTTGAAGGTCAGCGCGACCTCAATATCGGTGCTGCCGGTCTGGAAATAGACCGCGAGGATCGCCAAGAGCGACAGCACCGAGCCCAAGAGCGTGTAGAGGAAGAACTTGAACGCGGCATAGACCCGCCGCGCTCCGCCCCACACCCCGATGATCAGGAACATCGGGACCAGCACCCCCTCGAAGAACACATAGAACAGGACGAAGTCGAGGGCGCAGAAAATCCCGACCATCATCGTCTCGAGGACGAGGAAGGCGATCATGTATTCGCGGACCTGGTTGTGCACCGAGATCCAGCTCGCGGCGACGCACAATACGGTCAACAGGGTCGACAGCAGGACGAAGAACAGCGAGATGCCGTCGATCCCCATGTGGTAACTGATCGTGACCCCGCCGATCGTGACCCAGCGCGCCCGCTCGACAAACTGAAAGGCGGCGGTCGTGGCATCGAACTCGACCCACAAGAGGATCGACAGCGCCAAGACGATCAGCGAGGTCGACAGCGCGATGTTACGTGCATTGCGGGCAATGACCGCCTCTTCGCCGCGCGCGGTCATGATGAACCCGACGCCAACCAGCGGCAGAAACGTAACGAGCGACAAGAGCGGCCAGTGGCTCACGCCGCCCCTCCCGGCGCAGGCGTCGCGGCGCCACCCTCACCCGCCCTCGGGCTGCGCCCTCGGGCACCCTCTCCCGCGATGCGGGAGAGGGTATGGGGCGCGGCGGCGCATTTAACCCTCTCCCGCACCGCGGGAGAGGGGGGACCGCCCGCGCAAGCGGGTGGTGGGTGAGGGTGGAACTGCATCACGCGCTCATCGCGGCAACAGGTACCAGGTGACCAGCGCGACGACGCCGATCAGCATAGCGAAGGCGTAGTGATAGACGTATCCGGTCTGCAGCCGGCTCGCCTCGCGCGCCAACTCGCGCGTCGCCGCGGCGATGCCGTCGGGCCCGAGCCCGTCGATGATCATCCCGTCGCCGGTCTTCCACAACCCGTCGCCGAGCGAGAAGGCGCTCTTGACGAAGAGCCGGTCGTAGAGCTCGTCAAAATACCATTTGTTCAGGAGGAACAGGTAGATGGCGCGGAAATGCAGGGTCAGCCGCGCGGGAATTCCCGGGTCGATCGAATAGCACAGATAGGCGGTCGCGATGCCGAGCGCGGCGGCGATCAGCGGCAGGAATTGAATGATCCCGCTCAACTCCTCGGCCGCGCCGATCGAATCGTGCCCGGGCAGCACCAGGATCGAGCTCTTCCAGAACAGGGCGCGCCCGGCGCCGACAAAATACTCCTCGGCGACATAGCCGGCGACGGCCGCGCCGGCGGCAAGGACGAAGAGCGGGATCAGCATGACCCATGGG
>WNEZ01003545.1_pt1 | contig 14529 bp, 12 predicted proteins | sample 5400521 | NCBI WGS metagenome assembly WNEZ01 (sample SAMN13153339, study PRJNA577476) | soil metagenome | isolation source: 120 cm saprolite under Douglas fir tree site 2 hole 1 replicate 1 | place: USA:California | collected 2015-04-18
CCACGTCGTCGTCTTGTTGACGGTGTTCCCGGAACCGTCGAGACCCTCGACGAGCAGGATCATGTGCGCGGCGCGACGGTTCCCCGCGTTGTAGACGTAGCCGTTGACGTTCCGTCCGGCCCGGGACCACTCGAGCTTGAAATAGCGGTCCAGGGTCTCCGGGGCGTAGAGCTCCGCGGCGCGGGCGAGGCCGTTCATTGGGGCCGCGCCGGCCAGCAGGGCGAGAGCCGTTTCGAGCCCTAGAAATGCCGCTTTCATGAGGTGACGCATGCCTCCAGTGTGACACGCGATCGGGCGACCTGCCAGGCGAGACAGGAGCGGGAAATTCGGGTATCTTCGACGCACCGGCTGAGGCTATCTAGGGGAGGCGCGGGCATGGCAACACTGACCGGATCCGATATTCTCGCCAAATCACTCGTCTCGCAGGGCATGGACACGCTCTTCTACATCATGGGCGGTCCCATGATCGAAACCGAGGCCGCGATCATCAAGCTCGGCGCGCGGGCGATCGATACACGGCACGAGCAGGCCGCGAGCCTGATGGCGCACGCCTACAGCCGCATCACGAGAAAGCCCGGGGTGTGCATGGGCGCCTCGGGACCGGGCGCGACCAATCTCGTCACCGGGGTCGCGAACGCGTTCGTCGACGCGGCGCCGCTGATCGCGGTGGGCGGATCGAGCCCGCGCGTCTATCTCGAGATGGAGGCGTTCCAGGAGATCGACCAGCTCGCCGTCTTCAAGCCGATCACTAAGTGGGCGACGCGGATCTACGACGCCAAGCGCATCCCGGAGCTGGTCGCCACGGCCTATCGCCAGGCGACGACCGGCAAGCCGGGCCCCGTCTACATCGACATGCCCGGCGACATCCTCGGCGAGGCGGTCGACGAGTCGACGATCGCATATCCCAAGCCGTGGGCGCCGGCGCCGCGCACGCACGGCGATCCGAGCGCGATCTCCGAAGCGATCGCGCTGCTCGCGAAGGCCGAGCGTCCGCTGATCCTCGGCGGCAGCGGCGTGTGGTGGTCGGACGCGGCCGCCGCGTTCCAGGCCTTCGTCGAGGCGACGGGCATCCCGTTCTACACGACGCCGATCTCGCGCGGCACCGTTCCGGAGGATCACGAGCTCGCGTTCCTCAACGCGCGGGCGAAGGCCTTCAGTGAGGTTGACGTACTCCTCGCCGTCGGAACGCGCTTCAACTTCGTGATCCAGTTCGGGCGCCCGCCGCGGTTCGCCGCCGATGCCAAGATCATCCACGTCGACGTCAACCCGACCGAGCTCAATCATAATCGCCCGGCCGACGTGCCGATCGCCGGCGACGCGCGCGCGGTGCTCGAGCAGCTCGCCAAGGAAGCGCGCGGCAAGATCGACAAGAACCGGTACTCGCGCTGGGTGTCGAAGCTCAAGGTTCTGGACACGGAGAAGGCCTCCGAGATGGACAAGCAGATGAGCTCCGAGGACACGCCGATCCATCCGCTGCGGCTCTGCAAAGAGGTCCGCGACTTCCTGAAGCGCGACGCGATCCTGGTCGTCGACGGCCAGGAGATCCTGAACTACGGGCGCCAGTCGATTCCGACCTACGTTCCGGGCCACCGGCTGAATTCCGGCGCGTTCGGTTGCATGGGCGTCGGCCTGCCGTTCGGCGTCGGCGCGAAGGTCGCGAAGCCCAACACGCAGGTGGTCGTGCTCCACGGCGACGGCTCGTACGGCATCAACGCGATGGAGATCGACACGGCCGTCCGTCACAAGGTCCCAGTCATCTGCGTGATCAGCAACAACGGTGGCTGGACCGCGGACCCCAAGCAGGACAAGCCCGGCCGGAACCTCGGCTACTCGCGCTACGACAAGATGGCGCAGGACTTCGGCGCTCACGGCGAGTATGTCGAGAAGCCGCAGGAGATCCGGCCCGCGCTGGAGCGGGCGGCGGCTTCCGGCAAGCCGGCGGTCGTCAACGTCATCACCGACTACAAGGCTCGCGCGTCGACGATTCGCTTCTCGGCCTACTCGACCTAGAAAATGGGGGGCCTCGACGGGCCCCCCCAAGCCCCCCTCGCTCGGAGGCGGCCCTGCAAAGCCGGGCCGCCCCTCGATGGGGCAAGTCGTGAACGGGGGCCTCGACGGGCCCCCCAAGCCCCCGTCGCTCGGAGGCGGCCCTGCGGAGCCGGGCCGCCCCTCGATGGGGCAAGTCGTGAACGGGGCCTCGACGGGCCTCCAGCGCTTCGCAGGGACCCGAACCGGAGGAAGTCATGGCCAAGGCGCTCGACGGGATCGTGGTGCTGGACCTCACTCAGTACGAGGCGGGGCCGAGCTGCGCTCAGATGCTCGGCTGGCTCGGCGCCGACGTCATCAAGATCGAGCCGCCGGGAGGCGAGCCGGGGCGTCGCGCGCTGTCCGAGAGCCCCGACCTGGATGCCTGGTTCTTCCTGATGCTGAACGGCAACAAGAAGAGCGTCACGCTCGACCTCAAGGCCCCCGAGGGACGCGCCCTCCTCAAGAAGATGGTCGAGCGCGCCGACGTCCTGATCGAGAATTTCGGTCCCGGCTCGTTCGAGCGCCTGGGCTTCGGCTGGGAGGACCTTCGCCGCATGAACCCGAAGATCATCTCGGCCTCGGTCAAGGGCTTCGGCAGCACCGGTCCATACGCCAACTACAAGAGCTTCGAGATGATCGCGCAGGCCATGGGCGGCGCGATGAGCGTCACGGGCACGGCCGATGGGCCGCCCACGAAGGTCGAAGCTGGACTCGGCGACACCGGCGCGGGGCTCCATCTGGCCATTGGGATCCTCGCCGCGATCGTTCAACGCCAGACCACTGGCGTCGGTCAGCGCATCGAGGTCGCTCAGCAGGACGCGGTGCTCAACCTGGTTCGCATCCACTTCCGCGAGCATTACTCGACCGGCAAGCCCGTCCCGCGGCGCGGCAATCGTTCGCCCGGAGGCGCGCCGTCGAACATGTACCGCTGCCGCCCGTTCGGGCCGAACGACTACGTCTTCATCCACTGCGCGACCCTCGAGATGTGGAAGACCTTTGCGAAGATTCTCGGACGCCCGGAGCTCGGGGACGACCCGACGCTCGCCGATCGGATGGGACGGGTCGCGCGCAACGACGAGCTCGACGCGCTCGTCGAGGCGTGGACCGAGAAGCGGACCAAGCACGAGGCGATGGAGACTCTGGGCGCCGCGGGGATTCCGTGCGGCGCGGTGCTCGACTCGGGCGAGGTGCTCACGGATCCTTCGCTGGTGCAGCGGGGCATGGTGGTCGACCTCGATCATCCGACGCGTGGCCGGTTCCCGATGCCGGGCAACCCCGTGCGCATGTCCGATTCGCCCACGGAGGTCAAGCGCGCCCCGCTACTCGGCGAGCACAACGGCGACGTGCTCGGCCGCTGGCTCGGCTGCAGCGCCGACGAGCTGGCAGCGCTGGAGAAGAAGCGAGTGATCTGACGAGCAGCCGCTCGCGCTAACACCGCGATTCGGCGATTTTATTCCGGAAAGAACCTCGGGCCGGATTGGCAATCCACACTGTCACAGCGCCCGGGTTCAGGCGTTGGAAACGCCTTTTGTAAAACGCTGAGAACAATCACCAATCGTCATCTGGACCCCGTGGCATTTTGCTTGCTCACTATTGGAGATCGTTCCCATGTCTCGCACAGATAAGCGCCCAGACAAGCCGTTCGACAGACCCACGAAACGCGTCCTCATCATCGACGATGAGGAGACCATCCGGCAGGTGCTGACAGAGTTCTTCAACAGCTTCAACCACGGGGCGACCTACAAGGTCGAGACGGCTGCGAACGGCGCTGAAGGCGTCATGATGATGCTGCAGGGCCGTCCCGATCTGGTCCTCATCGACCTGCACATGCCGGTGATGGACGGGCTGCAGGCGCTCAAGCAGCTTCGCGGGTTCGACTCGACGGTGCCCATCATGGTGATCACCGCGAGCCGCGATACGAAGGCCGCCGCCGAGGCCCTCAACCGGGGGGTCTTCGCCTTCATCCCCAAGCCCTTCGACTTTGGCCAGCTCGAGCACCTGGTCGCGCTGGCCCTCGGCACCGGCCGCCCTCGACCGCCGTCCCTGAGCCACGCCTGATCAGCCGCTGAAAAGAAAAGCGGCCGGGGACAAGCCCCGGCCGTTCGCTCGAGCGTCCGGAATCGTGGTCTGCGCGCGCTACCTGATCAAGCCGTAGAGCTTGCCGGCGTTCCCACAAACGATCTTGTGGCGCACTTCGGCGGGAAGGTGGCCGAGCTCGCGGGCGATGTACTCGCGGGAATCCGGCCAGACGCCGTCGGGGTGGGGGAAGTCAGACCCCCACATGACCCTCTCCACGCCGAGCTCGTCGAGGAGCTTCACGCCGATCGGGTCGGTCTGGTAGGTCGCCCAGCACTGGCGCTTCCAGTATTCGCTCGGGGGCATCGTGAGCGAGAGGTCCTTGAACTGATCCTCCCACTCGGCGTCCATGCGCCAGAGGACGTAGGGAATCCAGCCGATCCCGGACTCGCCGAGCACGAGCTTCATGCGCGGGTAGCGCTCGAACACGCCCGAGAAGATCATCGAGGTGAGGATGTTGGACATGTTCATCTGGAACTGGGTGATGTTCGAGGCGAACGCCGACCGCGCCACCGGGAGATCCACCTTTGGCGCATCGGCGGCGTTCGCGCGCGTCGGATCCGAGCCGATCATGATGACCTTGCGGATGTGCTCGGGCGTGTAGCCGCCGACCGTGTGGAAGTGGAGCGGCAACCCGCAGCCGTCGATCACGTCCCAGAGCGGGTTCCAGTAGGGATCCCAGAGCGGCTTGAGGTCCGATGAGTTGGCGATGTCGAGCCCGCGGAGGGCCCCGCGCTTCACGACGCGCTCGACCTCGGAGATCGCCGCCTCGAGCGGGTGGTTCGGGATGGACGCGAGCCCGGCGAAGCGGTCCGGGTGAGTCGAGCAAAAGTCGGCGAGCCACTCGTTATAGACACGGAGAACCTCGACCGCCGCCTCCGGATCGTTCATGCGCCCGGTGGTGCCGAGGACGCCGTAGAGCACCTCGGCCTGGACGCCGTCCCGATCCTGGTCCTTCAGGCGCAGATCGGGGTCGGTGATCCGGCGGATCCCGCGCTTGCCGTCCTCGTAGAGACCCGTCGACGCCATCCGGTCGGAGCGGTGAATGCGCCCGGGGATGTACTCCCGGCCCGCCGAGCCCATCCCGCACGCCAGCCCGAGACTGGCGCCCTTGTTGGTGACCCAGAACGGGCCTCTCGGCCCCTCCTTCGTGTAAGGCATCCGGTCCTTGAGGGCCGCGGAAGCCCGGGACGTGAAGAGGTCAGGGGGAAGCCAGCAGAGGTCGAGATGGCAGTCGGCGGAGATCATTTCGTATTTCATGGCCGGGAGCGTAGCAGCAGCGAATTGACAAGGCAAGTTGCGGGGCCTAGGGTCAGCGAGCGTCTCCGGCCGAGGCGCGACTGTAAATAGGGAGGGTGGACCATGAGATTCAAGGGGCGAATCGCGCTCATCACCGCCGCGGGCCGCGGCATCGGGCGGGCGACCGCCGAGATCATCGGTCGTGAAGGCGGGACCGTCGTCGGCGTCGAGGTCGACAAGGAGGGCCTGGATCAGGTCGTGGCCGCCGTCCGCGCCGCGGGCGGCACTGCCCACGGGCTCGTGGCCGACGCGCTCGACGCCTCCCAGGTGGCGGGCGTGGTCAAGCGGGTCGTCGACGAGCACGGCCGCATCGACATTCTGGTCAACGCGGTCGGCGGCAGCACCATCATCGCGAATCCGGCGGCCCAGGTGGACGAGCTCACGCTCGACGATTGGCAGCGGCTGCTCCACTTCAACCTCACCGGCACGTTCCTCTTCTGCAACGCGGTCGCTCCGGTGATGAAACGCCAGCGCGGCGGCAAGATCGTCAACATCTCTTCGGTCGCGGGCCGGGGCCTGAGCCCGTCGAGCAGCAGCGCCTACGCGACCGCCAAGGGCGGGATCATCGCGTTCACGCGCAAGCTCTCCTTCGAGCTCGGCCCGTTCGGCGTGACCGTGAATGCGATCGCGCCGAGCCTCACCTTGAGCCCGCGGCTGCGGCCGCGCTGGGACCGGATGTCCGAGGAAGACCGCGCCCGTGAGGAAGCGCGTGTGCCCCTCAGGCGGGTCGCGGTGCCGGAGGACCAGGCGCGGGTCATCTGCTTTCTCGCGTCGAGCGACGCCGACTTCGTCACCGGGGTGACGATCGACGTGACGGGAGGTCAGTAGCCGACGGCCTGCCGGGCGAGGTCGGTGTCGACGAGATCCTCGAAGCGGTGCGTTCGCTCGATGAAGCCGCCGTCCAGCAGAATCGTCTGGAGCGTGTCGAATCCGGTCCGCGTCAGCACTGGATCGCGCGCCCAGGTGGACTGCCGGAGGTAACGCTCGACCGCCGCGACGCGGACTCGCGGATCGATGTCGCCGAACGCGGGCGCGATGACCGCGGCGATCTCGTTCGCTCCGCTGGCCGCCATCCAGCGCTGCGCCCGAAAGAGGCCGCGGACGAAACGGACGAGCCGCTCGGGATCGCGCGCGAGCGTCTCCCGTGTCGCCATGAACGAGCTGAACGGCACCGGCCCGGTCGCGTCGCCCATCGCCGCGACGAGGTGCCCGGTGCCGTCCGCGAGGAGCTGATCCACGACCGGCGGACCGAGTTCGATGAAATCCCCCTTGCGGGCGCGGAAGGCGGCGACGGCGTCGGCGGTGGAGAGATCGCGCAGAAACGTGACGCGCGCCGGGTCGACGCCGTGCCGTCGCAGGACGGCCTGCATGCAGAGCCACGGGGTCGGCGCGCCGCCGAACGAGATCACGGTCCTCCCGATGAGGTCAGACCACCCGAAGCTCGGCTGCGCCTGACGGCCCAAAAGGAAGAACCCGTTTCGGTCGTTGACCCCGGCGAAGTGAACGAGCGGCGCCTCACCCCGATCGGCGAGCGCGAAGCTTCGCATGAGACCGGACAGCGCGACGTCGGCCTCGCCTCGCTGGATCGTGCCGCCCGTTCCCGCGCCAAACTCCGCCGTGGCCACGTCGACCTCGAGCCCCTCGGCGGCGAAGTGGCCGCCGTGGATGGCGACCGGGAGCGGCGCGTAGAAGATCGAGCGGAACGTCTCGACGACTCGGACCCGGCTGGAAGCCCCCACGGCGACGGAGTATAACGCTCGTACTTCCGTGAAGCGCACCCCGGGGCCGCTTTCGGATGATTTCTAGCCGTACGCTGAGAGGTTTCTTCCCAACCTCTCCGCCCAACCGTCCTGCATCATAGTGATTTTACAGGACAAGATTGATGGCACTCGCCTCGCATCCGTCAATCGGGATGGTGACGCAAACCAGTCAGCCGATCTACGCCCGTCCCTCGCTCGAGCGGGCTCACGCGGACCCGGAGGAGAGGCAGTTCCGCCGCCGACTGCGGCTCTACCAGGAGTTCACCGTCCGCGGCGGCGTCGCCCTGTTCATCGTCGCGTTCCAGTTCCTCTTCCCGGTGGAGCCCGCGGTCATCGCGCGGTGCATCTTGCTGCTCGCGCTCTTCGGGCTCTTCCTCAACGGACCTTATTTCCTCGCCGCCCGGAGCGGTCGCGCCTTCCGCGCCCAGGCCTACGTCCGGATGCTCGTGGATGTCTTGCTGCTCAGCGTCGGGCTCTACTTCGCCGGCGGGCTCGCCGCGGCGCACTTTCTCGGCGTTTACCTCATCGTGATGATCTACGCGGGCATCACGTTCTCGAGCCGGGCTTGCCTGACGGCGACGGCGGCGGCGACGGGCAGCTATGCCACGATCGTGTCGCTACAGCACGCGGGGATCCTGAGCGCGCCGTTCGAGCTTCGGAACGCCACGATGATCGCGGCGTTCAATCTCATCTTGCTGAACATCGCCGGCGCCCTCACCGCGGTCCTGGCGCGCGCGCTGCGTGAGAGCCGCCGCCGCCTCCGCGCGACCTACCAGGAGCTCGAGCGGTTCGTCGAGGCGATCCCCGACGTCATCTACGTGGTCGACCGCGCCGGACGCCTGACCCTCTGGAACCAGAAGCTCGAGAGCGTGACCGGCCGCGGCGCCGCGGCTCTCAAGGGCGAGCTCCTGGTCGATCTGCTCGCCGAGGACGACCGCGCGCCATTCGGCGCGGCGCTCGCCGCGTGCCTCGAGGACCGGCCGTTCGAGGTCGAAAGCCGGCTGCGGGGCGCCGCCGGCGCCCTGATCTCCTATCAATGGACCGGCGCCGCGCTCATCGATGAGCACGGCCACGTGAGCGGGCTCACCGGGGTGGGCCGTGACGTCACGGAGCGCAAGCGCGCCGAGGACATCCTGCGTCAACGCGAGAGCGAGATGCGCCAGCTCCAGAAGATCGAGGCGATCGGGCGGCTCGCGGGCGGTGTCGCGCACGACTTCAACAATGTGCTCACCGTGGTCATCGGACGCTGCCAGCTCATGCTCTCCCGCTACCAGCCCGATGATCCCGCGTATCAGGACCTCGACCAGATCGAGAGCACGGCCCAGCGTGCCGCCAGCCTCACGCGGCAACTCCTCGCGTTCAGCCGCAACCAGGCCACCGCGCGCCAGCCGTTCGATCTCAACGCCACCGTCACCAGCGTGACCGATATGCTCGCGCGCCTCATCGGAGAGAACATCGAGCTGGTGGTCGCGCTCGACCCGAAGCTCGACCTCGTGATGGCCGACCCGAGCCAGATCGAGCAGATCATCGTCAACTTCGCGGTCAACGCGCGAGACGCCATGCCGAGCGGCGGGCGCCTGACCATCGCGACCCGTAACGTCATGCTGAACGCGGCGTTCGTGTCCGCTCACCCCGCCGCCACCGTCGGCCCCCACGTGCTCCTGGAGGTGTGTGACGCCGGCATCGGCATGGACGAGGCGACTCTTCAGCGAGCCTTCGAGCCCTTCTTCACGACCAAGGCGCCCGGAAAGGGCTGCGGGCTAGGACTCTCGACGGTGTACGGGATCGTCAAGCAGCACGACGGGTACACCGCCGTCGAGAGCGAGCCGGGACGCGGCGCGACGTTCAGAGTCTATCTGCCGAGAATCGAGGCGCCGGTCGAAGTGCCGCGCGACGACTCCGGACGAGGTCCGCTCCCCGGCGGCCAGGAAACGATTCTGCTCGTCGAGGACGAGGAGGCGGTCCGGGGTCTGGTGCGCGAGATCCTGAGCCGGCTCGGCTACCACGTGCTGGTCGCGAACGACGGGATCGACGCGCTCGCGTTGAGCCAGCGATTCCCGGAGGCGATTCACCTCCTCCTGACCGACGTCGTCATGCCCGGGATGGACGGCCGCGAGCTGGCGGAGCGGATGATGGTCGCGCGCCCGGACACGCGGATTCTCTTCATGTCGGGCTACGCCGAGCCGCCCATCCCCGACGACGTCCTGCTCCAGAAGCCCGTCACCCCGGACGCGCTCGCCCGCAAAGTCGCGGAGGTCCTGCACCAACCGGCGATCGCCGGCTGACCTCGCCGCTCGACCGCTCGGCGGTTGACATATCGAGCGATTCGCCCATAATCGGCTGCCATGAAATTCTCGACGCAGAATCTCCTGTCGATTCGCGAATGGCAGACGCACGCCGAGGTCTATCGGAATGCGGTCGAGGAATGCCGGCTCGCCGACGAGCTCGGCTTCGACGTCGTCTGGCTCGCCGAGCATCACTTCTCGCCCTATGGCATCTGCCCCTCGCTGGCGCCTCTCACGCCGTTCGACGTTCTGCGGAAGAACTACGACGCCTATCGCGCCGAGTGGCGCGCGACCCACGGCACCGACGAGGGCGCCGAGATCTGCCTCAACAAGATCATCCACGTCGCCGAGACGTCGAAGCAGGCACGCGAGGAACTGAAGGAGCCGATCTCCTGGTTCTTTCACACGCAGGCCGGCCTGATCGCCGATCCCACGGGCGCGCCCCCGGACCAGTACCGCTTCTACCGGCGCGTGCGCGAGAATCTGCTGTCGCTCACGGAGGACAAGGCGCTCGACCAGGCGGCGATCGCGGGGGATCCCGAGGAGGTCGCGGACAAGATCCGCATGCACCGCGAGGCCCTCGACGTGACCCACTTCATGGGCGCCTTCTCGCGAGGCGGCCTGGCGCACGACAAGATCGTCCGCTCGATGCGTCTCTTCGCGGAAAAAGTCCTGCCGAAGGTGGCGTAGCCGCTATGCGCTACCCGTGGCCGGACGGACAGCAATCCGCGGTCGTGCTCTCGTTCGACTTCGACGCGGAATCGGGCTTTCTCTTCCGCGAGCCCGAGAAGGCCAAGCGCAGCCTCGCCGACCTGGAAGAGCGACGGTTCGGACCCCGCGTGGGCGTCGATCGGATCTTGAGGATGCTCGACCGGCTCCGACTGCGCGCGAGCTTCTACATCCCGGGGTGGACGGTCGAGAACCATCTGCCGCAGTGCAAGCGAATCCGCGACGCCGGGCACGAGATCGGTGCTCACGGCAACGTCCACGAGGCGGTCGCGGCGCTGGACCAGGCTCAGGAGAAGGCCGTGCTGGCCGAGCAGCTTCGTATTCTCGCGGACCATCTCGGCGTCCGACCGGCCGGCTACCGCTCGCCCTCCTGGGACGTCAACGTGTGGACGCCGGGCCTCCTGAAGACCCACGGGTTTCGCTACGACAGCTCGCTGATGGGCAACGATGTCCCGTACGACGTCCCGACTCCCGAGGGGCCGCTGACCGAGATTCCGGTCCAGTGGATCATGGACGACGCGCCGCTCTTCCGCCACGTCTACGGCTCGACCAACGCGATCGCCGACCCGGGCCGCGTGCTGCAGATGTGGAGCAAGGAATTCGTCGCGATGCACCGCGAGAACGGGTGCTTCGTGCTGACGTGTCACCCGTTCATCAGCGGACGCGCCTCGCGCGTGGCCCTGATCGAAGAGCTCGTGAGCTACATGCGCCGGCAGCGCGGCGTGTGGTTCGCCACGTGCGAGGACGTGGCGCGCTGGCACGACGAGCACGGACGGTCGGGATCGCCGCCGCGGCGCCCGAAGCGCGCCAGACGCTGATGCATCACGGCATCCCGGTGAGGTGATCGTCGATGGCGTCGTAAGGCGTCGTGAGCCGCGTGGCTGAGAGCCCGCCCACGGCCGGCGCCGGAAGTTTCCCGGCGCCGGCTTCTCTACGCTGCTAGTTCGATTCGGTGCGGACGGCGGCGAGTGCCGCCACCGGGCTGGCGGCACGCTGACCCTGCCCCGCCGTGACGCCGTTCGCCCCAATCTCTCGCACGCGAGTGCGCTTTGCCCCCGAGACGCCCGCCGGAGCTGGGTCGCGCTTCGGCCGGGTCGCGAGCTGGCCGGGGCGGTTCGGCGACCGCATCCGGCCGGTCACCAGGTGGACCAGGCGATCCACTGCGGCGAACAGTATCTCGACACTGTAGCCGCCGAGAAATGCCAGCACCGCCGGCGAGACCCCGCCAGCGAGGGTGCCGTCGGCCCCGACCACGAGCCACTGCAGCGTGGGCCCGCTCAGCATGCCGAGAAAGATCCGGACCGTGAACTCCCCGGTGCGACGCCCATCGAAGGTCCGGTCGACCATCTCGCGAAAGAGGCTTCGGAGGACGAAGGCGAAGGTGCCAAGCGCCCCGTACAGCACCGGGAGAAGGAAGCTTCCAAGGATGATCCCGAGCGGCACGCTGACGTCCTTCAGGGTTTCCCGGTCGAAGAGGAGCACTTGCCCGAGCGTCGTGTAGCCCTGGTCGATGGAGTCACTCAGCTTCTGGTTGGCGTCCCTGAGGGCCGCCCGCTTCGCCTCGATCTCGTCCTTGCGCGCCTTCAGGACCTGCCGCACGGCGGCTGTATCCGGCCGCGCTTCGGCGCTGGGCGAGAGGAGTGTGATCTGGTCCTCGATGGAGCCGAGCCGGGTGGTGGCCTCGCGCAGCTCCTGAGAGTTCGCCTCGAACTGCTTCTCGGCGGCCGCGATCGATCGGACGAATGTGAGCGTCCATTCGCCGACGGCGATGCAAAGGATCAGGCCGAGCGCCATGAATCCGAAGATCCTGACCAGGCGCTGAGCGTCGGAGACCGGGCGGAGGCCCAGGAGCCGTCCCACCCACCCGCGCCGTCCACGCCCACGGCTGGTCGCGTCGAGCGTCGCGGCGGTGACGGGCGATACGCGAACGGCAAGCTTGGAATACGCGTCCAGGAACTTCGCCTCTTCGTCTTCGCTCAGGGTCTCGCCGCGGTCCAGGGCGGCACGGGCCTTGATGATCGGATCACAGATCGCGGCCGGCAAATCCTGGCCGCTGCTGACCGCGTAGTACAGGAGGGTGTTCGCGGCGCTCACCGCGTCGCTCAGTTGGCACGCGGCCGTCAAGGGATATGTCGAGCTCGGGGCGGGGCGCGTCATCATGTCGTCCTCCTAGAGCTCATCGGGCGGGATGGAATCGCTGGTGGCAGGGCCGTGGACAGAGCGAGGGCACCCGAGATCAAGGCGCGCTTCATATCGTCTCCCTCCATGGCGCGATCGGTTTTGGGTCACCGTTCCTCGGCGCGTGACTAGAGCAACCCGGGTGCCACGCGCGCGAATCGACGAGCCCCGAGAAGGGATCGAAAGTTAATTCGGGATTTCGGCGCCCGCGGCCCGCGCGCGGTGTTTCGAGAACGGGCATAAGGCGGAGGGGCGCCGGGCGAAAGTCCTGCCGCTTCGCGTCAGCGAAGCGATTTCTAACGCGCCGCGTGAGCTTGACAAAACCTCGCCTCCGGCGTTGTCTATCGTGGCTCCGACGGAACGACTCCGGGGGAAGGAAAGGACAGCCCACATGGCGCGATTCGTGACGGTGGCGAAGGCGGACAGCATCCAGCCGGGCCAGATGATCAAGGTCGAGATCGACAATCTGCCGGTGGCGTTGGCCAACGTTGGCGGGACGTTCCACGCGTTCGACGACACGTGCACGCACGAAGACTGCTCGCTCGCCGACGGCGAGCTGGCGAAAACGGTGGTGACCTGTCCCTGTCACTTCGCGGAGTTCGATATCCGCAACGGCGCCGTGCTCGCCCCGCCGGCCACGGTGCCTCTCAAGGTCTATCCGGTTCGCGTCCAGGGTAACGACCTCCAAGTGGAGTTCTGATGCCGACGATCGTGATCGTCGGCGCCAGCCTCACCGGCGCCTCAGCCGCCGCGACCCTGCGCGAAGAAGGCTTCGACGGACGGGTGCTGCTCGTGGGCGCCGAGCCCCAGCTTCCGTACGATCGTCCGCCGCTCTCCAAGAACTACTTGCGCGGCGGGATGCCGTTCGAGAAGACGCTGCTGCGGCCGCCGGAGTTCTATCGAGAGCGCGACATCGAGATGCGGCTCGGCACGATGGCGGTGAGCGTCGACCCCGAGAAGCGGACGCTCGGGCTCCACGACGGCGAGCGGCTCGAGTTCGATAACCTGCTCATCGCCACCGGCGGAAGAAACCGGAGGTTCCCGATCCCCGGTCTGGACCTACCCGGCGTCTACGACCTTCGCACCGTGGCCGACGCCGACCGCATCCGCGAGGCTCTACCGGGCGCTCGGCGAGGAGGTCGGCCGGGTCGTCGAGGGCCTCCATCGGGATCACGGAGTCGAGATGATCCTGGACGACGCCGTGACGGCGTTCGAGGGATCGGGCAAGGTCGAGCGCGTCGTCACCCGGAAGGGTCGCCGCCTCGAGTGCAATCTGGCGGTCTTCGGTCTCGGCATCGAGCCCGCCACTGAGCTGGTTGCCGGCACCGCGGTGCGGGTCGACAACGGCATCGTCGTCGACGACCAGTGCCGGACCAACGTGCCCGGCATCTTCGCCGCGGGCGACGTCGCCAACCACTATCACCCGGTCTGCGGGCGCCAGATGCGCGTCGAGCACTGGCAGAACGGCGTGAAGCAGGGGGCCGCCGCCGCGCGCAGCATGATCGGGCGGGGGCAGCCCTACGACGAGGTTCACTGGTTCTGGTCCGATCAGTTCGACGCGAACATCCAGTACGCGGGGTTCCACGCGGCCTGGGACACGATCGTCGTGCGCGGCAGCCTGCCGTCGCGGAAGTTCCTCGCGTTCTACCTGGCCGAGGGACGCGTCGAGTCGGTCGTCGCGATCAACCAGGGGCGTGATCTGCGGCGGACGCTTCCGATCATCAAGGCGCGCGTGGCCGTCGATCCGGCGCGTCTCGAGGATCCGAACGTGGACCTGAGAACCCTCGCGCCGGCGAGTGCCTAGCGGACACGCGCGAATGCGCAGGAACGACACGACCGCGTCACGGAGGAGCTCCTGATGATCAAGCGCTTCTCGACCCTCTACATCGGACACATCGAGCTGGAGAACTGCGGGCACGCCGGCACCCCGGCCGACGACCGCCGCTACACGAACGAGCGGGTGATCGAGGCGTTCGACACCACGCTCGAGCTCGCCCAGACGATGGACGAGCTCGGCTACGAGGCCCTGTGGCTGGCCGAGCACCATTTCCAGCACGAGGGCTACGAGTGCATCCCGAACATCCCGCTCCTGGCCGTTCACATCGCGAATCACACGAGACGGCTCAAGATCGGCTGCGGGTTCAACATCACCCCGACCTGGCACCCGATCCGCC
>WNEZ01009715.1_pt1 | contig 14523 bp, 13 predicted proteins | sample 5400521 | NCBI WGS metagenome assembly WNEZ01 (sample SAMN13153339, study PRJNA577476) | soil metagenome | isolation source: 120 cm saprolite under Douglas fir tree site 2 hole 1 replicate 1 | place: USA:California | collected 2015-04-18
ACGTCGATGATTCGAGGGGCAACGTAGGGACCCCGGTCATTGATGCGCACGATCACGGCTCGTCCATTGCGCAAATTGGTGACGCGGACCCAAGTGCCGAGAGGCAAACTGCGGTGAGCCGCAGTAAGGTCGTACATGTTATAAGGTTCGCCGCTGGCGGTCGGCCTGCCGTGGAAGTAGCTTCCGTACCAGGAAGCCGTTCCCACTTGATAGGGCTTGGGACTTCCTGCTCTTTTGCGTGACTCTAGTACTACACGTTTGGGTACGTTGGGGCGAGTACCGGACTCTGAGCTGATTGGCCTCTGGGCGGCTCCCAGGCTAACGACCGATAAAACTATCGCCAGTCCATGAGCTATGCTTCTTCCCATTCAGTCACCTCGCACTCGATTTGTCCTCCCCCACCGCTTCCCCTAGGATTGGGCGATGCTAACGGTCTAGGTTCCCCCTGTCAATCAGTAAATGACTGTAGAAAAGTTACCACTTAGTACTAGATCGCTCACGTAACCTCACGTAAATATTGAGTAACATCGAAGATGTCGCTGTATCTAAACATCTTAGTTGTTAACTATGTAGCAAATAACCATGACTCGCGCAGGGTGAAATTATTACAACTACAATGAATTCAATGGGATAGGCGTGAAGTAACAGGTTACCCCTAGTTTCAGCAACTTGGGACGGCGGGCAGCGGGTAGTGGCCAGAGGCTAGCGGTTGGTAGATCGAGTTGTGGGTTCGTGTCAGGGCATCGCTTCAGCGATCCCGTACCGTGACATTAGCCAATGCGCCGTTAGGCGCTGTCCCCGTACGTCAGCGACTAAAGGCGCGAAGCAGCAGATATCTGGCGGCACGTCTGTGGTCACCGCCCACTAGCCACTAGCCACTGCCTTTCGATAGATTCCCCATATGACCCAACCTCCGCCCGTCGTCTTATCGATTGCCGGTTTCGATCCCAGCTCTGGTGCCGGCGTCACCGCCGACATCAAGGCCATCGCCGCCCACGGATGCTATGGCGTGGCATGCATCACCGCGCTAACGGTGCAATCCACCGCGGGAGTACGACGTGTGCAACCAATTGAACCCCCGCTGGTGACCGAGACCCTTGAAGAACTGGCAGCGGATCTCGAAATTGCGGCGATACACATCGGAATGTTGGGATCGGCGAAAGTCGTCCAGGCAGTAGCAGACTTTCTTGAGCATCGCGAATAGTAACGCCCAACGTTGACGAAGCCTCCAGCCTGACCGAATTGCCTGTCACCAATGTGGAGCAGATGCGGGCAGCGGCCGCCAAACTTCACACCATGGGAGCTGCCGCAGTCGTGATTACTGGCGGCCATCTGGAGAAGGCAATTGATCTTTTGAGCTTCACGAGTAAGCGTGGCGTCGAGCAAGAAATTTTCAAGTCTGACCGGCAGAGGTCCTCTTCCACCCACGGCACGGGATGTGCCTTCGCTACCGCGATAACTTGTCACCTGGCCCAAGGCAGGGGCTTGCCAGAAGCTGTGTTGCTGGCGAAAGCGTACGTTTCAGCGGCTATCGTCAACGCGCATCCGATAGGTAAAGGCATTGGGCCGGTGCATCATCTCTATCGTATGTATCAGCAGCGACGAACTATTATTGCGGATCCGGAGCCGGTGATCTGAGGATGCGGTAGAAATGGAATCAACGCTGAATTGCGAAGAGACGGCGGCGGTATTGGCGTTAAGGGCGGGAGTTTCGATTCAGTAAAAGCCCAGCCATGAATGCCGCAACCGCAGCCAGCAGCCACTGAACGCGATAGTACTGAATAGCCTGAAAGTCAGCAAAACTCTGAACCGCGTAAACGATTCCGACACCCATTACCGCCAGCAGGCATAACAAGCCGATAGAGAAGGCAATCAGGGAAGCTGTGGACAGCCCCAGCATGCGCTTGATGTTCTGAAATTCAAGGTGGCGAGTCCAACGAGGCGCAACCGGGAGGCTTGCCTGCTGCGTTTGCCGGGCCGCGCCGCAAGCATGACAGAAGCGTGCCGATACTATGAACTCGGTGCCACAACTATCGCAGGCCTCAAGCATGGCAGGAGCCGCAACCTCTTGCTGGGCAATGGGAGGGCGCCAGAATTCGTGCTGTGCGTCTTGGACTAGCTCGGCCATGCGGAACTCCTCACTACTTACATCGCAAACCAGTGGCCAAAAAATACGCTCTTCTAACCCCTTTTGACCGAGGCACTTGCTAATTCTCGGGTTCCTGCTTCTGACCCAGGCAGAGCAAGATTTACTTCGTTACTTAGAAAGATTCGCTGAGCGCAGTATAGCGGCTCCCACTGAAACTCCTACTCAACCACGGTGACCTTTGTGGTACGCGACCCCACGGTTCCCTTCAGGTAAACTGTGCGCAACTCACAACGGAGGCTCCGATGTTGTTTCCTCGGCGCGCGCCTCACTACTGCTGCTTCATTTGCTTGCTACTGCTGGTGGCCACGCACGCTGCGTCTGCCGAAAAGCTTTCGTTCCGCCCTGCGGATCCTCTGAACACCGCCGCCTTCGACCACTTTTACAACATGGATTACGCGCACGCGATTTCGGAATTCGAACAGGTGTTGCAGAAACATCCTGATGATCCGTTCGCGGTGAACCATCTTCTGACCGCAGTGCTGTTTCAAGAGCTGTATCGCATGGGGGCATTGAACACCGGCGAGTATGCCAACGACAGTTTTGTGGCCACGGCGCATCGTCCCGCGGACCCGAAGGTGCAGCAACGTATCAAAGAGTTAGTAGAGACGGCGCGCGGACTCGAGGAAAAGCGTTTGGCTGCGAATGCCAAAGATGTTGACGCACTCTATGCCCGCGGCGTCACTCGTGGACAACTGTCGACTTACACCGCGCTGGTCGAACGCTCCTGGTATTCGGCGCTGAAAAGTGCAGTGGGAGCGCGCAAGGATCACGAACAAGTGTTAGAACTTTCCCCCGACTACACCGATGCGAAATTGATTGTAGGTGCGCATAATTACGTGCTGGGTAGTTTGCCCTGGGGGGTCAAAATCCTAGTGAAGGTGATCGGACAAGGTGGTAGCAAAGAGAAAGGGATTCGTTGTCTCAAGGAAGCTGCTGCCGGAGGCGGGGAAACCAGCACCGACGCAAAAATTGTTTTGCTCCTGTTCCTCCGCCGGGAGCACAAGTATCCCGAAGCCCTGGAAATTGCGCACGGTCTGGTGCCCCGGTATCCACAAAATCTGTTGATCGCTCTGGAGCAAGGAAATCTGTTGCGCGCTTCCGAACACAATTCAGAGGCTGTCAGCGCCTATCAGAAGATTTGGCACTCCGGGCGCGACGGACTGTATCCTGATTTGCATTATGAGTTGGCAGCGCTCAGTCTGGGCGATTTGTTGCGCGCCCAGAAAGACTATCCAGGCGCGGCATCAGCTTATGAGCAAGTAAACCAGATTCAGAAACCCGACCCCGAGGTGTTACAGAAAGCCAACCTGGGCGCGGGTGAAATGTACGATGTGCTGAAAAAACGCGAACTTGCCCTTCAGAAATATCAGGCGGTGGTTGCGACCAATGTGAACACTGCTCCGGCCGAGACTGCGCGTAAACGCATGAAAGAGGCGTACCGGCAAGAGTAGCGAAAACGGAACTTTTTGCTTCAACCCAGCGTATCCTACAGCGCGGGAGGAAACCCATGTATTGCAACTATTGTGGAAAAGTCATCCAGGACGATGCCAACCTGTGCGCCTACTGCGGCACTCGAGTGGGTGGAGTGATCGGGCGTAAGCGGCTGGTCCGTTCACGTGCGAACCGCAAAATCGCGGGTGTGTGCGCTGGTTTTGCCGAATATTTTGATCTGGATGTGACGCTCGTACGCGTGGTGTGGCTAGTCCTTCTCCTCATACCCCCGTGTCTCGGATTGCTGTCCTACCTCATTGCCTGGATTGTCATGCCGGAAGAACCGGAAATGCATCCCGTGCCAAGTGGGCAGCAACAGGTCACGAACCCCTAATAGTGTGGAGATCGTCGCGTCCGCCCACTTTGCCTTTATGGCCTACGATTTCCGGAAGGCATTCTTGTGTTTAAATCTTTAGGATGATCGCAATTCAAAGCGGTGATGCCCAAATTTCATACGAGATCCTGGGCGACGGTCCACCGGTTGTTTTGCTGCATCCTTTCCCCGCAAATCATGAATTGTGGTTGCCGGCTGCACAGCTGTTGGCCTCTCGCTATCGCCTGGTTCTGCCCGATCTGCGCGGTCATGGAGATTCCGGCGTAGGAGAAGGCCCAGCGACGATGGCGAAGCATGCTGCGGATATCAGTCGTATCCTCGATGATGCGAAAGTGGGCCGGGCAGCATTCGCGGGTGTATCGATCGGCGGCTACGTGCTGTTCGAATTCTGGCGGCGAAACCGTGACCGAGTATCCGCGCTTGCACTCATCGACACCAAGGCGCAACCAGACACGCCGGAAGGCCGCGCTGGCCGGTTGCAATCAGCCGCAGATGTCCTAGAGCGCGGCGTGGAACCATTCATCGAGAGCATGCTGCCCAAACTGTTGGGCGAAACCACTCGCCATGCTCGTCCAGATTTAGTAGAGGCGGCGCGAAAGATGATGTTGAAGATGTCGCCGGAAGATATCAGCCTGGTGCTGAAGGGAATGGCGGAGCGTCCAGATTCGACTCCCACGTTGAAAACTATCTCTGTCCCAGCCTTGATTCTTGTGGGCGATGAAGACACGCTCACGCCCGTGGCCGACGCTGAACTGATGAAGCAGAACATTTCCGGCAGTCAGATGAAGATAATTTCGCGAGTGGGACATTATTCCGTCTGGGAACGGCCCGAGGAAGCGGGAAAGGTGTTGCGCCAGTTCCTGGATGCAGTGCATGCGGCCTAGATCCTCAGAATCGGCCGGGTCATCCTGAGCGGCTTTTCGCGAAGGATCTTACGAAGCGATTGAATCGGTAAGACCGACATACAGGATCTAGGTTGAGTCGCGTCCCTGAGCTGTCATTACCACAATTTTCGGCTACAATTCTCGCCATGATTGACACCTTTCTTGTTCCCGAGAAGACGGTGGTAAACGCCAAGGGGGATGGCCCCGCTGTTGACGTCAGCATCGCGGCAAACCGCGTGTTTCTGCTGATCCTGAACATCACCAACATCATCGAGCAAGAGTCTCTCGACGTGAGCATTTTTGGGTCAGCCGATGGCGCGGCATGGAGTCCCAAGCCGATCGCGACGTTTCCGCAGAAGTTTTATCGCGCGCAGCATCCGATGCTGTTGGACGTCATCGCACATCCGGAAATCAAATTCGTACGCGCTCATTGGGAGGTCAATCGTTGGGGCCGCGGCACCGAGACTCCGATGTTCGAGTTTCACGTCAGCATGAGAGAAGTGCCAACCGAGATTCTCAAAGAAGCAACCGCCGACGCAAAAGCGCTGGCCTGAGATGTCGACTTAAGGCTCCTTCCAGTCGCCTACTGCGAAATGCACAAAGCAACCATCAAGAATCAATCCGCGGTAATGAATAAAGGCTCCACAGTTGTGATCCGTCCCGCCCGGAATGTCTCCGGTTCTGTACGGCTGCCGGGGGATAAATCCATTTCCCATCGCTACGCCATGCTGGCGGGAATCGCGGAAGGGAAAACGCACCTGGAGAATTTTTCTACCGCAGCAGACTGCGCCAGCACTCTCAAATGCCTCAAAGCCCTCGGAGTCGACTGGAAACGAAACGGGAACACGGTAGAACTCGATGGACGAGGCGCAAAGCGGCGCGCTCCAACTGCACCCTTGGACTGTGGCAACTCCGGTTCGACCATGCGCGTGCTGAGTGGAATTTTGGCCGGGCAGGACTTCGACAGTGAACTCATGGGTGACGAATCGCTCTCCCGGCGCCCTATGGCTCGAATCATCGCCCCGCTGGAACTGATGGGCGCAAAAATAACTTCTGCTGACGGCAGCCGTCCTCCGTTGAAAGTTATCGGTCGACCCCTGAAGGCGATTGATTACCACATGCCGGTGGCTAGCGCGCAGGTTAAGTCCGCGCTGCTTTTTGCCGGCCTGTTCGCGGAAGGAGAAACGCGTGTCGAAGAACCGGTGACCACACGGGATCATGGAGAGTTGGCTCTGAGCGCGTTCGGAGCAACCGTCAAGCAAAGAGGTAAGGAAGCGCGAATTCAAGGTGGCCAAAAACTGCACGCCATCGAGGCACACATTCCCGGCGATCTATCGAGTGCATCGTTTTTCTTGTGCGCGGCCGCCGTGTTTCCCGGATCTCAGCTGGTAATCAACGACCTTTTAATGAATCCAACCAGAACCCGTCTTGTCGATTTGTTGATTTCGATGGGCGCCGGTATCACAGTTACGCAACTCGAAGAACAGCATGGCGAATTGCGGGGCACACTCAAGATTGAAGGAAAAAGCCTGAGCGGAGCACTTGTCAGCGGCGCCGACACTGCCGCGCTGATTGATGAGATACCGGTGCTGGCTGCGATTGCTCCATACACTTCAGGCGGAATTGAAATCCGGGACGCGCAGGAGTTGCGAGTCAAAGAGTCGGACCGAATTGCCGCGCTTGCGACCAACTTGCGTGCCATCGGCGCCGAGGTGGAGGAACGAGCCGATGGACTGAAAATTCCTGGCGGACAGAAACTACGCGGCGGGGAAGTGGAATCCTTCGGCGATCACCGCATCGCAATGGCCTTCGCCGTGGCCGCCCTGCGCGCCGAGGGAGAGACTCGGATCCATCAAGCCGACGCCGCTATCATCTCGTATCCCGAATTCTATGCAGTGCTGGAGAATCTCGTCCAGCGCTGAATCTCCAGACAGTGCGTTACTCCAGACGCTCCGTCTTGCCCTCGTATTTCACCATCCCCGTCATCTGATTCATGCGTTCGATATCAAGGTTGGAGTACAAGCGCTTGGCCTGCTGCCGCGCACGTGAACCGGCCGCAAGCTGCGCCACTCCGTAGCTATCCTGAAATGACGCCGCGCCTAGCTCCAACGGCCGTGGTTCGGTCGACGTACTGGCTTCTGCGCGAGACTCGCCTTCTGTGCCAGCTTCGATCGATGACTCTGCCGATCCAAGGAGTAGGGAGGGTGGAAATTGCTCCACCGGTCCCGCCGGTAGGACGGAAAGGGTCGCGTTGGTTGCACCCGCAACGTTTCCAGCAGTTGCATTGCTGGCGCCCACCGGCGAGGGCGAGATATTCTCGAACGACATCGAGGGAGTCGATAGCAGCGGAACAAAGGGTTCCGCGTAAACTCCCGGTGGCGCCCAGTTCACGGCATATCCCGAAATCACGGTCGCCTGTCCTGCCGCCAGTGCAGGCAGGATGATCGCAATGCAGAAAATAGTCAGTTGACGCATGTGCTTCCTCCAGAGTCCATGGAGAAATAAGATTCCGTGGATAGGGGCTCGGATGCCTGTTTTTCGCGTCCCCGGCCGGTTTTGGGTGTCGGATCTGAGGTCTGAGATCGATGTGAGAGTTAAGAACTGAGAGCTGAGAGCAGAGATCTGAAAGTATGAAACCCAGATCTCAGATCGAAGTTCACAGTTTTCATGGTAGAATTTCAGGCTCTTCACCGGAACCAGGAACTAGAAACCAGAAACTCGCCCTCTAGCTGCCTACATACCGCGCGTACAAGCTCCGCGCCACCGTCGTATCTGTGGTGCCCTTGATAATCGCGCGGCCGTCGGGAAACAGCGTCATCTCATAGGGCTCGTGCCAGAACTTCAGCACGAAATCATTATGTCGGACGGCGCCATGCGGCTTCAGCCGCTTACTCATTTCCGCCAGATCCACGGCCCGGGCGCGCTCATGAATCTGCACCGAGTTGCGTCCACAGAGAGTGACTTGCGGCCGGTCCTTTCCTGCTAGATGTAAAAATTTTCGCTCATCACACGCGTGGCATCCCCCACGCGGATGTGCAGCAGTTACCTCGCCGTGCTGGTTTGACCACAGATCGAACGAAAGCAAACTTTGTCGTAGCCGGTCCTCCGCTCCGACGAGCAGTTTTAGCGCCTCGCTTGCCGCAACCGACGCCGCCCAGTTCACGGCGGTATTCAGAACGCCAGCCGTTTCACAAGTCTCAAGCAATCCGCGCGGCGGCTCTGGAAAGATGCATGCCAGGCAGGCAGTCTTGCCCGGGATGATATTCATCGTTACCCCGTAGCTGCCCACCGCGGCGGTGTAAATCCAGGGAAGAGCCTGCTGCACTGCGAAATCATTGATCAGATACCGGGTCTCGAAATTGTCGGTTCCGTCCAGGATAAGTTGCGCGCCTTCCAGTAGCGCCGCGATATTCGAAGGAGTCAGGTCGGCAACGTGGGGATCGACAACGATCTGTGAGTTGAAAGCGGCTATCTTTCGAGCTGCAGCGATCGCTTTGGGCAACGCCTCGGCAGCGTCGGATTCGTCAAACAGGGATTGTCGCTGAAGATTGCTGGGTTCAACGTAATCTCGATCGATAATGCGAATCGTGCCTACACCGGCGCGCGCCAGCAGGGAAGCCAGCGCTGAGCCAGTGGCGCCGCAACCCACAATTGCTACGCGCGCAATTGCCAGTCGCTGTTGCCCTTCCGTTCCGATTCCGCTGAACAGAAGCTGCCGCGAATATCTTTGATCGGGTTCCAAAGACATCACCAGTTTCCCACCTATAAACCATTATTATAGGTGGGCCGCGCTTCGCGAGCCGAATACAACATTGCCTACTACCTGCTCATCGAATCATTTAAGCCTCCACAGCCGCGTTGAGGAGTCTTTTTGCGTTTAAGAGGAGCCCTGCTCAAAAGCGTAACCGTGGTGGCAATCCTCGCCGCCGGAGCCTTCGAGGCTTCCGCGCGACTAGTCCCAGCCCAGGCCCAGTCCCCAGCTCAAGCGTCCCAGCCCAAGTTCGAGAGTATCTCCTCTTATCAAGGTTTGATAGTCACGGAAATTAAATTCCCTGACGTTGCGGAAGGCGATCAGAAACGACTGCTTCCATTGATCTTGCAGCAGCCCGGTAAGCCGCTGGATCGCGAACTGATCCGCCAAAGCATTCAGGCGCTGTACGCTACCGGCCGCTTTGCCGATATTCGAGTGGAAGCGGAGCGCGATGCAGCGGGCCAAGTCACCCTGAGCTTCATCACCAGTCCAAACTACTTTATCGGTAAGATCAGCGTCGCGGGCGCACCCAGCCGGCCGGCTGAGAACCAGGTTGCCAATGCGGCCAAGCTGCCTTTAGGAGAACTCTTCACCCGCGAAAAACTAGACCGGGCTCTCAAGAACATCAAGCAGCTCATGGAAGAAAATGGCTACTACCATTCTTCGATCAGCGAGGAAGAAAAGAAGCATCCAGAGACCCAACAGGGAGACATCTTTTTCCGGGTCACTCCCGGCCCACAAGCCCAGGTTGGCCGAGTGAATGTGACCGGCCATCCAGGATTCTCTCAGGGACAGATCGAAGACATCGCGAAGATGCATCCCGCGGATCCCGCTTCAGCTCAACGCGTCACCCGCGCGCTGGATCGGCTGCGCAAAAAATATCAAAAGCAGAACCGGTTGCTGGCGCAGGTCTCGGTCGCCTCCCGCTCCTACCGGCCGGAAGTGAATGCCGTGGACTACACCTTTAACGTCGAACCCGGTCCCAAGGTCGATATCGCGACCGAAGGTTTTAAGATCAGACGCAGTGTGCTTAAAAGGAATGTTCCGGTTTATGAAGCTGGCGGAGGGGAACTGCGAGTCGTCTACATTGTTGATGCCGGCGCACGTCACAAACTGGTGAAACTGAGCATAACCGGCAACAAATACTTTGCCGAAGAACTGCTGCGCTCCAACATACACATACAGGCCGCGGGGCGCCTCTTCTCGCACGGCCGCTACAGCCAGGCATTACTCAACGACGATATCCGTGGTCTGGAATATCTCTATTTGAACAATGGTTTTCAGCAAGTCAAGATTACAGGCAAAGTCGAAGATGACTATCTTGGCCATAAGAACGAGCTTGCCATCAACATCCAGGTGAATGAAGGTCCCCAAACCCTGGTGGGAAAACTGCAGATCATCGGGAACAGCAATTTTACCGAGGACCAGCTTCGTGCAAATATCACTACGGCAGAGGGCCAGCCGTTCTCGGATTTCAACGTCGCGCAGGATCGCGACACGCTCCTGAATTTCTACTTCAATCGCGGATTTCCCAATGCCACATTCGAAGCTTCCGCCAAACCCCTGGGCAGCGTGAGTTACAGGTGAAAGCGGGCGACCCACTGAGCCAGATCGACATGCTGAAGACCCAGCAAGGCCTCTATGACCTCGGTATTTTCAGCCAAGTCGATACTGCGGTGCAGAATCCTGAAGGAAGTGAGCGGGAAAAGAATGTACTGGTCGAAGTACAGGAGGCCAAGCGTTACACCTTCAATTACGGCGTAGGTCTGGAATTCCAAACCGGTCAACCCGCCGTCGGCAGCAACCAGCCCCAAGGGGCAACAGGAGTCAGCCCTCGCGTATCGTTTGGCGTGACCCGCCTGAATTTCCGCGGACGCAATGACACCATTACCTTCAAGTCGCATGTCGGCCGCTTGCAGCAGCGCGCCCTGATCAGTTTCGAGGAGCCGCGCTGGTTTAACAGCCGCAATTGGCGAATGTCAGTCACTCTCTTTTATGACAATACGCTGGACGTCGCCACTTTCACCTCGGAACGTCTGGAAGGTTCGGTTCAAGCCGCGCAGACGATCAGCAAAGTGAGCACCATGCTCTACCGCTTCACTTACCGGCGGGTGCGCGCCAGTAACCTGCAGATCAGTACCGACCAGATCCCGCTGCTCTCCCAACCCACGCGTGTGGGAATGCCCGGTTTCAGCTATCTTCGTGACAGACGAGACAACGCGTTGGAAACGACCCGGGGAAATTACACCACCGTTGACGGTGGCGTGGCTTCCGCTTACTTCGGTTCGGAAGCCGATTTCAGCCGGATTTTGATGCAGAACTCCACCTATTACGCCTTTGGTAAAAAGCGGCCGGGGGAAACCGTCAAGAAATATGTTTTTGCCCGCTCCACCCGCATAGGTATCGAGAATCCGTTCCAGGATACAGTCAATGTCTTGCCCGGGCAGCAGCCCCCGTCGGGGGACACAGTGATTCCACTTCCGGAACGTTTTTTCTCGGGCGGCGGCAACTCACATCGTGGCTTTGGTTTGAACCAGGCCGGCCCTCGTGATCCGACGTTCGGATTGCCCCTGGGAGGCAGCGCGCTGTTTCTTAATAATATCGAACTGCGGTTTCCTCCCACCACACTGCCGTACTTCCAGGACAATATCAGTTTCGCCATTTTTCATGATGCCGGCAACGTCTTCACCAACGGACACGAGATGCTGCACAACCTGCTGCGCTGGCGGCAAAAAAATCCTGGATTGTGCCTTCAGCAAAGTACGGCCGACCAATGCGACTACAGCTATATTTCTCACGCCATCGGGGTTGGCGTACGTTATAAGACACCCATTGGACCGGTGAGGTTTGATTTCGGCTACAATTTGAATCCACCCGCGTTCCCGAGTCTGCAGACCCCAGACCCGAATAATCCAACGGCAACGGTCTTTGTTCCGCAACACGCGCGTCGTTTCAACGTTTTCTTTAGCATTGGACAGACATTCTGATGATTAAGTTTTCTCTATCGTTTTGTATTCTGTTTCTGCTGCTGACCGCTTTGCCCGCCCGCGCCGGCGACATTTTGGACCGCATCGTGGCCACGGTGAATGGCCACGCCATTCTGCAGAGCGATTGGGAAGATGCACTCCATTACGAAGCATTTATCGCGGGACACTCTCCCGAGCAACTCACCTTTGCCGATCGCAAGGCTGCCCTCGACCGGCTGATCGATCAGGAATTGCTGCGACAGCAGATACGCTCGGCAGATTTCCAGCACGCCTCGGATCAGGATATTGCGGCGCGTATTCAAGAGATACGCAGGCAGTATCCTGGCGCCGAATCCGACTCAGGATGGCATGCAGCACTTTCCCGCTACGGTGTTACGGAAAAGGAACTCAAAAATAGGGTAGCGCTACAGCTCGATTTATTGCGCCTGGTGGATGCCCGCTTGCGCCCCACGGTCCAGATTGATTCCAAAAGCATTGAGAGTTACTACAATCAGGAACTGCTGCCTCAGTTGCGGCAATCCGGAGCGCAGCAGATTCCTTTAGCTCAAGCCAGCCCCAAAATCAAAGAACTGCTTACCCAGCGGAAGATTGATCAACTGCTAATCGCGTGGTTACAAACTCTTCGCACGGGCAGCGAGATTCGAACTCAACCCGCGACGTCCGATTCCGAAGGTCAGGCGCGATGAGCGAAAGCAGACCGCGTCGCAAGATCTGGAAATATCTGCTGTCCATCCTGCTTAGCGGCCTGCTGCTTCTCACGCTCGCAGCCTGGTACATGACCACAGATTCTTTTCAAGTCTGGGTGCGGCACCGCCTGGTTACAGAATTGGAGCGAATTACCGGCGGCCGCGTTGACTTGGGAAATTTCCACACCATTCCGTTCCGTCTGCAGATCGAAGTGCTCGATCTTACAATCCATGGCCTTGAGCGGCCAGTCGAAGTTCCCTACGCCCACGTAGACCGGTTGCTGGCACAGATCAAGATCATTTCTATCCTCGGCAGGGAATTCGGCTTTCATACGGTGCTGCTCGAGCATCCCGTGGTTCACATCATCCTTTATCCCGATGGCACAACCAATCAGCCCCAACCCATGTTGGGGCAGAATTCGGCGAGTGGTGCGGTTGGATTGCTATTTTCACTTTCCATCAACCGTCTCGACGTCCGTCGCGGAGAGTTCTTGTGGGATAACCAGCGAATTCCTCTGGACTTTATTGCTAACGACCTCTCCGCCGATATGACCTACTCTCTGCTGCAACGCCGCTACGAGGGAAATCTCCGGATGGGCAAGGTGGATACACACTTCAAAGACTACCGCCCAATTGCATGGATGGCGGAAGCGCAATTCAGCCTGGGACAAAACAACATTGATGTAAGTTCGCTGAAAGCAACTTCGGGACGCTCGAGCGTCACGGGCAGCGGCCGCATCCAGAACTTCCCGTCGTCCCGAAGTACGTCGCGGCGTTGTTCATGCTATCGGGCAAGGTTATTGGTCGAAGGCAGATTTCTCCTCTGCCGGGAAACTTCTGCTGAAGGACTTCGATTGGCGCGACCAATCCGTCAAGCTGCATGACGTGGCGCTGAATGCGCAGTTCTCGGTTAATCCACAGCACCTTACGTTTTCCCAAATCCAGGCACGAATGCTGGGAGGTAGTGTCTCTGGCAACGCAGAGATCGCAAACTGGAGCGTTCCAACGAGTGCGAAACTCGCCAAGGGAAAAAGATTCGAAGAGCAAAAGGGAACGGTCCGTCTTCAAATGAAAGATTTGTCGGCAGCGGAGATAGCCACCGCGCTGGCCACGCCCGCCCGGCCGTTCAACCGCATCAACTTTGCCGGCGCCACGGATGGTTCCGTAGAAGCTGGCTGGACAGGTTCACCACGAAACACTGAAGCGAAGATCATCCTGGAGGTTGTCCCCCCATCACGAGTGGCTCCCGGCCAGCTGCCGCTGACCGCCCGCGCTCGGGCTACTTATCACGCCGGATCCGGAGAGCTTGATCTGGCTGAATTCAGCGCCGCTACAACCGCCAGCAAAGTCGCGGCTTCAGGCACGCTCTCTTCCACCGCGAGCCTGAATGTTTCCGTTTCCACTACCGACGTAGGGGAATGGCAGCCCATTCTTGCCGCTGCCGGTTACCAGGAACGAATCCCGGTTAAGCTGCACGGTCACGCAACGTTCAACGGCACAGCCAGCGGCAAACTTTCCGCCATATCGTTTGTGGGCGATCTTCAGTCACAGGATTTCGATTGGTTGATCCCGGCCACTCCCAGGACTCCAGAAACACAAGTCCATTGGGATTCACTGGCCGCCCGCATTCAGATTTCACCGAATGCGTTCGCGGCGCGCCGCGGGACTCTCCGTCATGGCACTACGATTGTCAATTTTGATCTGGGAGCTGGTCTACAGCAAAGGCAATTTGTCGACAGCAGCCCTTTCACTGCCCGCGTGGATATGCAGAATGCGGATGTCTCCGAAATTCTCGCCTTGGCTCAACTCGACTATCCCGTCAAAGGGACGATGAACATTTTCATGCAAGCCGCGGGGACGAAAGCGGAGCCACGCGGCAGTGGGCGCATCCAGATCACCAATGGATCAATTTATGGCGAGCCGGTCGAGCATTTCGATTCGGAGTTGCGCCTCGATCGAGGACAGGCCGAACTGCGTGACATCCAGCTCACACATTACGACTCAAGAGTCACAGGAGATGTCAACTTCAACCTCTCCACCCGTGCTTTCCACTTTAATCTCGCGGGAACGAATTTTGATCTTACGCGAATTCCGCAGCTGCAGAACCGCGGCATGACAGTGGAAGGTCGCATGGACTTCACCGCTATCGGTTCGGGAACAGCTGATACACCCGCTGTTACAGCAACTATCCAACTGCACGACCTCACCTTCGATCACGAGCGCGCCGGCGACTTCACGATG
>WNEZ01011966.1_pt1 | contig 14521 bp, 13 predicted proteins | sample 5400521 | NCBI WGS metagenome assembly WNEZ01 (sample SAMN13153339, study PRJNA577476) | soil metagenome | isolation source: 120 cm saprolite under Douglas fir tree site 2 hole 1 replicate 1 | place: USA:California | collected 2015-04-18
CGCATGGCCTGCGCTCCGTTTCGCGTGTCCATCGCGAGAAGCCCTACATCTTCCGCGCGGGCAACGAAGAACACCGTGTCGACTATGTCCCGGGTGAGGGAACCAGCTATCTTTTCGGCGGAAACTCGAACTGGCGCGGGCCGATTTGGTTCCCGATCAATTTCCTCATCGTCGAAGCGCTCGAGCGTTATCACCTCTTTTACGGCGAATCATTCAAGGTGGAATGCCCAACCGGTTCCGGCAACATGGCGACACTCAGGCAAGTGGCCGAAGAACTTTCGCGGCGGCTATCCAGTATCTTTCTGCCGGGCAAAGACGGCGCGCGACCATGTCATGGCGAGATCGCGAAATACGCGACCGATCCGCACTGGCGTGATCTCGTGCTTTTCCATGAATACTTTCACGGCGAAACCGGCCGCGGCTGCGGCGCAAGCCATCAAACCGGCTGGACAGCTCTGGCGGTAAAATTATTGGAGAACACAATTGAACGTCCTGACCAAAGCGAAACAATCGACCGAGGCGGCGAAAACCAGGCGGCCAAAGTACGTGGCGCGCTTGGCTCAAAGCACGGAAGAGGTGCGTCGCGCCCAGCGGTTGCGGTTTGAGGTTTTCAACCTCGAACTGAACGAGGGCTTGGTGGAGTCGCATTTCACCGGGCTCGATGTCGATCTTTTCGACAACGTTTGCGACCACCTGATCGTCGAACACGTGGCGACAAATGAAATCGTTGGCACATATCGATTGCAAACCGGCGTTCATGCCGCGGCCCATATTGGCTATTACAGCGAGCGCGAGTTTGATTTCACGCCGTATGAATCATTGCGCGGTGAAATGATTGAGCTGGGCCGGGCATGCGTGCATGCTGAGCACCGCAATTTCAATTTGTTGCATCTGCTCTGGCGCGGCATCGCGCGTTACGCGTGCGAGCGAAACGCGCGTTTCCTCATCGGATGTAGCTCGCTTACATCGCAAGATCCGATGGAAGGCGTAGCGATGTATGAGCAGTTGCGGGGCAAGCATCTCGCTAGGCCGAAGTGGCGAACTGTGCCGCATTTAGCGTTCAGAGTAGATGTCGATCTTGTGTCGGCATCATGCACGCCGCCGCCGAAGCTCATGCGCGCGTACTTGTCCATCGGCGCAAAAATCTGTGGCCCGCCTGCAATGGATGGGGAGTTCGGCACGATCGACTTTCTTACCCTGCTCGATCTTCATGCACTGCCGATGATCGTCCGCGCGCATTTTCTCCGATGAAAGGATGACGATGAAACGAATTCAAATTCTTGCACTCGCCTTCGCATTAATAATGACCGGCTTCACAGCACGAGCGCAGTTGCCAGTCAAAAAAGTGCTGACGCTCGAAGTCGCTAAGAAAATTGCGACCACAGCGGAAGCAGAAGCGACGAAACGCGGCGCCACCATCGTAATTGTCATCGTTGATGACGGGGGATACGTGTTGCTGCTGGAGCGCCTCGACGATACGCAGGTCGCCAGTGTGGACGTTGGCATCGGCAAAGCGCGCACGGCAGCGATCTTCCGGCGCCCGAGCAAGGTCTTTGAAGATCAGGTTCGTGATGGTCGCGTGGCTGCGCTGGCTTTGCCAGGCGCGACTCCGTTGCAAGGCGGCATTCCAATTACATTTGAAGGCAAAGTCATCGGCGCAATCGGCGTCAGTGGCAACACGCCGCAAGAGGACGAGGACATCGCAAAGGTCGCAGCTGCGAGCGCGGCAGCCGCGATTCAGGAAGCCACTAAATAAAGGCTTCTCGACAGCTCGTTGTGAGGATTCCTACGCCGAGACGACGAAAAAGCGTGAGACTTTACCTTGGGCAAAAAGTTTAGTGCCTCATCTCCTTAACCTTTTTTTCAAACGCGAAATCCGAGCAAAGTGCTCGTTCTCTCTTCCCAAAATTCGAGCCGGCAATCGCAAAGAGATCACTCGCGAATTGCGCAAGGAAATCCTCTCGATGAGATCATGACGGCGGAAAGGCGGGCGATGCATGAACAGTTGATTCGTGTCGTTTATCCCACGGATGGCGCGAGAATCGCACTTCGCACGGAAGAGAATTGGGAGTCTAATCTAGAGGCTCGCTCCGTAAGACAGGGTGGGGGTGTCTCGGAGTTTATGATCGAGATGGAGCGCCCATACTTCTACTTCAAACCGGTTCTCCTCCGAGACAATACCGCCCAATGGTCACGTGGAGAAAATTTTCTCGCAGTCGCGACCTCAGGCGCGCCACTCGAGGTCCATCCATACTTTAGAGAAGACACTCGCTGTAGCGTCTGCGAACTGATGCCTCCGCTCGCCAGTGCATCCGGGCGCGAACACCGGTTCCGCGTGTTCCTGCCTCCCGGTTACCATGAGAACACTCTCAAGAAATACCCGGTCCTCTACATGCATGACGGCCAGAATCTTTTTCTCAAGGAAGAGGCATTTCTCGGTAACACCTGGAGGACCGACGAGGTCCTCGGCGTGCTCGATCGGATGAACGCGATCGAGGAGGTGATCGTTGTCGGAATTTATCCTAACGAGCGGATGACCGAGTTCACATCGCCCGGCTATGAGGATTACGGGCGGTTTCTTGTCGAAACGCTCAAGCCATTAATCGACGCGAAGTACCGGACGCTGGCGGGACCCTTACATACCGCCGTGATGGGATCGTCTCTGGGCGGCGTTGTTTCCTTTTATCTTGGGTGGCAGTGGCCCGAGGTCTTCGGCAAGGTCGCCTGTCTCTCGAGCACGTTCACGTTTCGGGACGACCTACTCGAGCGCGTTTCCGCAGAGGCGAAGAGAAAAATCCGGATTTATCTCGACAGCGGCTGGCCGGGCGACAACTACGAAGCGACTCGCAGCATGCGCGATCGGCTCATCTGGAAAGGATACCGTCCGGGATCGGAGTTGTTTTATCTGGCGTTTCCCGAAGCGAAGTTGAGCCATTCGCTCCAGAGTTGCGAATCAACAACGGCGAATCCGCGTCGGCAGGACGGACTGGCCGAGTCCTTTGCACGAGCGTAGCCGAGAAGATCGCTGCCGGAGCAAGAAGGAAGGCCAATACAAGATGTCGACCGCCAGACCGATGAATGTGGAGGTTCATGACATCACGCCCAAATGGAGGCCGACGCTTTCCAGCAAGTAAGGAATTTCTCAGCGACGGGATTGCAAACTCGCAATTGCCTCTCACTGATTATAAGCATGAGCGACGCTTCCCGGGCGCTTTGTTCCTCTCGTTCGGGTATCGCCCATTACTTTTCGGCAGATCTTTCTTCCGCCAAATCCTTTAAAAAGAAGAAAAAAAAACTTGCCCAACGTCGGAATTTCCGGCATACCTCGCCTCCATGTGGCGACCGCTCTGCCTAGCATTGGCAACTACGTCGCTTCTCGTCATTTCCCGCGTAGCCGCGCACGCGCAGGCGCTGGCCCCTTCAGAATTGCATTTTGCGAGTCCCGAGCAGGAGACCAAAAAGGATATTGTGCAAGTGGTCACGAAGGAAACGGTGCCCGTGATCACGAAGAAATCGGCACAAGGAATCGCGAAGAAACCGGGCAAGGAGATCGCGAAAAAGCGGGTGCAAGCGATCACCAAGGATTCGGCGCGAACGTTTGCGATAGAGCCGGTGCGACCAATCGAGAAACCAAGCACAAGCGAAGCGACGCGGCCTGTTACGCATTACAGCTACAAAACCCCAGAGGGCAGAAAGGAATCAATTCCCGTCATTACGCATTATTATCCGAAGCAGATCGTTTACCCGTTTGCCAAGATCGATCGGCATATCGATCCCAAGCTGATGCAAGCGGCGACGATCGCGCAGGAACGTGCGCATGCGCATTCGCGCTCGATGTGCTGGCATTATGTAAAAGAGGCATTGCTCGCCTCCGGCATTATCAACTCCCGCCCGAAGAGCGAACTCGCGAAAGACGCCGCACAGGACCTGGTCAGTAATTACGGATTTAAAAAATTGTCGGTGAACGATCCATTCGCTGCGCCGGTTGGCTCAGTGCTCGTGTACGGCGCGAACCGCGCCGCCGGTCATGTCGAGATCCGCACCAGGGACGGTTTCGTGAGCGACTTCTGTTCGAAAACGCCATCTCCCCGTCCTTTGCTCGGCGTTTACGCGAAGTTGTAATTTCCCGCCAACTTCGGGAGGAACGCCAACCGACGGAGTCGTGACGTCACTTGCAGCGAATCACTCCAACATGATATCTTCGTTTCACCATGAGCGCGTGTTTTGACACTTCGGATGTCCTCGCCTTGTCGCGGGCGACTCTCGACGAGGCAAACCGAAGGTTGAGTGAAATTCCTGCCGATCTTTGTGCGCCGTTTTACGCCGAAGCCAGCAATTTGGAACAGCAGCTACTGGGCGTTTATCGAACGGTCGCTCTGTGCGTTCGCAAGGAAGACGACTTGGAAAGGATTGCCGCTTGGTGGCAGGCGATGACAAAGGCTTGCGACGATTTTGCCGGGCGGCTTGCTAAACTCTCGAAAGAGCATCCCGAGTGTGGCTCCGAATTCTTTTACGATCGCGTCCTGGATCTTCGAAATAGATGTCACAGACTCCAGGAAATGCACCGCTAGACGATTTCCTTCGGGAACAAATCCCGCGCCTGGCAATTCTTTACGATCGGTTCGCCTACGCGCTCGATCCATTCGATCAAGGGCGTGACATCGCCGAACAAACGTTCAACAGCGAATTGGCAAATTGGTTTGATTCTTTGCCGGAACCAAAGCCATCATTCCGCGAATTCCGCCGACACGGTAATTAAACTCTGCCTGCGCCATCTGCACGCTGGCGACAAGCCGACGTCAATTTGAATAGTTGCCGCGCGGGCATCACGAAGATTGACACTAGGATAATTGGCGGCGACAAAGTCGGCCCGATGGCAAAACGCTTGAGCGAGATCGACGTCCCGCGCACTGCTTCAGAATGCGTTGAGGTCGTTTAGTTGTAGCGGCAATACAACGTGCTGGGAGGCTGTTGGGTGGACTGCACAGCCCGCTGGGAATTCGGGTGAGGCCTCGGGAGAGCGTAATCAAATCTATGACCGTCGCACAAATTTCCGCGCTGCCTCCAGCGTTGACCCGTTAGTAATTCCTGATCAGACGAGTCACTGCGACGAGCATCGAAATGATCGGCCACGCTGAGACTCCCCCGATAAGAGTGAACAGCAAAAATTGAGTCACGTAATCCCGACTCATTTCAGTATCGAAGAATTCGCTGCTTAATTTGTGGAAGCCGGGCGCCTTCCTTGCCGGAAGAACCGCAGAAGAACTCGACTCGGCGTCGACGGTCGTTTGGTAGGAGTAATCGGTTAACGGAAAACTCTTATGGTCGCGCGGTGCGCCGCTATGCCGACGCCCGCCGCCCTGGTCGGGACTAATTTGAGGTATTGGTTTCATAAATTTCTAAATTGTTAAGTTTGATTCCCGAATGCGGTTCGAGGGGACCGGCGCAAAAACCCGCGCGTGGTAAGATTCGACCACTGGGGTGCCGCGAATTGCGGGCTCCAACTTGGCGAGATCTAACGAGCCTTTATGCGCCCTGCCCGCCGCGGCAGGCGGCGCCAATTGGCGCGTTGATCGTTTTCATCTGTATCTATCTACAGCCGTTTGCGCGCCTGTCCAGTAACGCATCGTGATCTCAGTCATAAATGCCTCTGGCGCTGATAGAAGCGATCCGATCTTTTTTACACCTAATCATAGCTCGGATGGTTCTGGGTGAGATCCGGGCCGGACAACTTGAAGCGCCATAAAGTGCGGATGCGCGTTCGTCCACATAGACGAGCGGCCTTGCGACTAATGACCGCCGGTCCGGTGTCAACTGCGGTGCAGGCGCAATCCGGGAAGATAACTTTACTGCCGTACGGAATCCGTTTCGGATCGACGGCGCAATGTCCGGAGTGCAATCGTCGGCCGGTGCTGGCGTATTTAGAGCCCTCACCTGCCCAGTAACTGGTAACGCGTGCCAGGACCGACTCCCCGCGCGCGAAAGCGGCGGATGCCAACAATGAGAAAAATATGACTGTGTAAAATAGCTTCATGATGTCCAAACGTTGCTCCGATTTTGTCGAGTCTCGGTTGGAGCACGCTATTCGCTGCCGAAAGCCGCAGTTGACAACAACTCGCCGCGGCGAGCCGGCCCTCTCTATAGACGAGTTGAGCAACTTGTCAATCGATCACATCACCGCGTCGGCGACCCGGGCGACTTGAGCAATTGCCGGAGAGCAAAACGAAAATCAGTCATCATATGAACAACAGGATTGAGACGGGGCAACCGGCGCAGTTGGATTCAATTAACAGACGCCGCTGCCGTCCGTTTTTTTGGCTGCTGCCGACACGAAGAGGATCTCACGGGTTCCCGCCGATTTAGCTCACGCCTGCAAACCCAAGACGAAGCGATCGTGCGGAATTTTTGCAAACGCGCGACCACGGTAGACTTCGGTTATCCATCGTAACATTAATTTTTGCCAATCCGACCACTGCTGTTGCTTCTTCAGTGTCGAGCCTGTTTTTACCCATAAATCGCGGACGAAGGGACGATTCTCATCGAGAATTCTCGCGGAACGACGTTGTATTGCTTCGGGTACGACTGCGAAACACACCGGCACATACAGCCTGATCCGCTCGAGTTGTGACAAATCCATATCGCGGTTTACCGCATCCAAGAACTCGATAATATTGAGAAGTTCGTAATACGCACAGACAGCAGCTCGATAGAATTCGACTGTGCCGAAGACCTCCAGCAACCACGGCCAAATTTCAGGAAGATCCATCAAGAATTTCCACGCGATCGTAACCGTGTGGTTCAGAGAGTCCGGCCAGCCGATAATGTTTGTTGATTCCATTAATGGATACGACTCACCGTCATAGAGATTCTCAATCGGTATCCTGGCCGATCTGATTGTTAAAATAGTCTTGCCCAGATTCGACACCTGCGAGCGCAATTGCGAAGAGATCTGGGACAGTCGCTAGTCCTCCTGCTGCCCATTTTGGAAGGTCTTGCCCGCTTGTTGGAAAAGGAGGATCGGGATTCGCTCGCCAGCTATTCAGCTTACCGGGAAAGACTGTGATTGCTTTCTGAACTAACTTTCGCCATCGAATTCGATCACCGGACGTAGCAATGTCCAAAGCCCTGCGGTATGCGGATAACGAAGGGTCAGATATGTGTCCGCCTTCACGCAACGGCGGTGAGGGATTTATCTCTCCGACAGTTTCACGTATTGACGTGTCTTGTTCGGCAAAAGGATTAGGACCTAACTCTGGTTTTGGATCCTTTGGCGCCTTGTGCAGTGTTCTTACCAGCTCATCGAACTTTTCGTCGAATTCGTCGTCACGACTGAAATCAATGTGTTTTCGTGTGCTGAGAAATTTCGGTTTCCTGTCCTTTCCAGGTTCTTGGCGGATTATCGGGATGAACTTCTTTACGCCTAAATCCTGCACCAGTTCGCCTGTAACAATCATGGCTTCGTATCCGACACCGCCCTTACCTTCGTCAGCTTTTTGCACGTACGTCTCAGTGCAGATAATCAGGACACGATCGGCGGAGCTAACGGAGCGTTCCATGAATTTGGCAAGGTCATCGCCAGCGTCTGCGTCCCATTGATCTAATATTACATCGACTCCTTTGCGGCGAAGGTTTCTCCCAAGTTCTGCGACCCACCATTTGTGCTGTCGGGAATCGTGCGAGTAAGAGATAAACGCAACCGGCGGCACCTTTGTTGTTTCAGCGACAGTCATGCTCTATCAGGACTGCGTTCTGTACAACTCAAATTCCAAACTCGCAATTAGCCGTTGCTGATTCCAAAGTTTCGGGATCGCGGACGCGCTTACTCCGATGAAGCAGCAGTATCAGCGGCTGCGCGAGAGAATCACGCGTAAACGAGCAGGTCGATTTCTTCGGGAAGCGAGCGAAGAAAGGATGAAGTAAGAATTAAGCTTAGACGCGCTCGGTGTGAAGGCGTGACGCGCGCCGCGCGAACTGATACCGTGGGCGAAATGGAAGCCGCCGATTGGGCATCCCTCAGCGACCAGGATCTACTCGAACGCCGCATCTCCAAACTCGGTTTGCAGCTCGACGGCACGACACTCGAACCGCTCATCCGGCAGCTCTACGACGAGCTTTCGGCGCATGGGCTTGTGTTTCATCCACCGTGTCACATCGGCGATGAATGGTTCGTGCCCATCGGTATCCCGGCGATCTTCATTCCGTTTTTTCTCGTCCACGACCGGCTGCGCGCGCTAGAGCGGACGATGATGCTGGAGGTCGAGGGCGGAACGAAAGAGTGGTTTATGAAACTGATGCGGCACGAGGCCGGACACGCCTACACGTACGCCTATCAGCTTACTCGCAAGAAAAAGTGGCGACAGATTTTCGGGCCGACATCGCGCGAGGAGACACCGGATACTTATCGGCCGCGCCCGTTCAGTCGCAGCTACGTCATGCATCTCGAGGATTGGTATGCACAGAGCCATCCGGATGAAGATTTCGCGGAGACGTTCGCGGTCTGGCTCACGCCGGAGCTCGACTGGCGCAAGCGTTACGCCGGCTGGAAGGCGCTGCAAAAACTCGAGTACGTCGATGAGCTGCTGCGCTCGCTGGCGGGCAAGCCCCCGGTTCATATGCCCGAGTATCGCGCCGCCGATTACGACTGTCTGAATCTCAAGCTCAAAACTTATTACGGACGCAAACGGAAGCTCTACGAAGAGACGTATCCGGATTTCTACGACGCCGATCTGCGGCAGCTCTTTGCCGCGCCGGCCGGGTTGAAAGCGAGCAGGTATCTGCGCCTGCGACGGCGGCGGCTGATGAACTCGGTCTCCGAGTGGACGAATGAGAAAAAATTCAGCGTGAACAGACTTTTCGCGCGGCTCATCGAGCGCTGCGATCAGCTCGGACTTCGCGCACACAACGACGATCCGCAACAGGATTTTCGCGTCTCTTCTTTCATCACAACGCTGGTGATGAATTATCTCTTCACCGGCAAATTCAAGCGCACCAAATAGCGTGAAAAAGAAACTCAAAGTCCTGGTGCTTTTCGACGGCACAAGTCCCACCACCGTCGATCAAGACTTCAGCAAGGAGATGAAAACGAAGGATTGGCAAACCGAGGCGAACGTCATGGCCGCGCTCGGCGCGCTCGGCCACACGGCGGAGCATCTCGCTATTTTTGACGATGTCGATCTTCTCCGGCAAAAACTGGAGACCTTCGCGCCCGATGTTCTTTTCAACCTGGTCGAACAGTTCAAGAACAATCCCGGATTCGACCAGAACATCGTTTCTTTTTTCGAAATGCAGGACCTGCCCTTTACCGGCTGCAGCTCGACCGGTCTCACGCTTTGCAAGCACAAGGGCATCTCGAAAAAAATTCTACATTATCACGGCATCCATGTGCCGAACTTTGTGGTCATTCCGCGCGGCCAACGCATCGCACGGCCCAGGCAGCTCAAGTTTCCAATCCTGGCTAAGCCAGTGAAAGAAGAGGCATCCTACGGCATTTCGCGGGCATCGTTCGTCGAGAACGACGAGCAGTTCCGCGAGCGGGTCGCCTTTATTCACGAGAAATATGCCAGCGACGCGATCGCGGAGGAATACATCGAGGGCCGCGAACTTTACGTGGGCCTGATGGGCAACGTGCGGCTCACCGTCTTTCCGATCCGCGAGCTGGTGTTCCGCGAAGTTCCGCCGAACGAACCGAAGATTGCGACTTACAAGGCGAAGTGGGATGAGGAATATCGCAAGCGCTGGGGCCTGGAGAATCAGTTCGCGGAGGAACTCGATCCGGCGCTCGCTGCCCACATCGAGCAGACGTGCAAACGCATCTACCGTCTGCTCACCATCGACGGTTACGCGCGCATCGACCTGCGGCTGACGGCGGCTAACGAGGTTTATTTCATTGAAGCGAACCCAAATCCGATTCTGGCGGAGGACGAGGACTTCGCGCTTTCGGCGGGCAAGGCAGGCCTGTCCTATCCGCAATTGATCGACCGGATCACCCGGCACGGGATGAAGACGGTTCGAGGTTGATCGATTTTCGCAATTCCAAACTCGCAATTCCGGGGTGCTGATTTAATTCTGGAGGGATGGCCGACGCGCTTACTCCGATGATGCAGCAATACCGGCGACTCCGGGGCAGCATCCCCGGGGATACACTCCTGCTTTTTCGATTGGGGGACTTTTATGAATTGTTCTTTGAGGACGCAAAAGAGGCGTCGGTGTTGCTCAACGTGGCACTCACGAAACGCAACGGCGTTCCGATGTGCGGTGTGCCATATCATGCCGCACCGAGTTATGTCGCGAAGTTGATCAAGGCCGGTCGTCGCGTCGCAATCTGCGATCAAACCAGCGACCCGCAGCCGGGCAAAATTGTCTCGCGCGATATCACGCAGATCATCAGCGCAGGCACGCTCAGCGATCTCGATCTGCTTGAAGCCAAACGCGCAAACTATCTCGGCGCGGTCTACAACGATGGCGGCATGTTTGGCTTCGCGTACGCCGACCTCAGCACGGGTGAGTTCCGGCTCACGCAGTTGCAAGATCAACAGGCGCTTCTTGACGAGTTAGCCCGCGTTTCGCCATCAGAACTCCTCGTCAGCGACGAACAGAAGCACCAGTTCTCCGAGATCGATGGCGCACTCGGCTACGACACGTACGCCTTCCTTCCGGAACAGGCAGCCTTTACGCTGTGCGAACATTTCAAAGTCAAATCGCTCGACGGTTTCGGCTGTGGGCAAATACCCCAGGCGGTCGCAGCAGCTGGCGCAATCGTTCATTATTTGAAGCACCAGCTTCGGCGAAACATCGATCATCTCACCTCATTGCGCTGCGATACGCCGGCGCATTACGTTGTGCTCGACGCCGCCACGCAAACCAACCTCGAGTTGGTTGAATCACGCAGCGCGCGGGACGTCAGCTTGCTGGCGGTGTTGGATCGCACGATCACGCCCATGGGCGGACGCAAATTGCGCGCATGGATTTTGCAACCGCTACGCAATCTGGCGGAGTTGGAGTGTCGCCAGCAGATGATCGCGGATTTGCTGCAGGAGCCGGATCTGCTCGCATCGTTGCGCGCTTCGCTCAAATCGATCCGCGACATCGAGCGCGCGGCCGGGCGATTGAGCCAGGCCTCGGGCAATGCGCGCGATCTTGTCGCGCTCAAAACCTCGTTGCAACAAATTCCGAAGCTAAAAGGCGAACTACAACAACTGATTGAGCGATCCAATTTTGGTAGGGCGCGACCGGAGCCTGTCCTCAGCGAAGCCGAAGGAGGGGCGCCGAGAGAATCTGGAGAGGCAGCCGTGTCGGCTGCAGTTCTGTCGGCGGAGCAGGCGGCACGCCTGCCGCTACAGCGACGTTTGCAAAGTGAAATCCAGCAAATGCCAGAGCTCGCCGAGAAGCTAACGCGCGCAGTAGTCGAGGGCCCGCCGTTGACACTGAAGGAAGGCGGAATTTTCCGTGACGGATACGATGTCGATCTTGACCGCCTTCGCCAAGCCTCGCGCGACGGGAAAAATTGGATCAGTCAATTACAGGAGCGCGAGATTGCCGCCACTGGGATCAAGTCACTTAAGGTGCGCTACAACTCAGTCTTCGGTTATTTTATCGAAGTAACCAAGTCGAATTTGGCCAGCGTGCCCGCGCATTACACTCGCAAGCAGACCACCGTGGGCGGCGAACGTTTCATCACCCCGGAGCTAAAGGAAATGGAGGCCAAAATCCTCGGGGCAGACGAGCGCGCCCGCCAACTCGAGTACCAACTTTTCCAAAAACTGCGCGACGAAACGCTGCGCGAACTGGAGCCAATCCAGCAGACTGCCGCCGCCATTGCAGTCCTCGACGTTATCTGTGCATTGGCAGAGACGGCGCGACTCTTTCGCTATTGCCGGCCAAAGCTAAACGACACGCTGCGGCTCGTAATCAAAGATGGTCGGCATCCGGTGCTCGACCAGAATCTGGTGGAAGAGAAATTTGTGCCTAACGATACGGCGCTCGACGGCGAAATGCGTCTGGCCATTATCACCGGACCGAACATGGCCGGTAAATCGACTTACATCCGGCAGGTCGCGCTGATTGTGTTGATGGCGCAGATCGGCAGTTTCGTTCCGGCGGAAAGCGCGGAGATCGGCTTGGTCGATCGAATTTTTACCCGCGTTGGCGCAAATGACGATCTGGCGCGCGGCCAATCGACGTTCATGGTGGAGATGAACGAGACAGCGAACATCGTGAACAACGCGACCGAGCGCAGTCTCGTGATTCTCGATGAGATCGGGCGCGGGACTTCGACATTCGACGGATTATCCATCGCGTGGAGCGTAGCCGAATTTCTTTACGACAAGATCAAAGCGCGCACGCTCTTTGCGACGCATTACCACGAGCTGACCAAGCTCGCGTCGGAACGCAAAGGCGTTTGTAATTTCAACGTCGCGGTGCGCGAATGGAACGATCAAATCATTTTCCTGCGAAAGATCGTACCGGGCGGCGCAGACAAGAGCTATGGAATCCAGGTCGCGCGTCTGGCCGGACTGCCGAAGGAAATTCTCGATCGCGCGAAGGACATTCTTTCGCACCTGGAACAGCCAGATGGCGCAGTGGCGCGGACTGCCAGACGGAAAAGATCGACAAGAGCAGGCTCCAAAATAGAAAAACCGCAACTGGACTTATTATGAAATCGTCCGGCTACGGCCTAAAAATCAATTCGCGTTGGCGCACGCCTCCCGGGCACTCATCGACGGCAGCCAAACCGGGCGACCGTGCGGAATCACGTTGCGCCAGCGGACGTCAAATCGCCACAGCCCTACTGAGCGTGCATCGTCGAGGGCTTGTTCAAACTCGCTGTCGTGCAAACGCCGGTTACCTTACCATCGCCAGGCGAATCTGGTTTTGAAGGAACCGGCGGTGGCCGCTGGGTGGCCGGAGATTGGTGTTTTCGCGCTGCGAACTTTGCTCGAAGAAAATCCGCGCGACCTCAAAGTGCTGCACGAGCTTGGGCGCTTGTATCATGAACTTGGAGAGAGCGATCGGGAAGTCGAAGTTTATAATCAAATCACCGAGATAAATCCGCTCGATGCCGAGGCGCTTCGGCTGTGCAAAGATGCTTCGGCTCACGCCTCCATGAAGAGCGGCGGATGGACGCAGGCGGAGAGTTATCGCGACCTGATCAAGGACAAAGAAGTGGCGATTTCGCTCGAGCAACAGAGCCGGATGAAATTGACGGGCGAATCGCTCGATCAACAGATCGCGGAAACATACGCGCGCCACCGGGTAGAGCCGGCGAATATTGATCTTGCGCGACGCTTGGGCGCACTAAATGAGCAAAAGGAAGATTTCGAGGCAGCTATTCGTTGGTATCAATATGCCGCCGATCTGACAAAAGGCGCCGATGCCGGATTGGCCCGAAAAGTCTCCGATTTGAAGATTCAATGCCTCGGGCGCGAGATTACTGGGCACGAAGAATTTCTCTCCACGCACGCTGCGGATCATGAGTTGTATGCGAAAAAATCTGACGAATTAAAGGTCGCGAAAAAGAACCGGGCAGAAATTCTACTCGAGGACGCGCGCAAACGTTTGGAGCGGAACCCGACCGACTTGCAGCTTCGATTTGAACTTGGCGAGCATCTCGTGAACGCAGGGCATTTTCGCGAAGCCGTGGCAGAGCTGCAGCGCGCGCGACAAAATCCAAATGCGCGTTTGAAAGCCATGAACCTGCTCGGGTGCTGCTACGGCGAGCTCGGAATGCTTGATCTTGCGATGAAACAACTCGAAGAGGCGTCGAAAGAGATTTTGTCGATGGATGCGATAAAGAAGGAGATTGTTTACAATTTAGGGCTTGCTTACGAGCGGATGGGCGACAAGGAAAAATCGCTCAACTGCATGAAGCAGATTTACGAAGCTGATTACGGCTACAAGGATGTGGCGACGCGCGTGGAAAGCTCGTACAAACAGAACGTCTCCCAAGCCTGATCGGTCCAGAGGTCTCTCTTTCGTCCCGTAGTCGCGGGACTACGGTGTGGCAGGCGGAAGTTAGAATTCAGAGATCAAAACATGCCACGTCCAGGCACGCGCGAATTTTCGATTCTTAATTGTCGGATTAATCGGAGTGTTTCAAGGGATAAAAATTATGAAAGGCAAAGTCACTATTATTTCGCGGTTCTGCATTGTCGCTCTCATGGCCGCATCGTTCGGTTTCGCCGGGCTGGCAATGGCACAAGATACGCCAACAACCAAAAGCTCCTCGCTTAGCGCAAAGGATAAGACTTTTATGAAGAAAGCCGCCAAAGGCGGAATGATGGAAGTCGCGATGGGAAACTTGGCAGCGCAGAACGGCCAAAGCGATGACGTAAAATCATTCGGCAAACGAATAGTCACCGATCACAGCAAGGCGAATGAAGAGCTGAAATCGATCGCGGCTAAAAAAGGCGTTAAACTGCCGAGCAAAGAGCCGAGCGAAAAATGGAGCTCAGATAAAGCCTATATGGACATGATGGTGAAGGATCACGAAAAGGATCTGGCCGAATTTCAGGAGGAGGCCAAT
>WNEZ01003007.1_pt1 | contig 14520 bp, 10 predicted proteins | sample 5400521 | NCBI WGS metagenome assembly WNEZ01 (sample SAMN13153339, study PRJNA577476) | soil metagenome | isolation source: 120 cm saprolite under Douglas fir tree site 2 hole 1 replicate 1 | place: USA:California | collected 2015-04-18
GACGCGGATCATTTCGGCCTCGAGCCGGTGAAGAAGCGCATCCTCGAGTACCTCGCGGTGCGCAAGCTCAATCCAGAAGGCCACGGGCCGATCCTGTGCTTCGTCGGCCCGCCCGGAGTCGGGAAGACTTCGCTCGGCCAGAGCGTCGCGAAGGCGCTCGGGCGGAAGTTCGTGCGCGTGTCGCTCGGCGGCGTGCACGACGAGGCCGAGATACGCGGGCACCGGCGCACCTACATTGGCTCGCTGCCCGGCAACATCATCCAGGCGATTAAGAAGGCAGGCACGCGCAATTGCGTCATGATGCTCGACGAGGTCGACAAGCTCGGCGCGGGTTTCCACGGCGATCCGTCCTCGGCGCTGCTCGAAGTGCTCGATCCGGCACAGAACAATACGTTCCGCGACAACTATCTCGGCGTGCCCTACGACCTCTCGCGGGTGCTTTTCATCACCACGGCGAACGTGCTCGACACCATCCCGGGGCCGCTGCGCGACCGCATGGAGATCATTCAGCTGCCGGGCTACACGCAGGAGGAAAAGCTCGAGATCGCGCGTCGCTACCTCGTCGCGCGGCAGCTCAAGGAAAATGGACTCAAGCCCGAGCAATTCGAGATAGCTGACGCGGCGCTGACCGCGATCATCCGCGACTACACGCGGGAAGCCGGCGTGCGCTCGCTCGAGCGCCAGATCGGTGCGGTGTGCCGGCGTGCGGCGGTGCGCATCGCCGAAGGCGCAGTGCGGAAGGTGAGAATCGAAGAGGGCGACCTCGCCGAGATTCTCGGGCCGCCGAAATTCGAGAACGAGGTGGCGCTGCGCGCCGGCATCCCGGGCGTTGCCACGGGACTCGCGTGGACGCCGGTTGGCGGGGACATCCTGTTCATCGAGGCAAGCCGCACTCCCGGCGCCGGCAAGTTGATTCTCACCGGCCAACTCGGCGACGTGATGAAGGAATCCGCCCAGGCGGCGCTCACGCTGGTGAAATCTCGCGCCGCGGCGCTCGGCATCGATCCGGCCGCGTTCGAGAAAATGGACGTGCACGTCCACGTGCCGGCGGGAGCGATCCCCAAGGACGGTCCCAGCGCTGGCGTCGCGATGTTTCTAACGCTCGCGTCGCTCTTCGCCGAGCGCGCCGTTCGCGCTGACACCGCCATGACGGGGGAAATCAGCCTGCGCGGCCTGGTGCTGCCCGTGGGAGGGATCAAGGAAAAGGTGCTCGCTGCCATGCGCGCTGGTATCCGTCGCGTCATGCTGCCCGCCCGCAACCGCAAGGACCTCGAGGAGGTACCAGCGGAAGCGAAGGAAAAGATCGAATTCGTTTTCCTCGAGGATGTTGACGAGGCGGTTCGCGTCGCGCTCGAGCCGCGTTCGGAAACAGCGAGCAGCGAGCGCCGTCAAACGGCGTGACTAGGCGCCCGCCTCAATCCCCGGCATCCACAGCAAGTCGGTCACGCCAGGATCGACGCCCGCCTGCATGAGAAGCGTCGTCACCTGCCCGCGATGGTGCGTCTGGTGGTTGAAGAAGTGCTGCACCGCGAACCATAGGGGAAAACTCCTCTCGCGGTTGCCCACCATGCTGCGGAACTTGAGGGGCAGGGCGAGGCGCCTTTCGTCCAGGGTCTCGACCCATTCGAGGATCTCGGCATCGGTCTCCGCGCGCTCGCGGCGCAGCTCGGCGAAGTCCGCGTAGAGCTCGTCGGCAAGCGTGCTCACCCGAAACTCGCGCGAGAGAAATCGCGAGAGCCACAGGCGGTCGCCGAGCAGCAGGTGATTGAGCGTGCCGTGGATCGAGCGGAAGAACGCGCCGCGGTCCGCCTTGCGCTCCACATCCGGCAGCTTTTCGCAGCGCTCGTAGACGCGCTCGTTCATCCAGCGGTTGTAGCGAGCCATGGTCCGGAAGCCGGACAGCACAGGGTTTTCTCCTTGCGAAGCGCAACAGGTGTCGGAATCGGCTGCCGCCAGTCTTGCACAATCGGCGACCCGTAGCGTGACGACGGCATCGGAGCAGTGCCGAAGGTCCGACTGGGTTTCCGCTCTATCGACATTCGAGGCGGGAGAAAACGCGACGCCTCTGGGCTGCTCGCCCGGTCCCGGCGGGTATCTCATTGAATGTAAAAGCTTTTCATTGTTGGCCCGGTTCATGCGTTAGATGGAGTGAAGCGGCACCGCGCGAGCGAAGCGTAGCGCGATAAGCCGACAGTTTTGATGAACCGACAACATAGGAGATTCGATCATGCGTGCAGCGATTGTTCTGGCGGGTACCCTGGTGTTTTTTTCCTCGGTTCTTTTAGCCGATTCGACGGGCGGGGTGGCATCGAAGCCCACCCTCGTGGCTGTGGCCAATGTTTCCTCGAGCCAAGCGGCGGGAACCGTCGAAATGAAGGCGGCACGAGTCGCCGAAGTCGAAACCCAGGTATTGGAAGGTAGTCTGGAGAAGTTCGGCGCCACGGGTTTGCCGGAACTCCTGGTCGCGGCCACGGTCTCCACGAGCCAGGCGGTAAGAAAGGCGGCCAGCGTTACGAAGGAAGCCCAAATGCCGGAGGGCAGCCTGGAAAAGTTCAACGCCACCGGCTTGGCGCAGTAAGGGCGCGCAGGCAATATTCGTCGCGAACTGCGTCCCGCGACATCGGGCCCGGAAGCTGCCCTCCGGGCCTTTTCATTTTCAACGGCAAACCTCAAGGTACGGCGCCGAGTTGGGCGATCATTCCAGTTTCACGCCCGCCGCGCGGATGATGTTCCGCCAGCGCTCGGCGTCTTCCGTCATGATGGCCGTCATTCCGGCGGGAGTGCTCGCGATCGGCTCGGCCGACAATGCATCGAGGCGCTTCGCTACGTCGGGCTCTCTCAGTATTTCCACGATCGCGGCGGAAAGCTTGTCGGCGATGGCCGCGGGCGTCTTGGGTGGGGCCGAAACGCTGAACCACGCGATCGAGACGAATCCCGGATAGAACTCCGCCATCGCTGGAACCTCCGGAAGCGAAGGCACGCGCCGCTCGCTTCCGACCGCGAGCGCCCTGAGCTTGCCCGCGCGAACGTGCTGCACCGTCACCCCGAGATTGTCGAACATCATTTCCACCTCGCCCGCGAGCAGCGCGGCGAGCCCGGGCGCCGTCCCTTTGTAGGGTACGTGCGTGATTCTCAGGCTCCCGGCCGCGGTCTTGAACATCTCGGTCGTGAGAAATGAAACGGTGGTCGTCCCCTGGGAAGCATAGTTGAACTTGTCCGGGTTCGCGCGCACGAGCGCGACGAACTCCTGGAGCGTGTTGACCGGGACCTTTGCCGCGTTGACGAGCAGCACGCTCGGGATCGCCGCCATCACCGTCACCGGCACGAACTGAGCGGGGTCGTAGGGGAGCTTTGGGTACAGGCTGGGATTGATCACCAGCGGGGCAGGGGGCGTCGCGAGCAGCGTGTAGCCGTCGGGCTCGGCGCGCGCCACGGCCTCCGTGCCGATGCTTCCGGAAGCCCCCGCCCGATTTTCCACGACGACGGGCTGCCCCCAGCGCGCCGCGAGCCTCTCGCCTACGATGCGCGGCAGCGCATCGGCCGCCCCACCCGCCGGAAAGGGGACGATGACCCGGATCGCCCGGTTCGGGTAGTTCGCGGCAGGCGGCTGCGCCCAGGCGCCGGGCGCGGCGAGCAGCGCCGCGAGACATGCCATTCGAATTGCGTTCACCTTCATCCGCCGGGTCGCCCCGATCGCCATGATAGACCACGCAGCTATTTCAGACCGCTTCAACCTACGTCAAGTCCCACGGTCTATCCGGGATTTTCCCTCTGTAAGTCGCACCTGATCTACTTCAGACCGCTTCAAACCGCATCAACCAATCGAAGTGTGGGTATTGGTGTGGGTATCGTGGCGGGGTCGTGGCGGGGTGGAGCCAGTGCCTTGAAGCTTCCTCACAGCCTCTTAATTGCAGGCGCGCTTACTTGTTGGTCGCATATCTGAGGCCACCACCCCGGCAAACGCACTGAGTTTCTTCATGACATCTCACCCCCAGCAGAAAGATCTTTGTGCGCGCCTTACCTACCGATCTGGGCACGTCTTGCCGTCTCCGCTGGGAGTTTCAACAATGGGATAGAACGAGTCCACGCTGCCTGGGACTGCGGCAAGCGCCGGGATGCCGCTGCCACGCCGCCACCACCAAGGAGCAACGGTCCCACCCATGGTGTCATACGCCCCAGTCCACTCCGTCGCGCGCGGTGCATCATTGAGTATGAACCTCGCACGCACAGTCCACCGATAGGTACGGCAAAGCTCGAGCGGTTGCTCCAACCGATGCTCGGCCCCAACTATTCCGCGTCGCTCATAGACTATCTCTGATTCGCCGAATATACGCAGATCATAGCGAACCTGTTGCGCTTGGCCCGACCCGTTTCCTGGAAGGATGTCGAAGCCTCGAGGCCACGCTTCCCAGCGGAAACTCGGCTGGAGGTCGGTGAGCGGATATCGTTCGAGGGAGCCATAGTTCCTCCTCGGTCCTCGGTAGAGCTGGTTGCGGATCGGAGGCTCGATCGCGCGGAGTGCGTAGGGGGGCACTCGCTCCGTTTTGTCGGACTTCGGCTGCTGAGCGTTGGTGTATTCGTTTGTCCGCGCGAGCGTCGTCGGTTCGCCGCGCCCCGTCTTCGATGGCGGCTGCTGGGAAATGGTCTGGGGGTGATAGATCAGCATGATTTCATCGATAACCTGTTCGGCAATCGAGGCGGAACCACGGTCGAACGCTGCCTTAATCGCTTGACCGTCGGCTGCGAGCCATTCGCTTATCGCACGCGGAAAGCTCATGTATTTCACAGTGAGCGTGTCAATCACCTTGCTCTCCTGCATGCTGAGGACCCGAACCCGAGCCTGTATGCCCAGCGAGACCCGCAGTTCCCGGTCTCCGGTCGTCAAGGCATTCGCGTGCAGCACGCTGATTTCGATGACCGTGTCCACTAGGCCCTTTGCGTCCGTGTAAGAAGGAAAGTCCTCGGTCTTCGCCGGACCCATGGCTTGCGGAAGGCGACCGAGGTCGAGCCCCACCTGCTGCCCGTAGCGTAGCGCAGCCTCGACCGCGCTTTCCTGAAGCTTGAGCACCGCTAATCCGCGTTCGGCTGCCGCCTTCGCGTCTTCGACCTGTTGCGCAGATGCGGCCTGTGAGGTGCTGTAGATCGCCCCCACAGTGGCACCCACCGGCAGGCAAACAAGGAACACCGCCAGTAGCACAATGGCCCAGAGCCCCCCGCCAATACCACCACCCTGTAAGACACCACCGCACGACAGCGCGCCTTTGCCTGCACCTTTGGCGGCCGCGTCGCCCTTGCCGGTCGTGAGCGCCTCGAACTGGTAGTCGGGATTGAAGCGTGCTGCTACCAGGGCAACGTGCCCGATGGAGCTCTTGTCGAGCTGCGCGAGATTCTCAGGTCTGACCGGCATACAGGATGCCTGCAGGCAAACCGTCAGCGCGAGCAAACACGTGAACAATCGGCGCATTCTCACATGCTACTCAACTTCGTCCCAGGGGGAGCCGATAATATGTCTTCACTTTTCCCAGGCCGGCGTCCGGTCACACCGTTGCCGTGGCGCGATTGACCACGCACCCGGACATCGACGAAAGCATGCCCAATCCGATCGCGACGAATGCGAGCGGGCACACCCTGAACAGCAACAGCGTCCGAGTGCGCAGGCGACAAGCGCTCAGGCCAGAGCAGCTCCTGCGCAGGTGCGCTCGCGGGTCGAGGACGGCAGCGTGTAGCAGCGGCTTTCTCGCGAAATCTATTTACAGATTAGCGCCTCAAAAATAAAGATCTAGACCTAGCAACGGTCCTCGAAAATTGATTTTGATGTCTGACGTCGGTTTGACTCCGGAATGCGTAAAACGAAAATCATAATGGAGAGTCTGCGGCGGCGAAAACGTTTGGTTTCCAAGCCCTATCGGGTCCTGGCCGACGTTGATCGACTGCGAGCTGTTGCCGCTAGCCGTCAAGGCCTCAAACTCTATTACCCCTCCGGACTGAGGTTGCGAGGGTGTTTGTTTTGGGCCGGTCATATTCCAAGATACCCGCACTGAGGGCACGAATACATGGTTGTCATTCACGTCAATCCTAGAAGCCGGTCCTCCCCCACCGCCACAGCTCCCAATACTAACTACAAGCACAGCCTCCGAGCGCACACGGGATCAGTGCCCAAGCGAAAGCCAAAAGTAGCGAGGATCCGCCTATCTCTCTGCGTCGCATCCGCCTCCCTTATCAGTGACGACCCTGCGATAGCGTAGTCTAGTTGTGAGGTCGAAGTACGACCGGCGATTACTGGGCCGCGGCCACGAACGCATCGGCCATGACGCGATATCCGGCGTTCGTCGGGTGAACTTCGAATGCGCTCGCGCCGTGGCGCTCGACGAGCAGCAGGCCGGTTCTCCCCTGGAAGGCAGTGAATACGTCCGCAACGCGCACCCCAGTCGCTTGCGCGACTCCAGCGATGATGGTGTTGAACTGAGCGATGATCTGGCCGGCTCCAGGGATAGACGCAGTAATCTCGGGGATGTCGTACTGGTTGCCGACGACGATCCGCGCTGAGGGAAGAGCGGCACGCAAGCCGCCGAGAATGCCGACAAGGTTATTCTGAAAATTCGTCAGGATAGTCGCGGGGTCCGCCCCGGCCAAGATGGCCAGCAGGTCGTTTCCGCCGACCGAGATCGTCACGACATTCGGTCTGAAAAAATTCACCGCCTGCGGCACCTGGAAGGCGTGCACGTCGGCGCTGGTCGCGCCTGGCACCGCGGCATCGGCGAAAGTCGTGTTGGTTATCACGTCAAAGGCTCCGCCGTGGTAGAGCAAGTAAGCGTAGCCCTGCGTCACCGGGATAGCCCCGAAGCCTGCCGCCAGGCTGTCGCCCATTGCTAGGTAGCGGGTGTTGTTGGAGAACGTCCAGGGAACATCGGCACGGGCTAAGGCACAAACAGAGAGCAACGCGACGGCGGTAGCGCGAAGGGACTTTCTGAGCATGGTGATCTCCTTTTGAAGAAGGTTGTGGAACTCCGAGTCTCGGAGCACGAGCAGATTATCCTGCTCCCAAGCAGGCTCCTCGTTGATCGACGCAGGCATGCCGACGTTGGGAAAACCCTGGATTATGTTGCCACTAGGCCGTCCCGCAGCCGCTCGAGCGTAGACGCACATCAAGGGCAGCGAGCTTCGACCCAGCTAGGGACTTATGAAATAGTTTCTTGTCAGATTACGTCTATTCGCCAGGATCGATCCGAACCGCCGTGTTGGCACGGTGGCAAATGCGTACCGACTCCACCAATCCGGAGTCCAAGCGAGTCGTGGTTTCAACTCCAGGATTGAATGACCCAAACACGAGCGTGCTCTTGTTCGTCGAGACACGGCCGACAATGGTCGGTGTGTCGGTAACCTGCGTTTGCTGCCCCGTGCGCGGACCCGCTATGAAGACACTGTTTATCGGCCCCTGGTTTAAGGTCAGGGTGCCATCGGCGGCAATGCTGTACGTGAAGGCACTGCTGGTATCGATGGCGCTCGCCGCCCCGTTGTCCCCGGGGTCCGGGTCGCCGAGGGAAACCACACGCGATGCCGCAGCGCCGGTCCCATCCTCATTGAAACTCCAGATGCCGTTGAGGCTGAACGAATTGGAAGAGGCATGCCCGATGGGCGCGAAGTTCTGGGTGAATCCCGTCGGCGGTACGTAAACGGGAAGGAAAGTTGCGCTGGAGAAATTGCAGTTGGCGCTGCCGCTCACAGCGTAAGTACCTTTGAGCGTGCGGGGCGACTGCTCGTCCGCGATCGCTGGCGCTACCACCACCGCGACCAACGTTATGCTGCTGAAGACCACATTTACCGTACGCATGTCTACCTCCCTTTGGTTGCGCAGCGCGAAACCAAGTAAACGTCGCGCGTCTCGCGCTGAGACCTCCGCGAAGTCCTCAAAACAGGTGCAACAGTGCGCCGCAACCCTAGCAAACCGGAGGGAACGGATAGGGAACGGATTCAGAGATCCGCTAAAACGCTGCACTCTCAAAGGGATACGAGCAACCGCAAGCCTGGCAATACCAAGAACTAATTCGCCAGCAGTGCCCGATGCAGGGCCTCGGTCTCGCGCGACGGTTTCACCCCAAGCGTGATCGTAAGCATTTTCCGACAGCGATCGTACACTTCGAGGGCCTCGACGGACCGCCCCAGCGCCTGGTAGCAGCGCATCAGACTAAGGTACAGCTCTTCCGCCGCGCTTTCAACTTCGAGCCCTTGCTCAAAGAAGCGGATGGCCTCTTCGGTGCGCTTCGTCTGCATCAATTGACCGCCTTGCCGGACCAGTTCGCGTAGGACACGGCCGCGCAGCCGCTGGCGGCAGGGCCAGACCCACGAGGCATCCGTCTCCTTCTCCAGAAAGGCGCCACGATAAACGGCGAGGACCTGAGCCAGGTCCGCCTGCCCCGCATCCCCGCGGCTAAGCAAGTGTTCAAGCGCCCGCACATCGACCCAGACGATGCGCTCGTCGACGCTGAGCTTTTTGTTCTGCAAGATCACCGACGCCGGGTTACCGAGGAGCAAGCGCAGCCGCCGCAGCGCGGTGGCGAGCGCGTCTTCGGCAGCATCCCCCTCCGCGTCGGGCCAAAGCTCGTCGGTGACACGCTGGGCATCGACGTCCCGCCCCCCCAGCGCGATGATGATCTTCAGCAGATCAAGCGGGCGACGCTGCACCTTACGGGGAAAGCGCACGGTCTCGCCGTCTCTCTCGATACGGAACCCCCCCAGCGTATAGACCCTCGCCGGCCAGGGCCAACGCGCGCACTGCTGCCGGCCCGAAAGAACCAAGCCGCGCTTGCGGATGGCGTCTCGGACATAGGCCGTCTCGATACCGGCATCCAATGCCTTGATATAGAAATCCGTCATGTCGGCGGGCGACCAAAACGGATAATGGACGATGCCGTGCTCCCTCGCGAGCGCCAGTGCGTCGCGCAGGAAACGCAATTCAGCGGCTTCGTCGCCTTGCGAGAAAGCGAGCCTCGCCTCGAACAGAAAGGAGAAATAGTCCACAGTGGCGTTCGACATCAATGAACGCCCCTCTTCTAGGTGTCGGCGGGCTTGCTCGTAATCTCCTTCGGCCAACGCGACCCGGGCAGCGCCAAACTGGCCCACGAGCTGCGGGAACCCAGCCCCGGTTTGGCGGGCATAGTCGAGCGCAACACGGGCACTCTGGCGGGCCTGGGCGAGATCGCCCTGAGACAGCGCAGTCATGGATACCAGAAAATGATAGTGGCCAAGCTCGAAGCGGCGGGAGGGAGGGATGACTCCGCCTATCTCCTTCAGGATCGCCGCCGCGGCCTGGAATTCTCCGCGTGCTAGGTAGACATGAACCTGGCTTTGCGTCAGGAGTTGTCCGACGAAGACCTCCAGACCCAGCTTCTTAGCAGCCTCCTGGATCTCGCTGACCAAACGCGAAGCGGCGTCGAAATCGCCCGTACTCCAATAGAAAGCGTGCTCATTCAATCCCCAATATATGAACACGACCGCAGGCGTGTTCGCGTACTGCATTTTACCTTTCAGGGTTTCAATCAACTGCCGGCCTTTGGAAAAAAACCCGGCCCACACGTAGTAGTTCAGCAACTGAGTCCACAACGGCGCCGCAAGCACCGGATCGGCGACGCTCGAGACCAGTGTGTGCAGTCGTTGCTCCCAAAAACCGATCCGGTGAGGTTGGCGAAACAGCAAGGCCCCGAACATGCTCCCCACCACCTGAATCTCTATATCGAGCGAAGGAAAATCGCCGTGCCGGGCCTGCAGCTCCCCGAAGAGACCAATCCAGCGATCGAGAGGACTCATGTCATCATATTTGTAGAGGAAGCTGCTGACGATCCCAGCCCATGAAAGATAAACACCCGCCGGGTTCGTCTCGGAGTCGAATAGCTCCAGCGCGCGCCCGAGGTACCTCCCGCACTTGTCCGGATCAGAAGCCATCGCGCACATACCTAGCCAGTACAAGATCCATGGCGTGCTCTGCACTTTCTCTTCGGACAAAGCACGCGCCCAGGCTACTATCGTCTCGGTGCGGCGCTGCTGGAAGAGCGAAGGCGCCTGCTGTACAAAGACCCCGATTATGCCGGGTTCGTCCTTGACCTCCTGGTACAGGCTCACGGCATGTTCGAATTGCCCCTGCGCCACCAGTAACTTTGCAGCGCGATGCCTGATCGAGAGCAGGCGCGCGGAATCGAACATTGCCGGGGCGCGGTTCAGCAGGAAATTCCGGAACAGTGGATGGTATTCATAGACCGATTGGTCTTCTCCGTGTCCGACGACAAAATAGCTCCGGCGGTACAGATCGTCGATGATGCGGCCGGCGTGGGCGATGCCGGTCAGCTGCTCCGTCGCTTGGGCCGTCATCGTCGGCAGAAACGCCGACTGGACCAGGATCTCCCTTGCGGTCACATCGAGGCGATCGAAGATCTGTGAGCCGAAGTAGTTGAACAACACCTGCGGTGCAAACTCGCCTTGCGGCAGCTTGGCAATATCCTGTCCTGAGGCTTCCAAGAGCAGCAACAAGCCGGCCACCCAGCCCTGCGAAAGCTCGTAAAGCTGCTGCCGCAAGGCTGGCGCCACGCTGTGTTTTTTCTTGAGTGCGACAAGTTGCTGCGCTTCTCGCGCCGTGAGCTTGAGTTCGTCCCAACCGATGCGTTCGATCAGGCCGTTGACCTGCAGTTGGGCGAACACAGGTGGCGGGTCGTCGCGGCTAAGAATGAAGACGTTGCCGCCCGCCGGAATCTGCTCGATCGCTTCGACCATGGCCGCATGGAACGCGGCCTCTGCCGGAACCTCCTGGTAATTGTCGAACACCAGCACCGGCCGCGTCTTGAACCGTGCAAACAAGGCTTGAAAGAATAGACGAAAAAAAGCGTTCGGCTTGGGTCCATATTCCGGCGCCAGCTGCGGCAGGGGCTTGCGGCTCCGGGGCGCGGCTTGCCTTACGGCAAGCCCCAGATAGTGAAAGAGGGTGGCGACATCGGAATCCCCTTCATCCACCTGGTACCAGAGGTTCTTCAGCTTGCCTCGATCGAGATAACTTCTTACGAGGGTGGTCTTCCCGGATCCCGGCGGGCTGGTCACCCAAATCACCGGACGCTTGCGCACTTGGTCCAACAAACGGAACAGGCGCATACGCACCAGCACCTGTACCGGTCTGGGACGAGCTATCTTGGCTGGGATCGGATTCATCGTCGATCTCTTTAGGATTTAACCTGAAAGACTCGCCCCAGCCAAGAGGGGACGAGCATCCTCGCGCGGCCCTTACCAAGGCGCGTGACATCTGTGTGCCGCGCGCCGCGCGTCCGGGTGGGGAGTGCCTTTACGCACCTTTGCCCGCCATCACAATTGCGGCGGCAATGGTGAACAGTAAGAGGTTCGTGCCAACGGCGACAAAGACAAGGTCTCGAGTCCGCGGCTGCTCCGATCCGCGAAGGATCTTGAACCCTCCATTGTTGTCCCGACGAAAACCAAAACTGAAGAGAACGCAACCGCGACCAGAGAAACACCAATGACAAGGTATGGGTTCGATGAGAACACAGCCCAGACCAGCACAGTTAGCGGAATACCTATTCCTGCGACAATTAGCTTGTTTGCCGTCGCCACTGTCATGCGTGAACTAGATACCTAACGTCTGGCTCAGCGCTTGGGTCCTGGTCTCCGATTGAAGTACGCCGCCCGGAACCCCTTTGAATACTCGTCAATTCCGACAGACGTATTCTCGGGCACTGTTCTTCGCCGTCTGCGCCATGCTTCGCCATCGACGTAGCCTTCCGCAAACTCAAGTGACCAGCCGTATTGTTCCGCCAGCACCTTGGCCTTTTCCTTGGACAGGACTTGAACTTGCATACCACCCCGGGCCTCCCCAACCCCTTTGACACGTTCGCAGTCGGAAAAAGGTTCCATCGGCAGCGCCTGCAGGCGTCCCGGCTGTCGGAGTTCGCACGGGCTGTTTCCTAGGCTTGCGCAGCGAATCAGGCTCCGGGTTTGACCACCATGATAGGATACTTTCCGAGGGAATTTCGGGGGAGGAAATCCATGAGCATCGCTTCGAAGAAGAACAACATCGAGGATCCCGGCGGCCCGAGCTGCACCTGCTGCTCGCCGCGGCGCGGCTTTCTCGGCGCGCTCGCCGCACTGAGTGCCGCCGCCCTGCTGCCGGAAGACCTGATGGCGCAGGACGCGAAGACGGCTCTCGGCAGGCGGCAGCGCATCGACGTCCATCACCACCTCATGTACCCTGGTTATCTCGACGAAATCGGCAGTCGCCGGGCGGGCTCCACCTTCAAGTGGTCGCCCGAGATGTCGCTCGAGGACATGGACAAGAGCGGCATCGCCGTGTCGGTGCTCTCGCTCATCCAGCCGAGCGCCGTGACCGGCGAGGTCGAGAAAGGCCGCAGGATCGCGCGCCTCTCGAACGAATACGGCGCGCAGCTCGCGCGCGACCACAAGGGCCGCTTCGCCAGTTTCGCGACGCTGCCGCTTCTCGATACCGAGGGAGCGCTCAAGGAAATCGGCTACGCCCTGGATACGCTCAAGGCGGAGGGCATCGGTCTCATGACGAGCTACCAGGACAAGTACCTGGGGGACGCTTCCTTCGCGCCGATCTGGGAGGAGCTCAACCGCAGGAAGGCGGTGATCTACACCCATCCGCTTTCACCCGATTGCTGCAGGAACATCAAGAGCGAGGTACCGCCGGCGGTCGTCGAGTACGCGACCGACACCACGCGCACCATCGCGAGCCTCGTGTTCAGCGGCACCGCCGCGCGCTATCCGGACATCCGCTGGATCTTCTCTCACAGCGGCGGCACGATGCCGTTCCTGCTGAGCCGCTTCGTTCGCCATGAGATGGACATGAAGGAGCAGGCGAAGGAACGGATGCCGAAAGGCGTAATGTACGAGCTGAAGAAGTTCTATTACGACACCGCCCAGGGGAACCATTCGGGAGCGCTCGCGGCACTCATGAAGATCGTTACACCCGCGCAAGTGCTCTTCGGGACCGACTTTCCGTTCCGCGACGGGGCCGAGGAGATCCGGGGGCTCGCCGCTTTCTCCTTCAAGCCGCAGGACCTCCGCGCCATCGAGCGCGAAAATGCGCTCAGACTGTTGCCGCGGCTCGTCGCCTAGACCGAACTAATCTCCGTAGCCGGAGTTCTTGAGAAACTCGGCGCGCTCGTTCGGGTCGGCGAGGTTCTCGGCGAGCCGCTGATAGAAGGCTTTCAGGTCACGCGCCTGCGCGGCGGCTTTCTTCGCCATCACCTTGGCGATCGGACCCACATAGGGTGCAAGCCGTCCGGCCGCCTTGTCGACATCCACGGCCTCGATCGGCCGGTTCGAAAGGTCGGGAGAGGACTGCTCCGGCGCCGCTTCGGGTTGTCCGATCGCGAAAACCTTCTCGAGCGCCGCGGCGGCGAACGCGTTTGCGTCGCGCTCCGACGAAACGCTCGCTGCGAGAAGACGCACGAGGGTGGGGCCGTCGGTGGTGGTCTTCGCCGATCTCTTGACGAGCACTCTGGCCATCGGACCGACATGGGGCGCGAGCAGCTCCTCGAGGCCGCGCAGCTGCACAGGATCCCATCCCGGGGGCGGGGAAGTCGTGTCCCGCCGGTCGTGGTGAATGATCGTAGGAAGGATCGTTGCCTCGGTCGAGACCGCCGCACCGCCGCGGCTCTCGAAGGCCTTGGCGAGGGCCGTCGCGAATTCGCGGGCGCTGGCGTACCGGTCCTCCGGCTTCTTCGCGAGCGCCTTGCTGAGGATTGCATCGAAGACTTCGGGAACGCCCTGGGGATTGATTTCCGAAGGGTTGCGGTGGGGTTCGTGGCATATCTTGTACCCGACGGTCTCGGTCGGGCCTTCGAACGGCTTCACGCCCGTCAGCAACTCGTAGAGCACGACGCCGCAGGAAAAGATGTCGCTGCGCCGGTCCACCTGCTGCCCTGCGTACTGCTCCGGTGACATGTACGCAGGGGTGCCCATGATGGACCCGACCTGGGTGAGGCTGGAGCGGTCGATCCGGGCGATCCCGAAGTCTGCAAGCTTGAGACGGCCGTCCGGCGTCATGATGATGTTCTGCGGCTTGATATCGCGGTGGACTACGCCATGTTCGTGGGCGTAGTCGAGGGCGTCCAGCAGCCGGCTCATGATGGTGATCACGTCCTGCAGGCCGAAGCGCTCCTGCCGGGCGAGAAAGTCGCGCAGCCCGCGGCCCTGCACGTACTCCATCGCGATGTAGGCGAGCTGCTTGCTCTCGCCGTATTCGTAGATGCCGACGATCGCGGGATGGTTGAGCCGGCCCGAGGCGAGCGCCTCGTTCTTGAACCTCGCGATGATCTGCCCGGCGAGGTTTTCGTCGACGAGTTCCTTGCGCACGGTCTTCAGCGCGACATGGCGCTCGAGCACCGGGTCGTATCCCTTGTAGACGACCCCCATCGCCCCCTTGCCGATGACTTCGACGACTTTGTACTTGCCGAGTTGCTTGAGAACTGCCACTAGTCTCCGGGACCGTCGTTATGGCGGCCTTCA
>WNEZ01003008.1_pt1 | contig 14518 bp, 13 predicted proteins | sample 5400521 | NCBI WGS metagenome assembly WNEZ01 (sample SAMN13153339, study PRJNA577476) | soil metagenome | isolation source: 120 cm saprolite under Douglas fir tree site 2 hole 1 replicate 1 | place: USA:California | collected 2015-04-18
GTTCGTGGATTGTCATGGTTGTATCTCTCAATCTTTACCGGTTTCGTTCATCGGTTTTGCTGCGTTTATAATAGCGTTCGGTCGCAAAAACGCGCGGCGGACAACTGCTGCGTTACCCGCCGCTTTGCTTGATAACTCTTTTACGACAGTATAGCATAGGGGGAGGAGATGTCAAACTATAGCAATATATCTACAAGTGTCATTAAATCTCAGCATCTTCATCTACTTTCAGGAGATGCTGCCTGGCCTCCTCGATGGTTTGTGCAACGCCCATCTTGACGATCAAGTACCGCAGCACCGCTGGATCTTCAATGAAGGTTACTTGTTTCCTGGTTAGACGTACGAGCTTGGGGAAACGCTCCAAAACGATATCGATCACTGTCTGACGTAATCCTGCTATTTGTTCCCGGCGCTCTTCTTCTCGCCCCGCTTCGCGGCCTTCTTCTCGTCCTTCCTCGCGACCTTCTTCGCGACCTTCTTCGCGACCTTCCTGTAAGATCTCCTGATAGAAAGGACTTTCTCGTAGTATATCATGCATCTCGCGCAACCTTCTCCATGCCAAATGCCCTCCTACATATCTTTCTAAAACAAGTCTAGCATAACGGAAACCGCTTGTCGAGGAAAAATGAGGCCCCTATTGATGCTGATAACTCTGGCGCACCCATTCGGCCCAGGTGATTTTCCCCAGAGCGTGCTCAGGGCAGGTGTTGTAGCCATGGCGGAACCCCTGCGCGACTTTACCGGGCAACGGCAAGGGGATCACAGCACGATGCATGCCGCGTATATCGAGCCAGGTTCGTGCCAGCTCGCCAAAGGTATGCACTTGAGGTCCGCCTATATCAGGCAGGCGACCGCCCGGCCCGGCAAACACAATTTCGCATAAACGGCTGGCAACCTCACTGGTGGCTATCGGTTGAAATTTCAGGTCGGTGGGGAGCAGCGTCACCAGGGGAACTCTTGTCAATGCGCGCAGGAACAGATCTAGCAAGTAGTGGAACTGCGTGGCCCTGAGAATGGACCAGGGTATGCCGGCGCTTTCGATGACTTCCTCGGCGGCAAGTTTATGCCGGTAATACGCGAATGGAATGCGATCTATCCCGACAATAGAAATGTAAATCACGTGCGATACACCGGCGGCCCGGGCCTTTTCGAGTAACATCCGTGTGCCATCTACGTCGACCTGCCGCGTATGCCTGGTCACGCTGGACGCGGCATGAACGATCACGTCGATACCACTCACCGCCTCAAAGATTCCCTGGCCGGTTTCCAGGTCCGCCTGCGCCCATTCGGCACCCGGCAGCAACTTCGCAGGTTGGGGACGGCGGCTCATGATACGCGCAGTATAGCCAGCCTCGATAAGCTTTGGCACAACTTCGCGGCCCAGCGCGCCATTTCCACCGGTGACAAGAACTCGTGTCATAATATACCTCTACATATACCCGTACTCATTAGCTTATTGCCAGGTGATCAAGCGGACAGGTGTGACGCGTATCGGCTGCGAATACAGCGTGGTAAACTCCTCAGCGGTCCTACCTATTATCCTTCGAAGCCCCTCACTGTATTTCTCACCATAGGCTTGTAATGTCACACTTCCATCTCCCCGCCCAAGCAATTCAGCTGTCCCTTCTAGGATCACCACACCCTTCTTCGTATCATCGAGCGCCAGCGTGACAGAGTGGTGCTGGCGAAGATTGCGTATCTTCTGAGTGTTCGGCTTGCTCCATATCAGAACCGTCGCTCCATCCCAGAGGAACCAGACTGGTATGCTGTGTGGACGCCCATCGGGACGAACGGTGGTCAGCCAGACCATCTCGTCAGAACGAAGCCGTTCTTCTACATGTGGTTGTATGGTTACAAACATTTCTTCCTCCATAGGTCTTTCGGTGTACTTTGGCGGGAGGATACGGATGCAAGCGAAGGATTGCATCTTTTCCTCATTGACAGAATCTCACATGTCTTGCTTCTTAACCGGGAATAGCACTTCGGTGACAGAGTGGTCTGGGTCCATGTGCTCCGCACGCTGGAGATGCACCTGGCGCGGCGGGCCAATGATCCGGTACCCATTATCTTCCATCCAGCGGTACAGGGCCACGTACGCCTGACCGAGGGAGAGCGTATCTCCTGTGTGAACGGTGCAGGCCATCAATCCGCCTGGCAGCGTTCGCACACTGACCAGTTCGTTGCCCGGCAGAAATGCGCGCAACGGGACGGCTAGTTCCACATCCGCGTACATCCCATCATCGTGCAACTCATATCTGGAGTACCGCAGAAGCAGATCCGGTTGTGTATGCTGGACGCCCTGCTGATCCAGGTAAGTAGAGATTCTTTCATATTGTTGTCCGAGATCATCATCGATGGAGACGATTTCGCGTACAGTGGCAGCGAGCAAAGGATCAATCTGTTTCAAACGCACATCGTATGCTGGCATACTTCCCTCCTGTTCAATCTGACGAAGCCGGGCAGCAATGCGCACAAGACGCGCCTGCTCCATGTCGATTACCTGTTGGATTTGCGCCTGTTTGAGCCGGAACATCCCTTGCAGTTGCTCCGGGGAGAGATTTTCCTCCAGGAGTTGGGCAATCTGTTCCAGGGGAAAACCCAGATCCTTGAAGGCAACGATCCGGTGCAGGCGCGGTAGCTGATCGAGCGAGTAGTAGCGATAGCCGGTGTTCGGGTCCAGTGCAGATGGTTTAAGTAAGCCATACTGGTCGTAATGGCGAAGTGTTGCAATGGACACCTGACCAATCTGGGCGAATTCGCCAATCTTGAGCATCCTGCATTCTCTCATTTCTCGTCTCTTCGGTGAAGACCTTCAGTGAGAGCATACACCCTCAGGTAAGATGAGAGTCAAGAAAAAAACATGACACCTACCAAGGTGCCATGTCCAGGGTGAGTCTCTGTCTTATTCATTGTGCTGCCAGAGCCCGTTCCGCCAAACTGCGAAGCATCTGGATGTGCCCACGATGCTCAGCCTCATGTTGGATCAAGTGATGCAGCACCCATTCTGCTGTCACTTGATAGTCCGGAAAGTCATGGGGGCGACGGAACTCCTGCAAGGTCATTCCGCGAAAGGAGGCGAAGAGGTGCTCACGGACGAGATCGAGCCGTTGGATATGCTCCTCAAGCAATACTCCTTGAACAAGGCTCAAACGACCTTGATCGTCTCGGACGTCAGCGGCAAACAGCTCCTCGATTTGCTGCGTCCAGGGCTGTCGCCCTTCTAGCACCTCGACATAGAGCCAATCGAGCTCAATGGCAGCAATATGGTAGAGGAGCGTCCCAATGCTGTTGTCGCTGGGGGCAGGTGTCCAATCGAGGGCGGCTGGAAGGAGGCCCGTCAGTGCCTCCTTGGTCTCACGGCGTGTTTCCTCAAGGAGCCAGAGCCAGCGTCCAATGGTCGGTTCATACGTAGGCAATGGCTCAACACTGAGAAGATGTGTATTGGTGTCTGTCGGCAAGGATGGTACTCCTATCTGTCTGGTCTTTTTCTGTCATAGACATGTGAATCACAGCTTGGCTGAGGATGATCGTGTTGTTCTTCAAAAGAGCACCTCCTTTCCTTCTCTCTAAACAGCTTAACCGGCTTGAGTATAACACACATGACTGGTTTTTGTGAACCTTTCCCCCAACTGTTGCTACTAACAACACAGTGGCGATCTTTCCAGCCGGAGCCACGACTCTGATCAACTCAACTGAGCGGTAACCACTCACAATACTTGATACTCAACTTGAATGAAGGAATGAAAAGCATGAGTGACATGGTAATGACAGCGCCAGGAGTAAACATCGTCCGGCCTCGTTCGGATGAAGTGGTCCTGCGCACACGAAATCTTTCCAAGCAGTATGGCACACGACTCGCCGTCGATCATTTGAACCTGGAAGTACATCGCGGCGACATCTTTGGTTTTCTTGGCCCCAATGGCGCTGGCAAGACAACCACTATCCGCATGGCCCTGGGACTGATCGCCCCAAGCGCTGGCAGCGTCGAGATGCTCGGCCAGGATATCGCGATCCATGGATCGCGTATTCTGCCTCGCGTTGGCGCGCTGGTGGAAACGCCCGCGCTCTACCTCTACATGTCTGGACGCGACAACCTGCGCGCTGTCGGCTCCGTGCTTGGCGGCGTGCCGGAGAAGCGCATCGATGCCGTGCTCGAACTGGTAGGACTGCGCATCCGGCAGAAGGACCGCGTCCGCACCTATTCACTGGGTATGAAGCAGCGCCTGGGCGTCGCTATGGCCCTGCTGCAAGATCCGGATGTGCTCATCCTCGATGAGCCCGCCAACGGCCTCGACCCCGCTGGCATTGTCGAAATGCGCGACCTGATGCATCGCCTCTCATCTGAAGGCAAGACCATCTTCATCTCGAGCCACCTGCTCACCGAGGTGCAGCAGATCTGTACACGCGCGGCCATCATCCACCTTGGCAAGCTGGTCAAGGAATCTACCATCGAAGAACTCACCGCCGGGCATGGCGAGTTCGCAGTTACTCTTGAGCGCGCGCAGGAGGTGCTCGCGCTTCTCAAAGTACAGTCGTGGGGAAAGAGCGCTCATCTCAATGGCAGCGGCGCGCTGATTACGCTCGCCCCCGGGGGGCGCGGGCGCAACCTCAATCTCTTGCTCGTCAACGCAGGCTTTGCCCCCGACACGATCACACCATCTATAGAGGACCTGGAGCTGGTTTTCTTGCGCCTGACAAATTCTGGTTCAGGAGATATACAATGAGCACAATGATTACATCCGCGCCAGCGGAGCACATGCAATTACATACCTCGACACCCAGCTTCCCCGGTATCCTGCGTGGAGAATTCCTCAAGATCTCGCGCCAGTGGACAACCTGGATTATGGCCGTCTTGCTGCTGGGACTGCTCGTCGCGCCCTTTCTGATCCTGTTCAGCGTCTCGGATGTCGGCGCCTTCCTTCACCAGGCCCCATTGAAGTTCTTTTACAGCCGCGTCCCGGCCAACTTAACGCTCTTGCGTGTCTTCAGCGGCATCTTCCTGCTCATCTTGACGGCCAACGTCATAGGCCTCGAGTACCAGCTAGGCACGATCCGCATCCTGCTGGCACGCGGCGTGGGGCGAGTGCAACTCCTCGTCGCCAAGCTCCTCGCGGTCGCAGTCGTCGCGCTCATCCTTCTCGTGATTGGTCTCCTGCTCGACGCCATCCTGACATGCTTGGGCGTGCTTGCGGTAACGGGAAATCTCGCTGCGCTGAAAGCCCTGACCCCCACGTTCTGGTCGGACATGCAGTTGTATGTCCTGACGATAGCGATCAATATGGGAGTCACCATTCTGCTGGCCGCGGCGGTAAGCGTGTTAGGGCGCTCGCTAGCATTCGGCTTAAGCGCTGCATTGGTCTGGTTCCCGGTGGATAATATCGGCACCCTGGTGTTCCTCTATGCCTACCGCATAACCCACGACGCTTTCTGGCAGAGCATTACGACCTACTTCCTCGGACCGAACCTGAACGTCATGCCAACGGTGCTCTCGCCTCGTCAACCCTTCTCCCTGGGAGTTCCCCCACTGGCCCAGGTTGATGGCATCCACGCGCTGCTCGTAGCGCTCGTCTACGCGCTGCTCTTCCTTGTGGTAGCTATCGTGCTGGCGTGGAAGCGTGATGTGAAGGAATGAGCATTGCAATGCCCCCGCAAGTCTTGCGGGGGCATCAATCTGCGTCGTCTCTGACTCACCTTGAATCTATATCACGCTGCGTCAGTGTCCAGGCGTGTTACAATGTGTATTGCACTACTGCGACAATCGAAAAAGCTTGACAACAAGAGGCAAGTGCAGTAAACTGGAGGCAGCAAGAACTTTTGTTCTCCTAAGGAGCGCCACCGGATGGGACAGGCCACTCGCACCACCAAACTGGTGCTTGATCTGGGCGAACGCGGGCAAGGAGGAGCGAATACCGGCAAACGCACGCATCTGACTGAGACGGTCGCCCTGCTCACTGCCGCACGCGCCTTTTACATCGACTTTTTTCTGACCCATGCCGACAAGCTGGCTGAGCGGGTTTCCTATTACTCGGCAAAGCATCTGGAGATGCGCGAACGCGCCATCTCTGCCAACGAGTTGCTGACATGGGCCGAGGCTTGCACGGTGGCAACGAAAGACCATCCTCATCCCTGGCCGAGCTGGAACTTCAGCGAACGCTTTCCCGACCTGCCCTTTGCCTATCGCAGAAGCGTCATCAAAGACGCCATTGGCAAGGTGCGGTCGTATCTGTCGAATCGGGCGAACTGGGAAAAGAGCGGTAAGAAGAAGGGCAAACCAGGCCTGCCCGGAGCCAGCGAGCACCCCACGCTCTACCAAGGGACTTGCGAGCTTTCGTTGGAGGGAACGAAGGTGGCGGATCGCTTTGTCCGGCTCAAGGTGTATGATGGAAAGAGGTGGCAATGGGTCAATTACCCGGTCACCTGCAGTCGATACTTCCAGCAGCGGCACCGTGATCCGGCCTGGGAGCAGCACAGCCCCCTGCTGGTCCTCTACAAGCAGACAGCCGCGTTGCACTTCCCGCAGACCAAACAGGTCCAGGCCAAAAAGGTCAAAGAAAGCAGACTCGATCCCGATCTGGTCACGGTGGCCGTCGATCTCAATGTCAAGAATCTGGCCGTGATCACCGTCAGGCAGCACCAGCAAATCATGGAGACCCTCTTTGTCACCGATCACGGTCTGGATCAGCAGCGCTATCGCTGCATCAAACGTATCGCCAAAAAGCAGTGGCTTTCAGGCAAGCCGGTGGCAGGCGAGCGGAGCAATCAGCAGATGTGGCGGCATGTGCGCCGCATGAATGCAGATGCTGCCCACCAGGTGGCCCACCGCATCGCGGCTGTGTGCGCGAAGTATCCCGGCTGCGTGCTGCTGTTTGAGCGCTTGCGCAAGATCAAGCCGCGGGGGGCAAGCACATCGCGGCGCGTGAACCGCAGGCAGGCCAACCAGTTGCGCGGCAAAATCAACCAGGCCGCACGGGAGAAAGCCTATGCTCTGGGGGTAGTGACCGTAGAAACCAATGCACATGGGACATCTCAATTTTGCTCGCGATGTGGAGCCAGGGGGGAGAGGTTCTCCATCCGTGGTGGGGTCCGCATCGCAGAGAGGTGGGGCAAGCTGTTCAGATGCCCTGTGTGCCACTATGAAGCCAATGCCGATCACAACGCATCGGTCAACGTGCATCACTCCTTCTACCAGGAGTGGCACTGGCAGCCGAGGCTCAAACGAAGCGGCTGAGGAGTCGAGCCCGCCCTCTGCGGCTACAGGTCGCAGGGGAGAAGCCTGTGGAGGGCAATCCCGATGAAGCAGGCCAGGCCCGCAGGCAGATGAGCCTGCACGCAATGTGGTGGGGCTATCGCTGGTCCAACGGGGGCACGTTCCAGTCCGCATGCTCTCTCGGACAGCACCTGAATCGATCACCTCCTGGAATGCAGCAGGAACGCTGGGAAGGTCGGACTGATTCAGGGCGGCGAGAACACTTTGTCCAGATTTGTCAGAGAATCTAGGCAACTGTTGATACCACTGAGTAGGGAAACGATTCCCAAATAAGGCAATTAAGAGGGATTATCCTATGCGACGCACAAAGATCGTCTGTACCATCGGCCCGGCTACAAGTAGCGAAGAGCAGCTTGAGCGCCTGATGCGGGCTGGGATGAATGTTGCGCGCCTCAACTTCTCGCATGGCACCCATGATGAGCATGCTGCCGTGATCGAACGAATACGCAGAATCTCGACCCGACTTGGCTGCCCGATTGCGATTCTGCAAGACTTGCAGGGTCCCAAGATCCGTGTTGGCTCTCTCCAGGGCGGGCAACCGATCAGGCTCGTCGATAGTACACAGGTGAGGATCACTACCCGACCCATTGCAGGCGATTCCCAGACGATTCCTACGACTTACATGCACCTGCCACAGGATGTGAAGCCTGGCGACCGCATACTGCTGGACGACGGCCTGATGGAACTGCGCGTACTCGATGCCGACGCAACTGATGTACGCTGCCAGGTGGTGCATGGGGGGCTGCTCAAGGAGCACAAGGGTATCAACCTGCCGGGAGTGGCGGTGAGCGCGCCCGCCTTGACTGAGAAGGACCGCGATGACCTGCGCTTTGGGATTATGCACGGCGTCGATTACGTGGCGCTCAGCTTTGTGCGCAGACCGGAGGATGTGTTAGAGGCCAGGAAGCTCGTGCATCAATTCCAGGCTGAGTCTGAAGCCGAGGGAAAACACGTACCGGTTGATATCCCGCTCATCGCGAAACTGGAGAAGCCGGAGGCAGTGATGCAGCTCAACGCGATTCTGGATGTTGTGGATGGGGTGATGGTGGCGCGCGGCGATCTTGGTGTTGAGATGCCGCCGGAGAAGGTGCCGCTGATCCAGAAACGCATTATTGCCAGGTGCAACGACCTGGGGCTGCCTGTCATCACGGCCACGCAGATGCTGGAGTCTATGGTGACGAATCCCCGCCCGACCAGGGCCGAGGTGAATGACGTGTTCAATGCCATCCTTGATGGAACTGATGCCGTGATGCTCAGCGCCGAAACCGCCACTGGAGCCTATCCCATCGAAGCTGTCCAAATGATGGTGCGTATCGCCCTGGAGACCGAAGCGGGGGATAGCACCGCTCGCCAACCGCAGTGCCAGAGCCTCACTCAGGAACACGCCGTGAGCCATGCTGCCCGTGCGCTCTCGGAAGAGACCAGCGTCAAAGCCATTGTTGTCCTCACGCGTTCTGGGACCTCGGCTCGCCTGATCTCCAAGGATCGTCCGCGTCGACCCATACTAGCTTATACAACCTCCGAGCGCATTTATCGCCAGCTTGCCCTCTGGTGGGGCGTCTGGCCCCATTGTATCGAGATACAAGGTTCGACCGAAGCTCTGATCGAGGTCGTTGATCAGCAGCTGGTGGAGGATCATCTGGTGGAGGCCGGTAACCACGTGGTCATTATGGGCGGTGTGCCCATCGCGAGTAGAGCGCGCACAAACTTCGTGAAGCTGCATCGCGTCGGTAATGACAGGTGAGTGAGGAACAGGCGATGAGGTTCTCTGGTATAAACAACTGTTTCTCAGGAAAAGCGGAAACGACGTAGATTACGGAAACAGCAATAGAGACAACGAACAGAAGTGAGGAAGTGATGTACGCCGCAGCTTGTTTCTCACTGTTTCCGAAGAGGACAGCAACAAGATTGCAAACGCTGGGGGACTGACAAATTTAATCTGCATGAGAAAAGAATAAGAGCGCACGAAAAAGGAATAAGCATGCAGGTCTGATTGTATGGATTTATGGAGGTGCCACCATGAACGAAGCTCACCAGATGCATGATGATCTTTTAAATGCGTTGTTGCCCATCATCCCGCGAACGGCCTACCAGGATATTCGCCGTCTGAACACGTTGGTCTGGGCCATTGTTGGCCTCTCCCTGACGCATACCGTGCGACTGGATGCCTGGGCTGAAGTGCTTGAGGGCCGAGCACAGTACGCAGCCAGCCGCATGCGCCGTTTTTCTCGCTGGCTTCATCATCCCGCTATTTCTCCACCGCAGTGGTATCAGCCCCTGTTGCAAGCCGCTCTCGTTGGCTGGCCTCTGGATCATCGCCTCTATGTCGCCCTGGATACGACGGCCCTCACCCCTTTTGTCCTGATCCGTGCTTCCTTGGTGTATCGTGGTCGTGCCATTTCTTTAGCATGGCGAGCCTTGCGTCATAGGAGTACCCAGGTCAGTTTTGAAGCCTACCAGCCGGTGCTCGGGTCCGCGTGCGTACCATCATGCCGCCTGCCATGGTGATCACCCTGCTTGCCGATCGCGGCTTTGTCCATGAGCGACTACTTCACTATCTGAATCAGCAGCGGTGGCACTTTCGTTTGCGGCTGCCAGGCGACACCCTGGTCCATCTCTCAGCCCAGCATGTTTCTGCTGTCAAGGATCTGTGCCCACCTGCTGGACGGGGTCGGTTCTTGCATGGAGTGTCGATTTTAGGAGCAGCCGTTGGGCCAGTCCATCTGGCTCTGGTCGCTCTCGTTGACCAGCCGGATGATCCCTGGTTCGTGGTGAGTGATGAGCCCACAGATGCCAAGACCTTGGACGAGTACGGTTTGCGCTTCGACATCGAAGAAAGCAAACGCTCCGAAAAATCGGGCGGCTATCAGATCCACCTCAGTCAACTCGCGACGCCCGAAGCTTTAGAGCGCCTGATCCTGATCCTGGCCATGACCACCCTTCACTTGACTAGTATTGGGGTGGGAGTCGTGTATGCAGAGAAGCGTCGCTTCGTGGATCCTCACTTGCCTATCTCAGATTCCCCGGACGTCCCTGGGACCCGCAGGAGCAGGTGCCTCCGGCCATGCTTACCTATCTTGCCGAGCAGATCGGAGAAGCCCCGGATGTGCTGGCAGACTACGCCACGCGCGACCCGACGCGACGTGAGCACCTCTCCGAAATCCAGCAGGTCCACCGGACCTGGCGGACAAACTACAACATCGAGAATCATTATGCCCACCGTGAGCGCCAGGATGGGCGTCATAGCCCCTCTGAGGTGTTGCGTGGGGTGTTGGGGCATACGTACCCGGAAGAGGTGCTCTCGCGCGTTCTGTATGCGACGCAGTTTACGCGCCACCTCGATAAACACGGATATATCTGCTTCAAAAATTGGCGATTCTTTGGGGAAGACGGTCTAGCAGGATCAGAGGTATCGGTGTGGGTGTATGAGGGAACCCTCAAGATCGAGTACCAGGCGACGGCCCTCTCGTTGTATTCGGTTCGCCTTTCCCCCGATCAGCAGAACACCGAAGTCACCAATCCCCGCCGCATCGAGACGCTTTTTCGCAGTCCACAGCTCGATCTCTGGCAAGTCTCCGATACAGAATGGCTGCTTGCTCTTCGGCGTCCAGAGCCAGGCGCGCGGAAAAAGCGGAGCAAGATCATTGCTCTTGCAGAGCAGCTTGTGCTTCCTGAGTTTGGTGCAACTGGGTAGGGGTCATAACATTTTTTCGTGCCTGACTGGACTGTCAAATGGGAACAAATTTCTCGCGGGAAACGTCTCTTGAGGAGAAAGACGATTACTGGCGCATTCTTGTGGAGAGTGCGACGGGAAGGAAGAGACGCCCATGTTTTGTAAGCATACGCGTGCGCTGGTTCCCCTGTTGGCACTGGTCGCGCTGCTCTCTCTTTTGAGCGGCTGTGGCTCGAATATGATCGGCCAGACCGGTAGCGCGCCCGCGACACCTATAACCTCTGGCAATCTGCCCGATAGTGTCCAGATCACTCTTGGCGGGCCAGGCATTGCACAGGCGACGCCGCAACTGACATTGCACAAACTCGCGCCGGTCCAGCAGCTCTATAAGACCATGCTGGCACTTCCGTCGATGCCACCGAATATTTCCTGCCCTGGTGATGCCGGGCCGAGTTATCAGCTAGTCTTCCGGTATGGCACACATACACTGGCACAGGCCGAGGCCAATCGCGGCGGTTGTGGCACAGTGACTATCTCTGGCGGAAAGCAGCCTCGCCTGGCCTCACAGTCCTTCTGGACTCAGCTCAACCAGGCCATTGCGGCGGCAACGCCTGTTCCCAAACCACAGGCACTGGCCATCCAGCATACATTACAGGGCAATCAGCCAGTGCTAACCGCGCGCATCGCCAACGCGGCCATCGCGCAGCGCCTGTATAGCGCGCTCCTCGCCCTGCCAGCAGCCACAAATCCGAATTGCTCTGATTCGTATTATCCGACCTATCAGATGGTTTTTCAAACCGCAAATCAGGCCATTCCCGCCTCGATCAGCCAGCAGTGCAATACGATCTCCCTCAACGGCAATTATCAGTCACCCAGCGGCCTCTACAGCCTGACAGCGCACTTCCAGCAGTTGTTCACGCAGACGCTTGCCGAGGCCACCTTCGCGCCCGCGCAGCCGGATCGGCTGCTGAAGGAGATTCAGTTGGGCAACGGCGTTGTCGTTCACGGGCAGGTTACTGATCTTTCCCTCGCGCGCCAGCTCTACTCCACCATCTTCACGCTCCAACCAGGCACCATCGGACCAGATTGCCCTTCAGGCGCTGACAAGATCAACCGCACAGCGACTCTCTACACGCTAAATTTTAGCCAGTGGAGCCTGCCGATTATGGAATTGAGTGTCTACAAAGGCACCTGCCAGCTCATCAATCCCAGCCCTGGGATTACCGGCCAGACCTTGCGTGGAGATACCACCTTCTGGAACCTGCTCAATCTGGTGTTATGACACCAGGTAAAGCCTACAACCTTTTACTCGTCACTCAGGTTCGTTGTCGTGCTGCCTGACGGAATGCTTCCGCCATAGCTGATGTTCCGGCATCAGCAGCGTCGTGCGACTCTGGTTGCTCGTCTGGTGATTGCCCAATGACTTCTTGCGTTCTCCCCAGGAGCTTGCGTCTGGTGACCATATCATCCGGCGCGGGGAGTTTCGCGTTTGATGCAAACGAGCGGTATGCCTCGACCAACTTTTCGAGTTCAGCAATATAGCGGCTGAGATTTCTTACATCTCTCCGCATGTAATCGATGCTTTCCCCAACCTCGGAAAGGAGCTGTTGACTGCATGTGCTACTCCTTTCTCTAAGATTGCCTGCACAGAATATGCGGTTTTGTTCTCAGTGTAAGAACTGGCTTGGAGGATGACAAGGGGGTTTGCCAGTTTGGACTTCCCAACGGCGTAAAGGATGTTATGAGGTGGTCTCCTATAGAACAGACAACCAGACAACAGACTCAACAGGGAAGGGTTCTTGCTGCGCTCTTCGGGTGTATGAATGAGTGGTTACAGGGAGCGTCGGTACCCAAGATATCGGGCCACGCGCTCACCCGAATCGCAACCCTGTAGGCACCCTGTCCCCAGACAGCGTGAGGCCACATGATTGTTTGATTGCCAACCACGAGTTCATACACCCGCATGCCATTCGGTCTATGCGTAGAGCTTCCCCACCCCTGGTTCGTTCTGTCTTATAGGAAGATACCAATGGGAAGGGAAAATCTATGGCCCAACGCAAGCGGCCGCAGCCACAATGGCAGCCGATTCGCATGTTGCCGCCACCGCTGGATCGCCGCCGACGGCCAGCGCGATCGAGGTGGCTACCACGCTCGCCAGGCTGGTGCCAAGTGCCGCACCTACCTGTTGCGCGGTCGTCAGCAGCCCAGCGGCTAATCCTTGCAGTTCCGGCCCCAGTGGTGTAGTGGCAGTAATGGTTGTGGTGACCACTGTGCAGACAATCCCCACCCCGGCGATCAGATAGCCCACGATGACCCATGCCGCACCATTGGTGGGAGTAATGCGCGTCAGAAGCACGATGCCCAGCGCGATCAGGGCCGGCCCAAGTGCCAACGCTCCGCGCAGCCCGACGCGCCGGATGGCCCGTGTCGCGATCTGGCCGCCAGCAATCCCTCCTACGCCCGCTGGCAGGAACGCCAGTCCAGTGGCCATCGGGCTAAACCCCAGCACGCTTTGGAGGTACAGCGTCAGGATAAACGCCAGGAGCGATGCGATAGCAATGGTCAACAGCGCCATCAGATTTGCCACAGCCAGACTGAGGCTGCGGAACACGCCGAGTGGTACCAGCGGGTGCTGACTGCGGCGCTCAACCACGATGAAGATGACGCCAAAGACCACGGCCAGGATGCCAGGGAGTAGGACCTGGGCCATCGAGGCTTTGGGTGAGGCTCCCTGCGAGAGCGCCAGCACGAGCGAGACCATTGCGCCTGTGAAGAGGACCGCTCCGGCCAGGTCCAGTGGCGAGCGTTTCGCACTCGCTCTGGAAGACGGCAGCAGAAGGGAAGCACTCAGCAGCGCGAGCAGACCCACCGGCACATTGACAAAGAAGACCCAGCGCCAGGAAAGCACGCTGGTGAGCACACCACCCAGGATCACGCCGACGCCAAATCCAATAGCGGAGACCGACCCGAAGACGCCGAGTGCCCGGTTACGCCCCGGTCCTTCGGGAAAGGTTGTTGTGAGCAAAGCCAACGCCGTTGGCGACACAATCGCTCCCCCTAAGCCCTGTACGGCTCTCGCCCCCAGGATAACCGGCAGCGAGGGAGCCAGCCCCCCGGCCAGCGAAGCCAACGAGAACAGCCCCAGCCCCAGCATGAACACCCGCTTGCGGTCAAACAGATCAGCGGCACGCCCCCCCAGCAGCAGGAACCCGCCAAACACGAGGGCATATACGCTCACCACCCATTGCAGGTCCGCCGGGGCCAAGTGAAAGTTCCGCTGGATCGACGGCAGCGCGACTGCCGTACAGCTTGCTTTGACCGGGCTCTCTGACGACGTAGCCCGGGTTCGGCAGGTGTTGAGCGCTCTTCAGTCCTCGTGAGCAACGAGAAAGCTCTTCCTCTTCATTGGCTCACCAGGCCAATTAAGCGCTTATCGTTGTAAATTGCTCCGACGAGCCTGATAGGGGGTCATGGTCCGACCGTAAGGCGTTGTCGCCCCGGTACCGTGCAAATTCAGGTTGCTCAAAGTTTTCTATTGGCTTACTCAAGTAACAATATGCCAGCTTGCAAACGAGCTT
>WNEZ01004803.1_pt1 | contig 14516 bp, 25 predicted proteins | sample 5400521 | NCBI WGS metagenome assembly WNEZ01 (sample SAMN13153339, study PRJNA577476) | soil metagenome | isolation source: 120 cm saprolite under Douglas fir tree site 2 hole 1 replicate 1 | place: USA:California | collected 2015-04-18
GCTCGGGACAGAGCACCACCACGATCGGTGTCTGCTGGCCCGACTCAGCCAACGACCCCATCAGCCGCCGCTGCCGTTGCGGTTGGCGGACGCGCAGATGTTCCCAGCGCCGCTCGAGTTGGTGAAACTCCAGTTGCATCGTCGCCTGCCGCTTCACTATGCCCCAAGTCTGAACTCGTCTTTCGCGACGGCGGGGGAAGTGTGCCGGAAAGTCTCGTGGGATCAATCAGATACGCCCGGAACTCGTCTTTCGCGGTGCGCACCATTAGTGCGCCCATAACCCCAATGAAATCTGCGCGTTGGGACCCGAACTCGTCTTTCGCGAACTCCCACGGTAGTCGGTCCAATGGGGCGGGTACCCGCATGGGCTCAGCCGGCGATTCGGTTTGCGTAGCTCGCTGATCGATCCGGTAGGCGATGGCGTAGCCCCGGTTCCGGCGCCGCCACTGGGCTTGGGTTTTTTGCCGGTGCAACACCCGGCACTCCGCTTTGCCGCACATCCGCTGCCGCGCTCCTACGCGCGGATTGGGACGGAACCATTGACGGCAGATACAGCAGGGTTTCTTCCGCAGATCAGACATGGGTGACTTATCATCACCGCTTCTCCAGCTCTGTCGATCCGCTTAACTAATAAGGTGGGTCACTTCTGACAAGCAGTCCTGGGTAATTCTTCGCGAGCGCCGAAGTAATAAGGTGGGTCACTTCTGACAAGCAGTCCTGGGTAATTCTTCGCGAGCGCCGAAGCAGATCGCAGATCCGCAATCACTGCACTTCGCCACGGCGGTCTTGCCACAGGGCATCCCAACGTCGTCATTAGCGAATTCAATCTGACAGTTCATTGTTCCACCTCTGCACAAGCCAGTTCGCAGCAATGCCAACCCGCAACAGGTTCTCTATGACGTTCTCGCTCGAATAATTCCTCGCGGTTCGCGCTCTGATCGCTATGTATTTACCTTAAACCAACGACGCGGATTCTTCATATGATAGGGCTTGGATCACGTCTTGCCTTAGAGATTTTCGTGCGCCGAGGTATGCCCCCAGTAGAGCGCCGACCGCTGAAATCGCTCCTGCGATGGGCCACCATTTGTATACGGTTTCCTGTATCAGAAAATCGGAAAGAGCATACATGATCAGCCACTTGGTCCCATATGTCATTGCAATTCCAACTATCGTTCCGAGGATGGCAATGATCAGAGCCTCCTGAAACAGCCAATTGAGGATGTACGCCGACGATGCACCGAGGACCTTGAGTATCCCGATCTCTTGGGTTCTCTCCGAAACCGTGGCGTGCCAGCCTATAACCACAAAAACAAAACTCACGCAAAGCACAAGCCAGAGCAACACCACAATAATCACCCCGACGGCGTTCGTGGGCCATTCGAGCGGGCGTGAAGTGGTTCCGTATTTGATCCCGATCAGTGTCAAGATCATCATGACCTCGACACCTAAACTCAGCACGCTGAGCAATGTTCGGGATAGGCTACGGCGAAGGTGTCCAAGCACAAGGGTACTGAGCACGGAAGCGGTGTACTGAAGCATTGTACGCAAACGGCATTCCCACGTCGCTATCACTGGATACGTATTCGATTTGGCAGTAGGGAACCATTCACGCCGCTCTATGTTGAGCCAATTCAGCAAACAATATACGGATGCGTCTGCCAGCCCATTCGAATTCTTGAACTTGCTCGGGAGTCGGATCGCTCTTTTTGTAAAACTCCGTCTGTACAGCAATGAGTCGGCTCACTTCATCGCTGATCTGTGTCCTATCAGGTATCATTGGCAACTCCTGTCGAATGTTTGAGCTTGATTTATTCGACCTTGTCACGCTCGATCACACGTACGTCCTTATAGAGTGCAGCATGCCTTTGTGTCAAACTCGTTTTGTTTGAGTACGCTAGCGCACTATCGGGAGAAGGCAGGAAAATCTATCTTACGGATTCACCAGAGGTTGGAAGGTATTGAACGTTCTGAACTGGTTTCTTAACCCATGAATGAGTGACGTGGTAGTCGTAGCACTGACCGCAGAAGGAATCTCCGCAGCACCACAAGCGGCTCCCTCGTCTCTGCCTAAAGAAGCATGAGACTACCGCTTTGCTTGAACTAAATCTACTGGCTTGGCCGTGTGACGTTTGATCCAATCCGCCGCCATACGCTGGGCTTGGGTGATTTGCGCCTTAGTCATGTGTCGAGCGGCCTGCTTCACATCATAATCATCTGGAGGGACCGCAGAAGAGCTGACGATTGCGAACCACATGTACGCTTGGGTGTAATCCTTCCCCAAGCGACCATCCCGATACAGATAGGCCAACTGAACTTCCGCTTCCCAAACCCCTCCCACGCCAGAAAAGTGGTCCGCCGCCTTCCGGTACCAACTGGCCGCCAAGGAGTCGCTCTCACGAACACCTTCTCCATCCTCGTACATCTGGCCCAAGGAGAGCTGTGCGTTTGGCAGCCCTTGGTCAGCGGCCTTCCGTAACCACTTGAGCGCCTCTCGATAATCGATAGTCCCAAACCAGCCCCGTTCATACCCGGTCCCCAGCCAGAACTGGGCGTCGGCGTTGCCTTGAGTGGCCGCCAGCCGCAACCATCGGTCGGCGTCACCGTAATCGCGTATCGGGCCATTGTCTCTGACGTTAATCAAGTACATCTCACCCATCGCTTCTTGGGCGGGTACATAGCCTTGTTCAGCGGACTTGAGCATCCAACTCTTTGTCGCAGAGAAATCTCTGGGGACTAACAGACCTCGCTCGTAGATGAGTCCCAGCAAATATTGGGGTTCACAGTCGCCCGATTGCGCTTTTGACAGAACCGTCTTGAGATCGCCGAGTGTCAGGGCTTCTACACGAGCCGAAGCAGCGAAATGCTCTTGGGTTGACTTGGGAAGATTTTGCTGGGCAGCTAGAGGAGTCACGAAAAAGACCGCCGCTATGAATGAGAGCCAGCTACTAAGCTTCATACGAGCCTTCTAAGCTTCGGCAGTCATATTACGCCCAAATCCGCAGTCAGCGCATTTGGCTACCGCACGCTTGCCGCAGCGTCCCTACGTCGTAGTCGCTGGATACGTATTCGATTTGGCACACTGGAGGTCATGTCCGCTGTTGAATGTCGGCTGCAATTTAAAAGCTGTCACCGCGTTCTTTGATGACTAGTGGATCAGCACGCAATCGGGGCATGTAGATTGCGGGTTCAGCATCACGCACAGGCACCTTAGTACATTTAGGCGAAAAGGCAGGTGCCGAAACGAAAACATCGTAAAAGCCGGGAGCAACTTCCACGGTGAACTGACCGTTTTTGTCAGAAGTGACGACCGTGTCCGCATTCTCTTTTCCGACGACACTTGAATCCCGATGGATTGTGATCGTTGCCCTATCAATGACAGCACCCTCAGAATCTTTTACGGTGCCAGAAATGGAGTTGGTAGATGACAACGCCGCCCCAGCATTCAGCAGCAGGGCTGAACAGATCACGGTATGCAAAAGTGGGTTCATGCTGCTCTCCGCTCTCGGAGTTTAATAATCCCACCAATCACTCCGAATTCCAAATGTGATCGATACATCAGCGGGGGAGCGTTCCTACATCGCTATCACTGGATACATACTCGATTTGGCAGTTCATCGCGCCCAAAGTAGCGCCACGCCACGAGGGTAGCTATTGCGTCGAGGCTGGGCTAGCTCCGGGACTCCATATCAAGAGCAGAAGCATTGCGATTGCAAAGAACGTATTCACAAGCCACGAAGAGCCACCAATCATGTACAGAACAAGCGCCCACAGTCCAACTGCTGTCGCGGTTTGGAGCCGCACAAGGTGCCCAGCCCTCCATCGGCTAAATGGCGTTGATCTTGTCGACCGTCGTTGAGATCGAGTTCGAGCGCTAGTGATCCTGCGCTGCAAAGTGAACCCTCCAACAGCAGACCAGATCGCGCTCACAATGACGAGCCACTGACCGAAACTGATGGCATCGTGGCTTTCGTGACTTCCTATGTGCCTGACAAAAATACAGAACGCGACCAACAGTATGCAGCCGACCTGCACGAGACGAAGCTGGCGTTCGGGTTTGCTCATTTACCCGCTAGCGCGCGGCGTACCTACATCACTGTCACCCGATATATTCGATTTGGCAGAATGGATTCACGTTGAACTGGCCACAGAATTGGATTCGTCCTCGAAAGTTAGTCCGACCGATCAGCTTAAGGCCATAGCTTTTTGGCTCTGTCTCCCCATCCGACGGTGCGGGCCTGTTGCTGAGCGTCAATTACCGCAGGCTGTAATGTCGGCTTGTTGTCCTTTTCGGCCTTCTCATCTTCCGACAGAAGAGGGGCTACTATACGCAACGCCTCAACTTCTTGTTTCAGCCTCGACACCTCAAGCTCTTTCTGTCTCAGAACTTCGTAAACATTCTTCATGCGCAGGCACTCCTAAGAAATCTGGTGGTGGGAATTGCATGAGCAAATAACACCTCAGAATAACAGGGTCCGATAATGCCAATCCAGCCAGCCGAAGTTTTGTTAGTGGGCTACTTTGGACTAGTCGGCGTAAAGCCTATTTTGCCTAGCCGTTCGCCACGCTGAATATATGCGATGTATCCCCACAGGATTAGGCATGATCGCGGGTTGACTTGCCAAGTGTCGGTCACGGTGTTACTGGGAATCTCAATTTCTTGCACCAAATCCACGTCCATCCATATCCCAACCCCATTGGGGCCATCGGACTGAAATCCACCCAATACACAAAATCTACGACGCCCAACGCGCGTGGAAGTAGGAGCCAGACCAAGGAAAATTTCTCCCCCTTGTTCAGTCAGCCAGACGGCCCAATTGTTTTCACGCTGCTCTTTCCAGCCTTCGCTGCTCATAAGATTCCCAAAGGGCTACCAAGTCCTCAACACTCCAAAGGCGATCCGTTACGCCAGACGCCATCGCTAGGGACGTGCGAAGTGTACGATGGATTTGATGAAGTTGTAGGCGAAATTGTTGAGCGCTGACGAGGCTGCTTTTTTGCAAATCAAAAAATCGCGCACGAAAACGCCCCAGACTCGGTTAAGTCATGGGGCGTTTTCGTCACTTCACCCCGAGTAGCGATCTTTCAGACGCTTTGGAGGCTGAGGGGGGTTGCTTGCTTGACTACGTTCCCGTCTTCTTCTGTTTCTGTACACCAATGTCCCGCTCCCGCTCGGCGACAACTTGTTCCTGGATCTTTGGCCACAAATGACATGCTATAGCTGGTGGTCTAACAGTCTTGATCCGTCGCAGATCACAACAGCCAAAAAGAAAGCGGCACAGTATCTACAATGAAATTTCCGGCAATTGCGTGACGGAGGCGAGAATGTCATCTAGATCGAATTGGGTGTGGTGGACCAGCATATTGGGAGCGGCCAGCTTGGTGTTTGGTCTCGCGTGGCTAGGAATCTGGAGCCACGTCGTTCAGGGCGGCGAACCCGTGGGGTCGATGGCGTATGAGCTGCGGTCGCCTCTGGGTGCCAGATTGATGGTCCTGGCAGGCCTAGTGTTGCTGATAGGGGCCATGGTTGTCAGACTAAGTGGCAAGCTCAGGAGGAAGCCCGAATGACACTCCGGGCGGTCAAACCAAGCGTGGGCTGTGCAGGATTTCTACCAGAGCGCACACATGGTCTGTCGCATCGGACCGGGGCATTTCCTAGCGCGAGGGCGATCCAGGAGTCTGGTGCAGGCATGGAAACAAATGAGGAAATGGCGCTGACATCCACTGCGAAAAGTTTGCCACCAATGGCTTAAACGCTGGGGTGGAATGTCCATGATCTGTGGTGCAGCCGGACCCATGCTCTCCTAGTCGAACGGCCTTCCGGTAAATGGAGCTGGTAGAGGGGAAGACGCTGCGAGGCGCTAATAGGATTCGGATTCATCTTGGGTGCGATTCTGAGTAACTGACGGCCCTCAACTGCCGCAAACAGGCGCTCAAACCAAGTGAGAATTGCCGGTTGCTCTGCTGCCTGATGCTAGATCATTACTTTACACTTTCATACTCGACCGCTCCCGCCCATCCCCCTTCCCCCCGGCTGCACCACTGCGGCCACGCCCGCGCCCGGTTGCTCTTGCGAACGACGATTTTTTGCTCTTTTTTCGGTTCAAATGATCGCGTCGAACGCTAGAACCTGGTGAATTAGTGTAATTGCGATACGAGTCGCTCCAATAGGACGATTAGTCGTTTCGCGTTACTGGCGTGTTCCGGGCACCCTTCCGATGCGATTCCTTCAGCATTTCAGTGGTCTCTTGCTGCACGCTTTGCGTTATCCGCCCGATATTCCTGCGCATGATCGGCATCATGGATTCCATTGCCTCCGACGTGATTGCCGGCATTTCATGCAATATCTTTTGCCCAGTAGGAGAGCCATAGAATTCGACGAGAGCATTAAGTTCGCCTTTTGTGAAATGCCTTTGGTAGGTCGGCACCATGGCCTGCACCATTCTTCAGCATGTCGTCCATCGTTTGGTTCATTCGTGCTTCGAAATCGGGAGGGAGCTTGTCCTTGTTCTTCATGTAGTCCTCGTGCAGCATCTTGTGCAGGGGCTTAGACATAGCCTCTATCATTTGCTTCATCATGTCGTGGGAATGCATGACGTCGAGGTATCTCTGGACATCTTCTTTCGTGGCCGGGGCGTCAGCATCGGTTTGCTGGGCTACGCCATTCCAGCTAAAGGCGAGAAACAAACTTACTGCAATCAGAGAGCGTTTCATGCTTACTCCCCCGTGGCTCAATGGCAATGTAACCTAACTCGCGGGCCTTATTCCAGAAATCTTTAGGACACCGCCCTTGGTTCGTGACCCGCCGTTCGTCGTGACCTCGGGCAGATTACTGGCTGAGAATTGCCCGGCTAGGTCGGCAACTTAGGGCATGGTCATTTGAGTCGTTTTAGGGCCGCGCCCGCAGCGGCCTACTCTCATGCCGAATTAGGTCTTCGTGTCCGGAGCGGTAGGTTTTTCACTTGAATTATCGGATTTGGCAGGGGTGCTCCAATCAAGCGGTTTCGGCCAGTAACCTGCGTTTTTGGCAGCGTAGGTTTCGTCCATGCTAGTCAAGACAGAATGACAAATCAGTAAAACGGCAATGGCAGTGACAAAACGAGGACTTGCGTGCCGGTCCGCAGCGGGCACAGCCAAAAAACCACTGCGGATAGCCCGGCTAGATACTTGATGGCAGTCAGAACCATTCGCTTCATCGAACTCATGGCAGGAGGATTGGTATCTTGAATGCCAGGTCGAATCAAGGGAGCGGGTGCTCGGAGTGCGGCCCCGCAGTTCGCGCAAAAGATGCGTCCAGGATCAGCACGAGTGCCGCACTGGCTGCAGAGAATTTCGGCTGCGTTTCGGACTTGATCCTCGCCATGACAAACTCTTCGTGATTGTCCGGGTCTCGGCTGAAGTTCCAGGCGGCGCGCACGGCACCCGCTACGCTGGAAGCACCAAGAATCTTCTGGATAGCATCCGCGTCACTGCGTTTGTTTACATGCACTACGCCTAAGAAACAAGCACCACAGTCCCGAAATGCTTTAGCCAGCGCATCCATCACCGGTCGGACGTCTTTGTCCGCATTGGTATTGACGTCACCGAAGTAGGAGGTGACGGTGTCCACAACGCCGAGAGCGATACTGGGGTTGGCTTCTACTGCCTTCTTCAGTTTCTCGGCGTCTTTGTCCAACTGTAGACGGCGTACTTCGTCTGTACTCTCCTCTTCCGAGTAGTCTTTCACCCGCACATTATTGAGAATGTTAACACGAGTAAGGTCGGCGCCAGCCGCGTTAAGCCGGGGTATGACGGTGTCGCTCAAGTCGTCTTCCGCCACTGCCATAAGTACGTTGCGCGGCCCGAGGGTGTTCTTGCTACCATCTGGCCAATCGGTGCCTCTGGTAACCCGCGTGATTATGTCTAGACACACGGTACTCTTTCCGGAGTCTGGTTTACCCGCGAACAGGGTCATTTTCCCTAGCGGGATACGCTCCGGCCAGAGCCAGGTAATCGCTACCGGCCTAATCGACGAGGCTGGAATCGCAGTGACGGCGAAGGTAGCGAGGCCGTCCCGCCCGCTTATTAACTCTATCTCGCCCGGCTCTGGCTCGTAATCACCCAGACTCGCGCCGTGCCGTTTACTGAGCCACTCCTCCGCGTCGGCGACTCCCTTCCATATCCTCTTACCATCTTTGCTTTTAACCTGGTTTGTTGCAATGGGGGCATTTCAGGTCCTCACAGAGACGCTCGACTTGAAATTCTTCATACGCGGCGTCGATGAGAACTTCCAGGCTAGACTTTGCAAACCGAAATTGTACGTCGGCTTCAAGGAAGTCGCGAATCTGGCCACTGGTCACGTGTCCATAGTTTGGCGCACCTACCGTATCTAATCCCAAATTCGTCTAGGGCGTCTAGAGTCTTAGGGAGCTTGCGAAACTTGGAATCAAAAGCCAGGATGGCTCCAAGCACATCGCCGTTAACCGTGCCACGCCACTTGGCTATGCTGGCTAATTTTTCGCGGTGGTCTATGACACGAACGTGAGCGTCGTCATCGCCGCCGATAAGCCTGATGATAAGTTCGTCGGTGATAGTGCCAACTACCTCACCGGCAATCATCGCGGGCCTGCTTCGGTCCGGACCACGAACTTCTTTTCCAAGTTGGACCACATTGCCGATTGCAGGTAGTTACGGAGGTAGTACGGGTCGGCAACCGGATCTACATTTTCCCGCTTGCACTTGCGTATCCAAGAGGCGACGGCGCGGGTCAGCGTGAACTCTATGACCGGCAGGCCGTATAGGTGCAGCCGCCTATCGGCTAGCTCCTCGGACATATCAATGTTGGGTAATGGACCCTCGGGTCCCGTGGTCGTGGCGATATGCCACTCGGCGTAAATGCTTGCTCGGACAGGTCGAACTCGCGTGATGGGGGTGCCACCCTACCGTTCAACGGTAAGAAACGGCAAATGGCGAGGGTTTGAACGATGTCCCCAACGGTGCCTGACGAGATGGAAACGGCAAGCGGGCGCCAATCATCTTAATAAACCCGCCCCTCCACAGCCGGGCCGCCACTTTTCACCCGCGTGCCGTCGCGCAAGACTAGTTCTTGAATCTCTTGTGGCCAGGGCACTTTTACTTCCTCGGCTGGCGACCGACGTGGGTCAAGACTTGCCCTCATTGCCTTTTGATACTGTATCGACCAGCCCGGCCACCCGTGGTCGAAATCGGCAACGTAGAAATGCAGAGCCTGATAAAGATGGTGTCTCACGACGGTCTGAAAGCGCCGGCCGTGGAGCGGACAGAGGACCTTGGCAGCCTCTTCGGCCTCGACCCGCCACCTGAACCAGGGTTGTTCATCCGCCGGGAAGCACAGGCACACTTCAGGAAAATGTTCTGCGTTTCGTGTCTTGAATGCTAGCTCCAACCGCACCAAGCGTGCTTTTAGTCTCACTGAAACCCCCTTGGTCTAACGCTTCTAATCGTCTTCAATTCTGCCTTTCAGGGGACCCTATTGAGACGCCCCGTTCGCTCTCAAGCGAAACCAGGCGCCTTTCCAGATCGGCACTTCAATGGCCCGGTCACGCGCTTCGCGCAGTGGCAGGGACGACATGGTATGGGGCAAATAGCCTCACAAATAAGGACGGATGAAAAGAGACAAGCGCCTCGTAGCATGTACTACTAGGCGCTTCGCGGAGTGAAACCGGATTCGCTGCTCAGTGTGGGCGTTCCTCTGCGCCATTGGGTGGAGGAGGAGTCTTTCTGTTCGGCGGAGGTGGTTCCTTGCCTGGACGGGGTGCGTTTTCTGGGCGAGCCTCTCTCTGCGGATGCGGGGGATTCTCTGGGCGAACCTCTCTCTGTGGACGGGGGTTGTTCTCACCACGAGGCGCGTTCTCCCTCTGAGATGCACTCGGCGGGCGAGGTACGTCGGGAGATGGCACCGTCATACGCGGCTCGGTTTCATTGCGGAAAGGCGCGTTCTCCCTCTCAGACGCATTCGGCGGACGAGGCACCTCCGGACGTGGTGCCAGAGTCCTACGCGGCTCGGTTTCAGGCCGAGGAGGTTTGTTCTCTGGTCTATTCTCACGCGGGGAACTCGCGTTGGGCGGGTGTGGTGGACTTATGCGGTTCTCAGGAACCCTGTACGGTGCTCCGGCGTGGCTGGCCGCTACGATGCCGTGCCCACTGAATTCCGCCGGCTTCGGAGTGGCAGCGATTGGCGGTCGCCCCTGATTCACGGATGCGAGCAGTTCGCGGTTCGTGCTGGCAGCGTGCTCATGCTGCATCTGTTCCGAGGTTGGCGGCACGTGCCGCTGGCGGATCGCTGCTTCCTGTTCGGGAGTCGGGCGCGCCGTTGTTCCGCCGGGACCGCCGTTATAGCTGACGCGATTTACCGTGGTCGTGTTGTTGACCACGGTTGTGCTGTAAACGTTGTGAATGTTGGTGATGTTCACATTGTTGACGGTCTGGTTGTAGTAGAACTGCCTTCCTCTCCAATAGCCGCCATAGTAACCGCTACCAGGATACCCGTAGCTATAGGGAATGCCACCGTAGAAGCCGACGACCGGACCCCAGTAGCCGGAATGCCAGTAGTACAACTCGTCGTCAAACGCCCAGTAACCGGGCGTCCAAAGCAGGCCGGGTTCGGGGGCCAGCGCCCACGTGCCGGGTACCCAGTAGTATCCAACCGGACTCCACGCCCAGTAGCCTGGCACCCAAATATAGCCTTCGGCAGGGCAAAGGGGCTGCTCGTAAACAGGAAGTGCAGGTGGACCGAAGTTGACAGACACGAAGACTTGCGCAAACGAAGCGCCAGATACGGACAGCATCACCAGTGCGAACAACAGCGAACGAATCGAGCGCATGATATGCATCTGACCCCCCTCTTGCCCGATCATCCTTGGCTAGGCCGGCGGTTGCTATGTCTGCCGCACCGGTTGCGCAGATCTTTGCCGGCCCAGAGCGTTCGGGCCCGAGCTTAAATCTCCTGCTTCACACCATGGGTAGGATTATGTCGCTCGGCGCAGGGTTGCCTCCCACAATCTGTTGATTCTGCGTGAGTTTTGGACGCAGACAAAGCATTCAGGTCTGTCGCGGCATTTCCAATCAACACGAGCGAATACGTCGTTAGGCCACCACGGAGATTTAAGAAGACAGCAGCAAGCCAAAAAGCGAACAGCAGACAGAAGGCGAACCAGAGCAGAGGTAGACGCATTCGGGAGACCTCCAGAGGAAACACTGGGACCAACCGGCACTATGCGGCTGGTCCTTTTCTCTGCTATTACCGCGAAACAACCCGGGACGACAGTCCCAGCTTAAAGAACGACCGCGATGGAGGGAAATAGCTCCGAAATCCTTTCGAATAACGGGCATTCCGATGTGCGGACGATTTGTGATTCTACCTTGCTCTTGACCCAACGCACAAAAAGGGCGACCGAAGCTGCCCTGAATTGAATCCGGCTTATGCAGATGAGGCCCGAGCTCGTGAGTACATCGGCAGCGAATCCAATACCTACTACGTGGTGGTGACTGGGGCCGATCACATGAGCTTTACCGATGCGGGCCTGGTTTCGAGCAGGTTCACGCGTGACCTGAAACCAGACGACAGCGCATTTGAACGAGCCCTGCTCACGAGCATCTTAACCCGATCTCTAGTCGAGGAATTTTTTGCCAAGTATTTGAAAGGTACTGTTGCCCCCGATCTCGACCTGATCGTGCGGGTAGATAAGAAGTAGCGAGTCCTTCAGAGATCGCAACAGTGGCCGGAAAACCTCCAACAAGACTTGAGCACGCCTTCGGGCCGGCTGATGTTCCAGATCATCAGCGCCATGGCCGAGTTCGAGTAGAAATGCAGAGCCTGATAAAGATGGTGTCTCACGACGGTCTGAAAGCGCCGGCCGTGGAGCGGCCAGAGGACCTTGGCAGTGTCTCAGGCTCGAATGACTGACCTGGAGAATCGAACGGCCACTCATTTCGAGTTCTTCTGCTGTGTAAATTCGTTGCCGCATTTTGGGCAGCGTATCCGTTCGCTGTCGATACGAACCACTTCATTCGGGGGGATGGAGTAGCCACAGCCAGTGCAGATTACATCGAGCGAAGCATGGATTTTGTTCAGGTCGAGTTTGTGTCGGGGCACACTGCAAGTCTAAGCGAGAGAGTGTCGTACTGACGAGGGCTTTCAGGTGCGAGAGCACGGAATGCATCGTGATCTCGCTCACCGGCTGAGAGGCATGGGCTGGTGTGGGAATTGCCTGGACGACAACATCTCAGAATACCAGGGTTCGATAATGCCAATCCAGTCAGCCGAAAATTGGGTAGTGGGCTGTTTTGAATTTCCACAGGCTAGGAGTAGCCTTCCACGGTCGGATTCCCTCCCGACTTCGTGGAGGTATGCGTATGTTCTGGAATGGGATTATCGGCTTGATTCAGGCTGCCCAGCAAGGAATGGGATTATCGGCTTGATTCAGGCTGCCCAGCAAGAAGTCAAAAATCCGCTGATAGGGAATCCCTGTCCATTGCCCGTCTATCAGTGGTGGCAATCATATCCTCCAGTAGGCACATTCATCGGAATTCTTGGTGGTTTGGGGGTCATCGTGCCATGGCTTTTTAGGCCACCAGAAAAAATGGGCAGAACAGAGAAAGCTATTTGGACGTTTGTGATGTTTTCATTAGTCTGGCTGGAACTACGCTCCTTATATCTAGACCGCGATGCACATGATGCAGAACAAGCCCACGCCAGATGTGAACAACTTCAAAATTTCAATCAGATTGCACAAGGTATTAGTAATGCGATCCGGCAAAGTCAGGAACAATTCGACGCTACAATGATCGGCCTAAAAACTACAATTCAATTGACTGACCATTCTATCTCGCGCGTCAATGAAGCAATTAGGACTTCGACTGGAGGAGATAGTTTCTGCTATGTGAGTTTCGGCAATCTAACGGATGCTGGAGCATTGAGGGTGGCAACACCTGGGGGGAGTTTTCGTTATCCGCTACATAACGTGACCGTCCACTTCGTTGATCAAGACGATCCTACCGCAGGGCCGCTTTCCGGGGAACAATATCAGATCGGCGATATTAGTGATCCTCATGTCGCCGAAAGCTTACCGCCTATCTCGCTGATGAAACGTAAACGGTGGAATTTCTTGATAGAGTTCACAGCATTAAATGGCATGTGGTACGAGCAGGCTAAATTGAGAAAAGTCGATGCGATGTGGGAAGTCGCCGTTAAAGTTACTAAATGGGTTCCAGTTGGCGACAAGAAGCCGATGCAAGTGAGAACAATATTTGAAAGCGTCAGCAAAAATTATCCGCGCACAAATGGCGAAGTGGATTGAGATGCGATGGATTAAGCTGCCTTCGTGAGTTCCGTATATCCAAGCAACGAAACCAATTCTTCCAAAGTCCAGACGCGATCCGCAAGCCCAGCTTCCATCGCGGGGGTCACTCGCAAAGTTTGATGCACGCGGCAGAAATTGTAATACGCATAATAGATCGCAACCATGTGGCAGTGATTCTTGTAGCTCTTGGAGAATGCGTTTGTTAGCCGCGTAAATCGTCGCACGCTCATGCGAAGCATCGATCCGCGCTACGATCGCGGTCGCCACCCGATCTTGGGGACTTAATTCGCTGTCCCGTTCCAGCATCGCACTCTGTCGATATTTCGTTGAAAGACTGGCAGCTTGCAGTCCTTGCAGAGGCGAGTCTGCAACAAGAATTTGATCCAAGTGACAGCAGCGTTTGAAGTACAACAAGGAAGACACATGGCTCAGGTGAATTATGAGGTGTTCCATGAAAAAGACCAGCAATGGCAGAAAAATTACACCGAGTTAGTACAAAAGTACAACGCTTTGGTAGAGCGATGCGCCTCGATTCCGACTCCCCCGAAACCGCTGTTCTGCACTACAACCAATTTGGGCCACGGCGACAGCATGATTGTTTGCAACTGAACTGTGAACAGATTTGATTCCTCGCACTTTCGGTCAGGCTGTCGGTCGGCCATCTCCGGCAGTCGTCGGCGCAGAATCCTGCACTTTGAGCGCAAATTGCTGCGACGGTCGCGGCGCTTCTTGCGCGTCCTTTCTGGATAGCCGCTCAAAAGCCTCAGGTGCCGCGTTCAGCCCAAATAACTGATGCTGAACCAGTTCACGTTCCTTTTTCAACTGCTTTACCGCAGACAAGTTGGCCAATGTGTTTCCCCCTCGGGTGAGGATTCTGACAGAGGGGATCGGGGCGAGGACCAACTGAGGCCAGGCGCATCGCATCTCATCCCATGAGGTGTATATATGAAGCAGGCACTGTTTGTTATAGCGGCAGCATTAATTCTAACTGGCTGCGGTGCCGGTCACGCGAACTTAACCAGTATTACCGTAAGTCCGCAATCGGCCACCACCACTAGCAGCCCTCAGGGCCAGGTTGGCTACACGGCGACGGGAAATTTCCAAAACGGCAAGAGTCGGGAACTTTCGCAGGTGGACGGTCTTTCGTGGAAGACCTCGCCTACAAGCACCGGAACTGTCGCGGCCACTATCGGCTCGACC
>WNEZ01003976.1_pt1 | contig 14512 bp, 13 predicted proteins | sample 5400521 | NCBI WGS metagenome assembly WNEZ01 (sample SAMN13153339, study PRJNA577476) | soil metagenome | isolation source: 120 cm saprolite under Douglas fir tree site 2 hole 1 replicate 1 | place: USA:California | collected 2015-04-18
CCGAGAGATGGACGGCGACTTCGGGGTCGCCCGTGTCAGGGCAATCGGGTGGTCACGCCACCGGGTGGTTCCGGCGTTTGTCAGCTGGCATCACCTACCTGTTGCGACTCAGTCGTTTTTCCATACCAATCAACACCGTCAACGTCAGGACGTCAGAGTGACCGCACCCAGCGACAATCGCGACATCTCCACGAGCTCCATCGTCGTGGCGACCAAGGACCAGGTGTCTTCCGATCTCGCGGGCGAGACCGTTCTTCTCAGCATGCAGAGCGCCATGTACTATGGCCTCGACCAGGTTGGGTCGCGCATCTGGGAATTGGTGCGTGAGCCAATTCGGGTGTCAGATCTCCGTGACGCGATCACGCGCGAGTACGACGTCGAGCCCGAACGCTGCGAGGCAGATGTCCTTGGATTCCTCCGCGAGCTCGCCGTCAAGGGATTGATAGAGGTCAGAGATGGCAGGTAGTCCGCTGCATAAGTTCATGCGTCTGCCGGCTGCGGACCGTTCGCTGCTAATCCACTCCGTGCTGTTGGTTGGCGCAGCGAGGTTGGCGCTCTGGACGCTACCGTTCAACACCGTCCGCCGATTGTTCGCGCGACGCTCTCGCCAGTCACCCGCTCCGTACCCGACCACCGAAAGAATCGGTTGGGCCATCTCGGTCGCGAAGCGCTTCATCCCAAAGGGCAACTGTCTCCCACAGGCCCTCGCCGCGGAATCACTGCTTATGCGTGGCGGTCATCCGGTAGAGTTCCGCATCGGCGTCGCGAAAACGGACGACGGCCGACTTGAGGCACACGCGTGGGTAGAGAGTGGCGGTCGGCTCGTCGTTGGCGATCTCACTCAGGGGTTGGCAACCTTGACGCCGCTGCCGCCGCTACCCGCGTCGCGCGCTGATCTGCCCCGTCCTGACTCTCGTCTCCCCACCCCATGATCGCGATCCTCGGTAAAGAAGCGCCTCCGGGCGAGGCGCTCGCTCGCAAGATGCTCGCCGCTGCGGCGAACGGGGGCGCGTGCGTCACCCTGCGCTCGCTCGGGCATTGCGTACTCGGCGTCGCGAACCGTCCGGATTTTGTCGACTCCGCCATTTCCACGGAGGGCGCCGTCATTGCCGCTCTCTCCGGTCGTCTAGACAACGCCGCGGAGCTTCACCGGACACTCACTGCTGCCGGTACTCCGTTGATGCTCCAAACCGGATGCGCGGGGCGTTTGCCGGAGTTGTTACAGACGGCAGGAGTGTCTGGTGTTTCCGCGACCATATTGGATTCCGGCCGCTGTTCTACCGCGATGAGCCGCGAGCCTTCTTCGCTGCCAGTGAGCCACGGCAGATAGTCGTTGGCGCACAGCTTGTTGAAGAGCCGGACTTCGAGGTGCTCGAGCAGATGTTCTTCGGGCGCATGGTGTCGGATACCCCGGCGGCCTTGAAGGGCGTCGCGCGCCTGGCTCAGGCAACGTCCGTGAGCGTGAACAGTGATAAGGGCGTCACGTTGCGATGCTACTGGGATCCCTTGGAGTTGCTCGAGACGGCCCGGCTCAGCGCTGCCGACGTTCGGGACCGTTTGCTGGAGCTGCTCGGGCAAGGAGTGGCTCGGAGTCTTACCGGCAAGGATGTGATCTTCCTGAGCGGTGGCCTCGACTCTCCCGCCGTCGCAGCGTTCGCGGCGCCGGAACATCGTCGGCGCACTGGCCGTGCGCTCGGGGCGTTGTCCCTCGTCTTTCCGGATTTGCCATCCGTAGACGAGCGGCACTACATCGAGTTGGTCGCGGAGCGCTTCGGTATCGAGCTCCACACCTTCCGCCCCAGCGCCCGCCCGCTCGACGATGTGGACGAATGGTGTCGCCGGTTCGGCAGCCCAGTCCCAATGCTTTCCATTCCAGAGGTGTCGGACGCGTACACGCGCGCGCGTCAGCTTGGCTATGAGAATGTCATCACGGGGGAATTCGCCGAGTTCGCATTCGGCAATCCGCAGCACGTTGTTCCGCACCTTTTGACACACGGACGCTGGCAAGCGGTGGCGAATCTCCTGCTCGTGGAGCGGAGGCGCGGTGCGTCCGCCCGCCGCTTGGCGAAGCTGCTGCTGCCGACGTTCATCCCCGGCAAGCTGGCGAACTGGTACCTGCACTGGCGCGGGCTCGATTTCCCGGAACGGATACCCGACTGGCTCGACGAGCGCAAGGTCAACGAGGTCCCGTTCCGTGGCGATCTGCTCCTGTCAAGCAGGGAGCGCTGGCGACAATTTCAGCTTGGCGGCACTAAAGGGGCGACGATTACTATGGAGGCCGACGCGACCTGCGCCGCCATTGCGGGGGTCACGAGTCGGAGACCGATGGCGGATATCGATCTGTGGGAGTTTTTCCTCAGCATGCCCGCCGAGATCAAGCATCCAGACCTTCGATTCAAGAGCCTGACGCGCGGCAATCTGCGTGGCATTCTCCCAGACGAAATCCTCGATCGCCGGGGCAAGACGGTGTTCGATGAACATGTCATGGGAAACCTGGACTACGGCTCGCTGAAGCGGTTGCTCGTGCAGCCACGCCATCGCATGCCCTGGGTGGACTACGAGCGGCTGGCGCAGCGGATCGAACGGCATGAATTCAACAGGTTCGATTGGTTTTGGGCCAGGGATCTGGCCTCGATCCACGCGTTCCTGAACGCATGGTGAGCAGCTCTCAGCCAGCGGGAGCTGCAGCGTCAACCACGTTCGGGCCGTCGATGTACGGTTTCAGCGTTCGTACACAGGAGACGTTGCGATTCCTGCGCTCCGGCGGAGGAGCCGAAACCCTGGAGATCGTCGCGGGCCAGGAGCCGCAGACGCGCCCAGAGGTCGAACCGCTCGCCGATTGGGCGCTGGCCGGCACTGAATACCAGGCACGCGCTACGCTGTACCGCGTGGAGCGTGGGTACGAATTCTGGACTACCGACGCCGGCAGGTATCACGTGGATTTGGAGAACGGGCGCATCGAGATCCCCGCTAGGGGCGACGAGATCGTCCGGGAACAGCGTCTCTGGGGAATTCCGGTGATGCTATGCTACCTCCATCGAGGAGACTTCCCATTGCACGCCGCAGCCGTGGAAATGGGCTCGGGCGCGCTGCTTTTCGCCGCACCATCGCGATATGGTAAGACTACTCTTGCCCTCGCTTTTCATAGACTCGGCTACCGCGTCTTGAGCGAGGATCTCGTGTGTTGTCGGTTGGGTACCTCGTGCGAGGTGCTCCCCGGTCCCGCACTGGTGCGCGTGAGGACCGACGTGTACGACGGATGCCCTCCACGCGGGATGCACGTTGTCGTGGTGCGTCCGGACCGCACCTATCTGGGCTTGGACGACGACCGCAAGGGCAGCAGTGCCCCGGTTCCGATTAAAGCGATCGTGTTTCTGCGTGAAGCGGACGACTTGAGGATTGAGCCTGCCACCGCATCCGTGGCGCTGGCTGACATCTGGCATCTCAACTTCCGCCTGGCAACCAATGAGTTTCGGGCCCGATCCTTCCAGCAGCTTACCCGACTGGCCGGCTCTGTTCCCTCCTGGAACCTTTACCGACCCCTTCGCCTGTCGAGCCTGGATGCAACGGTGGCGCTAATCGCCGAGCGCTTGAACAGGTGACCGGACCTGTGCTGAGCCGCGACAGACTGGGGGTGATTTGCAACAGTTTTGGCTCTTTTCCTTTCCACCCAGTTGCCATGACTTTCCCGTAACCCATTGCCCAGTCAGCTGTTGCAATGAGACGTGCCGCTTTGCTTCCTTGGCTTTCAACTTGCTTTCCCCCGCTGCGAAGGACGAGAGCTCGTCACTTTACAGTAGGTAGGGAGGAAAAAGAATGAAGAAAGTGTACGCTTCACCCAGGTTGGTCGAGTACGGTCGAATCGCGGACTGTACCTTCCTGAACCCCGGCACTGTCAAGGGCTGCGTGCCCCCGGACTGCCACCTCGATAGCTTCGGCGAGAACTCCGCGCTATCGACCAGCGGCGGTAGTTAAAGCAGGGCCGCGATTGTAGGGAAGGCCCCGACATCCGCCGACGCGGTGTCGGGGCCTTCTGTTACCGGCCCCCTGCCTCTTCCTGATGCATCCCACCAACCTCAGGCCCTCGTACCTGTCGCGCGTATTTGGCTTGGCGCGCGTGTACGGCCTCATCTGGGCGGCAGCCGGCAGATGGATGGTCGCGTGGGGCGTTCTGCTGGTCGTGCAGGGATTGCTGCCGGTCGCATTGGTTTACTTGATGAAGCCACTGGTGGACGGGATGCAGACAGCGGTTGGCCGGGGTGCGTCCTGGGAAGCCGTGCAACCGGTCCTGGTGATCGCAGTCGCGATGGGCGGCGTCCTTCTGCTGACGGAACTGATCAAGGGCGCTCTGGAGTGGATCGGCACAGCCCAGTCAGAGCTCGTTCAGGACCACATCAGCGATCTCCTCCATGAGAAGTCAACGTCGGTCGATCTGGCGTTCTACGAAACGCCCGAGTTCTACGATCGATTATACCGGGTGCGCTTCGATGCGACCGGTCGGCCGCTCGCGTTATTGCAAAACACCGGCAGCCTGGTCCAGAACAGTATCACCGTGGTGGCAATTGCTGGCGTGTTGCTCCGGTACGGCGCCTGGCTCCCGGCGGCATTACTCGTAAGCACCCTGCCTGCCCTTTATGTGGTGGTCCGCACCAGCCGGCACTACCACGATTGGTGGAACAACACGACCACAGAAAGGCGGAGAGCGCAGTACTTTGGCGACCTGCTCACTGAGGGATACTATGCCACCGAGATGCGTTTCTTCGGACTGTCGGGCTATTTCCGGAAAGGGTTCATGGAGATACGCTACCGACTGCGCGTCGAGCGGCTCCGACTGCTGCGAGACCAGAGCCTCGTTCGACTGGCTGCAGAACTGCTCGCACTCGGCGTTTCGGCCGCCACAATCGCCTGGATGGCGAGGCGCGCCTTTGTCGGTCTAGCAACCCTGGGAGACATCGCGCTGTTCTACCAAGCGTTTCAGAGGGGACAAGGACTAATGCGCGCTCTTCTGACGAACATTGCCCAGATCTACAACAACGCTTTGTTCCTTGTCAATCTGTTCGAGTTCCTCGATCTCGAGCCGCACGTCGTCGCACGCGCCAACGCGGTGCCCGTTCCCGCAACCCTCAAACAGGGGATTCGTTTCGACGAGGTGACCTTCAGGTATCCCGGAACGGATCGGATGGCGCTGAACAACTTCAGTCTGACCATTCCGGCTGGGACGACAGTGGCCATCGTGGGCGCAAACGGTGCTGGGAAAACCACACTGTTAAAGTTGCTATGTCGTTTTTATGATCCCGAATCCGGCAGCATCGAGATCGATGGTACGGATCTGCGCAACGTCTCGCCTTCGGAACTGCGCAAGATGATCACCATCATGTTCCAGACGCCGGTCAGCTATCAGGAGACGGCCCGCAAGTACATCGCGATGAGCAATCTCGAAGCGGCCAAGAACCTACCCCGAATAGAGGCGGCTGCCCGGAATGCCGGCGCTCACGAGCTGATTGATTCCCTTCCTGGGGGCTATGACGCGCTGCTCGGAAAATTTTTCCCGGGCGGCACTGAACTGAGTGGGGGCGAATGGCAACGGATCGCCATGGCTCGGGCGTATCTGCGAAAATCCGAGATCATCATCCTCGATGAGCCCACGAGCATGATGGATTCGTGGGCCGAATCCGAGTGGTTCGAGAGATTCCGCCGCCTCGCGCGCAATCGTACCGCCATCATTATCACGCACCGCCTAACAATTGCGAACCGCGCCGATGTGATCCATGTCATGGAACACGGCCAGATCATCGAATCGGGAAGCCACCAGGAGCTCATCACAATGGACGGTCTGTACTCGAAATCCTGGAAATCACAGATAGAGTCTGCATCGCAAGACGCGGAGATGTCGGCAGCCGGCTAGCGTCGTCAACAATTCGCAGGAACAGAGGGAACGGTCATGGTCGATCGCCAGAAGTTGGAAGCATGGATTCAGCCTCAACACCTCGAGGACACTGCGCTCGAGCAATATCGGAAATCTTTCACATCGCATCCCGCGCGGCTCGTTGTCATCAAGAACTTTCTGCAGCCTCAGATGGCTGAGAGGCTCAGTCGATTCCTGTCGAGCGAAGCGGAGTTCAAAGCGGAGTATGGTCTATACTCAGTCGAAGGCGGTGTAAAAGAAGAGGATTGGCTACGCGCAAAAGACGAAGATCGATTCTTCAAATTTGGAAAGCTGGTCGGGACGCCACCGCAGTTTCAGACGAGCCCGAATGCTCTTGCCTATCTGCAGTTTCGCACGACATTCCAGCGCCCCGAGCTCAAGGCATTCTTCGAAGCGATCTCCGGCATGCCGCTAGGTGCAAGCAACGATTTCGGGGCGCACTCGATGACTTCGGAAAGTCTGCTGCGACCTCATTCCGACGACAACCGCGACCGACAACTCGCACTTGTCATTTACCTGACGCCGGGATGGAAGCCAGAATTCGGCGGACAGCTCAAAGTGACGCATCTGGATGGCAGGACGACCGTTGTCGAAGCCGAATACAACAGCGTGATTGCCTTCAACGTGCTCACTCACAAAGCGCACGTCGTCGAGCCGGTTCGACAGAGTAATGGCGTCGCTCCGCGCCGGCTGACGATCGGTGGTTGGTATCACAAACTCGAAGCTGCTAGCGCCTAGCTGCTAGAGACTAGCACGAGGATCTGACACGTGGCATCCACACCTCGTACCGAGGACCCGAACTCCTACTCAGCGAGACCGAGCCCCGCGATCAGCGTCATCGTCTCGACGCGCAACCGCGCTCACTACCTACCGGAAGTGCTGCGGACCCTAGCCGCGCAGGAGTGCGGTACTCCATTCGAGGTCATTGTGATCGACAATGGGTCGACGGACGGCACACTGGCTTTGCTCGAGGACTGGTGCCGCCGGGACTCGAGATTCAGGACGGCATGCGAGCCTCGGCCCGGCCTGAGCCGAGGGAAGAACGCGGGTATTAGGATGGCGCGCGCGCCCCTCTTGGTATTCACTGACGATGACATGCGCGTTGATCCGCGTTGGGTCGAGTCGTATCGCAGTCTCTTTGCTGGACACGAAGGCGCGCTGCTGTTGGCTGGTGGTCCCGTCGTTCCGATCCCGCACGATCTCGCCGCGTGGCCCGACTGGCTCGATGAGGCCGCGCTCGCCGATACCGGGTTGCTACACCACAGTGACGAGCGGGCGTTGGTGAAATTCGAATACGTCTGGGGAGGCAATATGGCCGTCCCCAAGCTGCTCTTCGATCAGGTGGGATTGTGGGATGAAACGGCTGGGCTGCAGGCTGACCAGAGGGTGACGCGAGAGGACAGCCAATTCTACGAGGACACCGAGTTACAGGATCGCGCCCGAAAAGCCGGAGTGAGTACGTGGTTCTGCCCCGAAGCGGTCGTGTATCATCGAGTCGACCGCCGGTCGGTGACCCCGCGGCGAATTTCCTCGACCGCTTTCATCCGAGGACGAAATGATTTTTGCCAGCAGGAGCTTCGCGTCTGGCACCAGGTTGAACTGGCTCCCAAGCGCAACGCCCTCAGCGCTGCGCTCGCCCTGACCGAAAGCCTCGTGCGCTGGGGCTTCTGGCTGATCCTGTTTCGCATCTCGAGGCGGAAGACCTTCTTCGAGCGTGCGCGGCGCGCCGCGTTTATATCAGGGCGCTCGCTGGACAGTCTGCGCGCTGGCAGGAGCACGACGCGGTTGTTTCGCGGAGCTGCGCGCGTCGCGTTCCCCACGCGTAGTCTCCTGCTTCGGTTGACTCCCGATGTGGCGTGAGATTTCGGAGCTATGAGGATCCCCGGAGCAGGAACGCTGCGGCGCGCCGCCAGGTGGATCAGACCAAGCAACCCGTTGATCCTCATGTATCACCGGGTCAGCGACACAGGCCCCGACCCCTGGGGCCTGGGCGTATCGCCTCGGCATTTCACCGAACACCTTCAGGTTCTGCAGCGGCGCGCCTGCCCTGTCGCACTCCGACAGTTGCCGCGGCGAGCGCGAAAACGCGGACCTAGGACAGTCGCCGTCACGTTCGACGACGGATATGCGGACAATGTGCTGGCCGCGTTGCCATTGCTGCGCCGACACGACATACCAGCGACCGTGTTCGTTACAACCGCGCTGTTGGGAAAGGCGCGCGCGCAGTGGTGGGATGCACTCGCCGATCTGCTTTTGCGTCCCGGGCGGTTGCCGAACACGCTGGAACTCACGGTGCGAGGCCGGGATTTTCGATGGAGCATCGGCGCATCGGTCGAGTATGGTGAGAATGCGTACGCGTGTCATCGCCGCTGGGCGGCCGGGATGCAGAAACCACCAACGGAACGGCAAGCAGTCTACCTCTCTATTTGGGAGCTGATGCTACCGTTACCCGATGATGAACAGCGACGCCTCCTGGATACTCTGGCGGCGTGGTCTGGAATTCCGCCGACACGCGCGGCGACGCACCGCATGTTGAGCGAAGGCGAGTTGATGGCACTCGGAAGCGACAACCTAATTGAGATTGGCGCGCACTCGGTCACGCACTCCGTTCTCCCTTCCCTGCCCTTTGATGCCCAGCGCCGCGAAGTATCCGAGAGCAAGCGCGCTCTTGAAGCACTGATCGGAAAACCGGTCAGCAGTTTTTCGTATCCGTACGGCCGCACCTCTGAGCCGACTCTTTCAGTTGTTCGGGACGCCGGCTTTGACCGCGCGTGCACAACGCGGCCGGCAAGTGTCGCACCGAACGGCGATCCTTTCGACCTCCCCCGAATAGCCGTGCGGGATTGCAATGGCGAGCAGTTCGCGCGGATGCTCAATGGTGTCTTCCAGTGAGCGCGCTGGTGATACGTCAGACGATCAAGAGAGCCGGATCCCTTTTGAGGCGATTACGCCCTCAGGGACGGAACGGTAATTCAGTCCCCGCTGTCGGAAGGATGCGGTTCGGCAGTTTTCGGCGCACCCGTCCCGTAAGCGAGATATGGGGATTCGACCGCGGTCGCGCCATCGATCGCTATTACATCGAGCAGTTCCTTTGCGAGCACGCGTCCGACATCCGAGGCCACGTTCTGGAAATCGGGGACGATTATTATACCCGGCAATTTGGAGGTGATCGCGTCACCAGGATCGATGTGCTCCACGTCGCCGACCGCCTGCCGAAGGTGACGATCGTCGCCGATCTGACTTCCGCTGATCTCATACCGTCAGAGACATTCGACTGCATCATCCTTACGCAAACCCTGCAGTTCATTTACGACGTGCACGCCGTCGTCCGGACACTCCATCGGATATTAAAGCCGGGGGGAGTCGTGCTCGCGACCGGTGGAGGAATCACGAAAGCGAGCGCTCCGGATATGGAGCGGTGGGGCGACTACTGGCGGTTCACCTCGATGTCGGCCCGCAGGCTGTTTGAGGAATCTTTCCCGGGCGATCAGGTAAGCGTGCAAAGCTACGGGAATGTTCTTACGGCAACCGCGTTTCTTTATGGTTTGGCGGCCGAAGAACTGAGCAGGGAAGAAATGGACGCCTACGATCCCAAGTTCGAAGTCACGATTGGCGTGAAGGCAGTCAAGCCTTTGTCCGTCGCATCTTTCGCAAGCGATGAGCACCGCAATTAGCCGCGACGCCGAGCGGGAGGAATTGCGCCCACTCACATCGCTGGAGGTTGCCCGTCCACTCTCCGACTCTGTGGATGCTCACATCCCTGCACTGGATGGAGTGCGCGGGCTCGCAATTCTCCTGGTGCTGTTCCTTCACCTTGCGCCATTCGGTCATGGCCTACCAGCTCCGACGGCGTTCGTCGACAAGGTTTTTCTGCACGCCGCGAGAACCGGTTGGATTGGGGTCAATCTTTTCTTCGTACTGTCGGGGTTCCTCATCACTGGAATTCTGTACGATACTAAAGGGAGCGCACATTACTTCCGGCAGTTCTATGCTCGACGCGTGCTACGAATATTCCCGCTGTACTACGGCGCGCTTGCGATGTTCCTGATAATCCTGCCGGCCCTGTTCCCCGAACACTGGGTGCTCCGAGACCTCAAAGCGGACGCAGGATGGTATTGGAGCTACCTGTACAACTGGAAGGTGGCAACCACCGGATACCTTGCCTCGAGCGCGCTTGGCCATTTCTGGTCGCTGGCGGTGGAGGAACAGTTCTACCTGTTTTGGCCACTGGTGGTCTTTTGGTTGAACACGCGCCATCTGCTCGTTGCATGCGTTGTAGCGATGGTGACGGCGCTGGTCTGCAGAATGGCACTATGGATGACGGGCTACGTGCCGTTGGTGAACGTGTGGACGCCGAGCGCAATGGACGCCTTGGCGATTGGGGCTTTCATCGCCGTGGTGGTGCGCCAGCCCGGTGGCCGCTCGATGCTGAAACGCTGGGCGCGTCCTCTAGCGGTACTGACCGGCCTGCCACTCTCGGCGCTCTTCGTGGGAGAGGCCGTGTCACTCATTCCGCACCGTCTGCTGCAAACGGCTGGTCAGACACTCATTGCGGTGTTTTTTGGCGCGATCCTCGTCTTGGCGCTGACGTCTTCACGTAGCAGCGCGATCGGCACAGCCGCGGCCAATCCTGTCCTCAGGTTTTTCGGAAAGTACAGCTACGCGATGTACGTCTTCCACCATCCGCTGCTTTGGTTCAATCCAAACTCGTGGTTAAAGCTGAATTTTCGCGGCATTCCGACCGTGTTTGGCTCGCAACTCCCGGCGTATTTGCTTTGGCTAGCCGTGACCATTGGACTTACGGTGGCAGTCGCTCTGGTGAGCTGGCACGTCTGGGAGAAACAGTTTCTCAAACTGAAGCGGTTCTTCCCGTACGACACAGGCGATTCAACGAATACGCCGGCGCTGGTCCCACCACGCCAGCTGGTATCAGCGTGACCATGACCAGCGTCGCTCAGCAACTACCGACCGTAGGATCGTCGATCGAGATCACGCCCGCCGCCAGTGCGGCCGAGCGGGGTGGCCGCATTGGCGCAGTTGATGGAGCGCGCGGCGCCGCAATTCTACTGGTGATGCTGCATCATTTCAGCATGTACGGGCACGGGCTCAGCCCATCGGGCCTGTTCATCGATCGACTCTACTACCGACTGACGGACGCCGGAACTGTCGGAGTCGATCTCTTTCTCGTGGTGTCGGGTTTTCTCATCACCGGGATTCTGTACGACACGAAGCAAAGCAAGCGGTACTTCCGGAACTTCTACGCGCGGCGTGTACTGCGCATCTTCCCGTTGTACTATTGCGCGTTGCTGCTCTTCCTGATCGTGCTGCCCCGGCTGCTTCCCGATCATTGGGGCGTCCAGATGATGACGCGTGACGCGACGTGGTATTGGACGTATCTCGTCAACCTGAAGATCGCGCACGATGGCTGGCCGGCTTTCGGTGCGCTTGGCCACTTCTGGTCTCTTGCCCTGCAAGAGCAGTTCTACCTGGTGTGGCCGGTGGTCATCCTCGCTTTCAATCGGCGACAACTGCAGTTCGTCTGCGTACTGTGCATTGCTGGTGCGCTGGCCCTTCGCGTGTTGCTGAGCGTTCAGGGGAACACCGCGGCTGCGTTCGTGCTTACTCCGGCTCGCATAGATGATATTGCGGTAGGCGCCTACATCGCCATCGCTGCTCGAGGACCCGGAGGGCTTCAGTCACTCACTCGCCTCGCGAAGCTGTCGGCCCCGTTGCTCGGCCTTGCGCTCGTAGTCACCTTCGTCGCCCGCAGAGGCTTTGCCGGGTACGACCCTGTTGTGCTGACGATGGGTCGTACATTAATCGCCTTCTTCTTCGGCGCTGTCCTCGTACTCGCGCTCACGTCGGCGCGGCACAGCAACATCGTGCGCGCATCCGAGTCGAGAATCCTGCGTTTCTTCGGCAAGTATAGTTACGGGATGTACATCTTTCATCATCCCATGCTGTTTTTCAAGGTGGGCATCCTTCCGCTGACGATCGTGCCCATGGTCTACGGATCACAGTTACCGCGACAACTCGTCTATCTCCTCGTCGCCACCGCCGTGTCGGTGGCCTTGGGCGTGGCGAGTTGGCATCTTGTCGAGAAGCCGTTCCTGAACCTGACCAAGCTGTTTCCATACCTTCGGTCACGAGCGGATGCTGACTCGCGAACGCTGCCTTCCGGACCGACGCCCGTGGCGAAAAGGGATGCTTCTGTATCCCCGCCGCGACCCGGCGAGTTACCAGTGGGCGCGCAGTCAATTCTCCTGACTGTGGATCATGTCCCTTAGCTCCGCTTCTACTCCCGTCAGCCCGTTGCGACGATACGGGCGTTGGGGCGCGGTAGGAGCGCTTCGCGCGGCGGACCTTGTCGGGCGATCGGGTCGTCGATGCGCACCATCCGCCGCTCGTGTACCTCGAGGAGGCGGTCGCGCTGGCCGCACTGGGCTCGCCGGAGTCCGCAGCCCGGCTGCCCGCGGTGGTGTCATCGATCCGCCGATATCCCCGCTGCCATCGGTCCGGTCGCGCCAGAGAATCTGCCCCATGTGTCGCCAACGGCGATCTAAGAAGCACGTGAAAGGCTGCCCAGATGCTCACGCTTCGACATGACGCCGCCAGGTGAAAACGGCTGGACGAAGCGGGACACTGTCGCCGTAACACTCGTCACCGCGGCAGCGGCAATCATCCGGGGCGTTCACCTTACCCAGCCCGGCGTGATCGTCTGGGACGAGTTGTTCTACGCCCCAGAATCCTGCTTCCTTGTGCATCGGTCGCAAGAAATTTGTACCGTTGGACCGGGCGCGGTCACTGAACATCCGCCACTGGGCAAGTGGCTGATCGGGCTTGGTATAGAGGCGTTCGGGTACCGACCTTTGGGATGGAGGATCGCACCCCTCGTTGCGGGAATCCTCACGGTGCCGCTCCTGTATTTCCTCGCACGCAGACTGTTGCGTTCAACCTTGGGAGCGGCCATCGCTGCCGGCTTGCTCGCTATTGATCTGCTGCACATCCTGCAGTCGCGGGTTGCCATGCTCGACGTGTTCCTCACGTTCTTCGTGGTCGCGAGCTTTCTGTTTCTAATCATCGATCGCGATCATAATGCGGGCGGCGCTCTACAATCTGGGTCCCAACGGCGGGGAAATTTCTCCAGAACGTGGCTGTTAGCCGCGGGCCTCGCTGCGGGCGGCGCGGCCGCCACCAAGTGGGTCGGATTCCTGGCCTTGGCCGCCATTGCCGGTCTGTCGCTGTTGTGGACGATGGGCCGACAAACCTCGCACGCCTGGCGCACGCGCCTTCGGGACTCCATCCGCGCTGAGGCACTGACATTAGTCCTGGCGTTCGTCATCGCCCCCTGTCTCGTTTACGTCACGAGCTTTGCCGGGACAATCCAAGGACCCATTTTGCAATGGCCCTGGAGCCTTGGATCATGGGGACGGCATTTCCTGGGTATACACAGGCGGAATCTCGAGTACCACCTGACACTCAACTTCGTGAGTCCATGGATGTCACCCGCGTGGTCATGGCCTTTGATCAAGCGGCCGGTGACCTACTTCCAGGAATCATCGGCGGCCGGCTATCGATACATGATGGCTATGGGGAACCCGCTAGTGTGGTGGACTTCACTGGCGGCACTGGGCTACCTCACCGGAAAGATTGTGCGCGGTAGACGTTCAGCAGACCCCGCAGTCGTCATCGTCACCGGGTTCGCGGTGCTCTACCTGCCCTGGCTAATTGTCAGCGCGAAGCGCTCGACGATTTTTCTGTACTACATTCTGCCGGCTGTGCCGTTCATGTGCATCGCAATCGCCTCGGTCGCAGTTAGTTGGGCTCAGTCATTCCGGAGACGCGCGGTCGGTTCCGGAATTGTCTGCCACCTCAGGCGCAGCAACCCCCCGGGAACGGATGGTGCTGGCGCTGACGGGACCCTCTTATTTGAAGAAGCTGGTTTCCGAGCAGCAACCTGTCTATCGCTGGGGGCTCCTCTGGATCGCCGCGCTGGCGGTGGCGCTACTCTTCGTGGGCCACGATCCAGGCCGGCTGTCGGCGCCGTTCGGACCCTCGCACGACGGGTTCAACGCGGCACTGTATATGACAGGGGGTCGCGCCATCGTGGAGGAGGGACCGCTGGCGTCCCAGTTGGGTGCGTCGTCGAAGACCATGTCGGGTGATCGGGTCGTCTACGCACACCATCCGCCGCTTGTGTATTTGGAGGATGCGGCGGCCCTGCGAGCGCTGAACTCCCCCGAAGTAGCAGCACGGTTGCCCGCAGTCGTATCATCGATCGTGGTCTTGGTGTTGTTGGTGCTCGTGTTGGCAGCCTGCGGGCTGCCGGCGGGTTCCGCCGGGGTGGGTCTGCTCGTCGCCTTCGCCACACCGATGTTCGTGAGCTTCGGGGCGATGACTGAGCCGCACGCTCTCGGGCTCGCTCCGATGACGGCACTGACACTGCTCTGGCAACGGATCCGGCTCGGTTTGGGACCGCCTTCCTGGGCTCTCGCGTCGGCGGCGGCTGCGGCGACGTTCACGTCGTGGGAAGCGGCCCTCTTCACCGCGTTTGTCGCCCTTTTTCTGGTGCTTTCCAACCGGCGG
>WNEZ01003010.1_pt1 | contig 14509 bp, 9 predicted proteins | sample 5400521 | NCBI WGS metagenome assembly WNEZ01 (sample SAMN13153339, study PRJNA577476) | soil metagenome | isolation source: 120 cm saprolite under Douglas fir tree site 2 hole 1 replicate 1 | place: USA:California | collected 2015-04-18
CGACGCGTTCGTCATGGGCCGGGTCACCTACGAGAAGTTCTACGCGAACTGGGGCCACATCGCCGGCAACCCCTACAACGACCTCATCAGCGCCATGCCCAAGTACGTCGCATCCCGGTCGCTGACCCAGACGGCATGGAATGCCACACTCCTCGGGCCCGACCCATCCAGCGCGATCGCCCGGCTGAAGGACCAGCCCGGCAAGGACCTCATCAAATACGGCACCAGCCGCTTCGACAACACGCTCCTGCGAGACCACCTGATCGACGAGTTCCGCTTCTGGATCATGCCCGTCGTAGCCGGCGCAGGGCAACGGCTGTTCGAGCACGTGGACACCTCCGGGCTCGACCTCAGGCTCACCGACGAGAGGAGGCTGGAGAACGGGTCGGTGATCCTCACCTACGCGCCCGGCTGACCTCAGTCCATGGCCGGCGGGGCGGGAATGTCGTGCAATGAACTCGGAATGGGCGGTGTCGATGGCGTCGGCGGGATGTCCATGAGGACCCAGGCTGCGCTCGGGAATATCCATAGCCGCAGGTGGTGGACCGGATGCCCGTCGGCGTCGTGCACCAGCCGGGTGACCCGGACGAGAGCGGCCTCAACCGCCGTGTCCGGGAGCTGGGCTCGCCAGCGCGGCGGCCCGGACGAATTGCTCGCTGTCGCCGACCTCGATGCCGCGTTCGAAGTGTCGTTTGAACTTCTCCCGGTAATGGGCGGACCAGAGCCTCGCGCGGCCTTGCAACATCAGCGACGGTTTCGGGTGTCGGCCCGTGGCGCTCCCCGAGCCGGATCGGTACAGCTTCCAGGCACTCACCGCCCCAGGGCTGCGGCGGCGCGCCAGGTTGCGCGCGCCGTGCGCTCCGGCGCAGAGCAGGCGCGACCGTCCGGCGAACGGCAGCGGGCGCCGCGGCTCGACGCCTTGTCGACGCAGGCTCTCAGCGCCGGGCGCAAGCTGGCACGGCGCCATCGTGGAGACAAGGACCGGTACGGGCCCGGTCCGGGCCGGAGATGTCAGTGAAGGCGCATTCAGGGATCCGAGTTTGACCCGGGGAGTCACCTTGGCGCAGAAGCAGATGATCTGTGCTTGTCCGTGACGCTCCACCACGACCAACTGGCCACGCGCTAAATCGGCGTTCGGCGCGCGGCACGCTGCGACCGCCCGGGGCGGAAACTCACCCGGCGTGACGGCTGTCGTGTCGGCTTCACGGCTGACGCCAGGCGGGCCCGGCAGCTGCCCGGCACGCAGGCCCGGTCGCGCCGGGCACGGGCAGGAGCCGACGCCAGCGACTGGAGTTGCTGGCGGCCCTGGCGACATGCACTGGAGCCCGGCTTAGCAGGCACCGCCACCGGGCCCGCGCCCCGGCAGGTGCCGCTGCCCGGGTTCCATGGGAAATGGCTCAGCAAGAAACTTATCTGGTCTGCGACGCTGTAGCACCGGCGGATCAGGCTTCGTGCAGCCATCGTCGCGCGTCACATGTTACGCAGCCATAGCGGCAGCAGACCTTCTCCCGAATCAGGATCCGCGCTGCCGCCTGCTGTCCCCGACGCCGAGCACACATAAAAGGCCAGGTCACGACCCGAAACGAACGAGCCCCCTTACGGAATCGAACCGTAGACCTTCTCCTTACCATCACCACAATCAGTCAGCCCTGTGACCGCCGTACAGGGCCTGACCAGGCTGAACGCTGGCTCACGCCAGCGGAGACTGGCCCTGGCCAGCCCTGCCCGGCGGCATTCTGCCCCCCGAACTGCCCCCCGCGATGATCTCCTGATGACCAGCCAAGAGCAAACCATCAAATAACCGAGCACACGTTCGCTCATCTCCCTGGACAAGCAGGCCGACAGGCGCCAACGTCGGCGTGCAGGCCGGTCCTGGGCACACGCCCGCGAGAGCCAGCCACCACTCCCCAACCCGGATGCATCCCCAGCCGCGCAAGTCAATACCAGCAGCACCAAGCACAGCCCAGCGCCCAGCTATCTGCCGGCTAGGCGCAGCGCAACGGCCCACGACGACAGACTTTCGCCGCTTCCCCCGATCATGCCGGCCGCGAAGCTGCTTTCCCGGCAGTCCTTTCGGCAGCGCTGCCACCGCTGCGATGTGGCGCCAAGACGCATTGCTGATGGACATCCAGATGCCGTGCTCCACGGGATCGGCGCCCACCCAGGGCCCGTCCGCGCGCAGCCCGGCACGCCCGTCCCTGATCGGCCGTGGTCTGCGACAACCACACACGCGAACGGATATGCTCGCGGCGCCGAGGCGCAAAAGCTACGCGCCCAGGAAATCCAGGATCCGCTTGTTGATGCCGGTGGGGCGCTGCACCATCAGGAAGTGCCCGACGCCCTCGATCAGCTCGGACTGCGATCCGGGGCCGCAGTGCTGCGGCACCCGGCTCACCTGCTCCTGGCTCATTCCGTGGCAGCCGTCCTGGGTGCCGTGCAGGTACAGCGTGGGCTGGGTGATGTCCCTGCCCCAGGCCGCGGCCTGCTCTGCTGCCCATTCCGGTGAGCCGAATCGGCTGGGGTCGAACTGGCCCCAGTAGTAGCCCAGGGCGGCCTGGAAGTGAGCTGCCTCGCGGATGCATTCTTTGACCTTGGGCAGATCCTCAGAGGCATCGTAGCCGGGTGACCAGTCCGCCCAGATCCTGTCGATGAACGCGAAGTTGCCAGCCGAGATCACGTCCTCGCACACCCGCTGCATCTGGAAGTACCAGAAGTAGAACGAGCGCTTGATCTGGTCGTACTTGACGATGTTCTCGCCGAAGATCGGGAACGGCGGGATGTTGAGGATGATGCACCGCCGCCACCGCCCGGGTTCCTTGCCGGCCGCCCCCCAGGCCCCGACCGCGCCCCAGTCGTGGGCGATGAGGATGGCGTGCTCGTCGCCGCCGAGCGCCTCGTGCAGCGCGATCTGGTCGGCCACCATCGTGCTGGAGTGCACATGGTGGCGGTCATCGGGAAGCTCGGTCGGCGCGAACCCGCGGTTGAACGGAGCCACCGCCCGGTACCCGGCGTCAGCGAGCGCCGGGAGCAGGTAGCGGTAGCTGTAGGGCGAGTCAGGGAAACCATGCACGCACAGCGCCAGCGGGCCGTCTCCCTGCGTCAGGTACTCGAACGTTAACTGGTTGGCCCGGACAGTGCCCCTGTTGAAGTCCTGCATGGTGCTACTCCCTTCGGCCGGCCTGCCTGGCGTCAGCCAGTGATCGTGGCCTTTCCGCATATGACACCACATCATGCGTCATCCCGTTACAGGCGCGCGGCATCACGGCGCCGGTGCACCATGGTCGCGATGTGTCCAGCGGTCTCGGTGCCCCTCAACAGAGATTGATGAGCGTCCACCTCGCTGATCGGCTGCGGGTGGCCACCCGCCTTGCTGGCTGGATGGGCTGGACTCCGAGCCACGCGTGCGAGTGCGCATCAACGTTGCGGTGGGTCACGCAACTCGCAGCAACTATTCCCGTTTCGCGGATGGGCGCGCAGAGTAAGGCCAGGAGGTGGGTTGCTGTGGGTGATGCGATCGTCGGGGTTGTAGCGAACCCGCTGTCCGGTCGCGACATCCGGCGCCTGGTTACGCAGGCCTCGGTGTTCCCGACGGCCGAGAAGGCCAACATGATCCAGCGCATGCTCACTGCGCTCGATGCGGTCGGCGTGCACCGCGTACTGCTCAGCACTGACCTCAGCGGCATCTCTGCGTCGGTGTTTCGCGCGATCGGGCGGCGCCGCAGTCAGGACGGCCGGTGGCCGGAGGTCGAGTTTCTCGACGGCCAGCCGATCCGGCAGACCGCGCAGGACACCGTGGACGCCGTCCGGCGCATGGTTACCGCGGGCGCGCGGGTGATCGTCTGCCTCGGCGGTGACGGCACCGCCAGGGTCACCGCGTCAGCGGTCGGCGACGTGCCGATGCTGGCGCTGTCGACGGGAACCAACAACACGTTCCCTGTGGTCCGGGAGGCGACCATCGCGGGCCTGGCGGCGGGCCTGGTCGCTACTGGCATGGTCCCGGCCGACGGCGCGGCAACTCGCGCCAAACTGCTCGAGGCACGGGTGGGTGATCGGGTCGAGACGGCGCTCGTGGACGTCGCTGTATCCACCGAACGTCATGTCGGGGCCCGCGCGGTATGGGATCCGGCGAAGCTGACCGAACTCTTCTGCGCGTTCGCGGAACCCGACGCTATCGGCCTGTCCAGCATCCTGGGCCAGGTCTCCCCAGTGGCCCGTCACGAATCTCACGGGGTCACCGCGCGCATTACGGCGGAAGCAGCACTACAGGTCCTCGCGCCAATCGCACCGGGGCTGGTCGTGCGGGTAGGGGTACGCGCGATCGAGCCGATGCGCCCCGGATCCGTTCATCCGATCGATGCGCGGGCTGGCGTCATCGTCGTCGACGGCGAGCGTGAGCTCACCTTCGAGCCGGGCGAGCAGCCCACTGTCCGGCTGCGCGCTGACGGGCCGTGGTGTGTGGATGTGCCAGCGGTCCTGGCGGCGAGTGCTCGCCTCGGACTGCTCAGACGCGCCCGTTAATGGTCCTGGTCCGGCCAGGATCTGCAGGCACCGACCGTCTAGGAGGAGCACATGACTGACACGGTGGAGCGGAGAGCTCTGACTCCAGAGCAACTGCTGAGCGTTTACCGAGCGATGCGGTCGATCCGCGAGTTCGAGGAACGCGTGCACGCGGAGTTCGCGACCGGCGAGATTCCGGGATTCGTCCACCTGTACGCAGGGGAGGAGGCTTCGGCGGTTGGCGTATGCAGCAACCTTGACGACCGTGACACCATCGCCAGTACCCATCGCGGCCATGGCCACTGCATCGCCAAGGGCGTTGACGTCAGCGAAATGATGGCCGAGATCTACGGCCGTAGGACCGGCAGCTGCCATGGCAAGGGCGGCTCGATGCACATCGCCGACCTGTCCAAGGGCATGCTCGGTGCCAACGGCATCGTCGGCGGCGGGCCGCCACTGATCTGCGGGACGGCACTGGCCGCGAAGATCAAGGGCACTGGCGGTGTCAGCGTCGCGTTCTTCGGTGACGGCGCAAGCAACCAGGGCACGACGCTTGAGTCATTGAACCTGGCTTCGGTGTGGAATCTGCCGGCCATCTTCATCGCCGAGAACAACGGGTATGCCGAGGCCACATCCAGCACCTGGTCGGTGGCCAGCGACAACATTGCCGACCGCGCGGCCGGGTTCGGCATGCCGGGCGTCATCGTCGACGGTTTCGACTTCTTCGCGGTGTACGAGACGGCGAGCGAGGCGGTCAGCCGCGCCCGTGAGGGCGGTGGTCCGACGCTCATTGAGATGAAGTTCACCCGCTACTTCGGCCACTTCGAGGGCGACCAGCAGACCTACCGGGCCGGCGAGGTCGAGCATGCGCGGGCCGAGCTGGACTGCCTGAAGCGTTTTGCTGCCCGGGTGATCGAGACCGGCGAGCTCGCCAGATCCGACCTCGACGCCGTCGACGCCGAGGTCGCGACCATGATCGACAAGGCTGTTGACGACGCGAAGGCCGCTCCGCTGCCGACCGAGGCAGATCTGCTCACCGACGTCTACGCCCGCTACTGACCGGAGGCTGGCCATGGCACGCACCATCACCTACCGCGAGGCGATCAACGAGGCGCTGGCCCAGGAAATGGAGCGCGACGAGAGCGTCATCGTGATGGGCGAGGACAACGCTGGTGGCGAAGGATCGCCTGGCGAGGAAGACGCCTGGGGCGGTGTGCTCGGCGTGACGAAGGGGCTCTACCACAAGTTTCCGGGCCGGGTGCTCGATACGCCCATCTCCGAATCGGCGTTCATCGGTGCCGCGATCGGCGCGGCAACGGCCGGAATGCGCCCGGTTGCCGAGCTCATGTTCGTCGACTTCATGGGTGTCTGCTTCGACCAGATCTACAACCAGGCCGCGAAGTTCCGGTACATGTTCGGCGGCAAGGCAGTCACGCCCGTAGTGATCCGCACCATGTACGGGGCCGGGCTGCGTGCCGCGGCGCAGCACTCGCAATGCCTGTACCCGCTGTTCACGCATATCCCGGGGCTGAAGGTCGTCGTCCCGTCGACGCCGTACGACGCGAAGGGCCTGCTGACGCAGGCGATCCGCGACAACGACCCGGTGATGTTCTTCGAGCACAAGGCGCTCTACGACATGGCCGGGCCAGTGCCGGAGGAGGGCTACGCGGTGCCGTTCGGAGAGGCGAATGTGGTGCGCGAGGGCGGTGATGTCACGATCGTGACGCTGGGCCGCATGGTGCACACCTCGCTCGAGGCGGCTGAGCAGCTCGCCACTGCCGGAGTGCAATGCGAGGTCGTCGACTTGCGCACCACCAGCCCGCTTGACGAGGACACCGTGCTGGAGAGCGTCGAGGGCACCGGCCGGGTCGTCGTGGTGGACGAGGCGCACCCGCGGTGCTCGGTGGCCACTGACATCTCGGCGCTCGTCGCAAAGAAGGCCTTCGGGGCGCTGCGGGCCCCGATCGAGATGGTGACGGCGCCGCATACGCCCGTGCCCTTCTCGAGCACGCTCGAAGACCTCTACATGCCTGACGCGCAGCGCATCGTGAACGCCATCAAGACGGTAGCGGAGTGGACTCGATGACCGACGAACGGATCGTCGCCGTGACGATGCCGAAGTGGGGACTGTCGATGCAGCTCGGCAAGATCACCAGCTGGATCGTCGCTGAGGGGGATGACGTGAGCGTCGGCGACGAGCTCGCGGACATCGAGACGGACAAGATCGCGGGAACCCTGGAGGCAGCCGAGGCCGGCACGCTGCGGCGCATCATCGCGAGAGTGGGTGAGGACGTGCCCGTCAGCGGCACGATAGCGCTGATCGCCCCCGCCGACGTCAGTGACGATGACCTCGACGCCGTCGTGCAGGAGGCACGCGCGGTGATCGATGCCGGCGTGCCTGACGAGGCCGCCAGCGGGCCCGCAGTCGAGACGGCCGACATCGGCGGACGGAAGATCTGCTACGTCGGGGCCGGCCAAGCCGGTGGCGTGGTGCTGCTCGTCCACGGCTACGGCGGTGACCGCAACTCCTGGCTGTTCCTGCAAGAACCGCTGGCCGCGCGTCACCGCGTGTACGCGCTCGACCTGCCCGGGCACGGCACGTCAGTCAAGGACGTCGGCGACGGCTCGGTCGACATACTGGCCGATGCCGTCCTCGGCGTACTCGACGCGATCGGCGCCGAGCGTGCCCACCTAGTCGGCCACTCGCTGGGCGGTGCCGTCGCGGTCGCAGCCACAGCCCGGGACCCGCGGCGGATCGGGTCGCTCACGCTGATCGCGCCCGTCGGCTTCGGGCCTGCAGTCAATTCCGGCTTCCTGCGCGGCTTCGCCAACGCGCAGACGCGGCGCGAGCTCAAACCGCTCATCGGCCAGCTGTTCGCCGATGAGAGCCTGGTGACCCGCCAGCTGATCGATGACCTGCTCGCCTACAAGCGGCTGGACGGGGTCGGCGAGGCACTGCATGCCCTGCTGGGCACACTCCTGGACGGCGACTCGCAGCGCGCAGATTCCGCCGCGGCTGTCAGGGTGATCGGCGGTGCAGTGCCCGTCACGGTGGTCTGGGGCAGCGCGGACCGCATCATCCCGCCTGCGCAGGCCGAGTCTGTGGCCGGCGCGGTCTGCTACCTGCTCGACGGCGCCGGGCACATGCCGCACATGGAGCGGCCGGCGGAGGTGCAGGCCGCGATCGAGGAGGCCATCGCCAGGGCAGGATAAGCAGGCTGAGTCTTCCGCGAGCTGGTCTGCGCCGTCTGCCGGACGGGGGTGATCGGGGGACGGTCTCATACCTGCCACGCATGACCGAGCCCCGGGCTCGTCGGATCGGACGAACGCGCAGATGAGGCTGGACTGCCGCTCGGTGGATTGAGTCGGCAGCACTGGCAGCGCCAGCGTTACAGAATGTCCGTTCGGTGCCGCCCGGACCGCCTTGTCGGTCGGCCGGGGCTGGCGCGCAATCAGGCGGATATGGTTCGTGTCCTGACGTCGGTGCCATCACGGAGCGCGACCTCGCGCAGACGGGGCCATCCGCGGGTGGCAGCACCTGACCTGTTCCAGGGGCGGTCCCTTATGCGCCTCGTCACTCACATCGGTGGGCACAGCCAGCGTCTTGGCACCTAGGCTCGCGATCTCTTGCTCAGCAGCCTCGAGGGCGGTCTGGTCGACGTCGGCCAGGACCACGTCCAGCCCGGCGAGCGCGAAGCGCTCGGTCAGCGCCAGACCGATACCACTTGCTGCGCCGGTAACGACTGCGTCCGTTTCGCTGGCAGGCGGCGAGGATTTCCTGTCCCGTGTAGCGGCGGGCCTCGGTCCATTCGTCGTTCTGCTCGGCCAGCACGCCTGGCCTATGACGCCGGGTACGGGGCAGGCCCCGCCGTCTTCTGCCTGCTCGTTGGTCACACCAGATACCCGGCTGCCTTCGCCCTCACGGGCGTGCTGATGCTCGCTGCCCTGCCAGCGGCCCGGCGGCGGCACGCGGCTCGCAGCGCCAGGGAGCTACCGCTAGGGCACGACTATCAGGGGCACCGGTGAGTGGCGGGCCAGGCCGACAGCGACCGAGCCGACGACGCGGTGCGCGACGAGAGACGAACTACCCACCACGATCACGACGGTTGCGTCGGGGTGGGCAGCGCCGATGTCTCTGGCTGCCGCGAGCAGTTCTTCTGCAATCGAGCCCTGGCGCCGCTCGAAGCCCCAGCGCTCCTCGCGGCCGCTAAGCTGCGCGCCGGCCATCGTGCGAAGTTCCTGCTCGACGTCGTCGAAGTCAGTTTCCAATTCGCCTACGGCAGCCGGCGACAGCGCGGCCATGCTGGGCATATGAGCCACGTACACCAACTCGATGCGGCCGGTCCGACCCTGCAGGAGGTTGACAGCGGCGTCGAGTGCCCTGCTGGATGGAGGAGACCCGTCAAAGCCGACGACAAGGCGCAGCTCCGTGGCGGGCGGCATGCCAGTGCTCATCAAGGGAGGATAGCCCCAGTACCCTCGCGAGACCGTACCCGGCATCCGGCCTACCGCAAGGTCGGCCTGGTTACTTGGCTGGCGTTACCGTTAGCGGACCGGCGTGGCCGCCGATCCAGGAACCCGGGTCACCACCGGCGAGCAGCTGCACAGGGCCACGGGAATCGCTTCGAACCCCGGTTGCGGGGCGTGCGCCGGGGCGGGGGCCGGGCGCGCTGGCCCTGTGGCCAGGCCGGGCGCGGTCCTGGCGGCGGTGGTGGCGGCGGCCCTGAGCTCGGCTAGCCGACGCTTGGACGGCAGCAGGACGATCGCGAGGATGAAGCCGAGTCCGAGCAACGCTGCTGAGATGGCGAAGGCCAGGGTGTAGCCGTGGGTGGCCGCGACCGCCGGCGCCAGCGGGCCCGCGTGGTGGGTGACCAGGTAGCTGGCCGTCGCGGTCAGCGCGATCGTGCTGAGGGCGGACGTCCCGATCGAGCCGCCGACCTGCTGCATCGTGTTGACCAGCGCGGAGGCCACGCCGGAGTCCTCGCGGCGGACTCCCGCCGTGGCGGTATTGATGGCCGGGGCGAAGATCATGCCGAAGCCCAGGCCCAGGATCAGCAGGGCGGGCAGCACGGCGCCTGCGTAACTGGAGGTCACGGTGACCTGGGTCAGGTACGCCATCCCGCCGGCGCCCAGCAGCATGCCGGCCGCGATCAGGACGCGCGGCCCCAGCCGGGGCAAGCCCACGATGCTGGCCAGGTTGGAGCTGAGCAGGATGCAGCCGATCATCGGCAGGAACAGCAACCCGGTGGTCAGCGGGCTCTCTCCCTTGATGAGCTGCAGGTAGTAGGTGAGGAACAAGAAGGTGCCGAAGATCGCGATCCCCGATATGCCGACAGCCACATAAGAGCCGCCCCGGGTGCGGTCCAGTATTACCCGCAGCGGCAGCAAGGGGTGACTGGACCGCTGCTCGGCGAGAACGAACCCGGCGAGGAGCACCGGGCCCAGGACCAGAGAGCCGATGGTCAGCGGGGCTGTCCAGCCTGAGGTCTCGGCACGGGAGAAGCCGAAGACAATCAGGAACAACCCGGCGCAGGCCAGTACGGCGCCGGGCCAGTCCATCCGCGGCCGGGCGGCCGGGCGGCTGCTGCGGATATAGGCGAGGGCACCAGCCACGGCGATCGCGGCGAACACCAGGTTGACATACAGGCAATACCGCCACGAGAGGTACTGGGTGAGCACCCCGCCCAGGATCAGCCCCACCGCGCCGCCGCCGGCGGCGACCGAGCCGAACACGCCGAACGCCCTGCCCCGCTCGCGCGGATCCTGGAAAGTGCTGACCAGGGTACCCAGGGCCGACGGCGCGAGGATGGCGCCGAACACGCCCTGCAGCGCCCGGGCCGCCACCAGGATGACGAACGAGCCGGCCGCGCCGCCGATGGCCGAGGCAACGGCGAAACCGGCTAGACCGGTGATGAAGACCCACTTGCGGCTGAACATGTCGCCGATCCGGCCGCCCACCAGCAGCAGGCTGCCGAAGGCCAGGGCATAGGCCGTCACCACCCACTGCCGGTCGCTATTGGGGAACCCCAGCGCGCGCTGGGCTGACGGCAGCGCAATGTTCACAATCGTGGCATCCAGGACCACCATCAGCTGGGCGATAGCGACGATAACCAGGACCAGCCAGCGTCTGTCATCGGGCGCTGCGCGGCGCCGTTCAGTGGCAGAAGACGTTACCGATGGCATCAGGTCCATCCCCCTCGCATGGCCGGTGGCGACTCCGCTTTGTACAGGCTCGCACTCGGGTCATGCAGCTGACCCGCCACCCCCTTGTTCGGCTCGGCGCCGACTATAGCCCGGTCACGGACCCGTGCCGACCCGCGACCTCCTCGAGGGTACTGTCCCGCCCTCCTCAAGGGCTTACTCTCCGGTTAGGGGAGGGAGCAGGCATTGAGGCACCCGGGCGCTGATGGGTACACGGATAACTCGCCGGTGCCTTCCGCGCAGGTCATCGCCTGGCTGCAACGTGCATGCCCTGCTGGCTCACTTTGAGCACCGCGGTTGGCTTCGCGGCATCAAGGCCAGATTGCTGCCGGATTCCGGAACCGGAAACGCTCATCAGTCGCGCCCGGCGCACGCAATCCCAGGTCACCGCCATGATCAGCGTCCCAAGCGCAGCGCTGGGGGCCATCGCGCACAGCGCTGGGCCCCAAGCGCAGCGCTGGGGGCCATCGCGCACAGCGCCGGGGGGCATCCGGGGGGCACTTCCGGGCTGCATTGTCACCGGATGCACGATCGAAAAACGCTCATGAGCTGGAGCCCCCTTACGGAATCGAACCGTAGACCTTCTCCTTACCATCACCACAATCAGCCAGCCCTATGACCGTCGTAAATGGCCTGACCAGGCTAAACGCTGGCTCACACTAGCGGACGCCAGCCCAGGCCAGCCCTCCCTGGCGGCATTCTGCCCCCCAAACTGCCCCCGAGATGATCTTCAGTTCACGGCCGACGTTAAAGAATCAGGTAGTCGAGCACGGGTTCAAGGTGCCGGTGCGGAAATCCGCGCTAATTCGCGGTCTTGCCATTGTCGTTCCTCCCTGCTGACAACCGTCCGGACATCCCGGGCGGTGCCGGCGCTCACGCAAACCGAAGCGCCTCGCGGGCCGGTGCCTGAACGCCAGGCCGGCGAATCTCAACGTGCCGGCACCCGGTGTGCTGGCGGTGTGCTGCGCCGTTAGGCGGCACGGTCTTTATGGCTCCGGTCTATGGGCGGGCCTCGTAGACGAGGTTGAAGGGTGTTTCGGCTGCGCGGCGGAACCGGGTGAAGCCGGCATCGGTGACGAGCTGCCGGATGGCGGCCTCGCCGGCTTGGGCTCCGATCGCGTAGCCGCCGGCTTGGGACATGGCGTTGGGGACGCAGAGGAGGGTGGAGAAGTTGTAGTAGGCGCGGCCGATGGGGGTGAGGTTGCCGGTGATCGTGTCGCTGGCGTAGGGCTCGACGATGAGCCACGTGCCGTCGGGGGCGAGCGCCTGGCGGACGTGGCGGGCGGCGGCGAGCGGGTCACCCATGTCGTGCAGGCAGTCGCGGCGAGGTCGTAGCCGGTGCCGGAGAACGCGGCGGCGGTGGCGACTTCGAAGGTGACCCGGTCGGCGACTCCGGCGTCGCCGGCGCGCTTGCGGGCGATCTCGATGGACTGATCGTGGTAGTCCGAGCCGGTGAAGGCCGAGTTTGGATATTCGCGGGCGAGCAGGATCGTGGAGGCGCCGAGCCCGCAGCCGATGTCGGCGACTCTGGCACCGGCGCGGAGTTTGTCGTGCACCCCGTCGAGCGCGGGGGTCCACGATGGCACCAGGTTGGCGGTGTAGCCGGGCCGGAAGAACTGTTCGCATCCGAGGAAGACGTCCTCGTCATGCTCGTGCCAGCCGATGCCGCCGCCGGTGCGGAACGCCTCGGTGATGCGCGGCTCGGCCTTGAGGGCGCCGAGCGCGAGCACGAACGCGCCCGGGGCGTAGACTCCGCCGTCCGGGTTGGCCAGCGCGTATGCCTGCTCTTCGGTCATCGAGTAGGTGCCGGTGGCCGGGTCGTATTCGACGTACCCGCCCGCCGCCTGCCCGCACAGCCACTCGGCGATGTAACGGGGGCTGGTCTGGGTGCGGGCCGCCAGCTCGCCGGCACCGGCTGGCCCGGCAGCCAGCGCCTGGTACAGGCCCAGCCGGTGGCCGATCACCACGTTCCCCGCGGCGACGGTCGCTCCCAGGTCGGCGACGAACCGGGCCAGGAACTCTTGCAGCTTGCCGGTGTTGATGGCCATGACGATCCCCTTTAGGGTCCGGGTCCTCGTGTGTTCATGCCAGGGTCGGCCGGGCTGTTGCAACGGCGTCGCAACGGCATTGCAATGGGGACCGCTGGACTGGTACAGCAGTCATGACCAGGGAGGGCGCTATGCGGGCCAGGTATCCAGACGCCGAGGGTTTCGTGGACCGCGGCGGCGTCAAGGTCGGTTACGAGGTGTTCGGCTACGGCGAGCCAGCGGTGGTGTTCGCGCCCATCAACCCCATCGTTCACTCTCACGCGTGGAAGGCCCAGGTGCCCTGCCTCGCCCGCCGGTTCCGGGTCATCACCATCGATCCCCGGGGCAACGGCCGGTCTGACCGGCCCCAGCCGGCCGCGGCGTACGCCGACACCGAGTTCGTGGCCGACACCGTCGCCGTGATGGACGCATGCGAGGTCGAGCGTGCCGTGGTCGTGGGGATCAGCAGCAGCGGCTGGATTTCGCTGCTCGCCGCCGCCTTGCATCCAGACCGTGTCCTCGGCGTGGTGGCCATCGCCGCCGGGGTACCGTACCTGGCGCCGCTGCCGGCTCACCGGGCCGTCTATGACTTCGATGAGGTACTCGACACAGACGAGGGCTGGGCCAAAGACAACCGGCACTACTATCTGCGCGACTGGCGGGGCTTCGCGGAGTTCTTCTTCGGCGAGCTGCTGTGTGAGCCGCATTCGACCAAGCAGATCGAGGATTGCATTGGCTGGGCGATGGAGACCAGCGCGGAGACGTCGCTGGCGCATGAGGACGCGCCGCTGGCGTCATCGTTAACGGAGGAGACGGAACAGCTGCTGCGGCGGGTTCGCTGCCCGGTGCTGGCGATCCACGGGGACCAGGACCGCTGCGTGCCGCTGTCGTGGAGTGAGCGGATTGCCGAGCTGACCGGGGCCGACCTGCTGGTTCTGGAGGGCGCGGGACACGTGCCGCCGGGTCGTGAGCCGGTGGTCGTCAATCACGCGATCCGGGACTTTGCCGACCGGTTCCGCCCGGGACCGGCCCCGCCGCGCCGGTGGACAAGGCCGCTGGACCGGCGCCGCCGCGTGCTGTACCTGTCGTCTCCGATCGGGCTCGGGCACGCGCGGCGGGACCTGGCCATCGCCGGCGAGCTGCGCAAGCTGCGCCCCGGCCTGCAGGTGGACTGGCTGGCCCAGCATCCGGTGACCGAGCTGCTGGCCAGGCGGGGCGAGCACATCCACCCGGCGTCGGCGTTCCTGGCCAGCGAATCACGGCATCTGGAAGGCGAATCCGCCGAGCACGACCTGCACGCGTTCCAGGCGCTGCGGCGCATGGATGAGATCATGGTCAGCAACTTCATGGTCTTCTCCGACCTGGTCGCCAGCGAGCACTACGACCTGTGGGTGGGCGACGAGGCGTGGGACGTGGACTACTTCCTGCACGAGAACCCCGAGCTCAAGCGGGCGCCCTATGCCTGGCTGACCGATTTCGTGGGCTGGCTGCCGATGCCCGACGGCGGCGGCCAGGAGGCGGCGCTGACCGCTGATTACAACCTGGAGATGATCGAGCAGATCGGGCGGTTCCCCAGCCTGCGTGACCGCGCCGTGTTCGTCGGCAACCCCGATGACGTGGTCGCGGACAGCTTCGGCCCGGGGCTGCCGCGGATCCGCGACTGGGTCGAGCAGCACTACCAGTTCGCCGGCTACATCTCCGGCTACGATCCCGCCGACGTTGCCGACCGGGCCGGGATACGCGCCGAGCTTGGCTGGCGCCCCGATGAGAAGGTCTGCCTGGTC
>WNEZ01003846.1_pt1 | contig 14504 bp, 13 predicted proteins | sample 5400521 | NCBI WGS metagenome assembly WNEZ01 (sample SAMN13153339, study PRJNA577476) | soil metagenome | isolation source: 120 cm saprolite under Douglas fir tree site 2 hole 1 replicate 1 | place: USA:California | collected 2015-04-18
AGATGTTCGCCCCGCGTGCTCCAGCCTTCTCGATGAACTCCAGCTTCTGATTCATGGCTCGCTGCTCTTTCCAGGGCATCGCTGAATTGTCAGCGATGTCCTGAACCGGTTTCTGTCAGCGATGTCTTGGTACAGCACCCAGTCTTGCCTGAGCCGATGGCGAATCGACCTCGATCGGAGCTTGATCCCTCTGAGCAAGACGATGCTCGCCGAGGTCGACCGGACAACCAGGACCGCGATCATCCCGGGAAGCTTGTCCTGGTCAGAGTGCAGCTTTTCGCTCCGCGGTCGGAAGATTCCGTCGAAGCGCTGATTTCCGGAGGAGGCAGCTGTTCCTCGCGGGGGCGGACGACGACAAGCGGGTGAAGTACCGGCGGGTGCTCGGCGACAATTACTTCTCCCGACGGTCGACGACAATTACTTTTGCCGGTCGGTGCCGTCCGGACGGTGGCGGGCGTGGCTATGGCTTGACCGGTTCCGCTCCTACGTATGCGGCCAGCATGCGCTCCAAGCCCTTCGCGGACCCGTTGCGCCAGCTCTCAGCCAACGACTCTGACATGGGATCAGGGAAGATGTCCTCCTGCTCGTTCTCCACTCCATCGAAGATGGCCCGCGCAACGGACTCCGGAGAGGCCTTCGGTACGTCGAAGCCTCGGGCCGCATCTGTGTCTACGGGTCCTGTCAGGACGGCGTGAACGCTCACGCCCTGTCTAGCGAAGAGAGCCCGCGATGATTGCGTCAACGAGAACGCCGCCGCCTTCGCGGCCGAGTAGCCCGGAACGAGCGGCATGGGTGCCAAGGCGTTAATCGACAGATTGTTGACGACGGCTCCCCGAGAACGAATCAACAATGGCAGGAAGGCCTGGGTCACGTCATACGGACCGAACAGGTTGATGGCGAGATGCTCTTCCAACGAGACGCGATTACTCATCTCACTGACAAGGGCCACGCCGGCGTTATTGACGAGGCCATCGAGAGACTCCACTTCCTCGACAGCTCTTTGAATCTGCTCCTTGTTGGTGATGTCCAGTGTCAGCGGCGTAACACGCCCATCGTGGTGGGCCAAGGGCTGCCGCGTACCGGCATACACCCGCTTCGCGCCTCTTCTCAAAGCTTCCTCGACCAGCGCTCTGCCAATGCCGCGATTGGCACCGGTAACCAGAACTGCCTTGTTTGCGATGATCATTACTGTCTCCTCTAGTGTGATGAGTCAAAAGTAGTGTGCTGAGTCCAGGTGCTTTCCAACGTTTTCGCAGACATCGAACATGGCGCAGGAGGAGCCGTCTATTTTCCCAGTCCGACACGCACTCGCAGGAAAATTGATGAGACATTGTCGAGGTGCGCCACCTCCCCAACAACCGTTAGGAAAAGCGAATCAAGCGACACGCGATCAGGGACTCATGAATGGGCCGCCTGTAACCACAGCGGTCCTCCCGAGTCATGGGACTCGCCACCTCACGCGCAGGCCGGATCCTAACGGCGGCGGGCTCCGATGATGAAAGACGCCAGGACGGCCGGCACGTTCCCAACCACGCGCCAACGGTGGCGAGTTCCGTTCTCAATCAGGACATCGCCGGCAGACAGCACCACCTCCGCGCCATCGTCGAGCTCGAGTGCCATGGTGCCGGAGAGAATGACCCCGAAATCCGTCGTGTCGGTCCTGTGAAAGCCGTCGTTAGCTCCACCGGGTCCGTCGCCATCCTCGAGGTGCATCTCGGGAGTGGGTTCTGGTGCAATGACCCGCGTTCGGGTAGGTTGCGGGCTCATTGGCATTCCAGAGGAAGGCGAACTCTCCTATGCCAGGGATCGGCGTCCCATCGATTTTCGCGTCTTGCACAAAAACGGACCGACCCTTGGCATCAAAGCCGGTGACAACGGTGCGTACCTTCATTCCCTGTCTCCTTTTCGTCCGACTTGTTTCTTTCGCTGCGCGTGCGCGTTTCCTGCGTGCGCGTTTCTAACTAAGTCGTACTATAATCTCCGAGCAACGGACGTCAAGGAGTTTAGAACCAATGAGTCAACAATTGCCTCGCCCTCGCGGTCGACCTAGGAGCTTTGACGAGCGTGAGGCGCTTCAGAAGGCCATCCGAGTTTTCTGGGCGAAGGGGTACGACGCCGTGACCATCGATGACCTCGTGGCCGGCATGGGCGTCGTTCGGCCGAGCCTGTACGCAATCTTCGGCGACAAGGCCACGCTCTTCATGCGGTGCCTTGAGGCGTACGCCGAGCACCTCGGCGCTGGCGCCTCCAAGGCACTGCTCGGCCCTCCGCGTGTCGGCGACGGGATCCGTGACCTTCTGAGCCATCTTGTCGAAAGCGCCACCACGGACGATTCACCCTGTGGCTGCCTCTTGGCTTGCGTCGCGCCGGCGGTCGACGACCCCAAGGTCCGGGGTTTCCTGGCTCGGGCCAATGCGAAGGCTGTGGCGCTCGTTGAGCAGCGGTTGCGCCGCGGGGTCGACGCGGGGGAGTTGCCGCGCGACTTCCCGACAGCGATGCGGGCGCGCCAGGTGACCGACCTGTCGAGGGGTCTGCTTATCCGTGCACGATTCGGTGTCTCTCGCGCGGAACTGCTGCGCGACGCAAAGGATGCGGCGGCCCTGGTGCTCGAGCCCAAGGGCGCGCAACCGCGCGGCAAGAGAACGCCCCGCACGCCGGGCGCGCGCCGGTACGAGACAAAGAGCCGATCATGAACAGCCGGGACGCGATCTCTGCCTCGAGCCTCGGAGACTCGCCGCGTTCACGGCGGGAGCTGCGAAGCATGTTCCTCCGGACGTGTTCGCCACCCTCGGAGCCGAACTCCGGAAGCTCGCCGACTCGGGGATCGCAGAGCGCTCGGTCCATGCAGGATCCAAGGCTCCCGACTTCTCGCTCCCCGATGCCCACGGCAAGGCCGTGACGCTCTCGAGCCTTCTCGCCCGGGGGCCCGCGAATCGTCACGTTCTATCGCGGGGCGGGTGTCCGTTCTGCGACCTGCAGCTGCTGTTAAATTAGCCCCGGAACACGTTCTAGTCGTCGTCCACGTTCTCGGCGACCACGAGGTTGTAGGGATCGATCCCGACGCCGGTCACCGTGGCGATCTGGGTGTTCGTCCGGAGGTCGATGACGAAGACGGTCCCGGTCGGCGTCTGGCCCTGGGTCGCCAGCGTGTTCGCTCCGCCGGTGAGGACCGCGAGGCGGCCGTCGGCGGTCACGAAGGTGCCTTTCGGCCGGGCGGGCGCGCCGTCCGCGCGGACGAGCGGGATGCGGGCGATCTCCGCGCTGGCCGGGTGCGCGAGCGCAGTCTTCAGGTCGACGATCGAAGCGTTGTTCGTGCGGAAGTTGGCGACCACGATTCGCCGGCCGTCCGGGGTCCAGGAGACGGTGAAGGGCCGGGCCTCCCCGTTCGGATCGTCCGTCCCCACCCGGACGCGGGCGGCTTCCGCGCCCGCTTTGCCCTGGCGGGCCAGGTCGACGTCGATGATCGAGATCGTGTTCCCTTCCTTTCCAGTGATGTTGCTCTCCCGCGCCGTCACCGCGACGAACTTGCCGTTCGGGCTCGCCCGGATTCCGAAGGGACCGGTCTGCACCGTGATCCGCGGCGCCACCTCGACGACCTTGCTGCCGGCGAGCGCGGCTGCCAGGTCCATGATCGAGACGTCCTCCGTGCCGGCGTTTCCGGAGACGAGGTACGTCTTGCCATCGCTACCCCTCCCCAACGCCAGGCCCTCCGGATCGGGCCAGCAGCCGAAGTCCTGCGGATCCTGATCGGGATCGGAGAGGAAGGCCTCGCCGTTGGGAATCTGCGGAGGTTCGGTCGGGGAGACGAAGGGCACCGGGAACGGCGCGCAGCCTGCCCGGAGCTGCCGCCGAACGCCGGGTACCGGGGTGAGTGCCATCTCGATCTGGCCGCGGATCCCGCCGGTCCTCCGGTCGAGAAGGCCGATGCGGTTCGAGCCGTCCTCCGTGAGCCATCCCTCCGAGTATCCCGCGATGATGAAGCCGGGGATGACCAGGACGCCGACTCCCCCGAACCAGCCGGCGTCGAAATTGTGCTCGAGCGCCGCATCCGTGTTGTCGAGCTCCCGCCGGACCATCTTGCTCACGTCCATCACCGCGATGTTCGCGCGCCCGCCGTGCTGCAGGAACTCGGCGTTCACGACGCCACCATGGTGGTTCATGACGAAGGCGGTCTTCCCGTCCTCGCTGAGGACGATGTTGGCGGGATCTCCCAGCAACGCCCCGTCCAGGCGCCGGGGATTGACCCAGGAGCGGCTGACGATCGCGTTGGGCGTGTTGTTGTTCTGCGGCCGGAGGGCCTGTTCCAGATCGATCGCGTAGATCCTCGGGTCCCTGCGGCCCGTGGCCAGCACGAACCTGTCTTTCGCCTGGGCAAAATCGGAAAAGACGAGGACGACTCCGAGCACCGCGAACCGCAGCCAGCGCGCTTGGCCCATGAGATCTCCTCCGTTGGTAGGAAGGCCGCGAGCCTAGGCAGGGCGCGCGGGACTATGACACGGACGTTGGTCGTAGCTGTTTGCCGCGGTGCCCGAGGCTTCCGCCGCGCAGAGGAACTTGCTCTGCCCGCAGATGGCCAGGTCCTCGCAGCCCGGCCACCGACGCATCGGCGGCGCCTGGGTCGCCGGAGCAGGAGGCGGCCACGCAGGTGATCGTATCGTCTTCGACGAGGATCTCGCCGTCGAACGCGCTGTCGGGCGTGACCAGGGTGCCCGAGAGAAGGATTCGGTCCGGGCGGCCGAGCCTCAGGAGGACAGGTCCGGTCGGTGCAGGAGGAGGTGGCGGCGGCGGCGAAGGATTCACGTCGCCGCGGGTGCACGCCAGGCTGGCGGACGACCACGCCGCGCTCCGGCCCGCGGCGGCGCAGGTGGTCGAGCCCGCGGGATGGTTGACGTTGGAGTCGGTGATCGCCTTCGGCGAGCCGCCGCCTTCGCTGTCGTCCGCGTACCAGCAGCTCCCCGGGTCGCGGGCGAGCAAACGGGGCGCGGCGATCCAGGGGGGTCGGTCAATGATCCGATGGCGGCGAGCTGCCCGTTGCAGGTTGAATGCTTCGCCTCACTTCTCCCAAAAAGGCTGGTCGATGCGGAAGGGAATCCTGCTCTTCGCTGCCCTCGCCGTCCTCTGTCCCGGCGCGTCGCGCGCCGCTCCGTGCTACGTCGCGTACGTCCACGGCAAGCTCAGCTCGACTCCCGGGTCGTCCGGGCCGAGCAACTTGACGCCCGGCTCGGGCGCGACCGACACCGATCGCCGGAACTACTGGCGCCGCGGGCCGAGCGACACCTACGGCGACTTCGTCCTCTACTCCGGCATCGCCCGTGGATGCGCAGTGTTGGTCACGGGCTACGACGGCACCGCGGCGTTCTGGGACGCGGCCGCCGCCGGCGCGGTGGCGCAGCAGATCGACGCCTTCGTAGCGCAGAACGCCGTGCCCGACGGGCAACTCGTGCTCATCGGGCATTCGATGGGCGGCCTGGTCGCACGCTGGATCGTCAACAACGGCGTCGGCGGCGCCGCCTACTACAACTACAACGGCGACTACGCCACCGTCGCGCGCAAGACGAAGACGGTGATCACCGTGGCCACGCCGCACCTCGGCTCGCCCGACGCGGACGCGGTGTACGGGACGAGCGACACGCTGTGCGGCAATTTCGTCGGCGCTCTGGCCGGGTGGCTGGGAGAGCGCAGCGACGCCACGTATTGGCTGCGCACCTTCCAGCTCGAGTACGCCTCCGCGAGCGGCAGCTGGATGGGCGATGCGGGCCGCTGGCGCACGCTGTACACGATCGCGACTCGGCGTTGGGACTCGGGGACGGGGGACACCGAGGATTATCTCTGGCCGGCTCCTGGGAGTGCCTGGGCTTCGTTTCGCACTGGTACACGCCCTGGCGCACGACTGTCCCCGGCGACGGGCTGGTGTTCGAGACGGGCGCCGCGGGCCAGTACAGCGATTCGGGCAGCGCGTCGACCGCGGCGTTCGGGCCGCGCAGCTGGTCGAACGGCCAGTGGGTGCAGGGCGCGCGCCGGGACTGGGTCCGGATGGACCACGATCACCACCACGCCCGGCTCGACGACCAGTCGCTGCCTCTGCGCGACAACGTCCGCGGCGTGAGCACCAGCTACTTCCCCGGGTCGTACGTCGGGTCCTTCGGCCTGGCGCTTCAATAATCGTGCGGACCCGTTTCTGGATTGCCGGCGCGGCGCTGGTCGCCGGAGGACTGTGGTCGGTGTGGCGCGCTCGGACGGGCGCGGCCACCGAGGGGGTCCCGGGCCCCTCCGTCCCCCGCGCCGCGCCGGTGTACTCGCCAGATACGAAGGTCACGCGTGCCCCGCCGCCACCGAGCGTCGCGAGCGGTTCGCTCGCCGCCGGGGCCCAGCCTCCGCAGGTGGCCGCGAAGCAGCCGCCCAGGTCTCAACCTCTTGCCGCAGTGGGGCAACCCGGCGCCGACGATCCCGGGCCCGGCCCGTGGATCGAGCGCTACGACGGGCGATCCGGCCGCCTCTCCCCGTCCGCCCGGCCCGACGGCGCCGACCCGACCACCCGAATCGAGTCGCCGGGAGGTCCGCCCACCCTGGTCGTCTGGGTCCCGACCATCCGGGTGCAGGCTGGCCGCGAGGTCGTGCTCCATGCCGCGCTCCTCGACGAGAACGGGGCGCAGGTCACGCCCCAATCGATCGTTGCCTCGCTGGCGCGCCGGGGAGAGCCAGCCTCTCAGGCGCTGCCGATGGCTCCCGCCCCGCCCGGGGTAGACCACCAGTTCGAGCTGCGCCTGCGAGCGCCGGACATCGATCCGCGCACGGCTGCTCCTTCTCCAATCGCATTCGACTACACCGTGCAGGCCGCGGGCACCTGGCAAGGTGACTCGTATGTGCGCAGCGCCGCCGGAGGGTTCCTGGTCCATTCCGCGGGTGGAGGCGTCGATCCTGATTCGGCCCATGCGGAGCGGCGCGGCGGGGACCTGGCGCTGTTCTTCGACGCCCGCATCGAGCGGCCAGGCACTTACTGGGCGTGGGCGGAGCTGTGGGGTGGTCCGGATGGCGCCGAGCCCATCGCTTTCGCCCGCGAGCGGTTCGAGAGGCTGGTCCCCGGCGTCCGGTCGGTCGGGCTGTTCTTCGGCGGCGCGATCATCCAGGACGCGGGCGTGGACGGGCCTTTCGTGGTGCGGAACCTGAGGTGGCAGCAGGTGGATGCCTTCCCGCCGCAGGAGCAGGATCCGATCGCGCGGCTTCCCCCCACTCAACCGTTTCGAGCGCGCGACTTCCACTGAAGAGCGCTTGACAATCCGCCCGGCCCGCTGCTGATGGTGCCGCCTCGCGCGTTCCGGGAGACACCATGAAGCGACTGCTCGTGTCCGCCGTCCTCGCCGCCGCTTGCACCAGCTCGGCTCCGCAGATGAAGCCACGCGCGCCCGAAACGGCCCCCACCGCGCCGCCCCTGGGCGAGAGCGCGGCTGCGCGGGCCACCCCGGAGCCCCTGCTCCTCGACGAATCGGCGATGGACAAGTCCGTGGACCCTTGCACGGACTTCTATCAGTACGCCTGCGGGGGCTGGCTGAAGAAGACTCCCATCCCGGAGGACCGCGCCACCTGGAGCCGCGGGTTTTCGGAGATCTTCCAGCGCAACGAGGCCCTGCTGCGCGGCATCCTGGAGAAGGACGCCAAGGGCGAGCCCGATCCCGCCGACCCGTTCGCCAGGAAGGTGGGCGACTTCTACGCAACCTGCATGGACGAGCACAAGGCGGAGACGGCCTCGTTCGCGGCACTGCAGGACGATCTTGCCCGTGTCGACGCCGTCCGCGACTCCCTGGGTCTGGCCCGGGTCGTCGCCCGTCTCCAGGCAGCAGGCGCGCGGGCATTTTTCAACTTCGGTTCACAGCAGGACTTCAAGGACGCGAGGCAGGTCATCGGCGGCGCCGACCAGGGCGGCCTGGGTCTCCCGGACCGCGACTACTACTTGAAGGACGACGAGCGGACTCGCGACCTGCGCGCGCTGTACCAGGACCACATCGAGAAGATGCTGGCCCTCGCCGGCGCCACCGACGCCGAGGCGAAGAGACAGTCGCACACGACGTTGGAGATAGAGACGGCGCTGGCGCGAGCTTCGATGGACAAGGTGGAACGGCGCGATCCGAACAAGATCTATCACCGCCTGGAGCGCGCCGGACTGAAGAAGACGGCGCCGCATTTCGCCTGGGACGCCTACTTCGCGGAGATCGGGGCGCCGTCAGTGCAGGAGATCAACGTCCTCACGCCCGATTTCTTCGCCGGAATGGACAAGCTGCTGGCCGCCAAGGGCAAGCTGAACGATCTGAAGAACTATCTCCGCTGGACCGGGGTGTCGGCTGCGGCGCCCGCGCTCGGGCAGAAGTTCGTCGAGGAGCGATTCCGGCTCACCCAGGCGCTCACGGGCACCAAGGCCATCCTGCCGCGCTGGAAGCGCTGCGTGCAGATGACCGACCGCGCCCTGGGCGAGGCGCTGGGCCGCTCGTTCGTGGTGACGACGATCGGCGAGGAGGGGAAGGGGATCGCCAAGGAGATGGTGCAGGGCATCGAGGACGCATTCGAGCGGAACCTCGGCCAGGTCTCCTGGATGGACGAGGCGGCGCGGACCGCCTCGCGCGAGAAGCTGCGCAAGATCGACAACAAGATCGGCTTCCCCGAGAAGTGGCGAGACTACTCGACCATGAAGATCAGCCGCGAGTCCTTGCTGGAGAACGTCGAGGAGGCGTCCTGGTTCGAGACGCGGCGTGACCTGGCCAAGATCGGCAAGTCGCTCGACCGCAACGAGTGGGAGATGACGCCCCCCGAGGTGAACGCGTACTACAACCCGTCGATGAACGAGATGGTGTTCCCGGCCGGGATCCTGCAGACCCCTTTCTTCAAGACGGACGCGCCGGTGATCCCCAACCACGGCGGAATCGGGATGGTGATGGGCCACGAGCTGACCCACGGCTTCGACGATCAAGGGCGGCAGTTCGACGGCGACGGCAACCTGCACGAGTGGTGGTCGCCCGAGGTGAGCAAGGCGTTCGACGAGCGCGCCGCGTGCGTGGCGGACAAGTACGACCAGTACGTCGCGGTCGATGACGTGCACCTGAACGGAAAGCTGACCCTGGGGGAGAACATCGCCGACATCGGCGGCCTGAAGATGGCGCTCCTGGCGCTGCACCAGAAGCAAGGCCGCGGCGATTCCCGGAGCGACAGGGACTTCTTCCTGGCCTTCGCGCAGGCGTGGTGCGCCAACTACCGGCCCGAAGCAGCCCGGCTGCAGGCGCTCACCAACCCGCACTCGACGGCGCAGTGGCGGGTCAACGGATCCGTATCGGACAATGCGGATTTCGCCCGGGCCTTCTCTTGCAAGGCAGGCTCGCCGATGAACCCCGAGAAGAAGTGCGTGGTCTGGTAGCAGTTTCGGTGTGCTCGGGGCGCTGGTGCGCGGGCCCGCCGCGGGGGCGCTGCAAGATCGCCTCACGCTGCTGGAGCCGCCGCCTTCCTCGTCCGAGGAACCCGCCCAATCCTCGGATCCGCAGCGGCTCCGCACGCGCTGACGTATCATGCATGGCATGTACCTCGTCGAAGGCAAGAAGCAGCGCCGCGTAGACCGTTGATGACTGGCCGATCTGGCCCGTCGATTCGAGGCGGTCCACGTCGACTTCGGAACGGGTGACGGCGTGTTCGTCCGGCGCACGGCGAAGCTCGAGCCGCGGGTCTTGTTCGTGGGCGTCGATGCCATCGCCGACAACCTGCGCGACGCCTCGCGCCGGGCGTTGCCGAACTCTCTTTTCGGCCGGCTGGCCCTGGAAGATGCTCCCGGCGAGCTGGTCGGGCTCGCGGATCGGCTGACGGTCCTCTTTCCCTGGGGCTCCCTGCTGCGCGCGATCGCGGACGCCGAACCGGGTCCTCTCGCGCGGCTCCGCGCGATCTGCAGACCCGGCGCAGATGTGCGCTTCGTCTTCGAGCTCGCCTGCGATCCGCGCGATCTCGAGCGCCGCTACCTCGATGCCGGCCTCGCGCTCGCGGGAACGCCCCTCCCGGTCGAGAGAGCCCGCGCGATTCCGACTACCTGGGCGAAGAAGCTAGGCTTCTCGGGTAGGCCGCGCTCTTTCTGGGAGTTTCGGGGACGTCGCTGGTGCGCTCGCGATGAAGCGCACCCGTCGGTTGCCTCTCGCACTTGACGCCGCCGTCCCCGGCCTTCCAGAACCGCGCCACCGAAAGCCTTCGGAATCTAGCGCCTCGCGCTGCCGATGCACCCTCTGGCGTTCAGTGCAGGACGGTCATGCAGAAGGTGGAATCGGGACCGAACGGACCGCCGCACAAGGTGGTCTGGGCGAACTGGTCCGACTGGCCGAAGTCCTTGCGGGTGTCCGGGTAGTCGACGCCGTAGTGGAAGCCCGTCGTGCCGAGGGTGTACCAGGGATAGATGCAGAACGGGCCGCCGAAGGTCGGGCACGTCTGCAGCACTTCCGCCTTGCCGCCCAGGTCGCTCACCGCGGCGAACTGCTTGGGTGCCGACCCGTCGCCGAAGGTCACCCCCAGGATGCGGATCGGGGAGAAGCCCGCCCAGTGCGAGGCGTCGTACGAGTCGCAAGCGAGATCGCCCGCCACGCAGAACTGCGCCGGCGGCGAGCTGAAGGCCGACTCGTGCCCGATTTCCCAGACGAAGGAATTCGGGGTGTCGTTGACCAGACCCCACCCGAGCGCATTTCCGATCTCTTGCGTATCGAACGCCGGCATCAGCGGACCGTCCTGCTTCGAGTTCAGCACGATGGTGCCCTGCCCTCCGGTGCTCAGGTCCGTCACCGTGACGTGAAAACCGTCTTGCGCCGCCGTGGTGAACCAGTGGATGGTCACGGTATCGCCCGAGTGCATGACGAGCGGCTGGTTGGCCGTGCCGTTCGTGAGCATGGCGTTGAACGCCGCCGTCTCGTGGAAGACGCCGGGCGTCCCGGTCTGGGTGAGCTTGAAGACCGGGGAGCAGGCGCTGTACGAGCCGGGGACGTTCTTCACCACGAACCCGCCCTGCGGCGTGCAGTTTGTCACTACCGAGTTCGGATAGAACTGCAGCTCCACGAACGCCTGCCCGAAGAGGCTGGTCGGATCGGTCACCGTGCCGCCGAACCAGAACGTCGGCCCGACCGCATCGACCGGCACGGAGCCGTCGCTGGGAAGCACCACCGTCCAGGTCAGATCGCGCGCCGAACCGGGCGCCGACGAGACGGGCGCCAGCTCGGGCTCGTCATGGCCGGTGCAGCCCGCCTCGTAGGTGACCTCGAGCTTCCCTTGGATGTAGTTCGGATGGTGCGCGACGCATCCGGATCCGGCGCGCGCCGATCGCGCGGCCGCGAGCGTCAGCAGCACCGCCACGCACGAGAAGAGCCGTTGCATGGAGACCCCCTGTGTGTTGGAGCGGGCTTCCCACGTACCGGACCCCGACGCGTCGGGGCAAGACGGACATTGGTCAGGCCACTTGATTCGGCAGAGATTTCGCCCGCGAGCCGCAGGCGATCCTGCTAGATTCCGCCGCGGTAGCGCGTCCCTGACTGGTGCGGGGCCCGGTCTTCAAAACCGGTGGCGGGCGCTGAGAGGCGTCCTCGGTGGGTTCGATTCCCATGCGCTACCGCCATTAACCTCTTGATCTTCTAGTGCTTTGCGCCCTCCCCCGCGCCCGTCTCCAAACTGTCTCCAAACGCGGTGCCCGGAATGGGCCCATCCAACATGCGGATCGCGTTCTCCTTCGCAGCCGGCGAGAGGTGCATGTACCGCTGCGTCGTGCTGAGGCTGACGTGCCCGGCCAGCTCCTGGATCGCCTTCGCCGTCGCGCCCCGCATCGCCAAGCGGGAGCAGAAGGTGTGCCGCAGGATGTGAAGCCTGCCGGTCACCTTGAGCCCCGCTCGTCGCTCCGCGCGCCGGATCCAGCTCGACAGCGCGTCTCGGTCGGCGACCGAGCCATCATCGCTGTAGAGCACGCGCGGTCCCTTCAGGTGCCGATGTGCCTTCAGCGCCGCAATGAGCTGAGTCGTCATGTTCACCGTGCGCGACTTGCCGCCCTTCGGTGAGCCTACGTGCTCCTTCCATTGGGCCCGGTTCACGTGGAGCAGCGAGCGGCGGACGTCGATGTCCGTCCATTCAAGGGCGGTCATCTCTCCGCTGCGGAGTCCCGCGTCGCCACCGAGAAGCACGGTGATCAGCGCACGGTCCTCTGCCTTGGTTGCGCCTTCGACCAGCCGCGCGTACTCGTCCTCCTCGTAGAATTCCATCTCGGGGTGTTTCGTCTTGAGGAGTCGCACCGTGCAGGGCATCACATCGAGCACGTCCCACTCCAGAGCAACCCGCAGCATCTTGCCGAGCACCGTGAGGGCGTTGTTCACCGTCTTCGCGCTCTTCCCCTCCATGCTGCTCTTGAGCCGCTGCACGTCCGCGTTGCTGATCGCGTCCAGTCGCTCCTTTCCGAGCACCGGGATCAAGTAGAGCCGCAGGTACGTCTCCTTGTGCGCGATGCCCGACGCCTTCAGCCTGTTCGCCTTCACATAGTCTCTGATGAAACGCGCCTTGAATTCCTCGAGTGTCGGAACCTCCTTCTTGGGCCTTGGCGGCCCGTGAACGGCGAACTGCGCGGCGCGCTGTTCGCCCCAGCGTTCGGCCGCCTTCCGGGAAGTGCACGGAGCTTTCTTGCGCTCCCGCACCTCGCTCCCGTCTGGCAGCCGCACCCGGATGTCCACTTCGAGCCATCCCTTCTTGCTCTGTCTGACCACTACGCTCATCGCCGGTCCTTTTCCGGCGACGACGCACGCCGCCTGCACTGTAGCAGGTCATCCCGACGCCAAAGCAGCCGGCGACCTGGCCCGACCGTGGGCGGAAGCTTGCCGCGCTCGTGGAGCGCGTAAATTCCTCTTGTCGTGGTGCCAAGCAGCGAGGCCGCCTCTTCCACCGTGCAGGTGGGCTTCTCTGTCCTCGGCTCGTTCATGTCAGACACTCGTGCGGTCAGAGCCTCGACCGCAGCAGTTAGTTTCCGTATCGGCTCGACAGTCGCGGCGAACGCATCGTTCAACCGGCGGTCTCCGGCTGTTCGGGACGGCGCGACACACGGACGCTGACCAGATTCTGCCGCGATCAGATGCCGGCGTTCCCCAGGGGCGCGGCGATCGCTTTGCATCCGACGCTCAGACTTCGGCGTACTCACAGCAGCTCCGATTCCTTTCCACGAGGGCGGCTCGCAGTGTGGATCGGCCATGATCGGCCTCGCCACCTGCTATTTCCTCTTGGCTGCGGAGGTTCTCTGGGCGTCGCTGAGCGCCTGCCTGGAGATCAACTGGCGATACCGAGCGTCGAGGAGCGAACGGAAGTAATCCTCTCGGGTGAGCCCGTGCTCTGCCATGTCTTCCTGCATGGTCTGCGCCATCTCGCGGGCCATCTGGTGGAAGAAGAAGATCTCCAGCGCTGCACGGACAGAGTGCGCAAACGGACGCCGGCGTTCTTCGCTATCCTTGCGGGCTCTGTCGAGCAGCGGCGACGGCAACCTCATCGTGACGATCTCGAGCTCTTCAGTAGGGGTCTTCGCCATTCACATTGCTCCACATAATGTATGTACGATTAGCATGTCATTTGGCTTACGTCAATCCATCCGTTTCGACTGAGCTGGCAGCGGGCTCCGTCGTGGTCTCGCTGACGATCGGCGAGCTTCCGCCCGAGAGCGAGATCTGTTCTGGGCAGGGCGAGCAGAGGCTCAATGCCGCCGGAACTCCGCGCGAACAGCCCGGCGTCGCAGGCGACGGAACTCGTCAGCAGGGTGGTTCGCAAGGTCGTCCATAGGGTGGTTCGGCGCCTCATCAGAAAGGTCATCACCACATGTACGAGTTCGCGAACCACCCTGCTGATGAGCCGGCTGATGAGTTTGGATCACGGAAGTCGTTGTTTCTGTGGGGAAGAGCTGGCCACCCCGCCCCCCGCCGAGGAGGGCGAGATCGCGGGCGAGGCTGCCCCCGACCCCTCGCTCCCAACGACCTGATCGAGGGGTCGGGGGTAGCCTCGAAGCTTGGTCCAAGGGGCGGGGGGCGGGGTGGCCAGTTTGGGAGGAGGGTCAGAAGAGAGATCGGTGGGTCAGAAGTTAAGTAAGGTGGAGAAGAGTTGAGGAAGTGATGAGAGGAAAAAAAGAAGCAACATAGAAGACGAAGAGATGGAAAGCCCGACGTCGATCGTGCGTCTCACAGGGAGGAATAAGGAGCTGATGGGGCATGTAGAGACGGGGAGATCTCTCACGGTCCCACAACTGAAAGGGGTCGTGTTCGTCAGGTCGGTTATTGCGAGGGAAAGAGGAAGGGGAGCGAGCAGCAAGGAGGGGCCGTCGGACATTGTCTGCAGAAGACGGCTGATGGGTCGCGTCCCGCTTCGTGTGGAATTTGAAATGGCCGCAGCTTCCGGCTGATTTCGATTCTCCGTATAGCATGCCAGCCTGACATCAGGCCGCGCGCCTCATCTGTTCGCTGATGACTCCCGCCAGCTTTCTGTACCCA
>WNEZ01006769.1_pt1 | contig 14501 bp, 12 predicted proteins | sample 5400521 | NCBI WGS metagenome assembly WNEZ01 (sample SAMN13153339, study PRJNA577476) | soil metagenome | isolation source: 120 cm saprolite under Douglas fir tree site 2 hole 1 replicate 1 | place: USA:California | collected 2015-04-18
GGCGGCAGGTAAATCTGATTCTCTATCTCAATCCAAGCTGGGACGAGCGATGGGGCGGCGCGCTCGAACTTTGGGACCGGGAGATGCACCGGTGCGCGGTGAAGGTACCGCCGCTGTTAAATGAAGCGCTGATCTTCCGCACCGATGAAATTTCCTACCACGGGTTCCCCGACCCGCTGCGTTGCCCCGAGGGCGAATCTCGCAAAAGCCTGGCCTTGTACTACTACACCGTCGAGTCCGGCGCTGATGTTAAAGCGCATTCCACAAACTATCGTCCGCGACCGGAAGACGGCCCGCTGAAGTCCTGCATGATCTGGCTGGATAAGGAGGCCGTGGATCTCTATTCGCGGGCCAAGGCGCGCTTTGGATTCTCGGATGAGTTTGCCAGTAAGATTCTGGGCTTCCTGTCGCGGAAGCGGTGAACAGGGCGCCTTCTTAACGCCGCGGTGACTCGATCGGCAGCCCTTGCTCGTAGTAAGCCTCAGAGCCGGCCTCGAGAGTCTTTCCCTTTTCGCTGAAAATGGGGGTGTGGATGATGCCGGCGCGCTGGAGCGCGAACTGAAGCGTGGTTTCGAGCACTCCGAGGCCGTATTGAACGCTGCGGCGGAAATTGATGGAGGAGGCTTCCTCGAAATACTTGGTGGGGCAGGAAACCTCGCCGATGCGGAAGCCGAAGTAAACGCATTGCGCGAGCATCTGGTTGTCGAAAACGAAATCGTCGCTATTTTCCCCCAGCGGCAGGCGGGTGAGGAGATGATGCGGGAACCGAGAACAACGTCATAGACGCCGTGAGCGATCATGCTGGCCATGGCAGTTGCAAGCAGCGGCGTGTACTGGTAATCGGGGTGGACCATGATGACAACATCGGCGCCGGCGGCCAGAGCTTCCCGGTAGCAGGTCTGCTGATTGCGGCCATAACCGTAGTTGCGGTTGTGGACGAAGGACTGCAAGCCGAGGCGGTGCGCGACTTCGAGGGTGCGATCGGAACTGTGATCGTCGACGAGAATGCGGATATCGACCAGGTCGGGCAATTCCCGTACCGTCGCTTCCAGCGTTTTTTCCGCGTTGTAAGCGGGGAACACCACGGCAATGCGTTTGCCGTTGATCATGCAGTGCTTTCCTCGATATTTCGTTGATGGACTGCTTGAATCATAAACGGAAACGCGGACTTTTGCTGCAGCATCCGGCCCTCCTGTAGAGACGCGGGTTGCCGCGTCTCGGCGTAGTCGCGGGCGGAGACGGGGCAAGCCCCGTCTCTACACGAGGAAAAAAGCGGCGGCGTTGGTAGACTATCGAATAGAGCCTGCTGCCGCCGGAGAGTTCTCGGCCTTGAACTCCCGGCGAACTGAAGGTGAAACTGGAAATATGCCTCCTCGTACTCTGTTTGAGAAAGTCTGGGATTCGCACGTGGTGGCCGCTCCCGAAGGGCGGTCGGCACTGCTTTATATCGACCTCCACCTGGTGCATGAAGTGACTTCGCCGCAAGCCTTCGACGGATTGCGAGTTTCGGGAAGAACGGTACGGCAGCCTTTGCGTACGGTGGCAACCGTCGACCACAACATCCCGACTACTCCGCGGGGCCTTCCCATCACCGACCCGATTGCGGCGAAGCAGATTGAAGCGCTGCAGAAGAACTGTCAGGAGTTCGGGGTTCCATTTTTTGATATGGACTCGGCGGAGCAAGGCATTGTGCACGTCATCGGCCCCGAACTGGGCATCACGCTGCCAGGGATGACGATTGTCTGCGGTGACAGCCACACCTCGACGCACGGCGCGTTCGGATCGCTGGCGTTTGGCATTGGAACGTCGGAAGTGGAACACGTCCTGGCGACGCAATGTCTGCCACAGAAAAGACCGAAGACGATGCAGATCCACGTCAGCGGAAAGCTGGCGGAGGGCGTGACAGCTAAAGACCTGGCGCTCGGAATCATTGGGCGCATCGGCACCGATGGCGCCACCGGATATGTGATCGAGTACGCGGGAGATGCTGTGCGTGGGTTGTCTATGGAAGGCCGCATGACGCTGTGCAATATGAGCATCGAAGCGGGAGCGCGAGCGGGGCTGATCGCGCCAGACCAGACGACTTTCACGTATGTCTGCGGCCGGCGCTTTGCGCCAAAGGGAAAGGATTGGGAAGAAGCGGTTGAGTATTGGCGGATGCTGGCGAGCGATCCCGGAGCGCAATTCGATCGGGTGATTGAGATTGACGCGGCATCGCTCGCGCCGTTCGTGACCTGGGGGACAAATCCCGGCATGGTGGTGCCGGTGACCGCGCGCGTTCCCGAGTTAAAGAGCTTCGCGCAGGAGGCCGACCGGCGCGCGGCGGAACGGGCGCTCGCCTACATGGGCCTCGATCCCGGAACGCCCATCGAAAATATTGCTGTCGACCGTGTGTTCATTGGATCGTGCACCAACTCGCGCATCGAAGATCTGCGGGCAGCGGCGCGAGTGGCAAAAGGGCAGCACGTGAATCCGAAGGTTCGGGCCATGGTGGTGCCGGGTTCGCAGGCGATCAAGCACGCGGCGGAAGAGGAGGGATTGCACCGCATTTTTCTGGATGCTGGGTTTGAATGGCGCGAATCGGGATGCTCGATGTGTCTCGGCATGAATCCCGACATCCTGCAGCCGGGAGAACGTTGCGCTTCGACCAGCAACCGGAATTTCGAAGGACGGCAGGGGCGTGGAGGACGCACGCACCTGGTCAGTCCCATGATGGCGGCGGCGGCGGCCATTGCCGGACATTTTACGGATATTCGGAACTGGCGATTTCAGTAGTCATTTTCAGTAGTTCATGAGGGTGGAGCGACGGGCGTCTCGCCTGTCCTTCTTGCACTCTCAGCAGTATCGAGGCCGGGCGAGGACGCCCGGCGCTCCACTGGGTCGGCCGAAGGTTTAAATATGCAACCATTCCGCAAGCACACTGGCGTCGTTGTCCCGCTCGATAAGGTGAATGTGGACACCGATCAGATCATCCCTAAACAGTTTCTGAAGCGCATCGAGCGCACGGGATTCGGAGAATTCCTCTTCTACGACTGGCGCTTTTCGGCAGACGGAAAAGAGCGCGGAAAAAAGACCGGCGATTTTGTGCTCGACGCGCCGCGCTACCGCAAGGCCTCGATCCTGGTCGCGGGGAAGAACTTCGGCTGCGGATCCTCGCGCGAGCACGCCGTCTGGGCGCTGGCGGATTTCGGCTTCCGTGTGGTAATCGCATCGTCGTTTGCCGACATCTTCGCCAACAACAGCCTGAAGAACGGCCTGCTGACCGTGCGGCTCAACGAAGAGCAGGTTGCGGAGCTCACGCACCATTCGAAAGAGATCGAAAACTACCAACTCACCGTCGATCTCGAAACCTTGCGGGTGGAAGACGGACGGGGATTTGCGGCGACGTTCGCGATGGATGAATTCTCTCGCCACTGTCTGCTGAATGGCTTGGACGATATCGGCCTGACGCTCCAACATGAAGCGGAGATCGAGGTGTATGAAGCAAAGCATCCGGTGCGCGCGGAGATGAAGTCAATTCTGGCCAGATGACCCGCCGCGGTGGAGTGACGGGCGCCCCGCCCGTCCACAGCCAGTCGGGCAACGAATCGTTCTGACGCGAACTCCTTCCAGGTTGTACACTCTTGAGTTTCACTGCCAGCGCGGCGTTGGGTCACACCTCATGCGAAATCGGAGTACGTTCGTGAAAAAACTTCTCTTCGTCTTCGTCTTCTCCATCTACCTGTTGGTTCTGCTTTCCGTGGGGCGCGCTCAGACTGCCGCACCTCAGACCGCTGCAACGAAGCGACTTACGATTGAACAGATCTTCGCCGAGGGTGGAGTTACGGGACGCGCTCCGGAGACGATCAAGTGGAGCCCGGACGGCACCAAGGTGTCTTTCGTGCAGCGCGACGACGCTGGCGAACACGGCGAACTCTGGTATGCGGATGCGACGACGGGCGAGAAAAAAATACTAGTCAGCGAGACCAAACTGTCGCAGCTCGCCCCTCCCACGAGCAAGATCAAGGACGAGCGCGAGAAAGAGCGCGTGACGCGGTATCACGTCGCGGCCTACACCTGGTCGCCCGATTCCAAGCACCTTCTGTTCGATGCGCAGGGACAGCTCTGGTATTACAGTCTGGACTCGGGAACGGCAGTGCAGCTTACGTCCTCTCCGGACGCGAGCGAAGACCCGAAGTTTTCGCCAGACGGCAAGCGGCTCGCCTACGTGCGCAAGCACAATCTTTATGTACATCCAGTCTCGGGAGAAGAAGGTGAACGTCCACTCACGCGCGAGGAGAAAGAGAAAGGCAAAGATAAGGATGGGGACAAGAACAAGGACGACAACATTCTGAACGGCGAAGTCGACTGGGTTTACGCCGAAGAACTGGCCGTGCGCAGCAACTTCTTCTGGTCGCCGGAAGGGCACGAAATTATTTTTCTGCAGATGGATGAGAACCGGGTACCGACCTATCCCATCACCGACTGGTTGCCGACGCATCCCCGGGTCGAGCAGGAAAAATATCCGAAGGCGGGGGATCCAAATCCCAGCGTGCGCTTGGGAGTGGTCGGCAGCAACGGCGGCAAGGTGCACTGGATCAAACTCACCGACGACGATGACACCTATGTGCCGCGTTTCGGCTGGATTCGCGAAGGCTGGGCTTGGGCGGAGGTCCTGAATCGCAAGCAGAACGTAATGGACCTTTATTTTATCGACGCGAAGTCGGGGAAGTCGCGCAAAGTGCTGACCGAATCGTCTCCGGATGCGTGGGTGAACGTCAATGATGACTTTCGGATACTGAAATCTGGCGACCGCTTTCTGTGGACCAGTTGGCGCGACGGGCACACCCACATTTATCTCTACAGTTTCAACGCGCCAGATCCGATGGCGGCCGATGCCAAACTAGAACGCCAGCTCGAAAGCGGAGACTATGAGGTGATCGAGGTCAGCGGTGTGGATGAAGCGTCGGGCATAGTTTTCTTCATCGCAAATAAAGGTGACCCGCGACAGGAGAAACTCTTTTCCGTGAAGCTGGACGGCTCGGGGATGCAAAGCATTTCATCGGAAGAAGGTAGTTATGCCGCGACCTTCGCCGATGACGGCAAGCACTTCGTGGAAACGCATTCCGCGACGCTGATGCCGCCGCAGATCTCGGCGTGCGCGACGGGGGGCGCCTGCCAAAAGATATGGGAAGGGCGCAGCGTCGCGGAGTACAACCCGATTGCGCCAAAGACCCTCGAATTCAAAGCCGATGACGGCACGGTGTTGTATGGCTATCTGATTTTGCCGCGCAATACAGACGCGAGCCAGAAAACTCCGCTTATCGTGGCCATCTATGGCGGTCCCGCCGGGCAGACCGTGCAGAATGCCTGGGGGGGAATCACGCAGCTGTTCCACCAGCTTCTGGTGAACGAGGGGTTCGCGATTTTCTCGGTCGACAATCGCGGAACGCCGAATCGCGGGAAGAAATTTTCCGCCGCGACCCGCCTGCAGTTCGGCGGCGTCGAACTGAAAGACCAGCTCACGGCGCTCGACCAGTTGTGTGCGCAGTTTCCGCAACTCGACCCCACGCGCACCGCGATCTGGGGGTGGTCGAACGGCGGTTCGATGACGCTGTACGCGCTGACGCACTCCGGCCGCTTCAAGGCGGGAATCTCGGTTGCACCCGTGACCAGTTGGCACAACTACGATTCGATTTACACCGAGCGCTACATGGGTCTGCCGAAGGACAACGCCAGCGGATACGACGATTCGATCGTCAGCGCCGCCGGCAGTCTGCGCGGGTCGTTGCTGCTGGTGCACGGGACGAGCGACGACAATGTGCACTTGCAGAATACGATCCAGATGACCGACGCGCTGATCAAGGCGGGGAAGCAGTTCCGGCTGATGATATATCCGGACAAGACGCACGGCATTGCGGGGCCGGGCACGCGTATCCAGCTGTTCCACATGATGGAAGATTTCTGGAATAAGGAAATGAAGTAGCCTTCAGCACTTAGCATTTAGCACTTGGTTCTCACGGCAGTCACGAGTTCAAGACCTAGCCGAGAATGTCAACGATACCCCGATTTGGCTAAGTGCTAAATGCTAAAGGCTTCTTTATGCATCGCACAACTCTCGGCGATTTCGAACTCACCGTCGTCTCCGATGGAACTTACTTCCTCGACGCCGGAGCCTTTTTCGGAGTCGTTCCGAAGACCATGTGGTCGAAGAAGGTCACGCCCGATGAGCAGAATCGGCTCGACGCGGGACTGAATTCATTACTCGTGCGCACCGGCAAGAAGAACATTCTGATCGAGACTGGCATCGGCAACAAACTGCCTGACCGGATGGTCCAGATCTACAAACAGCCGGCCAAGCTGATCGACAATCTGCACGCCGCCGGAGTTGCGCCGGAAGATATCGACATCGTCATCAATACCCACCTGCATTTTGACCACTGCGGCTGGAATACAGTGCGGCGCGGGGATCGGTTTGTAGCGACGTTTCCTAATGCTAAGTACTACGTACAAGAGCAAGAGTGGGAGCATGGCCGCCTGCAACTGGAGCGCGACGCGATCAGCTACATGAGTCCGAATTACGATCCGCTGATCGAGGCCGGTCAGATGGTGCTCCTGAATGGGGATGTGGAGCTTTTGCCCGGCATCTCGGTCAAGGTTTTTCCGGGGCACACGGCGAATATGCAGGCAGTGATTGTAGAGAGTGGCGGCGGGGGCAGCGAAAAGAAGAAGGCTTGCTACATTTCCGATCTGATTCCGACCTCAGCGCATCTCGACCTGACCTGGGTGATGGCGTTTGACCTGTTTCCGCTGCAAACTATCGAGAGCCGCAAGAAGTATTACGCATGGGCGATCCCGGAGAGATGGCTGACGGTGTTCACGCATGATGATGCCACGCCCTGGGGATACGTGGAACGCGGGGAGCGGGGAAGGCTGGGTCTAGCCAAGCTCACGTAGGGCAGCGTACGGCAGTTGTACATATCGTCTATTTGGACGCCGACTCTCCCGCCGGCGAACTGGTGGGGGACGGTGGTTCGGTCATTTCCATGGCCCAGATCGCGGCGGGGCGCATGTACATGGAGGCGCGGAAATTGCCATCGATCTCGTACGCTTCGGGCGAGCGGAACCAGTATCCCTTGGTTTCGTAGATGACGTGGTACACGCCCCAGGCTGTGCGGTAGCCCTCGTCTTTGAGTCCGTCGGCCAGCATGAGCGCAGCCACGCTGAAGGTGGTGCCGGTCCAGACTTCCTGCACTTGCTCGTTGGTCTTGACGATCGTGCCATCGGCGGCGATGCCATTGACGGCGCCCATTTCGCCCTTCGCGAACTTCATCACGTTAAAGTCGAAGATCTTCTTCAGCGCCTTGCGTTGCATCTCCATCGGGACGAGATCACCCAGGCCGGTGATGTGCGCGTACCACTGTCCGGCGAGTTGGTCGGCTTGGATGTTGTCGCGGTATTCGCTTCCGGTATCGTAGCGGAAATACTCTCCGTTCCAAAGCTTCTTGATGTAGCTGGCCTGACTTCTGGCGAACAGATCGTGATACTTCGCCTGCGCGGTTGGGTCGTTCAAGGTCTTCGCGATTTCCTCGGCAGCGCGTAAAGCTGCGAGCCAGAGTCCGCCGCAGTAGGCGCTTTCGCCACGAACCACCCAGACGTCGTAGGTCTGGTCGGGGAAGCCGTCATTTTCGGGGATGCCATCGTCGTTGCGGTCGTACTTGCGGAGATAGTCGAGCGCGAGTTGCACCGAGGGCCAGGTGTCGCGCAGGAATTGGGTGTCGGTGCGGCCGGTGAAAACGTAGTCGCGATAGACCATCAATACAAACTTGGTGTTCAAGTCTTTCCAGTCGTCGGTGTTCTGCCAACTAAACTGGTTGACTTTGAAAAATGGATCCTCTTCGGGTGCGCCGAGGTCGTGGGGGACCGCTCCTTTGCTTTTGCGGGTACGAAACGTGGACTTATGTTCTTGCTGAGACTTCCAAATCCAGAGTAGCTTTTCGGGCTCATTGCGCAAGACGGTTTCGGCGAAAGTGCGCATCTCCTGCTTATCCAAGTTGGGCCAGAACTTGACCAGCGGCATGGAACCGTAGAAGCGGACGTCGAGCGTGGAATAGTAGGGATAGTCGTAGCACTCCATAAACGAGAACATGGGCGGAGATTTGGGATCGGCTCCGACGGGTCGTCCCCAGAACGATCCGCCGTCCGCCAGAGTGTAGAGTTCGTTGAAGAGTTCGGCGCGATACCATTCGGGCTTGCTGGTGTCGTTGATGTAGGGAGCCTGCCAGGCATCAATAGCGTCGCTCCATTCGGCGGCGTGCCTCAGGCCTTCAGCGGCGATCTTCAGAGCATTTTTTCCTGACGTGCCAAAATAGTCGGTGTAGTGCCGATACCATTTGCGGCCGGTGCCAAACTCCATGAGCGGGAGGTCCCAGGAGATCACCATGGGGACGACGCGCTTCTCGCCGGGCTTCAAAGTGAAGCGCACCGCGATTGCACCGGCCAGGGTCTCGCCGCTGCTGGTCCACTTGAAGTCATTGTTGGCGAGGCGTCCATCCTTCGAGAAAGGAGTCCAGACCTGGTCGCCGCCGAGTTCGTCGGGAACGAAAGTGTTCTGATAGGTGATTTCCACGCCCGGAGATTCGAGGGACGAAATGGCAAACTGCCCATCCCAGTCGTCTTGAACCTCGCCGGGACGAATGCGGTCAAACACCACGGATTTCATGGTGCCGGTGTTTCCCAGGGGTGTGGAAACGACACTGTTGTAGTTGCCCGAGCTCATCTTCCCGTTAAGATCGTGCGACGTGTTACGAAGCCAGCCCACCATGTTCGCCCAGGAGAGCAGCACCGAAACGGTCACAGGCTTGTCAGTGGGATTGTCGGCATGCCAGCGATACACGGCGACCGGATAACTGGTTTCGCGATAGTTATCGGGGAGAATCGGAGAGAACTGCTCCAGGGTGACGTGCGCCGGCAATTTGTCCCAACGGTAGTCATACCAGGACTTCGGGTAGAGCGCGTAGTAAGTGCCGGCGCCGACGGGATAATCCCACTTCCAGGAGCGGAGATCCTCATTTTTAGGATGATCAGCGAGGAGGACCTGGGCGATGCCGTCCGGCGCGCCCTCGGATTTTTCGTAAATGGCAAACTGGTTGGAGTAAACAGTTTCGTATTTATGTATGCCAGCCTTCAGGTGCCAGCGCGAAAAATCGCCGCGGTAGGTACGCGAGAAGGTGCCGGAGCCAAAACCACCGACCGGCGCGCCTTGCCAATAACCGTCGTCGATCAGGTCGTTCAGTTGGGGCTTGCGGGTGCCGGGGTTGGCGAGCGGCTCGCCGATGCCTCGCTTCCAGGCGATTTTTGGAATCGCGTCTCCCGCCCAGAGAGAAAGTGCACAAAAAGTAGTGAGGAGAAGAACGGCGAACTTCGCAATGCGGAATTTCATGGAGCCTCCGGCGTTGGGCACGGATGGGTTCGGCGAGTTTGTCGTGAGATCACTGCAAAATCGTTATTGTAGACTAGACTCGAGCATCTGGAAAGAACTTTTTCGAAGACGGTCTCCGCTTCAGTCTGGCGGCGCTATGCCAGTCGCAAGCTCCATTGCGGCCATAAAGGAACTCATTGCATACTGGGAACCGTGGAAGCAGAAGGTCTTGTGCTATCGGGTGCGCACGTTCGTCTCGAACCGCTTGAGCACCACCACGTCGAGGACTTAGTAGCCGCTGCGGCAACTGACTCCTCCCTCTACCAGTGGAGTCCCGTTCCGCAGGGCAAGGCCGAGGCCACGAGCTACATCGACACCGCCCTGGCTTGGCGGGACGCCGGCAGCGCGGTGCCGTTCGCGATCGTTAAATTGGATGACAGATTGGACGACAGCGTGGATGGCGGTGTCGTTATCGGGTCCACTCGCTTCTGGAACCTGGAGCGATGGGCGTGGCCGCCGGGCCATAAGCGGCACGGCCGCCATGTCCCCGACGCCTGTGAGATCGGCTACACGTGGCTGACCCGCTCGGCGATCCGGACTGCAGCCAACACCGAGGCGAAGCTGCTCATGCTGACGCACGCCTTCGAAGCGTGGCAGGTGCTCCGGGTCTGCTTTCACACGGACGCTCGTAACCAGCGTTCACGCGCTGCGCTCGAACGTATCGGCGGGAAGTTCGAAGGGATTCTCCGAGGCCATCGGATGGCCGCCGACTACATCGCTCGCGACTCGGTGCGCTATTCGATCGTGGCGGGGGAGTGGCCAGGTGTGAAGCGACGGCTGAACCATCTGCTGGATCAAGCCTAACCGGCGTTCGCGACCTAACCGTTGCTGGCTGGGTAAAGGCGGGCGCGCCATGCCATTTAAGAGCACAGATAGCCTTGCGCGCCCGGATAGCCCTTGCTCTGTTTGGTGCAATACGCGAGTTTAAGTGCGGATATCGCGAGCAGTCTGCGATAATCGCGCGGGATGGGAAAAGGGAAAGAGTCGCGCATCAGCCAACCTGGAAAGGTCACGCTGAAAGAAGTCGCGAAACATGTTGGCCTCGCGCCTGGCACCGTCTCGGCGGTGCTGAACAATGCCCCCTCAGCGCGCGCCATTCCGGAGCGGCAAGATCGTTGCGCAACAAGCGCACCTACACGGTTGGACTTATCATCGAGGAGATTGGGGACGCCTACGGGTCCGTGGTCATAAGCGGAGTTGAGGCCTATCTCCGGCGGCACAATTATTTTTTCCTGACGGTCATTCATCGGCATGACGCATCGATGCTGCGCGAATATTCGCAGCTGCTGCTGGAGCGGGGGGTGGAAGGGTTCATCACGGTGGACACCAGCCTGCAAGAACCTCTGCCTTTGCCGACGGTTTCCGTGGCCGGGCACCGAGCCTTGAAGGGAGTTACTAACATCGTATTGGACCAGGAACGGGGTGCGCGGGTCGCTTTAGAACATCTGCTTGTTCTGGGCCACAGCAAGATCGCGTTTATGAAAGGCCAGCCCTTCAGTTCGGACTCGGAAGACCGATGGAGGGCAGTATGTCGAGTGGCGCAAGAACTGGGACTTGAAATGGACGCGGAGTTAATCGTCAACCTCGAAGCGGACGACCCGTCTCCCCAAGTCGGATATCCCTATGCGAAGCAACTGCTGGCTCGCAAGAAAGCCTTCACCGCGCTCTTCGCGTACAACGACATCTCGGCGATCGGCGCCATCCGCGCCATCCAGGAAGAAGGTCTGCGTATCCCGGAAGATGTCTCGGTGGTGGGTTTCGACGATATTCCGTGGGCCGCGTTCCACACACCCAGCCTGACCACGGTGCGTCAACCCCTGAGCAGAATGGGCCAGATGGCTGCAGAGACCCTGATCCGGATGATCGAACACGGTGCCGAGCACTCTTCTGAGATCGCGATTGAGCCGACACTGGTGGTACGCGAGTCGACCGGACGGGCGCCGAAATGACGACCGCTTCGATCGGACAATCAATCGGGGAGGTTCAAGTAGAAGGACGATTAATGTATGAGAGTGGTTGTGGTGTTTCCGCGGCGCGCGCTTTTCAGCTGGGCCCTCGCGATAGGATGGTTGTCCATTCTGGCGTCTGGCGATGACGGCGCACAACGTTGGGTTACGACGTGGAGCACCTCGAACGTGGCCAGCGACCGGCCCGTGGCGTTCTCCAATCAAACGATCCGCGAGGTTGTGCATACCACGATCGGTGGAAGCGCGCTTCGGATCCGGCTGTCGAATACTTTCGGCACGCGGTCGATGCGGTTGGACGCGGTTTTCATTGGTATGCAAAAGATGGGGCCGCAACGAGACGGGGCGGCATTGGTTCCGGGGTCGAATCATGAGGTGACTTTCGGCGGCAGCCGATCGATCACGATTCCTGAAGGCGCGGAAGTTTTGAGCGATCCAGTTCCGTTTGCCGTGGGGTCGGAGCAGAATCTGGCGATCAGTCTGTTTACGGCGGGCGAGACCGGGCCAGCCACGGTTCATGGGTCTGCCTTTCAGACCAACTATGTCTCCGGCGCGGGCAACTTCGCGGCGGAGGAGAGTGCGAGCGCATTCGCAGTGGCCACCGGATCAAAGACCACAGAATCGTGGTACTTCCTGAGCGCGGTGGAAGTGCTGGCGCCCGCTAGCGTAAAAGGCGCGGTGGTTGCGCTCGGGGACTCGATTACCGATGGCGCATCTGCCCGGCCCGATAAGAACGAACGCTGGACAGACGTGTTGGGCCGGCGCCTGCTGGACAATCACATTGAGATTGCCGTGCTGAATGCGGGCATTGGCGGCAACCGGGTGCTGACCAGTTCGCCTTGCTGGGGACAAAACGCGCTGGCCAGGCTGGGACGCGACGTTCTGGCGCAGGCCGGAATCAAGGCGGTGATTCTGTTCGAGGGCACCAACGACATTGGTCAGCCAGACGCACCCGCCGCGGATACCAATCCTTGTCGAAGCCGGACGCACGTGACAGCGGATGAAATCGTCGCGGGATACAAACAGATCATCGCTCGGACGCACGCCCGGGGTCTCAAGATTTTCGGCGCGACCATTCTTCCCTATCAGGGCCTTGGCGCATGGACCGCAGCGGGTGAAGCGAAGCGCGTGGCGGTGAACCAGTGGATTCGAAGTTCGGGGGCTTTCGACGGGGTGATCGATTTCGAGTCCGCCCTGCGCGACCCAGCGACTCCTGCCCGCATGGCTCCGCGGTATGACAGTGGAGATCATTTGCATCCCGGGCCGGCAGGGCATGAGGCGATGGGGAATGCTGTAGATTTGGCGCTGTTTCGCTGAACCTCCGCAATGGCAAACGGGCTTGCTGGCGGAGAGCCGGGCGTCCCCACCCGGCTGGACGGGCGAGACGCCCGTCACTCCACCGGATGACTCATCACGCGGTCACGACACTAGAAGCCGACAGAGATACTATAACGATTTTCTTACGGGAGGTGAGCGAATACTGTTTGCCGGAAAATCGTGTTATCTTGAGGGTCGCGATGACATGACGCTTGCCCAAGCGTAGCCCAGCGAGGCAACGCCGCGGCTGCCACGAGATAAGAACGGAGGCCAATGCAGACCAACCTTAGTACAGGAACTCGACCGGAAACGTTGAAGGCGCCCGCTGCAAGTTATGGAGGGCCGCTGGCTATTCTAACCACACTGTTCTTCATGTGGGGCTCGCTTACCTCACTCAACGACGTGCTGATCCCCTATGCCCAACATGTCTTCAATCTCAGACTTGCTGCGAGCATGCTGATTCAGACAGCCTTTTTCTCTGCCTACTTTGTCTTTTCGATTCCATCCGCCAGAATCATCGACTGGCTCGGATACAAGAAGGCAATCGTCGTGGGATTGCTGACGATGGTGATTGCGTGTCTTGCGTTCTATCCTGCCGCGAAAATCCCCTCGTTTCCATTTTTTCTGGCGGCGCTGATTGTGCTGGCAACGGGGATTACGATTCTTCAGGTCGCCGCGAACCCCTATGTTGCGGTGCTGGGAAGCTCCAAAACCGCTTCGAGCCGCCTGGTTCTTACACAGGCCTTCAATTCGCTGGGCACGGCGGTGTTCCCTTTTGTTGGAGCTCGCGTGATTCTCGGCACGACAACGAAAGCCATCGCGCAGAGCACGTCGCAACAAGCCAATGCCATTATCCGTCTCTACGTGTATTTCTTCGCTGTGGCATTGTTCCTGCTGGCGATCGGCTTTGCCATGTCGAAGCTCCCCAAAATCGAGTCTGCCGAACACCGCATCGGGGAGAAAGTAAACGACTCTCTCTGGAAACACCCGAATCTCGTTTTCGGAGCGATCGGGATCTTCGTCTATGTCGGCGGGGAGGTTGCAATTGGCAGTTCCATCGCCAACTACCTGGCTCTGCCCAATATCGGTGGATTCCCGTCGAACATCGTCGACCCAGCTATGCGCTACCGCGCAGACTTGGGAGAGGCGGCCAAGTACATATCTGTGTACTGGCTCGGCGCCATGGTTGGAAGGTTTATCGGGTCGGCAATTCTGCAGAAGGTCAAAGCCGGCAAACTACTGGCGCTGTGCGCAATTATGGCCGCTCTGCTGGTTAGCGTTTCCGTTCTGACCAACGGTCATGTAGCCATGTACTCCATCCTGGCGGTGGGCTTGTTCAACTCGATTATGTTCCCTTGTATTTTCACTCTGGGGATCGCGGAACTCGGACCGCTCACCGGAGACGGATCCGGCATCCTGAATATGGCGATCGTGGGCGGCGCTATCATTCCATATCTGGTTGGCAAAGTTGGAGACCTTATCAATCGCGCTTACTACCCGGCAATGACGCAAGGCGAAACGAGTTGGGGTCAAGGCATTCACTACGCACTTATGGTGGCGGTGATTTGCTATCTCTATATTTTGTTCTTCGCAGTGAGCGGATCGAAACCGAACAGCGAGCGCTACGCCACAGGTGTGGCTGCATCGGACTAGTCGCGGCGCGGTAAATCCCTACGCGGCGAAACGCGTTATTTAGTTCCGTTTGGATACACCAGTATCTTGCTGGCTTCGCCGGTTTTTAGGCGGGCCATGGCCTTGGA
>WNEZ01003015.1_pt1 | contig 14500 bp, 12 predicted proteins | sample 5400521 | NCBI WGS metagenome assembly WNEZ01 (sample SAMN13153339, study PRJNA577476) | soil metagenome | isolation source: 120 cm saprolite under Douglas fir tree site 2 hole 1 replicate 1 | place: USA:California | collected 2015-04-18
CTCGACTTTTGTCTGTTCGTCGAGGACGCCGTCTAGATAATTTGTCAGCTCGTGCAAAAACTCAGAGCATTTCACCGGTTGCCATCTCCACTCTCGCGTTTCTGGAAGTAGCGTCCCAACCGTTCGCGCAGCTGCAAGCGAGCCCGCAGCAGTCGCGACTTCACCGCGGGTACGCTTAACTCCAGCGCCGCCGCAGTCTCTTCCGTCGAGAGCCCTTCCACGTCCCTCAGCACGAACACCGTCCGGAAGCCTGGGGGCAGGCCCTGGATGGTCTTGCTCAAAATCTCGCGCAGTTCGGACTGCGTGTACTGCTGCTCCGGATTCGGGCTCCAGTCCGCGATCTCGCGGGGAAGGGAGTCGTCTTCCGTCTTAATGTCTTCGTCCAGCGAGACCGTGCGCTCGGGCTTGCGCCGGCGCAACTTCATCAGCGCTTCGTTGACCGCGATCCGGACCAGCCAAGTATAAAACTTCGACTGCTCCTGAAACTGCTGCAGGTTCCCGTAGGCTTTCAGGAACGCTTCCTGCACCACGTCTTCCGCATCCTCGCGGTTTTGCGTGATATGCTGCGCGATCCGAAAGACGTTACGGTCGTACCTGCGAACCAATTCTTCGAAGGCCGAGTCATCGCCCTTCTTGGCGGCCTGCACCAGCGCCAGCTCTTCGGTCACAGGTGCTGCTACTTTGTTTTCGATGGCGCTCATGGTCTTGTCGATGCAGTATTTTCGGGCGACCCCAGCTCGAACTTGAGCTGTTATTCTACTTGGTAACCAACACCTTTGCCCAATCGCTTTGACGTAGTCGCGGAGCGACCGTTTGCTATAGAGTCCAAGGGTGGCGCCGTACGCGGTCGAACACGTCCTGTCGTACCCTGAACTTGCGGCACAAGTACCGTATAATCAGCAGTTAGGGCAGTGTTGTTTTCCATCAAGGCGTCGACTCGCGAATTGAATCAGGTAAATTGCGGCTGGGAATGGTTCTCTGAGCATGGCGGAACATAGCGAAGTCCAGCAGATCGTCGAAAGTGCTGTCGCGCGAGTTCTGGCGAAGCGGCTTCCGGAGTTGCAGGCGGAGCTGGTGCAGCGCGTATTGGAAGCGCTGCCGGCGCCGGCGCCCGCTCAGGCCGCGCCCGGAGGCGGAGCGGCGACGCTGTTGCAGTCGATCGCGAACATCCAGGCCAATAACACACAAAAGGAAATTCTGAAGGCGTTGCTGGATGGCGCATGCACGCACAGTGCGCGCATCGCATTGTTCGTCGTGAAAGCGGGAGCGGCGACGGGATGGCAAAGCCGGGGCTTTGCGGAAGAAGACGTAGTCAAAGATTTTGCCCTGGACATGCATGCCGGGCCGGTCGCGCACGCGTATCAGAATCGCACTGCAACGCCGGGAAATATCGCCGAGATGGGCGGCGGCTTTGTAGAACGGTTTGGCGAACCGGCGAATGAGCAGATTCTGGTGGTACCGCTTCTGCTCAAGGACAAAGTTGCGGCGCTGCTGTACGGTGACGGCGGAGCCGAAGGAACGCTCGACGGGAGTGCGCTTGAACTTCTGGTGATGGCGACCAGCGCGTGGCTCGAAGTGACGTCGTTGCGCAAGCAGGCGCATCTGGCGCAAAAAGAGGGCACTGAGGCGGTGGAAACAATTGCGCCTCCGGTGCCGGTGCAAACCGTGAGTTCGTTCCTGGATCCCTTCGCCGGACACGCTCCCAAGCACATTGCGGCAGAGTCCGAGCCTGCGGCCGAGATAGTCGAGGTGGGCGTGAGCGCTCACGCGGCGAGCGCAGCGGCACCCGCCGCGGCGGCCGATCCGTTTGCCGGGCTGTCTGCCCTGGACGCGGACACGCACCGAAAGGCGCAAAGATTCGCCCGGCTTCTGGTGGATGAGATCAAGCTGTACAATCAGGCCAAGGTGGCGGAAGGCCGGCGGCATAAAGATGTGTATGACCGCCTGAAGGCTGACATCGAAAAGAGCCGTTCCACCTACCAGAAGCGGTACGGGAATACCGTGGCGGCAGGTACCGACTATTTTCAGCAGGAACTGGTGCGGAGTCTGGCCGAGGATGATGTCTCGCTGATGGGTGCAAACTTCAAGCGTTAGGATTTCTGGACCGGGTCTCTGGCAAGGCGCGTCTCCGCGCATCAAATCAAGGGTGGTTCGATTGGGTCTCCAGTGGTGGCGGGCGCTCGCGGCGGGAATACTGTGCGGGCTCTTGAGCGGAGTCTTTGTCTTCGCGCGGGCGTTCCCCCGACAATCTTCAGCATCCGATTCATCGGCGCCCCAAGTTCCCGCGAAAAATCCATCTTCTGGTCAAAACACGCCCACTAAGCCGAAGGTCTCGGAGCCGGCAGCGAAGGGCAGCGCTGCGACGAAGCCTGCTACCACCAGCAAAACAGCAGGCACCAAGAAATCAAAGACTGGTTCCACGCAGGGTCGGCGAGTCAGCGCGAAGAAACGCAGGCGGCCGATTTCCCCGCGCGTGCGGAGAATGCGGCAGGCTTTTGTGGCTTCCACGAGCCTGCGTCCCATGGCGCAGCAGCTGATCCAGGATCGCTCGCCTGCGGCCTATGCAGGAGTGGAATCTTACGCACAAGCGCATGCGAAAGAAGATGCCGGAGCGCTTGCTTGGCTGGTCGTGGGATATGCGCACGTGCTCGATCGCGACTACGCCAAGGCCATCGATCCGCTCAACCGGGCGAAACCTCTGGCGGGAGATCTGGGCGACTACGTGGCGTACTACCTGGGGACCTCGTACCTGCAAACGGGGCACGTTCCCGAGGCGCTGGCGACGATGGCAGATTTCGAGACGGCGCATCCCGATTCTCTGCTGGTGCGCGACACGCACGTCAGCTATGCCGACGCGTTGCTGCTGGAAGGCCGCGCGGCCGAGGCTGCAGCCTTGTTGGAACAAGACCGCCTGCCCGTGCGTTCGGACGTGGAGTTTGCCATCGGCCGTGCCTATGCCGCATCCGGACAAAGTTCAAAAGCGGCGGAAGCCTTCGGCAACGTTTATTACAACATGCCGATGAGCACCGAGGCCGACGCGGCGTTGGCGGAGATGAAGAAGCTACCAAGCCTTCCGCCTGCAACCGCGGCGCAGCGCAAGACCCGCGCCGACCTGCTGATGAAAGGGAAGCGCTACGCCGATGCGGTGGACGCATACCGCGATCTGTTGGCCGTCGTAAGTCCGGCCGACCGTCCAGCAACTGAGCTTGCGATGGCAGACGCCTTGCACCGTACCGGCCGAGACCGCGAGGCCAAGACACAATTGGCTGCCCTCAGTGGACTCACCCCCGAGGCGAACGCGCAGCGGCTGTACGTGCTCGGACAGGTCGACTTCGCTTCAAACGATAACGATGCGTTCTATCGCTCGGTGGACGAACTGCGGAAGACTTCGCCGACGAGTCCGTGGCTTGAACTGGCGCTGCTATCGGCAGCCAATCTGCACCTTGTACATCACGAATATGACCAGGCGCTCGATGCATATCGCGAAATGCAGCAGCGCTTTCCCAGTGGAACGCGAGCGTCCTACGCGCATTGGAAGGCGGCATGGCTGACCTTGCGGCAGGGCCGCAACGACGAGGCCAAGAAGCAATTCGAAGAGCAGATCGCACTTTATCCCGGCGGAGGAGAGACTCCGGCGGCCTTGTATTGGCGAGCCCGGCTCGCGGAGGAAGACAACCAGCCGGCGATGGCTCGCGCTTTCTATGAAAAGCTCTCGCAGCGCTATTTGAATTACTACTATGCCGAACTGGGGCGGCAGCGGCTCAAGAAGCTTCCTGCTGATTCAGCGTCGACGGAGCGTTTTCCGTGACTGGACCGGGTGCCGCCTGTGGAGAGCAGCGGGAAGGTGACGCTGTCGGATCCTCCTTCGGACGATCTGCACCTGCAGAAGGCGGAACTGCTGGGGAACGGCGGGCTGGTGGACTTTGCGGCGCGTGAGCTGCAGGCGGCTGCCAGTGCGGATACGGGGAATTGGGTTACGGGCGAAACGGCACAGCTTTACATCGACACCGGACATTACGATCGCGCGATCGAGGTCATGAAGCGTTCGACGCCGAACTACTTCGCGCTCGATATCCCCGACTTGCCGCGGTCTTACTGGGAAGCGCTTTTTCCCAAGCCCTACTGGAACGATCTGAAGCGCCACGCAACGGCGAACGGGCTGGATCCTTACCTGGTCGCTTCGCTGATTCGGCAGGAGTCGGAGTTTAATCCCGCTGCTGTGTCGCGTGCGAATGCGGTGGGACTGATGCAACTGCTGCCGCGTACTGGCAAGCTGGTGGCAAAAGAAGTGAAGCTGAAACGGTATAGCCCGAGCCAGTTGTACACGCCTGAGGTCAATCTGCAGTTGGGTACGCGGTATTTCAAAGGCATGGTCGATAAGTTCGGAGGATCGTTCGAGTACGCTCTTGCGGCATACAACGCGGGGTCGGATCGCGTGGAGGAGTGGCTGGGGCAGGGGAAGTATCGCGATCCGCAGGAGTTTGTGGAGTCGATTCCTTTCACCGAGACGCGGGAGTACGTGCAGGCGATTTTGCGGAATGCGAATGTGTACAAGCAGCTGTATGGGACGCCGTGAGCAAGCGCTGTTCGTGGATCCTCGAAGCCCCGAATCCAGCGGCCCATTCGTTGCCTAGGCGGCAGCCGGCGAGGAGGTCTCTGCAATCGCGGTCAAATCCTCCTTCGAGGAGGCCGCAGAAATGGGCAGGCGCGCAACTATTTTTGTACCCGCACCGTTGGAGCCGACTTCCAAAGCTCCACCCAGTTGTCTGACCCTTTCTCTCATTCCCGTGATTCCTACTCCAGGAATACCGGCCGATGCCATTTGATCCAACTTCTCTGTCGGAATACCCTTGCCCTTGTCTTCCACCTGGACGACAACCTCCGTCTCGGAGTGATGAAGGCGAATTTTGGCTGTCGCACTTCCAGAATGGCGGTGAATATTGGTAAGGCATTCCTGGACAAGCCGAAAGACCGCAGTTTCCACTTCGCGCGGTAGCCGACCGAAATCGGTGGGACAGTCCAGATCGACTCTTATCTTGCTACGCTGGGCAAATCCATCGACATACCAACGGAGTGCCGAAGCTAGTCCGGCTTCATCGAGCAACGGGGGATGAAGCAAATGAGAAATCGTGCGGACCTCCTTGCTCATTTCCTGGATTAGATCTTCGCTATCGGTGACGGCGGCCATGGTTTTCGTCAGGCGATCGATGTCGGCTCGCACTCCTGACAGGTTCATGGAAAGCGCTGCCAACATCTGTCCAATGCTATCGTGCAGTTCACGAGCAATGCGACGCCTTTCCTCATCCTGCAATTGGAGCAGACGCGCAGAGAGTCTGCGTAGGTTGAGGTTGGCCGCATCGAGTTCTGCCGTACGTTCCAGGACATGATTTTCGAGTTCTCCTTGCGCGTTTCGCAGCCTATCGTTATCGCGACGACGAGCTTCTCCCAGAGCCACGATCACGGTGGAAGCGAACAGAAACGCAAGGGCGCCGATCGATTGGGCCGGATTTGGGACGTGCAGCGATTGTTTAGGAATCAGCCAGTACGTTGCTCCGCCCAGGGCGAGGACGATGGTCAGGATGGCTGGTCCGACACCGCAGTACCAGGCAACAAAGGCAACCACTGGGAAAAGAATGATGTACGTGACGTTATCGCCGACAAAGGGATTCAGGAAGCGACAGGCCAACAGGAAAGTCAAGGTCGCCGCGATGGCAAGGATGTAACGGAGCAGAGCATTTCGCGACCTTCGTGCAGAAAGCGCTACATCGGTCGGCATGGTCCTACCCTCATTCTCCTTGACTAAAAAACAGAGTGAGCAAAAGGAAAGCGCAACAACGAAGTAAGCGAAGCAATCATAACAGGAAAAGAATCACGACGAAAACAGCGTTTCTGTTCGGTAGTGGCGCAGTTTGAATCTAAGGGAGAGTGGCGGGCGGATTGCGTTGAGCCTCACGGTCCCGATTCAAACGCGATCTCTTCTCTTCCAGCAGTCGATTGATCTCTTGAACGAGAGTGTAGAGCTTGGCGGTGTCCTGCTCGTTCGCAGCTTGCTCGCAGAGCGCGAGCCAGCGTTCTTTGGTCTTGTTTTCCGTGGCGCACCTCCACACTTCAGGGAGGGCTGGTAGATTGCACACATTATATACCTCGGGCGATAGAGTCCAGCGATTGGGCACTTTGGACCACTCTCAGAACGGTAATAAGGTGCGAGTCAGGCGTGGTTCCTACGGTCATGCCAGCGCGAATTCCCAAATTTCCAGAGAACCCATCCTCAGAGGCTCAGTGGATTGTTCAATTCATCGACAAGGTAGTCATCAACATGAAACTGGCTACGCCCGAAGCCAGGGGTTTGGATTGTTGTAGCAAGCAGGCGGATTTCCCTCACATGCCTAAAAATCTGTTGTCCCGTAAGCCCTAATCGGAGTGAGGTGAAGTGGCATCTTTCGTCCTGCTGAACAGGATTTCAAGCACCAACAGGCTCGCTCCCACGACAATTGCACTATCCGCGAGATTGAACACTGGCCACTGGTAGTGCTTGACGTAGAACAGCAGGAAGTCGATTACGCGGCCGCTAGCCAGGCGGTCCCACAGATTTCCCACCGCTCCCCCAAGAATCAGCGACAGCGCGACGCTTGTCATCGTGAACGGGCGTGTCTGCTTCCACAAGAGGATGGAAACGATCACCATGGCGACAAGCGAGAAGGCGATCAGGAGAGCTGTCTTCCAGTGCCAGGGAGAATCGGCGAAGAGGCTGAAAGCGGCGCCCGTGTTCTCGGTGTGGGTTAGGCGGAAGAAACCGGGGATAATCTGGATATGCGCGTACAGAGCGATGTGGGAGGCGATGAGGTGCTTCGTCCAGCGGTCGAGCACGATGACGACTGCGGCGAGAATGAAGTGCAGGGTGCGAACTCTGTTGGAGGTCATTCGGATTGCGGTTCTAGCAACATCTTGAACATAGGGAGCGCGGGAGGGGGCGACACCATTACCGAGCTTTGCTCGGCCGGACAGCCGAGGGCGGCTGTCCCCACTTGAGTCCCGGACGTCATCATTGCTCAAGTTCTTTCAAGACCGCGCTGCAGCGTTCGCAGACGGTGGGGTAGGTCTTGTCCTCGCCTACGTGTGTGGAGTAGTTCCAGCAGCGCTCGCACTTTTGTCCGTCTGCCTTCTTCACTTCCACATGTAGGCCTCCGGTTCCATTGCCCGAGCCTTGCTGCAGCGTGACCGCCGAGACGATGAACAGGTAGCGGAGTTGATCCGCATAGCGCGACAGCACGGCATACACGGGATCGGAGGCGGTGATGGTCACTTGCGCTTCGAGCCCGGTGCCGATCAGCTTGGTGTTTCGGGCTTCTTCGAGCGCCTTTAGCACTTCATCGCGGACGGAGCGCAAGGTCATCCAGTCCTCGGCGGACTTGGAGTCGGTTTCCTCGCGTGCCTCACCCAGAAGTTCCGCTGCGGACGGGAATGTTGCGAGGTGAACGCTTTCGAGGCGTCCGGTGGCTGCTGGCAGATATTGCCAGACCTCTTCGCTGGTGAAGGTCATGATGGGAGCGAGCAGGCGAACCAGAGCCTCGCCGATGCGCCAGATGGCGGTCTGCGCGCTGCGGCGGGCCTGCGACTTAGGCGCAAAAATATAGAGCCGATCTTTGAGCACATCGAAATAAAATGCGCTCAAGTCCACGATGCAGAAGTGATTCACGCGGTGGTAGATCTTATGGAAGGCAAATTCGTCGTACGAGGTGCGCACATCTTCGGCGAAAGCAGCGGCCTGGCGCAGCATGTACCGATCGAGGGCTTCCATCTGATCGAAGGCGACCGCATCCTTTTCCGGATTGAAGTCGCCGAGATTGCTCAGGACGTAGCGGAAGGTATTCCGAATCTTGCGATAGTTTTCCGCGATGCGCAGCATCAGCGCTTCGGAGCCGACGACGTCTTCGCGGAAGTCGACCGAGGCGGTCCACAGCCTTACGATTTCTCCGCCCAGCCGGCTGGCGATGTCGACCGGATCGACATCGTTGCCGCGTGACTTGGACATGGCCTGGCCCTTCTCGTCGAGCGTCCAACCGGGAGTAACCACTCCTTTGTACGGAGGCGTGCCGCGCACGCCCATGCCGCAGAGCAGGGAAGACTGGAACCAGCCGCGGTATTGGTCTCCACCTTCTAGATAGAGATCTGAGGGCCAGGGATAATCCGGCTCATCGGCGATCAGAGCGAGATAACTGGCGCCGGATTCGAGCCAGACATCGAAGATGTCGGTTTCTTTTTCGAACTTAGTGCTGCCGCAATGCGGGCACTTTGTTGCCTCTGGAAGAATGGAGTCGGCTTCTGGAGTGAACCATGCGTCCGCGCCGGAGCGAGAGAAGAGTTCGACGACGTTGCGATTGATGGCGTGGTCGTTCAGAGGTTTGCCACAATTCGTGCAGAGAAAGACCGCGATGGGCACGCCCCAGACACGCTGGCGCGAGATACACCAGTCGGGCCGGGTCGCAATCATGTTCGACATGCGCTCTTCGCCCCAGGCCGGATCCCATTTCACTTTCTTGATTTCGTCAAGTGTGCGCGAACGAAGGGTTCCTCCACCTTCCATGGGCGTCTCCATGGAGATGAACCATTGCTCGGTCGCGCGAAAGATCAGGGGATTGTGACAGCGCCAGCAATGCGGGTAGGAGTGCTCGGTCTTTTCCGTATGCAGCAAGGCGCCGCGACTCTTCAGCAGTTCGATAATGGGAGCATTCGCGTCCCACACGCGTTTGCCGGTGTACTCGGGCAGGCCGTTGCGGATTATGCCCTTTTCGTCGACGTTGCTGGTGGCGTCGAGGCCATATTTCACGCCGGTGATGAAGTCCTCGGCGCCGTGTGAGGGCGCGGTGTGGACGACGCCGGTGCCGGTGTCCATGGTGACGTAGTCGGCCAGCACCCCAAGGATTTGGCGGTCGAGGAAGGGATGCTGGAAATTGAGGCGCTCCAGCTTGCGGCCCGGGAAGTGAGCCAGTGCTCGCGGGCTGTCCAGATTACACTTCTCGGCCACTTCCTTCGCGAGTTTCGAGGCAACGATGTAGATCTCGCCTCCCGATTCCAGGGCAACGTATTCCTCATCGGGATGAAAAGCTACCGCCATCGACGCGGGCAGCGTCCAGGGAGTGGTGGTCCAGATGATGGTCGAAACTTTCTTTCCGGCCAGCGACGTGTCGATTTTGGCCGGATCGTCGGCGAGCGCGTACTTCACCCACACGGTGGAACTGGTGTGGTTTTCGTATTCGACCTCGGCTTCCGCGAGAGCGGTCTCGTCGTGCATGCACCAGTAGACGGCGCGCAGGCCCTTGTAGACGAATCCCTTTTCGTAGAAGGAGAAGAAGGTTTCGAGCACGACTGATTCGTACTGCGGATTCATCGTCGCGTACGGACGATCAAAGCGACCGAAGACGCCGATGCGCTTGAACTGCTGACGCTGCAGGTCTAGGTATTTCTGCGCGTACTTGCGGCACTCGGCGCGAACGTCGAGAGGACGCATTTGCAATTTCTTCCCACCGAGTTCCTTGTCGACCTTGATCTCGATGGGGAGACCGTGGCAGTCCCATCCGGGCACGTAGGGAGCGTCGAAGCCTGACATGGTTTTGGATTTGACGACGAAGTCCTTCAGGCATTTGTTCATCGCCGTACCCAGGTGAATAGGGCCGCTGGTATACGGAGGGCCATCGTGCAGGACGTATTTTGGGGAACCCTTTCGGGCCTGGCGAATGCGCTCGTAGATTCGCTCCTGCTCCCAGCGGGCCAGCAATTTGGGCTCATTTTGGGGCAGGTTGGCCTTCATGGGGAAGGCGGTTTTCGGCAGATTAATGGTCGCTTTCAGTTCGAGCGGCACTCGCTTGGCGTCTCCCAAATGATTGAATCTTTTCATTATAGGGAGCACGAGCGGGAACGTCCACGCGCCCGGGGAGGGCGCGCGGGAAGGACATGTCTGATCGAACATCACGGACATGGAATTGCACTGTTGAAAGACGGCAACAAGAGGTACAATTTTAGAAAGCGAAAAAGGTGACGGTTTCGGTCCGTCGGCCGGACGTACCGGCAACCGAACCTGAACGACTGAGGCAGAAATCGAAGCAACTTACTGAAGGGATGGCTCATCTGTGTAAGTAGCGTGTTGCGCGGGAGTTAGCCCTTGTCCGCAAGAATTCAGACCGCAATCATGGGATCAGCACAATTGAATCCGGACCCTCTCGACAACCAGCCCGAGCTGCACCTGTCGCTGGCTCAGGACTTGTTCGAAGAGCCGCTTTACAAGTCGCTCTTCCGGCAACTGGATGAGTTCTTCTTTCCGAAGAAACTTCCACCTCTCAAGCTGGAATCAAAGCCAGAGCCGGTGCGTGATATCTGGGGCTTCTACAACTACAAGAAGGGCGGAGCGCTAGGTTCCACGGGCGTTCACATTCTGATCATTGGGCTCATCATTGCGGGCACGCTGATTGGGCGGCGCATGGTCACCCCGGTGAAAGCGGAGACCAAGGTGATTCCGCTGGTTGATCCCGGCGACCTTCCAGTGCTGAAGCCGTCGAAGACTCAGGTGGGTGGCGGTGGCGGCGGCGGAGATCGGGACGTGCTGCAGGCGACCAAAGGCAGACTGCCGAAATTAGCGATGGAGCAAATCGCGCCTCCAACAGTTGTTGTGCGCAACGAACATCCCAAGCTGCCAGTTGAGCCGACGATCGTGGTTCCTCCACAAGTCAAGCTGGCTTATAACATGCCGAATCTCGGCGATCCGATGTCGAGCGGAGTTTTGCCGTCAAATGGAACAGGATCCGGTGGAGGCATCGGTTCCGGGAGCGGTGGCGGCGTGGGCAAGGGTACCGGACCTGGATTTGGGCCGGGACAAGGTGGTGGAACCGGCGGCGGAATTTTCCACGTCGGCGGCGGCGTGAGCGCCCCGCGAGTCATCTCGCAGGTTGATCCTGAGTTCTCCGAGGAAGCGCGTAAGGCGAAGTATCAGGGAACCTGCACCCTCATGCTGGTGGTCGATGCCAGTGGGCGTCCGACGAATATTCGCGTGGCCAATTCACTTGGTATGGGCCTCGATGAGAAGGCGATCGAGGCGGCGAAGAAGTGGCGCTTCGAACCGGCGATGAAAGATGGCCATCCCGTGGCCGTGGAAATCGCGTTGGAAGTGGACTTCCATTTGTACTGAGATCAATCAGTGCTGACGTCAGACCTCAGACCTCAGACCTCAGCCCAACTTTCTCGGTCTTCTGATTCACAACTTCTTCTGATTCACAACTTTTGAATGACGACATAGTGTCCGAACTTCCGTTCTTGAAATCCCAACTTCTTGTAGAGTCCGATCGCGCCTGTATTGTCCTGCCGTACGTGCAGAAAGGGCGTCTCGTTGCGTCCGCGAATACGCCGCATTACTTCCATCATTAGCGTTCGCGCATAGCCTTTTCCGAGGTGGTCTGGGTGCGTACAGACGGCACTCACCTCTGTGTGGCCGGGGACTTTCATGCGTTCGCCCGTCATGGCTACAAGTTTCTCTTGTACTCGAATTCCGAGGTAGGTTCCGAGTTCGCGAGTGCGTTGGGCGAAAGGGCCGGGCTTGGTGAGGGCGGCGAGTTCTTGCATCTCGGCGGTATCGCGGTGGCCGAGTTCTAGGATTTTCACATGAGTAGCAGGCTGCGACGAGGGCACACCGTTTTCGCACACCATCTGCAGGAGTGGAGCACCGCCGACCACGTTCCATCCGGGACGCTCTGAATACGGATCGTCCAGAAATAGGCCCACGCTTTCACCTGCGGCCACCAGACTTTCCAGCGATTCGTAGCCTCGCTTTGTGGGCTCCAGAAATGCAGCGAGGGGGCTTATGTCCGGTGCAAACCTGCAGGCCCGGTCGCAGCGTTCGGCGAATTCCGCCTGGCGGGTGGTCAAGGCGTGCCAGATTACGTTATCGAGCGGATGCATATTGTTTTTATTGGACTGATCCTGCGAGCAAATCGACACAGTAATTGTGCTCTGGCTAATTCGCTATCCGAATCTTGCTAGCAAGAGAAATAGCCGAGCTTTGGTCGGCCGGACAGCCGAGGCGGCTGTCCCTACATGGCCTCTGGAGATCCGAAGCTTCGTGCTATTCCTTCAGGTCGACGTGCTGGACGTCGTCGGTGGAGTGTCCCAGGAACCGCTGGCCCAGGCGGCGAAATTTCTCGACGGAGTCAGTGGCAAAAAACTTGAGGCGCGGGTGGGTGCGGTTCTCCTGCTGTTGCGAAGAGGGCGCGGGCAGTAACTCCTGCAGGTGCGCGGCGACGGCGCGAGCTGTGGATTCGGCGGAGTCGACGACGGTGACGCCCGCCGGCGCTACGCGATGCAGCAAGGGCTTTAGCAACGGGTAGTGTGTACAGCCCAGCACGAGTACGTCGGCGTCATGGAAACCGTCGCCGAAGGCCTCGCCGAGATAAATGCCGGCCACCTGCTCGGTAACGGCATGGTCAACCCACCCTTCCTCTACCAGCGGTACTAGAAGGGGGCACGCTTTTTCTCTCGCGTTCAAACCGCGCGCCTCGAGAGCCTTGCGGTAGGCGTGGCTGCTGACGGTGGCCTCGGTGCCGATGACGACGACTTTCTTGTTCTTCGTGGCCGAAGCGGCGGCCTCGGCACCGGGTTCAACTACACCAACCACCGGTACATGGGCAGCGGCGGTGATGCGGTCCAGAGCCAGAGCGGTCGCGGTGTTACACGCGATGACCAGCATGTGCGCGCCGTGAGTCTCGAGGTAATGGGCGGCTTCGATGGCATAACGGCCAACCGTTTCCACCGACTTTGAGCCGTAGGGGAGGCGCGCGGTGTCGCCGAAGTAGAGATAGTCGGCATTGGGAACAAGTTCAAGTAAAGCTTTAAGTACGGTGAGGCCTCCGAAGCCGGAATCGAATACACCGATAGTGGGACGCCGCGTGCTCATGATCGTGGAATACCTCGATCATAGCAGCGAGCGACGAGCTGACGGATGACGAGATTTGTTCCGATAGGAGGTTACTGGCGCGGGTGAGCTGCGGAAGTGGCAGGAATTGAAGCGGCGAAGTCAGCGACGCGCCCACAGCAAGGCCCCGGCGGAATCGGTGCACCATGCGGGCAGGTGCGGGGATGCCCGAGGAAGGTGCAAATCTTGTCCGTGGCCTCGGGTGACAAGATGTGCTCGAACTTGCACGCCTGCTGCTCGATTTCGGATTCGCTGTCCATCGCCAGACTGTCAGTGAAGAGGCGCTCGGCTAGGCGGTGGCGCCGAATGATGTTTCCGGCACGCTCCCGGCCGCGCGGCGTGAGTTCCACGATCAGTGTGCCGTCGCCGAGTGAAGCAGAAACCGGCTTCAGGGCTTCGTGGCATGGGTTCACGAACGGCTTATGACCGTGAGGTTCGGGCGGGTGCGGCATGGACACGACAAAACCCATCTCAATCATTCTTTCGATCGCCAAGCTCACCGGTAACGCACCGTGGACTTCCATGCGCTCGACTTCGGCGATCTCGCCATGCTCGGCCAGTACCCAGAGTTCTTCCAGAACTTCGTCGAGCTGCTCTTCGTCGGCCATCGCAAAGACTTCCTGAGACGCAATCTTTCCGTGGTGCAGTTCGATGCGGCGGTCGGCCAGGCGGGCAACTACCGGATCGTGCGTCACCATCACGATGGTCCGGCCTTGCTGGTGAAACTCGCGCAACAGGCGCAGAACGGTCTCTTCGTTTTGCGCGTCCAGATTACCCGTAGGTTCGTCCGCAAGGATGATCTTGGGATCATTGATCAAGGCACGGGCAATGCAGACCCGCTGCTGCTCGCCGCCGGAAAGCTGCGATGGGAGGTGATGGGCGCGGTCGCCAAGGCCGACGCGGGTCAGGGCGTCGACCGCCTCCTTCTCGTCGGTCATACTGTGGAAGTATTGCGCCAGCATCACGTTTTCCACCGCAGTCAGAAATGGAATGAGATGAAACTGCTGGAAGATGAAGCCGATCTTTTCTGCGCGGACCCGATTCAACTCGTTCGAGGAAATGCCAGCCACACTCTGCCCGTCCAGCCAGATTTCGCCGGAGGTGGGCCGGTCCAGGCAGCCGATCAGGTTGACCAGGGTTGACTTGCCCGATCCCGATGGTCCCATGATCGAGAGCCATTCCCCGGCGGCCACATGCAGGGAGATGTGGTCGAGGGCGTGAATCGAACCACTATCTCTGCCATTGCCAGCCGCGCTCGCGCTGCCGTCTCCCGCTTCCTTGGCAGGGTAGAGCTTGGTGACATCCTTGATCTCAATCATTTCACTCTCCCCTCAGGATCACCGCCGGCTGCACCCGGCGCAGCAGCGAGATCGGGAGGATCGCCGCCAGTAACGTCACTATCATGCTACCAGCCAGAACCACCGGCAGCACACTGAAACGTGGTACGACGGCGGCGTGAAAGTTGGCGCGCCCGATCCATGCCGCGATGCCGACGCCGGCCACGAATCCGATGAGCGCGCCCGTTGCGCCGAGCACTGCGGCCTC
>WNEZ01006343.1_pt1 | contig 14497 bp, 11 predicted proteins | sample 5400521 | NCBI WGS metagenome assembly WNEZ01 (sample SAMN13153339, study PRJNA577476) | soil metagenome | isolation source: 120 cm saprolite under Douglas fir tree site 2 hole 1 replicate 1 | place: USA:California | collected 2015-04-18
CCGGCTGGAGCCTACGTCTATGTCGCGTCGGATTCCGTCGCGGTGATCGACACCTCGACCAATGCGGTCACGGACACGATTGCGGTGGGAGGCAGAGCCCGAGCGGTCGCGATCAGTCGAGATGGCACGCGCGCCTATGTGGCCAGTCCAAGGGACTTCCCCGAGGCAGGTATTCTCTCGGTAATCGACACAAAAACGAGGACGGTGATCGGCGCGATCGTGATTAAGCATGGACCCTGGGATGTCGCGGTGACTCCGGATGGGTCGCGCGTATACCTGACGGATTACTATTCCGTCACGGTGATTGACGCGAAGACGGCGGAGGTCGCGGCGACCATCCCCGTTTCCGGTGGCCTGATCACGGCGATTGTCATCACCCCGGACGGAACCCGCGCTTATGTCGCAGGGTATACCGGGATCGTTTCGGTGATCGATACCAAAACAAACACTGTCGTGGGCACGATATCGGCGGTGGTTCACGAGCCGCATGCGATGGCGATGACGGCCGATGGAACTCGCGTTTACGTGGGGGGATATCTCGGCGACATCGCCGTCATCGATACCGCGAGCAACACCATCGTGGACCGCACCGGGGTTAGCGTCACGGCAACCGCGATAGCGATTGGCCCTTAGTTCGCGAATCATCCATTGGCAGACAAAGGAGTCGAAGGCGGCGAAGAAGTCCTGAGCCATCGGGATTACGCCGCGCCGCGTCGCGATCCTCACGCGGCGCGCGCGCCGGATTTGCCCGTTTTGGTCGGAATTGCTCCCCAAATACTCGCGGTGCGTTGCGGAAGAGGCTGTCGCGGTCTAAGGCGGCCTCGCAGCTCCACAACGAGGCGATCTCCATCAGGAGATGAAGGGGACAACATGAGACCAAATCACTTCTCAAACATGCGGCGCACTCTCTTCGGCAAATGGTTGCCAACCGCCGTCGGTATTCTCGCCTTGCTCGGACCGGTGGCCACGGTCCGAGCGCAGGAGGATGGCGAAGACGAGTCGGAGCGTTCGCACGACGTGGTCATTCGCACGCTGTCCTCGCGCCCCTATCTGGTGTCCAGAGGCGACGCGCTGGTTCAGATCGACCTGTCGCGCGGCATCGCCCCGCGCGATGTTCGGGTGACGCTCAACGGACAAGACGTCACTACGGCATTTCGCGCCAGCCCCGACGGCCGCGCCTTGACCGGGCTCGTCACCGGGCTGAGGCAGGGCCGCAATCTGCTCCAGGCTCTTGGTCGCCAACGCCATCGCCTGGCAAGCCTCAACATCACCAACCATCCGATCACCGGGCCGATCGTCTCCGGACCCCATCTGCAGCCCTACATTTGCCAAACGGCGACCTTCGCGCTGCCGGATGGAACCACCCTCGGTCCGCCGCTCGATGCCGATTGTTCTGCGGCGACGCGAATCCACTACATCTACCAGTCCACCGAGGGCGGCGCGCTGCGGCCGATGCCCAACCCGAGCGTCCTGCCTCCGGACGTGGCGATGACGACGACGCTCGAGGGAACGACGGTGCCGTTCGTGGTTCGGCTCGAGACCGGTACGATGAATCGCGGCATCTACCAGAATGCCATTCTCCACGATCCAACCTCCGAGCCAGCGCCAACCCCGTTCTCGCCGCCGAGCGGCTGGAACCGGCGGCTGATCGCCATGCACGGCTCCGGCTGCCCGGGCGGCTGGTACATCCAGGGCGGGGCGCAGGGGGCGAACATCCTCGACCCGGTCCGGCTCGGCGAGGGCTACGCGCTGTTCATCAACTCGCTCAATCACCCGACCAACAGTTGCAACGCCTTCCTTGCGGGTGAGACGGCGATGATGGGCAAGGAGCACTTCATCAAGACGTTTGGCGTGCCGCTGTTCACCGTGAGCACCGGCGGTTCCGGGGGCGCATATACGAGCTTGCAGGTGGCGGACGAGTTTCCCGGCCTGTTCGACGGGGTCTTGATCAGCGCGACATTTCCCGATGCGCTTTCGATCGCCTACAGCGGCCTCGATGGGCATCTGCTGACGCACTACTTCACCGTCACCGATCCGACCGCTTTCACCGACCCGGAGAAGGTCGCGGTGTCCGGCTACAAGGGCATCCAGGCTTTCTTCGACGCCGCCAATCAATCGCAGCGCACCGATCCGGTGCCCGGCCGGGTCGACGTGCCGGGGTACGCCTCGGCGGTGTGGAATGCCGTCGTTCCGATGGAGCTGCGGTACGATCCGGTGACCAATCCGCACGGCGCCCGTCCGACCGTCTTCGACGTCGCCCATAATATCTATGGCATCGACCCGAGCACCGGATTCGCGCTCCGGCCGTTCGACAACGTCGGGGTGCAATACGGCCTCGAGGCGCTGAACGCAGGGGCGATCACCCCGGCGCAGTTCCTCAGCTTGAACGAGCGGATCGGCGGTTTCGACCAGGACGCAAACTACGTCTCCCAGCGCGCCACCGGCGACGTGGGGGCGATCCGGCGAGCTCAGCAGGGCGGTATCAGCCTGGGCGGAGGTGGCGGACTGGGGGCGATTCCCGTCTTCGATACTTCGGGTCTCTTCGACGAGGACATGATCTACCACTATCAGTGGTACCACTTCGGGGTGCGGCAGCGGCTGATCGATGCGAACGGTAATGCTGCCAACCACGTGATGTGGCGCGGTGGGCCCAACTTCGCCGAGTTGACCAACCCCACGCCCGAATCCGCGGCGCTCGTCGAGGCGGTGACCCGGGAAAGCTGGGCGGCTTTCATCCGGTGGGTAGAGGCGGTAGCGGCCGATCACTCCCGCATTTCCCAGCGCCAGAGGGTGATCCGGAACCGGCCGGCAGACCTGGTGGACGGCTGCTGGACGAAGGAGCTCACTCCGCAGTTCATCGCCGAGCCGCAGACCTGGAGCCGCGAGCCCGATTCCGCATGCAACACGTTGTGGCCCTCGTATTCCAACCCGCGCAAGGTCGCCGGAGGCCCGCTCGCGGCGAATAAATTCAAGTGCCGGTTGAAGCCGATCAACCTCGCTGACTACGCCGTTTCATTCACACCAGCCGAGTTGGACCGCCTGCAGGGCATCTTCCCCAACGGCGTCTGTGATTGGTCGAGGCGCGCCGTCGGCCAGACCGGAGTCGTCCCGTTTGGATCCTTTGGCCCATCGCCGGTGAACCTGATTTTCGACGTTACCGGGCATGAGCATGGCCATGACCACGACGACGGCGAAGAGGACTGAGCTTCCTCGCAACCGCCGCTGACGACGATCCCGGAGAGCGAGGGGCAAGCGAAGGGCCCCTCGCCCCAAGCTGAAGTGGATGTTGTTCCCGTACCCTTGGTAGAAGGAAGGCGCCGGCGCGTTCTTCGCGCCGGGCACAACGCCGGGTAAGTTTCGCAGATGAGCTCTCAATCAACCGCTTCGCCTCTCGCCGTCGTTGGCGTGCTCGCGGCAATTGCCCTCGCGCCTATGGGCGAGGCGTACGCCGATGAGGTCGGGGACGCGAACGAGACCATCGCCCTCTTCAGGAAAACCGACTCGGGTCTCGGCCGTTTTTTCGACAGCGCGGTGGGCTACGCCGTCTTCCCCAGTGTGGGCAAGGGCGGCATGGGCATCGGAGGCGCGTATGGATCGGGCGTTCTCTATCAGCGGGGAAAGCCGGTGGGTAAGACGACGCTCACCCAGGTGACGATCGGTTTTCAGCTCGGCGGGCAGGCCTACTCGGAGGTCATCTTCTTCGAGAGTGAAAAGGTGCTCTCCGATTTCAAAGCCGGAAATTTCGCCTTTTCCGGCCAGGCGAGCGCGGTGGCGCTCACCTCCGGGGCCTCCGCGAATGCGAATTACCGAATGGGAGTTGCGGTTTTTACCGCCGCCAAGGGCGGGCTGATGTTCGAGGCGAGCATCGGCGGTCAGAAGTTCAGCTACGAGGCCTTCGGAAGGAAGAAGTAGGAGATGGCGATGAGCGATTCACCGAAACCGGATTGGCGGCTTCAGGGCGTGCGCGTGGTGCACGCCAACGAGCTCGATACGAACACGCCGCAGACGCCGGGAATGGATCGGGCGGCGTCGATTACGCGCGCCAAAGTCGGCGCGGAAAAAATCTGGGCGGGCACGGTGACCATCCATCCCAAGGCCAAGACCGGGGCTCATCACCATGGACACGTGGAGAGCGTGATCTACGTGATCCGGGGAAAAGCGCGAATGCGGTGGGGCGATCGCCTCGAGTTCACCGCCGAAGCCGGCCCGGGCGATTTCATCTACGTCCCGCCCTACGTTCCACACCAGGAGATCAACGCTCGGGACCTGGAGCCGCTGGAATGCGTGATCATGCGCAGCGGGCAGGAGCCGGTCGTCGTCAATCTGGAGATCGAGCCCGTCGAGGCGCCCGAGGAAGTGTTCTGGACCGACGATCTCCACCGGCACCCGTAGGACGAGTGTCGGACAATTCCGGACTCCAGCGCACCATTTCGGCTTCCTGAATGCCCCGGATCGATGGAACGTTCCATCGATTCAAGTGCGCGTGGGAAAAGATTCCCACGTAGAGAATCTTTTCCCACGCTCGGCGCGACCGATTCGACGAAACGTTAGGAAAAGACCTACCTGCGGCTGACGCGAACGGCGCTGCCGTCGATCAACTCGCCGAACAACACCCAGCGGGCCCCATCGTATCGCGCGAGCTGCTCCTGCTCGATCGGATAAAAGTCGGTCGGACTGGTGTTGATCTTGATCCCCGGAAGCAGCATCGGCAGGGACAGGTCCTTGAGGTTCGCTGCCTGTTTCATCACGTTTGCTCGACTGAGATCGTTCCCCGCCTGTTTGAGGACATGGACCAGGGTCTGAGCGACCGAATAGGCGTAGACGTTGAACTGATCGTGCTCGTTTCCCTGGGGGTAATACTTCTTCATCCAGGCGAACCACTCCTTCATCGCAGGATCATCCTTCCACTGCGGATCGTCATAGTCCTTGAGGTACAGAGCGGTGACGATGCCCTTGGTGGCTTCCACTCCCGCAGGCGTCATCACCGTCGACAGCGAGGTGGAAACGTTGGTCAAAAACTGCAGCGGCTTCCAGCCCAGATCCGCAGCCTTCTTGATCGCCTGAAGCGCGAACTTCGGCGTGGTCACGTTGAGGAAGACGTCGGCCCCGCTGTTTTTCAAGTTGGCGATCTGTGAATCCACCGTCGGATCGGTCGTCTCGTAAGTCTGCTCCGCGATCACCATCTTCGCCGCGGCGGTGCCCAGGCCCGCTTTGAAACCCTTCAGGTAGTCCTTGCCAAAATCGTCGTTCTGCAAAAGCACGGCGACCTTCGCGTCCGGCTTCGTTTTGAGAAGATATTGCGCGTAAACATAGGCTTCGGTCTGGTACGCGGGCTGCCAACCCATCGTCCAGGGGTGGCCCACCGGGTCGCCCCATTTGGTTGCCCCGGTGGCGACGAACAACTGCGGCACCTTTTTGTCGTTCATGTACTTCCAGATCGCCGAATTCGATGGCGTTCCAAGTGGCTGGAAGACGAAAAGCACCTGGTCCTGCTCCACCAGCCGGCGGGCCTGCTCGACCGCCCTCGCAGGGGTGTAGGCGTCGTCATAAGAAAGGAAGTTGATCTTTCGGCCGTTGATTCCGCCCTCGTCGTTCAATTTCTTGAAGTACGCGTCGAGCCCTCGACCGATGGTTCCATAGGCGGAAACCGGTCCGCTGTACGGCATGATGTTGCCGATCTTGATTTCCGTTTTGGTCACGCCGGGGTCGGCCGCGAATGCTCCCGAAGCCGAGATCAGCATCGCGGCAAGCGCCGATGCGTACTTCGCCATGCTCCACACCTTTTTCGTCACCGCCATTGCCCCTCCTTTTTCAGATAAGACTGACTCGTAAAGATCGTTTGCGGCAATTTGTCCAGAACCCTGTTGATCCAGGGACCTAGCTCAGCAGGCGGCTGAGGCGTTGCCAAAGATGCTGAAGCAGGCCCGCCGCCCCCCCGGGCATCACGTACATGCAGAGGATGAGCGAAGCGCCATAAATGGCCCAGGGCGCCGCCTTGGAAATCTGAAGCGCCGCGTTGGGCATGAATTGGACGAAGATCGCGCCGAGAATGGCGCCGGAGATCGAGGCGAGCCCTCCGACCACCACCCCGGCGAGCAGGGTGATCGAGAGCAGGGCGCTGAAGCTGTCCGGCGAGACGAAACCGACCGAGAGCGCCGCCAGCGAGCCGGCGATTCCGGTGTACGAGGCGCTCAAGCCGAAGCAAAGCGATTTGTAGAGCGCATTGTGGACCCCCATCGCTTCCGCGGCGACGGGGTGATCGCGGATGGCGATGATCGCGCGGCCGATTCGACCTCGCAAAAGATTCCAGGCGATGATCATCAGCCCGAGAAGAACAGCGAGAGTGAGGAAATAGAGCCACTGGTCCGGATTGAGGTGAAGGATCGGCGGGGAGTCCGGCTTGGGGACAGTCATTCCCTGTGTGCCGCCGGTCCAGCGATCGAAGTGCTTCAATATCTGCGGCACCGAGAGCGCGAGCGCGAAGGTGGCGAGCGCCAGATAGGTCCCGGCAAGCCGGAGCGCGGGAAGGCCAAAGAGAAAGCCGGTAGCGAAGCAGAGCACCCCGGACACGGGCAGCGTCCATCCATAACCGATACCCCAGCGCTCGATCAGAATCGCCGTGGTGTATCCCCCCACGGCATAGAACGCCCCGTGGCCGAGCGAGATCTGGCCGTTGTACCCGGTGAGGATGTTCAGCCCCAAAAGCGCGATCGCGTACGAGTAGACCTGGGAGTACTGAAACAAAGAGTAGTCGCTGCTCACCCAGGGCAGCGCGCAGGCGAGCGCCAGCAGGCCAATGGCGCCGGCCTTCTTCCAGATCGCGTGCCGGTCTGTGGCCCCTGCGGCCGGTACCACCCACTCGATGCGCGGCGCGCTCAACCCGTTTGCCTCCGGCTAGGTGTGATGCGGCTGCGTTCGACCGAACAAGCCGCTGGGCTTGAAGATCAGGACCAGCACGATGATCGCCAACGCTACGGTGAGCTTGAGATCGGTGCCGATGAATCGAATGTACGTGCCGGAGAGATTCTCGATGATCCCGACCAGAAAACCGCCGACCACCGCGCCGGCCGGGCTGGTAAAACCGCCGAGCGTCGCCGAGGCGAAGGCGTAGATCAGGATCCCTTCCATCATGTTCGGTTCCAGGAACAGCACCGGCGCAATCAACATGCCGCTCACCGAGCCGATCATCGCCGCCAGCCCCCAACCCAGCGCGAGCATCCAGCCGACCCGGATTCCGACCAGCCGACTCGCCATCGGGTAGCGCGCGGCGGCCCTCATCGCCAATCCCAGGCTCGTGTAGCGGAAAAAAACGTAGAGGAGCCCAATCAGCGCCAGGGTCACGCCCAGCGAGCCCAGGCTGTGAGGGCTGACCACGACTCCAGCCAGCTTCAGCGGTGACTGGGGAAAGGGACTGGGAAAAGTGCGGATGGTGTAACCGAAGAGCCACCCGGCCATGCTGTTGAAGATCGCCAGAAGGCCGATGGTGACGATGGTGATCGAAAGCACCGGAGCGCTCTCGAGAGGCCGAAGGATCACGCGCTCGATCGCAACGCCCCCGAGAAATGAGAGCACGAGGGTGGCGAAGAATGCCAACCAGTAGGGAACGCCAGATTGAATCAGCCCCCAGGCGACAAAGGTCGCGAACATCGCCATCTCGCCCTGCGCGAAATTCACCGTGCTGGTGGCCAGATAGGTCATCACCAGCGCCAGGGCGAAGGCACCGTAGATCCCGCCGGCGGCGAGTCCCGAGACGATCTGCTGTAGGAATCCCTCCATGGCCGGCGCGATCAATATCCCAGGTAGGCTCGGCGGATGGCGTCATCTTGCTGCAGCGAGGCCGAGGGCCCGGAGGCGACCACCCGCCCAGTTTCGAGCAGATAGGCAGACGCGGCCAGATCCAGCGCCAGCCGGGCATTTTGCTCCACCAACAGGACGCTCACCCCGTCCTGCCGATTGATCTCCTTCACCACCCGGAAGATCTCGGTGACCACCATCGGCGCCACGCCGAGGGAAGGCTCGTCGAGCAGAAGGAGCCGGGGGCGCAACAGCAGCGCGCGGGAGACGGCGAGCATCTGCTGTTCACCACCGCTCAAGGTTCCCGCCAGTTGTTTTCGCCGTTCCGAGAGGATGGGGAACATCGCGTAAATCCGATCGAAGTCCGCGGGCAGTTTCGAGCGATCCTTTCGCCCGTGGGCGCCGAGGAGGAGATTCTCTTCCACCGTCATCGAAGCGAAGGTCGCCCGGCCCTCGGGCACGTGGGCGATCCCCATCCGCGCGATGTCCTCGGTCGCCTTTCTGGCGATCGATTTCCCCGCGAAGCGAACCTCGCCGCGTGAAAAAACCATCCCGCAGACCGCTCGAAGCAAGGTGCTCTTCCCCGCGCCGTTTGCCCCCAGAAGCGCGGTGATTTCTCCTTCCTTGACGGCGAGGTCCAGACCGTGGAGCGCCTTCGTTCGCCCATAGAAGGACTCGAGGCCGACGACCTCCAGGACGTTCATGCCCGAGAGCCTCCCAGATAGGCGCGGACGACGTCTGGAACGCGCTGCACCTCCACCGGGGTGCCGTCGGCGATCTTCTTTCCGAAGTTCAAAACCACCACCTGGTCCGAGACCTCCATCACTAGATTCATGTGGTGCTCGACGAGCAGCACCGACACGCCTCGCTGATCGCGGCATTTGCGCAAGATCTGGGTCAGGTTGGCGACCTCCTCGTGATTGAGCCCTCCCGCGGGCTCATCGAGCAAGAGGAGCGTCGGCTCGTTCGCCAACGCGCGTGCCATCTCCACCCGCTTCAGGGTTCCGAAGGGCAGTCCGGTCGCAATCCGGTGACTGACCGCTTCCAGGCCGAGAAACGCGATCGTCTCTCGAGCTCTTTCGCGCGCCCTTCGCTCTTCTTTGACCGCCCAGGGTAGCCGCAGCGCGTTGCTCAATAGGTCGCTCTTCGTGCGGCAGTGCATCCCGACCATCACGTTTTCGAGCACGGTGAGGGTGGGAAACAGCGCGACGTTCTGGAAGGTCCGCCCGATCCCAATCTCCGCGATTCGATGCGGAGCCAGTCGGAGAAGCGACCTGCCCTCGAAGAGGATCTCTCCCGATTCCGGGGTGTGAAGCCGGCTGAGGCAGTTGAACAAGGTCGTCTTTCCCGCGCCGTTGGGCCCGATCAGCCCGGTGATCGCTCCCCGCCGAAGCTGCAGATCCACCTTGTCGAGAGCGACCACCCCGCCGAAGCGCGCGGTGAGGGCGCGGACCGAGAGAAGGTCGGGCGGGGGATCCAAGCTTTAGCCTCTAACCGACATGCGGGTTCCGGAGCTCGCGGCGGATGATCTTCCCGGTCGCGGTGAGCGGAAGGGAGCTGCGAAATTCGACGATCCGCGGATACTCGTGGGCCGCCAGGCGCGAGCGGACGAACTGCTGCAACTCGGCCTTGAGCGCGTCGCCCGGGTCGATGCCGGGCTTGAGGACCACGCAGGCCTTGACCACTTCCGTCCTCACCGGATCCGGCACGCCCACCACGGCCACCATGGCAACGGCGGGATGACGCAGCAAGCAGTTTTCGATCTCGCCGGGGCCGATCCGGTACCCGGAGGAGGTGATCAGGTCGTCGTCCCGGCCGGAAAACCAGAGATACCCATCCTCGTCGCGGCGGGCCTGATCTCCGGTCACCAGCCAATCCCCGACAAATTTGGCCGCGGTCGCGTCCGGGCGGTTCCAGTAGCCGAGAAACATCACCGGGTCCGGCCGGCGAATGGCTACCGTCCCCATCTCGCCCGGTGGCAGAGGCTGACCCTCGCCGTCGATCACCGAGACCTCGTGCCCCGGAATAGGCAGGCCCATCGAGCCTGGCTTGACTGGGAAGAGCCGGGAGTTGTTCGCCACCACCAGGTTGCATTCCGTTTGCCCGTAGAACTCGTTGATCGTGAGGTTGAACGTCGCGCGCCCCCAGTCCAAAAGCTCGGTGCCCAGGGTCTCGCCGCCGCTGGCCACCGTCCGAAGCGCCGGCCGGGATCTCGGCGTGGGAGCCTGGCGCATCAGCTTGGCCGCCGTCGGAGGGAGAAAGATGTTTCTCACCCCAAAGCGCGACATCAGCTCGTAGGCGCGCTCGGGGTCGAACTTCGCCATTCGATGTGCCACCACCGGCACGCCGTGGAACCAGGAGGGGAGCAAGACGTCCAGAAGCCCCCCGATCCACGCCCAGTCGGCCGGCGTCCAGAAGCAGTCGTTAGGTTGGGGAAAGAAATCGTGCGGCAGCTCGACGCCGGGCAGATGCCCCAGAAGGGTGCGATGGGCTTGAAGCGCCCCCTTCGGCTGCCCGGTCGTTCCGGAGGTGTAGATGATCAGCGCCGGATCCTCCGCCGCGGTGTCCACGGCTTCAAAGCGAGCCCTCGGCGATGAGGCGATCGAAGTCGATCGTCTGGCTCTGACCGCGCCCGGAGGGCACCAGGATCTGGCTCAGCGCTGGCAACCTCTCGCGAATCTCCAACAGCTTCGGCAGTCCATCGAGGTCGGTGATGGCGAATCGCGCGCCGCAATCGGAGAGTCGGTATTCCAGGGCCTCGGGGCCAAACAAGCCGAAGAGGGGAACCGCAATCAGGCCGGCGCGGTAGACGGCGACATGAGAGATGGCGCAGGCGCCGGATTGCGCGAGCAGGATGCCGACGCGATCTCCCCGGCGCGCCCCGAGCGCGGTCAACCCATTGGCCAGGCGATTGGCGGCGGCGAGCACCTCACCGAATCGCCAGTCGCGCCGTTTGAATTCGCCGTCGATCTCGATCAGCGCCAGGGAAGCCGCCGGAGGATTCTCCGCCACCGCGCGTCCGATGTTGAAGCGGGAAGGGATCTCCCAGGAGAAGTCCGAAGTCAGGGAGCGATAGTCTTTGCTCGGCCGCAGCATGAACACCCCATCCCCATTTCCGCGCCCCAACGTAGCGAAACCCGCCCGCGGTGCAACCCAGTTCGTCTCTTAGGGCGTGCCGATCCCGGCTTTTCTTTGATTATCGAGGCGGAGACCATCTATGAACGTCCAAACGAGGTGTGCGACATTTTGGTGCCCCGAGGACCAAAAATGTCACACACCTCATCCAAAAAAGGCCTCGTCCGGCGGCGCCGATCGAAGATGAGCGGGCTTCTTACAGTTTGCATTCTTGATCTCGGTCTGCGCGCTTGATGCGAAGCAGGTTCTCACCGCTTCGCGGATCGATGGCGTTGGCGATGCCGTCGCTGTTCGTAGCCGCGGGGATGCTGATGACCTTTTACCCCACGCTGTTCTCGGGATTCGCTCGCATCCAAAATGACTCGGGCGATACGCGCCACCTCAATTACGTGCTCGAGCACGGCTACCGGTGGCTTGCGCGCGCACCACTCAATCGCGATCTCTGGAGCCCTCCGATTTTCTACCCGGAGCCCAACACCGCTGCGTATACCGAGCTGCTGCTCGGCGTGCTGCCCTTCTACGTTCCCTGGCGCTTGATGCGCTTTGATCCCGACACCGCCTTTCAGCTGTGGACGCTCGCGATCTCCATCCTGAATTTCGCGGCGATGTATTGGTTCCTCCGGCGCAGCTTTGGCTTCTCGGTGGTCGCCACTTCGTTCGGCTCTTTCCTCTTTGCCTTCGGGAGCCCGAGGATCAACCAGCTGAACCATCAGTTCTTGTTGCCCCAATTCTTTACCGTGCTGGCGCTGTACTTCGCCGGTGAGCTCTTTCGGTTCCACCGCGCCGCGCCCGATGATCGCCGCTGCAGTCCCTGCGTCATCGCGGTCTTCGCGAGCGTCGCAGCTCAAATCTACGCGAGCTACTATCACGGTTGGTTTCTCTCATTTGCCTTGGCGGTCGCCTTTCTCGGCGCGCTCGCCATCGCCCCCATCCGCCGGGAGGTGCTCGCCGTCCTTCGCGCCCACGGCGCGGCGATCGCCATCGGCCTCGCCCTCTGTGCAGCGGTGCTCGCGCCCCTGGCCTGGCACCATCTGGTTGCCGCCAAGACGGTTGGATTTCGCCCGTTCTGGCAGGCCGAGGGCTTGCTGCCGCGGTTTCAGTCCTGGTTCTACATGGGCGAAGAGAACTGGTTGTACGGTTGGACGGCGAAACACGATCCCTTCGTCTACCTGCCGATGGAATGGGAACAGCGGCTCGGCTTCGGCGTGCTGACCCCGGTCGTCGTGGTCTGGTCGCTGCTCCGGGAGCGACATCGGCCGGCGATTCGGATCATGATCGTCACCTGGGTCGTCGTCTTGCTCTCCGCCACGATGTACCGATGGGGATTCTCGCCCTGGAGATGGATCTTCCACTGGGTCCCCGGGGCGAATGCCATTCGGGCGGTGTCGCGGATCGGGATGCTCGCAACCATTCCGGCAGCGATCGGTCTGGCGTTGTTCGTGGACTTTCCCCGACCGGCTTCCAGACGTTGGATCGCGCTGGCGGCGGGGCTGTTCTGCCTGGTCGAGCAGGGGCGGCGTTCGGCTTCCTACGAGAAGCAGCCGATTCGCAGCGAAATTGCGGCGATCTCCGCCGGCATTCCATCCGATTGCCGGTCGTTTTTCTACTCCTGCGTCGGCGACAAGCCGTCGCTCGAATGCCATCTGGACGCGATGTGGGCGGCGTTGGAGGCCAACATTCCCACCGTGAACGGCTATTCGAGCAACGATCCACCGCATTACAGCGCGCTCGCCGAGGACGCGGTCCGCAGCCCTGCCGACGAAGAGCGCCTGCGGCCGGCGCTGGAGGCCTGGGCCCAGGAACACGGGCTGACGCCGCGAAGCATTTGCTGGGTGGAGCTGCCGCGTCCGGCCTGGAACCATTGACAAAAGGCCTCTTCCCTGTTTTTTGAGGAGTTGACGTCGCTAGGGGTGCCTCCCCACCCGGAGGCTGAGACGGCCGGCGGTTTCGGCCAACCCTTGGAACCTGAACCGGATCATACCGGCGGAGGGAAGCGGTCAGGCGCGTTCCCTCTGGAAGATGAGAGGAATGGTGAAGTGATGAGCGCCACAACCAAGCAGCACCGGATTGAAGAAAGCGCCCTCCGCAACATCTCGCGAGGTCCACTGCCGGCGTCGCGAAAGGTCTTCGTCCCCGGCACGCTGCACTCGTTCATCCGGGTCCCGATGCGCGAGATCACTCAAACGCCGACCCGGCTCGGCTCACCAACGGACCCCCGCACCATCTCCAACCCACCGCTCGTCGTCTACGATTCGAGCGGGCCCTACACCGATCTCGATCAATCGATCGACCTTCGACGCGGACTTGACGCGATCCGAACCGAGTGGATTCGCGCCCGCGAGGATGTGCAAGAGCTTTCCCACATCAGCTCCGAGTACGGCCGGCAACGCCTCCACGATTCTCGACTGGACGACATCCGCTTCGTCGCGCGGCGCAAGCCGATCGTCGCGCGATCGGGGCTGGCGGTGACCCAGCTGCACTACGCCCGACGGGGAATCGTCACTCCGGAGATGGAGTTCGTCGCGATCCGGGAGAACCAGCGCCTGGAAGCGCCTTTGGCCGTTCAGCACCCCGGCAACTCCTGGGGAGCGTCGATTCCGAAGCGGATCACCCCCGAGTTCGTGCGCGACGAGGTGGCCCGCGGCCGCGCGATTATCCCCGCCAACATCAATCACCCCGAGATCGAGCCGATGATCATCGGCCGCAACTTCCTGGTGAAGATCAATGCCAACATCGGGAACTCCGCGGTTGTTTCGACGATCGAGGAGGAGGTCGAAAAAATGGTGTGGGCCATCCGCTGGGGCGCCGATACGGTGATGGACCTGTCGACCGGCAGGAACATCCACGAGACCCGCGAGTGGATCCTTCGAAACAGCCCGGTCCCGATCGGAACGGTGCCGATCTATCAGGCGCTCGAGAAGGTGAACGGCAAACCAGAGGATCTGACCTGGGAGATCTATCGCGACACGCTGATCGAGCAGGCGGAGCAGGGCGTGGACTACTTCACCATCCACGCCGGAGTGCTGCTGCGTTACATCCCGCTCACCGCCCGGCGGGTGACCGGGATCGTCTCGCGAGGCGGATCGATCCTCGCCAAGTGGTGCCTTGCCCATCACCGGGAGAACTTCCTCTACACCCACTTCGAAGAGATCTGCGAGATCATGAGGGCGTACGACGTCAGCTTTAGCCTCGGAGATGGCCTGCGCCCCGGATCCATTGCCGATGCCAACGACGAGGCCCAGTTCGGCGAGCTGCACACGTTGGGCGAGCTGACCCAGATCGCCTGGAAGCACGATGTGCAGGTGATGATCGAAGGCCCGGGACACATTCCGATGCAACTCATCCAGGAGAACATGACCCGCGAGCTCGGGGCCTGCGCTGAGGCTCCGTTCTATACGCTCGGCCCGCTGACCACCGACATCGCGCCGGGCTACGATCACATCACCAGCGCGATCGGCGCGGCGATGATTGGTTGGTACGGCTGCGCGATGCTCTGCTACGTGACGCCCAAAGAGCACCTCGGCCTGCCTGACCGCGATGACGTGAAGGAAGGGGTGATCGCCTACAA
>WNEZ01003619.1_pt1 | contig 14496 bp, 12 predicted proteins | sample 5400521 | NCBI WGS metagenome assembly WNEZ01 (sample SAMN13153339, study PRJNA577476) | soil metagenome | isolation source: 120 cm saprolite under Douglas fir tree site 2 hole 1 replicate 1 | place: USA:California | collected 2015-04-18
CCGCAACGGCCCCTCCGACGGGGACTCCCGTCTGCTTGATCGAGAAACCCATCGAGCGCACGCGCTTCGGTGCCGCGACGGCGAGAATGGCCGAGCTTGCCGGGTTGACCAGACCGTGCGCGGTTCCAAGGAGCGCGCCACAGAGGAGGAGCAGCGCGACGTGGGCTCCCGCGCCCACGGCCAGACCCAGCGCCACGCCGAGAACGGCGACCTGGAGCACGCGCACCGGGCCGTACCGGCCGACCAGCGTGCCGCTCGCGAGCCCCGCGAACATCGCCACCATGTAGGAGAATCCGACCCACTGACCCACCGCCGTCGGCGCCGCGCCGAAATCGGCGGCCGCGACCGGAGCGAGCACCGAGGGCACCGCCAGCGCCATCGCCGTGAGCGACTGCACCGCGAGGGTCATCGCTACGGCGGCGACGGTCCGTGCGGCGCCGGGTCCTCCGCCGCCGTTCAAAATCGGCGACGCGGTCCGCGCGCCCTTCGTTGAGGGTTCACTGCGAACCGCGCTGGAACTCGTAGCGAAGAGTCACCGAGTGTTTGCCGGTGTTGGTCCACACGAGACAATGATCGGCGGATTTCCTGGGCATGAAGCTGCCGGACGCGCTTTCCGTCCCGTCGCGCCTGAGATCGATGACTTCTCTTTCCTCCTGGTGCGAGACTTTGAAGTTCAACGGCCCGTCGGCGCGGAACTTGTAATGCAGCCGCTGCCTGTTGTTCAGTGAAAGGCATTCCTTCTGCGCTTCCGAAGCCACGAGCGTTTTGGTCACAACCCTGGCGGGTGGGCTCTTGGATGTGTCCTGCGCCCAAACCGGCGCGACAAGCGAAACGGCGCCTGCCGTCACCATGAGCCGAATCAGCTTCGCCAAGAGTTCGACCTCCATGTGATCCGAAACCATACACCAAATCCAATCGGGACGACTCTCCGGCGTTGCAGCAGGAGCGGTTTTGATCCGGGTCATCGTAGAATACCCCCGAGAATTCTCTCGGAGGAGGAGTCATGTTCGCCCGCATCGCGCTCGCGTTTCTCGTTGCGTCTCTTGCCGCAACGGCGGCCCAGGCCCAAATCTGGCCGTCCAAGCCCGTCCGGTACGTGGTGCCGTTCCCGCCTGCCGGGGCGACCGACATCCTTGCGCGCATCATCGCGGAGAGGATCAGCGGACCGCTCGGGCAACCGATCGTGGTCGAAAATCGGCCCGGTGCGGCGGGCAACGTCGGCACCGAGATGGTTGCACGAGCGCCGGCGGACGGTTACACCATTTTGCAGGCGACCGCAGCGCAGGCGATCAGCGAAACTCTGTATACGAAGCGCACCTTCAGCTTCGAGCACGACCTCGCCGCGACTGCGATGATCGCCCGCATGCCGAACGTCATGATCGTGAACCCTTCGGTTCCGGCGAAATCGGTGGCAGAGTTCATCGCGCTTGCGAAGAGCAAGCCGGGCAAGCTCAATTTCGCGGCCTCCGGGAGCGGCACCTCCCTCCACATGGCCGGCGAGATGTTCAAGATGATGACGGGCGTGGACATCGTGTTCGTCCCCTACAAGGGCAGCGGCCCGGCGCTCGCCGATCTCATGGGCGGACAGGTCGACCTGATGTTCGACAACTTGACAGCGGCAATCGGACATATCCGCAGCGGAAAGCTGCGCGCGCTGGCAGTGACCACGAGCACGCGTTACCCCGAGCTGCCCGACCTGCCTACCATGCAGGAAGCCGGGGTCCCGGGCTACGAAGTGACGGCATGGTTCGGCATCATGCTCCCCAAAGGCGCGCCAAAGGACATCGTCTTGCGCATCAACGGCGAAGTGAACAAGGCCCTCGTTCAGGCCGACATGAAAGAAAAGCTCTTGCAGCAGGGCGCGATGGCAACTGCCTGGACCCCGGAGCAGTTCGGCTCCTTCATCCACGACGAAGTGGTGAAATGGGCCAAGGTGGTAAAGGCTTCGGGCGCCAAGGTCGAATAGACGTGCGCCGCACGCCTCTTCCCGGACTAAACCACCTCGAACAGCCCCGCCGCCCCCATCCCGCCGCCGATGCACATCGTCACCACGACGTGCTTGGCGCCCCGGCGCTTGCCTTCTATGAGCGCGTGACCCGCGAGGCGCGCACCCGAGGTCCCGTAGGGATGGCCCACCGCGATGGCTCCGCCGTTGACGTTCAGCCTGTCATCGGGGATGCCCAGACGATCGCGGCAATAGATCACCTGCACGGCGAAAGCTTCGTTCAGCTCCCATAGTCCGACGTCCTCCACTTTCAATCCCGCCCGCTTGAGGAGCTTGGGCACGGCGAACACGGGGCCGATTCCCATCTCGTCGGGTTCGCAGCCCGCCACGGCGAAACCGCGGAAGACGCCCAGGGGCGCGAGCTTGCGGGCCGCCGCCGTCTTCCCATCCATCACGATACAGGCCGAGGCGCCGTCGGAGAACTGGCTCGCATTGCCGGCGGCGATGCACCCGCCTTCGATCGCCGGGCGGATCTTCGAGACCCCCTCGTAGGTGGTATCGGCCCGGATGCCTTCATCGGCGGAAACGGTGACCTCCTTCGTCGTCACGCGCGCGGTCTCATTGTCGGCGATGCCCATGACGACTTTCATGGGCACGATCTCGTCGCTGAATTTGCCCGCCGCCAGCGCGGCGGCGGCTCTTTGCTGGCTGCGCGCGCCATATTCGTCCTGGCGTTCCCGCGATATTTTGTAGCGCTTGGCGACGGTTTCCGCGGTTTGCAGCATGGGCCAATAGAGCTCGGGCTTGTTCTCGGTCAGCCAATCTTCCCGAAGCATGTGCTTGTTCATCTCGTTCTGGACACAGGAGATGGACTCGACCCCGCCGGCCGCGTAGATGCCGCCCTCCCCCGCCATGATGCGCTGCGATGCCATGGCGATCGATTGCAGGCCCGACGAGCAGAAGCGGTTCACCGTGATCCCGGCGGTGGTGACGGGCAGCCCGGCGCGCAGCGCGATCTGGCGAGCGATGTTCCCGCCGGTCGCGCCTTCGGGATTGGCGCAGCCCATGATCACGTCCTCCACCTCCGCCGAGTCGATTCCCGCGCGCGAGACTGCGTGCCGGACGGCGTGCGCGCCCAGGGTCGCGCCGTGGGTCATGTTGAAGGCGCCCCGCCAGGATTTGCAAAGGGGCGTGCGTGCGGTGGAAACGATTACGGCCTCGGTCATTTGACGGTCTCCAGGACTCTAGTTGAACCTCTTTCCTTCGCTCGCCAGCTTCGCCAGCAGCGGCGCGGGCTTCCAGAAACCCGGATCCCCGTGGGGATTGGCCGCGAAGCGCTTCATGCGGTCGACGACGTTGTACAGGCCCACCTCGTCGGCATAGAGCATCGGCCCGCCCCGGTGCAGGGGAAACCCGTAACCGGTCAGGTAGACCATGTCGATGTCGGAAGCGCGCGATGAAATGCCTTCCTGCAGGATCGCCGACCCTTCGTTGACGAGCGCAAAGATCAGCCGATGCACGATTTCGTCATCGCCGATCGCGTGGGGCTGCGCTGCGATCTCCTTGCGGTAGTCGACGATCATCTGCTCGACGGCGGGGTCCGGAACGGCGTCGCGACGGCCGGCTTCGTAGCGATACCAGCCCAGGCCCGTCTTCTGGCCGAAGCGACCCTGTTCGCACAGCCGGTCGGCGATCTTCGAGTACTTCAAACCGGGCTGCTCCCGGTAGCGCCGCTTGCGGATGGCCCAGCCGATGTCGTTGCCCGCCAGGTCCGACATGCGGAAGGGGCCCATCGCCATGCCCCAGCTTTCCAGCGCGCGGTCCACCTGCCTGGGCGTGGCCCCTTCCTCCAACAGGAACAATGCCTGGCGGATGTATTGCTCGACCATGCGGTTGCCGATGAAACCATCGCATACGCCCGAGACCACCGCGGTCTTCTTGATTCTCTTCGCCAGGCTCATCACCGTGGCGAGAACGTCTTTGGCGGTCTTTGCGCCACGCACGACTTCAAGGAGCTTCATCACGTTGGCGGGACTGAAGAAGTGCGTGCCGACCACGTCCTCGGGCCGCCGGGTGAAGTCTGCGATCTTGTTCACATCCAGCGTGGAGGTGTTGGACGCGAAAATGGCGCCGGGCTTCATCACCTCGTCCAATCGCCTGAACACCGCTTCCTTGACCGCGATGTCTTCGAACACCGCCTCGATCGCCATGTCGGCATCCCTCAGATCATCGTACGAGAGGGTCGGCTTGAGGAGCGCCATGCGCTCCTCGACCTGCTGCGCGGTGAGCCTCCCCTTCTTGGCGCTCGCTTCGTAGTTCCCGCGGATGGTCGCAATTCCCCTGTCGAGCGCCTCTTGCTTCATCTCCAACAAGGTGACGGGAATGCCGGCGCTCAGGAAATTCATCGTGATGCCCCCGCCCATGGTGCCGGCGCCGACGACCGCCATCTTCTCGATCTTGCGCAGCGGCGTGTCCTCCGGCACATCGGGAATCTTCGCTGCCGCCCGTTCGCCGAAGAATGCATGCCGCAGCGCGCGGGATTCCGGGGTCTGCATCAACTGCAAGAACGATTCCCGCTCGAACCGTGCTCCCTCCTCATAAGGCATGGTGACGGCGGCCGCGACGGCATCGACGCATTTGAGCGGCGCCGGGAAATTTTTCGCCGCCGCGCGGACGGTATTGCGAGCGAACTGGAAGAACCCGTCCGCGTTGGCAAGACTTACTTTCAGGTCGCGCACGCGCTTCAGAGGACGTTTCTCGGAGGCGACTTTGTCCGCGAACGCGATCGCCCCCGGCAGCAGATCCTGCTCGAACAGCTCATCGAACAGCGCGCTGTCCTTGAGCTGCTCCGAAGGCACGGAATTGCCGGAGACGATCATGTTGAGCGCCGCTTCTGCGCCGATGAGCCGGGGCAGGCGCTGCGTGCCCCCCGCGCCGGGCATCAGCCCCAGTTTCACTTCGGGCAGGGCGATCTGGGCCCCCTTGACGGCCACGCGGTAATGACAACCCAGGGCCATTTCCAGCCCGCCGCCCATGCAGGCGCCGCCGATCGCAGCGACGACGGGTTTCGCCGCGCTTTCCAGCATGCGGATCACGGTGTTGAGATTGGGTTCCGCGGAGGCCCTGGGCGAGCCGAACTCCCGGATATCCGCCCCGCCGGAGAACGCGCGAGCGCTGCCGATCAGCACCACGGCCTTCACGTTCGCATCGGCTTCGGCACGGGCCAGCCCCTCCACGATGTCGCGCCGCAGATCGAAACCCAATCCGTTGACCGGCGGGTTGTTCATCGCGATCACGGCGACCGCGCCGCGCAGTTCGTAGATTGTGGTGCTCATGCAGGCTCCCTCATTTCCACGGTCACGACGATTATCCCATCCGGGGCGATTTTCGATTCTGCTCGAGGTCTTTCCTGTAGGTATTTCCCTGACATGACCGTCGGGTCATACCCGACCACGACGATCAGGTTTCCCCCGATGGACACTCTCGCCGTAGTTCCATAGTCTCAGTGCGCTCCAGTTTTTGTCATTCAGCAGAGCAGTCATGAGAAAAGGAAACATGGTGCTGGCATTTTTAAGGGAAGGAGACTCTGTTTGGAACAAGCGCAACTAGAACGAGCAGCACGGCTTGAGGTGCCCCACGACGAGGTGCGGCAGGTCATCGAGCTGATCATCGACAACGTCAACCAGCTCAAGGACACCCAGGGACTGAAGGCGCCTACGCATCTCGATTCCGCGACGGCTCTCTTCGGCGGCGACGGCTTTCTGGACTCGATGGCGCTCGTCACGCTGGTCGTGGCGGTCGAGCAGGCGATCGAGGAAAGGTTCGGCACGAACGTGAGCCTCGCAGACCCGGGCGCCATGTCCCAGGAACACAGCCCGTATCGCACGATCGGCGCCTTGGCGGACTATGCGCTCAAGCGGCTGCGGGCCGGTTGATCTGCGTTCGGCAGGCGTATGGACGCGCCGGTCACGCTCATCACCGGAACGCGGATCGGCATCGGCAGGCACCTGGCCGAGCATTATCTCCGGGCCGGCCATCGGGTGGTAGGTTGCAGTCGCGCCCCTGCCGACTGGACTCGCGAGGGTTACGAGCACTATGAAACCGACGTGGCCGACGAAAAAGGCGTCAAAGCCATGTTCTCCGAGATTCGCCGGTCCTATGGACACCTCGACCACCTGATCAACAATGCCGGCATCGCCTCCATGAATCACTCGCTGCTCACGCCGACGTCGACGGTGAGCGCAATCCTTGCGACCAACGTGGTCGGGACCTTCCTGCTTTCGCGCGAGGCCGCGAAGCTGATGAAACGGAAAGGATACGGGCGCATCGTGAATTTTTCCTCGGTGGCCGTGCCTCTCAAGCTCGCGGGCGAGGCGGCCTATGTAGCCTCGAAATCCGCCGTCGTCGCCTTGACGCAAGTCTTGGGGCGAGAGCTCGCCGAGTTCGGCATTACCGTGAATTGCGTTGGACCGGGGCCTCTGGCCACGAATCTGATTCGCTCAGTTCCAAAACAGACGATCGATCGGCTTCTCTCACTACAGGCGATACCGCGGATGGGGACGTTCGACGATGTCGCCAACACCGTCGACTTCTTCCTGCGGCCTGAGAGCGGGTTCGTCACCGGCCAGACCATTTACCTAGGCGGTCTCTGATCCATGCATTTCCTCGATCACCTGATGAATGTGCTTCGCGCCAATCCGGAGAAGGATGCGGTGATCTGGCAGAGCCGCGCCTACCGCTACGCCTGGCTCCAGGAGGCGGTTTCCCGCTGGGACGCGCTTTTGGAAGAGCGAGGGGTAAAACCGGGCAGCGTCGTCAGCGTCGAGGCCGATTTTTCGCCCAACGCCATCGGTTTGCTGCTGGCCCTGATCCGGCGGTCGTGCATCGTGGTTCCGCTGACCGCTTCCGTAGAGGTCAAGAAGAGCGAGTTCAGAGAAATCGCCCAGGTGGAGACCGTCATCAACCTCGCCGACGGCGAGACTCCGCAGGTCCGACGCACGGGCTCCCGCGTCGAGCACGAACTGCTCCTGCGTCTACGGCTGGAACAACGCCCCGGCTTGATATTGTTTTCCTCAGGCTCGACGGGCAAGAGCAAGGCGGTGGTGCACGATCTGGTGCCTCTGCTGGAAAAATTCACGGTCCCGCGCCAGACGCTGCGGACCATCACGTTTCTGCTGTTCGACCACATCGGCGGGATCAACACGCTGCTCTACAGCCTTTCGAACGCGGGCTGCGTCATCACGGTGCAGGAACGCCTGCCGGACGCGGTCTGCGCGGAGATCGAGAGGCACAAGGTGCAACTCCTGCCGACCTCGCCCACCTTCCTCAACCTCTTGCTGGTGAGCGAGGCGTACCGGCGTCACGACCTCTCCAGCCTGGAACTGGTGACCTACGGAACCGAGGTCATGCCGGAGAGCACGCTGAAACGCTTCCACGAGCTGTTCCCCAAGGTCCGGCTGTTGCAGACATACGGCTTGTCCGAGGTCGGCATCCTGCGCTCGACGTCGAAGTCCAGCGATTCACTGTGGGTCAAGATCGGCGGTGAGGGCTTCGAGACCCGGGTGGTCGACGGCATGCTCGAGATCAAGGCAAGGTCCGCGATGCTCGGCTATCTGAATGCGGCCAGCCCGTTTACCGCCGACGGCTGGTTCAAGACCGGCGATGCCGTCGAGGTCGACGGCGAGTACTACCGGATATTGGGGAGGAAATCGGAGCTCATCAACGTCGGGGGCGAGAAGGTCTATCCCGTCGAGGTGGAGAGCGTGTTGCAGGCGATGGAGGGCGTGGAAAACGTCGCGGTGAAAGGCGAGAGCAACCCGATCACGGGTCAAATCGTGTCCGCCAGAGTCAAGCTGCGGACGGACGAAACCGTTTCCGAGTTCCGAAACCGGATGTTTACATACTGCCGCGAGAAACTGCCGCGCTTCAAGATTCCTCAAAAAGTGTTTCTCGTGTCGGAGGACATTCATGGAAACCGCTTCAAGAAGTTGAGATAGCGAATCGGCGACCCCGCTCAGGGAGGAAATCATGTCAGGCGTACGTTCGATCGTAGATGGAATGGTCCCGCAGGCTCCGGGCGGTGGTACCGCCGCCGATACGAGCCGTGCGGCAGTCGGCTTCTCGGCAAAGCGCTTTCTCGCCGCGCTCGTTGCGGTTGTCGGCGCGGGAGTCTTGCTGATCGCCGGAGCAAACTACTTTCTCGATCCGCTCCACTTCAGCGCTTCCGGCAAAGGACAGGTTGCGGCCGTGCTGCTCTCCGGGAAGAACTACGCCGTGTTCGACGCGAACATGGACTTTCGCGGGCTGCGGCGCGAGGCGATCGCGCAGATGACCCGGACGCCGGACGTCATCGTGTTCGGAGGCAGCCGTTTCGAGCTGGCGACGCCGGATCTTTTTCCCGGGAAGACCTTCTATAACGCTTTCGTCCACAACGACATGTTCGAGGACCTCGTCGCCTTTTCCGGGCTGCTCTACGAGCACAAGCGTCTGCCGAAAAACCTCGTGCTGACCGTTCGCTACAAGACCTTCCTGCCGATCGATCCCGTTCTGCGCGAGACCGACGAATTCAAGCTGTTCTGGTCCGAGTATCGATCGATGGCGGATCGTCTGGGCATCGAAAAGGAGTCCTGGCTCGACGTCGTTCCAGTGGGCTATTGGTCGCATCTGCTGTCCGTGGACAACATCGTGCGGCACGTCTCGTATCGCCTCGACGGTAGACGGCTAGGTCCGGTAGACGCGGCGACGATGGACGACATGGATGTCATTCACGCGGACGGGTCGATGGCCTTCTCGAAAGAACACAGTGCCTCGTTCCGGACGATTCTGTTGTCGCGGGGCGTCACGAACATGTTTTCCAGCGCGGACACCATCGACCAGGATTCCGAACAGCGTGCGGCCAAGATGAGCAAGCGGAACGCGTGGCCGGTCGATCCGAAGCGTCTCGAGGGCCTAGGCGTTCTCCTCGCGTTCCTGAAAGAGCAAGGCACTCACGTCACGATTGCCATCACGCCGTTCCATCCGGCGTATTGGAAAGGCAGCATGGGCTCGCCTTACGGAAACAGCCTCATCTCGATGGAAGAGCGCGTTCGGGCCATCGCGGCGAGCGAGGGAGCCACGGTCGTCGGCAGCCTGGATCCGGACCGCGTCGGATGTGAGGCGTCGAATATGAGGGACTTCATCCATCCGGATGAAATTTGCTTGAAAAAAGTCTTCAAGGACATCCCGGTCAAGGACTGACGTCGTAGCGGCACCGTCACATGGAAACAAGCTGTCCAAAAGGTCTGCCCGAAAGGGACGGAGCGCCTCGCTGGGTCGAGCAGGACGAACTTAACCGCGACCCGGCAATGCAGGACTTCCTCCAGTCTCTGGTGACGCGGTTCGGCAGGGAGTTGAGCGTGGCCGTCGCACGCTCGAGCTTGGCGCCGCACTTGTTCGTCTCCCGGGACGGAGAGGGCGTCTTTTTCGTCAACCGGCGCCCTGGCACCGTGTTCGCGTTCGCCTACGCGGGCCCGGACGAGGGCTTTGCCGATGCCGCGGGCGACTTGTTCGAATATGCAGAGCGGGAGAAACGCGTCGCCAATATTCTCGAAGAGGAGCCGAAGGCCAGGGAACTTGCAGCCCTAGGCTATACCGCAACTCCGTTCGGCGTGATGCAGAAGGTGCCGCGTCTGGCCGGGTTCTCGCTGGAGGGGACCAAGATGCGCCGCCTGCGCTATCAGATCAGTCATTACGAGAAGCACGGACAATGCGAGACCCGTGAATACGGGGCCGGCAGCGATCCGGCTACCGACCGCGCTGTGGCCGGCTTGGTGGACGAATGGAAGAGGAGCAAGAAGCAGATAGGTCCGTACGTCGAACACTTCAAAAGCCGCATCGCAAACGGAGAGCTGCCCGGTCATTGCCGCTTGTTCCTCACCTACCGCGATGGGAAACTCGATAGCGCCATCGTGATCAGCCGGCTCCCGGCGGCGAACGGCTACCTGATGGATCTCGAGTTCTATGGGGCGGAAATGCCGCTGGGAGGGCTGGAATTCGCCATTTCCCGCATCCAGGAAACCCTGACCAAAGAGGGTGTGGATTCCTTCAGCCTGGGGGCCACCTTCGGGACCCAAATGGACGCCTGTGCGGAGGAGGATCCCCGGGTGGGGAAAATGCTGCGGGGGTTGCACGCCTCGCGCATTTTCAACAATGATGGAAATTTTCAGTTCAAGAACAAGTTCCGCCCCGAGAATACCCGTCTTTACGTCAGCCGGTCGCGAGATGCCCCGTCGGCGTCGTTCACCGACGTACTGATGATTTTTGCCGATCCGGAAAACCGCCGGCAGAGCCGTCAGGAAACACCGCCGACCGCGCCCGCAGCCACGGCGCCGGCCGCCCCGGAGCTGCCAGCGCCCTGAAGCCATGCTCCAGCCCGACAAGGAACGCGCGCGCGCATTGCCCTACCGGGACGATTCTGTCTACACAGCGGCATATGGGGTGTCGGAAGGCCTCCTCGCCGATCATGTCATCGCCGGGCGGTCCATTCTGCCCGGCGCCAGCATGGTCGATCTGGCGCTCGCGGCGGCGCAGGCACGGCAGCGGCCGTGCCTCGCACTCAAGGATGTGTTGATCTGCCGGCCGGGCGTGGCGCGCGAACAACTGGAAGTCGAGGTCAGATGGGGAAATTCCTCCTTCACCATCCACGAGGGCAGGAACTTATTGTGCATCGGCCGATTGGAGGAACGCGAGAGCGCGCCGAAGGCAAACGTCCTGATGTTCGACGTGGCTGCGCGCGGCGATCCAGTCGAACCTCGGGTGTTGTACGCGGACCTCGACCGGCTTGGCTATCGCTACGGTCCCGGCCTGCAGGTGATTCGCTCCGTGCTCAAGTTGGCGGACGGCATGTTGTTCAACTTGTCCGCCGGAAATCATCGGGACTGCCGCAGCGAGACCATGAACCCGGCTCTCCTGGACGGTGCAATCCAGGCGGTCTTCTGCCTGCTGCAGTACTCGGACAAACCGATTCGACCGGGCGGATTGCTGGTGCCGACGGGCATCCGCCGTCTTTCGATCCATGGCAGCGTGCAGGGGACGTGCTTCGTCCAAGTCGGGGAGTCCGCTTTGACGCGTCGGGCAGATGACGTCCTCGCCGATCTCCAGATCCGTAACGAACGGGGTCGACCGCTGCTGCGGATCGAGGGTTTGCTGCTGAAATACGTTCCGCGCGACTTCCTCGACAAGTTTGACCGGCCGGTTCCCGCCGAGCCGTCTTGAAATCGGACTGGGAAAGTCAGCAAGGAATTGGGGAGCGGGCATGTTGTTTTCTTCACTGACTTTCATCCTGGCGTTCCTGCCGTTGGCGCTGGCCGCGGTGTTGCTGGGAAGACGCCTCTACGGTTCTTCCGGAGCACGGTTTGCCCTTACCGCGGCCTCTCTCGTGTTCTACGGCCTTTGGGGATGGAAACTGCTTCCGGTCTTGATCCTCGTGGCCGGCGTGAACTACCGGGTCTCGTACTCGATCGTTCGCAGTGTCGCCGGTACCCGAAGACGCTGGCTGGCCTTCGGCATCGCCGCAAACCTGGTGGTACTGATCGCATTCAAGTACACGAATTTTCTGATCGACAATGTCAATGCGGTCACGGGACTTGCGGTCCCGTTTGCCGATATCGCATTTCCGATCGGCATCTCTTTCTTCACTTTTCAGCAGATCGCTTATCTGGTCGCCGTGGCGAACGACATGGAGCCGCCGGAAAGCTTCTGGGAATATCTGCTCTTCGTATCGTGCTTCGCGTACGTCACTGCCGGCCCGATCGTGGGGGCGCGGGAATTCTTTTCGCAAAGAGACCAGATCGGCAGGCTCACCACAGATCGCTTCGCGGTGGGCATCACCGTGTTTTCGATCGGGTTGCTCAAGAAAGTCATCATTGCGGAAAGCTTTGCTCCGTATGCCAACCACGTCTTCGAGCAAGCACAAAGGAACGGCGCGGTCGGCACTTGGGACGCCTGGCTGGGATCATGGTCTTATTTTTTGCAGCTCTATTTCGACTTTTCGGGTTACTCGGAGATGGCGCTGGGTCTGGGCGTGCTCCTCGGGCTGCGCCTTCCGCTGAATTTCAATTCCCCGTTGCGGGCGACGAGCGCCATCGAATTCTGGCAGCGATGGCACATGACCTTGACTCGATTCCTCACCGGTTACCTGTTCATGCCGCTTTCCGTCAGGCAGGCTCGCTACGTGGCCACTCGAAAGACCGGCCGCGTGTTCAGTTTCGTTCGAGTCTACGCGATGCCGGTCATGGTGACGTTTGTTCTGGCCGGCCTCTGGCACGGCTCAAATTGGACTTTCGCGGTATTCGGGGCCTGGTGGGGCTTCGCCCTCGTCATCAACCACGCCTGGCGGCAAGCTCGCCTGGTCAGGTTGCCTGTCTGGCTCGCTTGGGTGTTCACCATGCTGGGGGCTCTGATAGGCATGGTGATGTTTCGTTCCCCGGATCTTCACACCTGCGCTACGGTGCTCTCTTCCATGGCCGGACTCGGTCAGGCTATGGTCACCTCCGAACTTGTGCTTGCGAAAACGCTCGCGATGATCCTACTTGTGACGGCAGCCTGTCTGGTTGCGCCCAACACGCCACAGGTCATGGACGGCTGGAATATCAGCGTCGATCCGGTGCAAAAAACAAGCGGTATCCTGAGCTGGCGATGGAAACTCGACGCACGGGGTCTCGCATTTACCGCATTGATCATCTTCGCCCTGGTAATTGCGGGCGAACAAGCCACGCCGTTTCTCTATTACCAGTTCTGATCGCCGACGCGCTTACTGGGGCGGGACAAGGATGGGCAGGATGCTCACTATCTGCCACCCTTCGGGTTTCTTGACCATCACCAAGTTGATGTAGACGCGATTTCTGGCGGGCTCGACGCCCGGATCACCGACGGTGAGCTGCGTCGTCGCGTAGACTTGCGCTACGCGCCTGCTGACTGAAATGATTCGCAGTTCTTTTCTGTCGACATCGATGCGCCAAGTGCCCTTGTAACGCTCCTCGAGGCTCTTGAGCGCGGCCTCCCGGCCCCAGATAGGTTTGCCTCGGCTGATCCAAAGAAGGTCCGGGGAGTCCGCCAAAAGACTTCGCATCGACTTCAAATCATGCGCGTTCTGGACTGCTATGTACCTGTCGAAGACGGCGCGGACTTCGTCTTCCATTGTCGCAGCCTGAGCCAGCGTCGCAATCGCCGCGAGGGCAGCGAAGAAAAAGAATCCCTTTACCATTCCCTCCTCCAAGACTGCTTACCCATTCTGAGTGGGCCCGCCTGGATTCGAACCAGGGACCAAAGGATTATGAGTCCTCTGCTCTAACCAGCTGAGCTACAGGCCCGCCGAACCATCTCGCCATTTTCTACCCCATTTTCTACCAGGGTTTGTTATGTGACCGGGCGTTCAGCGGCGCGGCGTCCGCTTCAACGCGGGCGGATATTGCGGCAGCCTTGCCGACCGCAATCTCAATTGTTGTCGAGGAAACTTTTCAGCCGCTCCGAGCGGGACGGGTGGCGAAGCTTGCGCAACGCCTTCGCCTCGATCTGCCGGATGCGCTCGCGAGTGACGTCGAACTGCTTGCCTACCTCCTCCAGCGTGTGGTCGGTATTCATTTCGATGCCGAAGCGCATGCGCAGCACTTTGGCTTCGCGCGGTGTAAGCGAATCCAGAACGTCCTTGGTGACCTCCCGCAAGGATGCGTACATCGCTGCATCGTTCGGTGCGAGCGTCGCCTGGTCCTCGATGAAATCCCCCTGATGCGAGTCGTCGTCGTCGCCGATCGGCGTCTCCATCGAGATCGGTTCCTTCGAAATCTTGAGAATCTTGCGGATCTTGTCCTCGGGCATCTCCATCTTCTGGGCGAGCGTCGCGGGATCGGGTTCCTGCCCGGTCTCCTGCAGGATCTGACGCGAGATCCTGTTCATCTTGTTGATGGTCTCGATCATGTGCACCGGAATGCGGATGGTGCGGGCCTGGTCGGCGATCGAGCGCGTGATCGCCTGCCGGATCCACCACGTGGCGTAAGTCGAGAACTTGTAGCCCCGGCGGTATTCGAACTTGTCCACCGCCTTCATCAGGCCGATGTTCCCCTCCTGGATCAGGTCGAGGAACTGCAGGCCGCGGTTGGTATACTTCTTCGCGATCGAGATCACCAGGCGCAGGTTCGCCTCGGTCATTTCGCGCTTGGCGCGCCGCGCCTTCGCTTCCCCCGTGGACATCTGCTTGTTGATGTCCTTGAGGTCTTTCAGGGGAATGCCGATCCGCTTCTGGATCGTGAGGAGCTTCTGCTGTTGCTCGAGGATGTTCGGCTCGAAGCGCGCGAGCAGGTTGCTCCAGGGCCTTCCGGCTGCGATCTCGTTCTTTACCCAGCGCATGTTCGTCTCGCTGCCGGGGAACTCCTTGATGAAGTGGGGCCGCAGCATGCCGCCCTTGTTCACGCACAGGTTCATGATCTCGCGCTCGTGGCTGCGCACCTCGTCCACCATCCCGCGCAGGCTGTCGCACAATTTCTCGATGATGCGCGCAGTGAAGCGGATGTTCATCA
>WNEZ01005336.1_pt1 | contig 14494 bp, 10 predicted proteins | sample 5400521 | NCBI WGS metagenome assembly WNEZ01 (sample SAMN13153339, study PRJNA577476) | soil metagenome | isolation source: 120 cm saprolite under Douglas fir tree site 2 hole 1 replicate 1 | place: USA:California | collected 2015-04-18
GAAGGTATTTTCGAAAGCGAGCTCTTCGGTCACGTAAAAGGCGCCTTTACCGATGCGCGCACGGACCGCGTCGGGCGGTTCGAACTCGCCGACGGCAGCACGCTGTTCCTGGACGAAATCGCCAACGTTCCGCTCAACCTGCAAGCCAAGCTTTTGCGCGTTCTGGAAACGGGGGATCTCGAGCGTGTCGGCTCGTCCACCACACGGCGGGTCAACGTGAGAGTGCTCGCGGCTACTAATGCGGACGTGAATGCCGAGGCCGCTGCGGGCCGGTTCCGTCAAGACCTGCTGTTTCGCCTGAATACCATCGAGATCCACATCCCCCCGTTGCGAGACCGCCGCGAGGACGTCGATCTCCTTGCGCACCATTTTGTCCACGGTTACGCGCAGCGCTATCGCAAAAACATTTCCGGTTTCGATCCGGCCGCCATGAAGGCTCTTCATGAGCATGCCTGGCCAGGCAATGTTCGGGAGCTCGATCATGCGGTGGAACGCGGCGTGCTCCTGTCGCCCGGCCCGGCCGTCCGCGCGGCAGACCTCGGCTTGCGCGCGCAGGCCGCTGGCGGCGCGGCCAAGCTGGAGGAGATGAGCCTCGACGAAGTGGAGCGGTATCTCATTCAGCGTACTCTCGCTCGCCACGAAGGCAACGTCAGCCAGGCGGCCAAGGCTTTGGGATTGAGCCGCAGCGCCATGTATCGCCGGCTGCAAAAACATGGGCTGGAATGAGGCGAATGGCCTATGAGCGCCGCATCCAGCTTCTCGCGCTAGCGGCGGGTTTCCCAGGTTCTCTGATCGCCATGATTCTCTTGTGGCATGGCAATTATTCTTCGGGCGCCGTCTGGACACTTGCCTTTCTCATCCTTTCTCTCTGGCTTGGCTTCGCTTTCTCCCTGCGAAATCGCGTTGTTTTTTCGCTGCAAACTCTTTCGAATCTCCTGGCCGCTTTGCGCGAGGAGGACTTCTCGTTGCGCGCTCGCGGGGCACGAAGCGACGATGCCATGGGCGAGGTGATTATTGAAGTCAATGCTCTCAGTGAAACCTTGCGGCAACAGCGCCTGGGCGCGCTGGAGGCCACTGCCCTTCTCCGGACCGTGATGGAGGAGATTGACCTCGCCATCTTCACGTTTGACAACTGCACGAAACTGCGACTGGTCAATCGCGCCGGCGAACGTTTGTTGGGCCGTCCTGAAGAACGCCTACTGGGGTTTACCGCGGAAGAACTGGGACTCGGCGCTTGCCTGGAAGGCGAAGCCGCGCACACGATGGAACTTGCCTTTCCCGGAAGTTCCGGGCGCTGGGGGTTGCGTCGCGGGACCTTTCGCCAGGGAGGCTTGCCTCATCACTTGGTGGTTCTGAGCGATCTGAGCCGTACGCTCCGTGACGAAGAGCGTAAAGCGTGGCAGCGGCTCATTCGCGTTCTTGGGCATGAATTGAACAACTCGCTCGCCCCGATTCAATCCGTCGCGCAAGGTCTGGAAAGCGGGCTCTTGAATGCCTCCAAGTCTGCCGAACTGCAGAGCGAAGCGTCCGCTTTGATTCTGGATGATCTCCGGCAGGGCCTTGGCATCATTCGCTCTCGCACGGAAGCACTTGGTCGCTTTATGGCAGCGTACGCACAACTTGCACGGCTGCCACAACCGAAACTACTCCCTGTAAACGTCTCGGAATGGATCAGCCGGACCATAAAACTAGAAACGCGGGTAAGAGTCAGTCTTTTGAACGGTCCGGACGTGGTCATTTCGGCCGACGCCGACCAATTGGAGCAGTTGCTGATCAACCTGGTTCGTAATGCGGCGGATGCCACGCTCGAAACCGGCGGCTCCGTTCAAGTTGGTTGGTCCCGGCAAGGCGCGCAACTCGATGTCTGGGTTGTCGACGAGGGTCCTGGCCTTCCCAATACGTCGAACCTATTCGTCCCCTTCTTCACAACCAAGCCGGGCGGCTCAGGGATTGGTCTGGTTCTTAGTCGCCAGATCGCCGAAGCTCACGGTGGCGAACTCACCCTGAAAAATCGCTCCGACACCCGGGGCTGCGAAGCCCGGCTCCGCCTGCCCCTTTAGCGGCCGGGGCTCAACCTCTTTTGCTTGGCACCGCTTAAGAATGTTTTGGCCTTCACAAAATCCTTAGATACATCTCATTATTTCCTAAGCCTTCGCTCGCTACGATGTCCCTGACTTGATTGTGAGCGTTCGGCTCGCCTCTCGCCGGAGCTCCGCGGCAGTGAACGAGGGCATTCGCTTACTGACAAGTAGTAATCGAGGAGATTCTTGTGCAAGACATAGTTTTCGTTGCGGCGACCATCTTCTTCTTTGCCATCGCGATCCTCTATCTTCGCGGCTGCGAACGCCTGAAATAGTAGGGAGAGCCGGGATGCTTGGAAATATCTTGCTCATCGTTATCGGCGTGCTTTTATTGGGATACCTGCTGTTCGCTCTGCTGAAACCGGAGAAGTTCTGACATGACGGCGAATGGCTGGTTCCAAATCTTTCTTGTGCTTGGGGTAATCTTCGCAATCACCAAGCCGCTCGGCATCTTCATTACGCGGGTGTTCAACCGGGAAAAGGCGTTCCTGGACCCCGTGTTGCGCCCGATCGAAAAAATCGTGTATCGCCTGGCCGGCGTGGACGAAGGGCATGAAATGCGCTGGACGGAGTATACCGTCGCGATGCTGCTGTTCAGCGGTGTTTCCATGGTGCTCCTGTATCTGATCGAGCGGACGCAGCTCTGGCTTCCGCTCAACCCGCAGAAGCTGGCCAACGTGCCGCAGGCGCTGGCGTTCAACACCGCGGCGTCTTTCACCACCAATACCAACTGGCAGAACTATGGCGGCGAATCGACCATGAGTTATTTCACGCAGATGGCCGGTTTGGCTTACCACAACTTTACTTCGGCGGCGGCCGGCATTGTGATGGCCATAGTGATCATTCGCGGCATCGCACGCAAGGAAACCGACAAGCTTGGAAATTTCTGGGTGGATATGACGCGCTGTATGCTCTGGGTCCTGCTGCCGGTCTGCCTGGTGGGTTCACTGGTGCTCGTCTCTCAAGGAGTCGTACAGAACCTGAAGCCCTACACGACGGTCCAGCTCGTCGAGCCGCAGACGGTACAGGTGACCGGCGCGGACGGAAAGACATCGACGCAAGTTGTGCGCGAACAGGTGATCGCACAGGGACCGGTGGCATCGCAGGAGTTGATCAAGGAATTCGGCACCAATGGCGGCGGCTTCTACAATGCAAACAGCGCGCACCCTTTTGAGAATCCCACTCCGCTGTCTAACTTTTTCGAGCTTGCGCTGATCTTCGCGATCTCCTCGGGCCTCACCTACACGCTGGGCCGCATGACCGGCTCTCCACGGCACGGCTGGGCCGTGTGGGCCGCGATGGTGGTGCTGTTTCTGATGGGCGTAACGACGGCCTATTGGGCGGAGGCCAAGGGGAACCCGATCTTGGCCGGAGTAGATCAGCGAGCCGGACCATTGCAGCCCGGCGGGAATATGGAAGGCAAGGAAGTTCGTTTCGGGATCGCGAATTCCGCGCTATTCGCGACGATGACTACGGACACCAGCTGCGGCGCGGTGAACAGCATGCACGACTCGTTCACTCCGCTGGGCGGTATGGTTCCCTTAATCAACATCATGCTCGGTGAAGTTGCCTTCGGCGGTGTTGGATCCGGACTCTACGGCGTGGTGGTCTTCATCATCCTGGCAGTATTCATTGCCGGACTGATGGTGGGGCGAACTCCGGAGTACCTGGGGAAAAAGATCGAATCTTACGACGTCCAAATGGCTATGCTTTCAATCCTAATTATGACATTTGCGATTCTTGGTTTCTCCGCTGTTGCCGTGGTCCGGCCCTTTGGCACCTCCAGTATCTCCAATCCGGGGCCGCATGGGCTCTCGCAAATCCTCTATATCTATACTTCGTCGGTAGGCAACAATGGCTCGGCGTTCGCGGGCTTGAACGGCAACACCATGTGGTACAACACCAGCGGCGCGGCAGCCATGCTGCTGGGCCGTTTCTTCATGGTCATTCCGGTGCTCGCCATTGCGGGAAACCTAGCGAAGAAGAAGATCGCCCCCGCCTCTGCAGGGACATTCCCCGCGACCGGGCCTCTCTTCACGGCTTTGCTCGTTTCCACAATTCTGATCGTAAGCGCGCTCACATTTTTCCCGGCGCTCAGCCTGGGTCCAGTTCTCGAGCACCTGCTGATGCATGCGGGAAAAGTCTTCTGAGGCCACTATGCCCGAACACGCACAGCACAAAGCAATATCCCTCGCCGATTCAAAGATTCTGCGGAGAGCCCTGCTGGATTCATTCCGCAAATTGGATGCGCGAACCATGATCAAGAACCCGGTGATGTTTGTCGTGGAAGTGGGCGCCCTGCTGACCACAATTCAACTCGTCCGCGACCATCTGCACCACGCCGGCAGCTTTGGCTGGGGAATCCAAATCACTCTGTGGTTGTGGTTCACAGTTGTGTTTGCGAACTTCGCTGAGGCCATGGCGGAAGGACGTGGCAAGGCCCAGGCCGACACGCTGCGCAAGGCCCGAGCAGAGACGGAGGCGCACCGTTTACGCGGGGATGGGCTGCTCGAGGTTATCGCAAGTTCAAAACTGCGTTCGGGAGACACCGTGGTCGTTGTTGCTGGAGAGTTCATCCCAGGCGACGGCGAAGTCATCGAAGGGGTGGCGTCAGTCGATGAATCGGCGATCACCGGCGAGTCTGCGCCCGTGATTCGCGAATCGGGCGGCGATCGCTCCGCAGTGACCGGCGGCACGCGTGTGCTTTCCGACGAAATCAAAGTGCGCATCACCTCCAATCCGGGCGAGACGTTTCTCGACCGTATGATCCACCTGGTCGAAGGCGCTTCCCGGCAAAAGACACCGAACGAAATCGCCCTGAATATCCTACTTGCCGGGCTCACAATAATCTTTTTGCTGGCCGTCATGACGCTCCAGCCTTATGCGATTTATTCCGGAGCGCCGCAGAACATCTTCGTGCTGGTCTCGCTGTTGGTCTGCCTGATTCCCACAACCATCGGTGGACTGCTCTCGTCCATCGGGATTGCGGGAATGGACCGAATGATTCAGCGAAACCTAATTGCTATGTCCGGGCGGGCGGTGGAAGCATCGGGCGATGTCGATGTCCTGCTGCTCGATAAGACCGGGACAATCACGCTCGGCAACCGCGCAGCGACGCAACTACACCCGGCCCCCGGCGTACCCGAAACAGAATTGGCGGACTGCGCGCAACTTGCTTCGATCGCAGATGAAACACCGGAAGGCCGGTCCATCGTCGTTCTCGCCAAGGAGAAGTACGGGATGCGTGGGCGAGAAATCTCGCACCACAGCCCTACATTCATACCATTCACGGCGCAAACGAGAATGTCCGGCGTGGATTTTGACGAGTTGGAAATCCGCAAGGGCGCTCACGATGCCATCGCAAAATGGGTCGCCGAACGAGGCAATCGCGTTTCTCCGGAAACTCAGCGCGTTGTTGAGACCATTTCCAATTCGGGAGGCACACCTCTGCTAGTAGCGAAGAATCGTTCAGTAATGGGGGCGATCCAGCTAGAAGACATCGTGAAGGGCGGGATGCAGGAGCGATTCGACCAGCTCCGTGCGATGGGGATTCGCACTGTGATGATCACCGGCGACAACCCGTTGACGGCCGCTGCCATCGCCAAACAGGCCGGCGTGGACGACTTCCTCGCCGAAGCCAAGCCGGAAGACAAGATGGCGCTCATTAAGCGCGAACAAGCCAAAGGCAAGCTTGTGGCCATGACTGGCGACGGCACGAATGACGCCCCGGCGCTGGCGCAGGCCGATGTCGGCGTCGCCATGAACACCGGCACGCAAGCCGCCAAGGAAGCTGGCAACATGGTTGACCTCGACTCCAACCCCACCAAGCTCATCGAGATCGTCGAAATCGGCAAGCAATTGCTCATCACACGAGGCGCGCTGACGACCTTTTCGGTCGCCAATGACGTGGCGAAGTATTTCGCTATCATCCCGGCGATGTTCGCCGGGGCATTCCCGGTGCTAAACGTGCTGAACGTGATGCACTTGCGCACGCCGGAATCCGCGATCTTGTCGGCAGTCGTCTTCAACGCCCTGATCATCATTGCGCTGATCCCCCTGGCGCTGCGCGGAGTACGTTATAGGCCCTTGGGTGCAGCCGCCTTGCTGCGCCGGAATCTGTTGATCTACGGTGTTGGAGGAGTCATTGCGCCATTTATCGGCATCAAGCTCATTGACATGCTGCTCACCCGCCTGGGAATGGCCTAAAGGATCTCATGAAAAAAAATATTCTTATCTCCTTGTGGTTCACCCTGGTGACCACGGTCCTTTTCGGTCTGATCTATCCGCTCGCTGTCACCGGCCTCTCGCAACTGTTGTTTCCTGTTAAGGCCAACGGACAACTGATCGAACGTGACGGCAAGCTGGTTGGATCGCGGATCATCGGGCAAGCGTTCACCGGCCCCGGTTACTTCCATTCGCGGCCGTCAGCAGCCGGGACGGGAAACGGATATGATTCGACTTCCAGCAGCGGCTCGAATCTTGGCCCCACGAGCAAAGCTTTGCTCGACCGCGTCAATGGTGACGTACAGAAGTTGCACGCGGAAAATCCGGACTCCCTGATCCCCGTTGATCTTGTTACCACGTCTGGCTCTGGCCTGGACCCGGACGTTTCCCCGGCCGCCGCTGAATTCCAAATTTATCGAGTCGCACGAGAGCGTCACGTTAGCGAGGCTGAGCTGCGCTCACTCGTCGCCAAGCACACTTTGGGAAGACAGATTGGCGTCTTAGGTGAGCCACGAGTAAATGTTCTGGAACTGAATCTGGACCTCGACGCTCAACATCCGCCGTCGAAATAAGCGGTCGTCTTCCGGGCGATTTCGCTGTCCGCCAAATACCTGGCAATTTTATTATTTTCGAGAGGATGACTTAGAGAGACTCACGCGCGGCGGTTGGAAGCGGTATCCCACCCACGGTTCCGTCCGGATGTACTTTGGCTGCGCCGGGTCGCTCTCGATCTTTTTGCGCAACTGATTGATGACCACCCGCAGGTTTTCCGTTTCTTCCCCATAGTCCGGCCCCCAAACAGACTGCAGGAGTCTTCGATGGGTCAGCGGCTTGCCCTGATTGGCAATCAGGTGCTTGAGAACGTCGAATTCCTTCGGCGTCAGGTGTACTTCCTGACCGCGCACCGTCAACTGCCGGCTTTCGAAATCCAGCGTGAGGTCCCTCGAAACAAAAGGAGGCAGCGTGTCACCGGGAGTGTACCGCCTCAATGCGGCACGAATGCGCGCCAGCAGTTCTTCGATGCCAAAGGGCTTGACCACATAATCGTCCGCTCCGGCATCGAGTGCGAGCACTTTGTCCCGCTCCGCGTTTCGAACCGTGAGCATGATAATGGGAGCATCGGAAGATTGCCGAATCTCCCGGCACGCTTCGATCCCACCGATGCCCGGCATGTTCACATCGAGAAGTACAAGGTCGGGCTTCTCCTTACGCACGGCTTCCACCGCTTCCTCGCCGGTCTTGGCCTCAATAATCACATAGCCATGGCTGGAAAGAGTAGAACGCAGCACTCGCCGAATCTGCGGCTCATCGTCTACGACCAGAATTGAGGCGTCATTCATGTTGATCGTTCCGCCCTTGGTGCAACGGGCAGGGAAAACGAGAAGACCGAGCCGTGCCCGAGTTGGCTCGTTACTCCAATGGTTCCCTTGTGCGCTGTCACGATCACCTTCGCGATCGGAAGCCCCATTCCTGTTCCGCGGACAAGATAGCGCTGATCTTTCCCGCGATAGAATTTATCGAAAATCATTCCCTGCTCGAGATCGTCGATGCCCGGACCGCGGTCAGCCACGCTGGTCGTCACGTAATCGCCGGTAAGTTCTGCGGTGATAATGATCGGCTGTTCCCTTCCGGAATACAGATTGGCATTATCGATGAGCTTCACCAAAATATCCTGGGCGCGCTCGACATCTGCCTCCACAGGCGGAAGATCCGGAGCTACTTTCACCTGAATCTCGCGCACTCCCAGTGAAGATTTGGAAAGGGTTAGCGCTCCCTGAATGATCTCTTCAACCGATGCCGGTGCAATATGCAACTCGATTTCTCCGGCTTCCAGCCGCGCCATCTCCGCGGCCTCTTCGACGAGATGGTTCAGCCGGTCGCACTCTTCATTGATGATGGTGAGCAATTCGTGAGCTTGGGGCGCGGCCACTTTTCCGCTGGCGAGCAGGCTTGTCACCGCCGCTTTCATGGAGGTCAGCGGTGTGCGGAAATCGTGCGTGACGGAATCTAGCAAGGCGGACTTCAGCCGCTCGCCTTGCCTCTCGGCCTCCGTCTGGCTGAGCTGTTCCACGGCTCGCGCCCGTTCGACTGCGATAGCCACAAGGCTGCCTACCGCATCGAGGGTCTGGCGCGAGAGTCTAGCCCCGGAAATACCGAGGCTCCCGATGGCCCTCACGCCAAGGCGCACTGGAACAAAGCATAGGCTCTGCTGCGATTCGATGGTCACTTCATCGCGGACGAACGCCGTCTTCATTTTCTCCTCATCGAGATGAGCAGCGCCATACCCCGATCGATAGAACTTTGCTTTTTGCGGAAGAAATAATTCAGCTGCGCCCGCCTCGAAGCTCTCCACGATGTAATTTGGAATTGCATTCATCAACTGGATGACGTTGCCTTCTCCAAGCAATTTCTGGCTGAATTTGTAGAGCCGCTCGATCTCGCGGCGGCGGCTGTGCGCTTCGTCTGCCTCCTTTCGGATACGGGCCGATAGCTGGCTGCCCACGATGGAGGTAACTAGGAATGCGCCGAGCGCCACCCAATTCTGTGGGTCGGCGATGGTTAAATTCCCAACTGGGGGCAAGAACGCATAGTTGAATACCAGCATTGCCACCACGGACATGAAGACGGAGACCACCATTCCCCAGACCGCCGAAACTGCTAGAATTGCGAGAAGAAGCGTTAGCGCAACGGTGGTCTGATTCACAAGAAGTACCTGGCGGTAGAGAAAAGCGATGCCGGCGACGATGCTGGCGGAGAGCGCGAAACCGACTGCCCGGCCGGCCAGAAATCTCTGCATTTACCTATTCTAGCGCAGGCCGTCGTTTTGCCACGGGGAAGATAATCCTTTGCCAAAGAAGCCGGAAGACTGGTTGGAAATTGCCTCTCCCTCAGAGAAGTCAGGCGGCATTTTCAAGCTTTTCCTCGGCTACGCTCCCGGCGTCGGCAAAACCTTTAGCATGTTGAGCGAGGCGCTCCGCCGCAGAAGCCGCGGCGAAGACGTCGTGATCGGTGTCGTGGAAACCCACGGCCGCAAAGGTATCGAAGAACTCCTCACGCAGATTGAGTCTGTTCCGCGACGAAAAATCGAGTACAAAGGCACGATCTTCGAAGAGATGGACGTCAACGCCATCCTCACGCGCCGCCCTCAAGTGGTTTTGATCGACGAGCTGGCCCATACGAATATTCCCGGAAGCAGGCACCGCAAGCGTTACGAGGATGTCCAGGAACTCCTGGCCGCAAAAATCGATGTGGTGTCGACACTCAACATCCAGCACATCGAAAGCATTGCGCCCGTCGTACGCTCCATCACAGGGATCACCGTGCGCGAGACCGTTCCGGACTGGGTACCCCTCACTGCCGCCGAAACCGTAATGGTGGACCTCACTCCGGAAGCTTTGCAGAACCGCATGAAACGCGGCGACGTCTACAGCTCCGAAAAGGTGGAACGCTCACTCAAGAATTTCTTCCGCCGCGGAAATCTCATTGCCCTCCGCGAGCTCGCTTTGCGCCAAGTCGCCGAACAGGTTGACCGCAGCCTCGAATCCTACATGGAAGCAGAGGACATCCGGAAAAACTGGGCGGTGCGAGAGCGCATGGCCGTGTGTATCTCATCGAATCCTTCGGGGCAGTACTTGATCGCTCGAGGGGCTCGCATGGCGCGCCGCATGGATGCCGAACTCTACGTGGTTCACGTGGGCCGCGAATTCGGCGCGAAAGAGCCAAATAAGGACACCCTCATTGCCAACCTGCGTTTCGCGGAAAGCCTCGGCGCCCAGGTGGTTCGTCTAAAAGGCCGGAGCGTTGCCGATAGTGTGGCGGAATTTGTCCGCTCGAAACATATCACCCAGGTGATTTTCGGCCGCGCCGCGATTCACGATTGGCGCAAGTACCTTTATCTGTCGGCCGTTCATCGTTTCCTTCGCGAATCGCCCGCGGTGGACGTTCACATTGTCACCCAGGAATCTGAAGAGTAGCTTTGGATTACGGCGCCGCGGGGTTTTCGAGACTGCCTTTCAATTCAAGTTCGATCTCTACCGCGTGGTTCACCTTGAGGAAGAAGTTGCCCGGATTCTTGAGGTCCCAATCGATGAAAGGCACGTTGAACTTCGCTCTGCCCGTCCAATGATCTCCGGCAAATTCTGCCTGGACGGGCACGGTCAATTCGTGTTCGCTGCCATGCAAAATAAAAAGTCCGTGCACCTGAACCGCAAAAGTTCCTTGCGGCGTAATTTTCCCTTCCACGCGGTCCGGTCGAAAAATGACTTCCGCGTATCGCGCGCTTTCGAGAACCTCTTTGTGCATTTTCTTGTCGCGTGAATCGTTGCCGCTATTCCCGCTTGTCGCGTCCACGATGATTTCGCCGCGGGCCTTGCCCGTTGACGTATCCAGCCGCAAAGTTCCCTTCTTGAATGCGAATGATCCGTGGACCGTGTGAACCGTGCTCCCAAGCGTCCAGTGAACGTTGCTCTGAGCTGGATCGATCCCGAGAACAATTTCACTCGCCGGGGGCTGCGGCGCAGCATGCTGCGGCAGGGCACTCAGCACCGCCAGCGTCACGGGCGCTACTACCAGGACGTAGAAGACCGCCGCCAGGCGGCTTCGGGACCAATTCATCTTTCACCTTCTCCATTCATGCGGTCAGAAATTGCCAACCGAAGCGCAGACTCGTGGCCGCCAGAAATTTCGGAGAAGCCTCTCCCAGGTGCGCTGCCAAAAGTCGAGCGAAAAGCTCCGGATCCTCGGCCAGACCTCGCAGCGCGCGCCTTCTTAAGGGCGGATATCGATCGAGCAAAAGCAAGAGCCGGCCCACCGTATTCGGCCGCCTTGCGAGCCGGCGGTGTGCATGCTGGTAACTCTGAAGCTCTCCCTTCTCCAACGAGTCGGCCAGCGCTATCGCTTGGCGAAAGCTCAAGCAAAGTCCTTAATCTGCGCGTCACCGTCACGGCGCCTCGTTCCGTACTGCTTGGTTCCGCATGACGCAAATAATTGGCTAACTTGGGAAACTCCCTCCAGGCCTCCTCAAGACGCATTCGCGGATCGCGCGAAATCAGCGCCACGCATGTCTCGTCGTTGCTGAGTGGCGTGACGTAAGCCTGCGCCTGCTGGCCCCAATGAATCTCCATGCAATCGGTCCACGCCTTCACTCGATAGTGTCGTCTCTGCGCGAACCGGACTTCTTGCCGCGCATTTGCGCCGAGGCCGATCCAACACCTCACGCGGGAGTGGATTCCATCGGCTCCGATGATCCACCTCGCCTTCACTACCGTACCGCCAAGGATGGCGCCATCATTGGACAAGCCGGCGACCGGTGTGTTCCATAACAGAGTGATTCCACACTCTTGCGCTCGTTTCACCATTTTCTGGTGGAGGACCGTTCGACGTACGCCAACACCGCTGGCACCGGAAAAGCTCGTTTCCGCTGAGGTCACCGCGTCTATGAAGCGGATTCCTCGAAAGACCTGCCCGTCGCCTGGACAAATCGTCACGCCTAGCTCGCGCACTGCGGCCATGGTGCTCGGCATCAGCCCTTCACCGCAAGCTTTGTCTATCGGGGGCTTCGCGCCGTCTGCGACGGTAACATCAAAACCCTTCATTCGCGCAGCGATGGCCACTGCCAATCCTGCCGGCCCCCCACCTATAACTAGCACGCCAGTGCCTTCCCCCATGTAGTCTCCTTGGATCGCTTCTGCTCTGGGCGACCGAAACGTACATTGGTTAGATGTTGAGACGCCAGGGAAGATGCCCGCCATCTCCAGTCTTTAGCCATGCGTCTGCTCAAACACGGCGCGATGCCTTCAGCTTTTTAACCCACAGCATAAGCTGAATTTATCTGATTTAGCATAACTATTAATTTGACTCATTGACTTCCCTGCTCCATCCTGCTAGTTGGATGGCGAACACAATGATTAGCCTCGCCATCGCCAATGATCGGATTCTTGCGAAGGCTAAAACTGCCCAAATCGTATACCCAATTGTTGTACGACTTATTCCCGTTCCCATAAGAGGGACAACAGGCGGATGATGGCGGCCTAGTACAGCGATACCGGAAGCTTTCGGGGCCATCATCCAAACCTGGATGATGGCCTTGTTTTTTCGGGTTTGCTTATTTTGGGATGGAAGCAGTCGACGACTAACGAAGGGACTCTCGAGTGAGTAACTCTTTACTGAAGCCCCGTAGCCACACTCTAACCGATGGTGCACACCGCGCGGGTGCACGCGCCATGCTTCGCGCCTCCGGCCTCCAGGATGATGACTTCAAGAAGCCGCTGGTCGGTGTGGCGAATACCTGGATCGAGATTGGTCCCTGCAACTATCACCTCCGTGAACTCGCACAGCATGTGAAGGAAGGCATTCGCGCCGCTGGTGGAACACCTCTGGAGTTCAACACTGTCTCGATTTCCGATGGCATCACCATGGGCACGGAAGGCATGCGGACCTCTCTCGTTAGCCGTGAAGTCATTGCGGATTCGATCGAGCTCGTCACACGAGGGAATCTCTTCGATGCGCTGATTGTTCTCGTCGGGTGCGACAAAACAATTCCCGGCGGCGTGATGGCCTTGGCGCGTCTCAATATTCCCGGACTTATTCTGTATGGCGGCTCGATCGCGCCGGGCCAGTTCGAGGGTCATTCCGTCACCATCCAGGACGTCTTCGAAGCGGTCGGCATGCACGCCCGCGGCGGAATGACGGACGCACAGCTCAGATCGCTTGAAGGTGCCGCGTGTCCCGGAGCGGGTGCCTGCGGCGGACAATTCACTGCAAACACGATGGCATTGGTCTGCGAGTTTCTCGGGATCGCACCAATGGGACTTTCGAGCGTTCCCGCCACGAATGCCGGAAAGGCAAACGCCGGTCATCGCGCGGGGGAATTAGTCGTTGATCTTCTTCGCCGCGATGTCACTCCCTCGAAAATAATCACCAAAGCTGCGATCGAGAATGCCATCACGGGTGTTGCGGCAACCGGCGGCTCGACGAATGCCGTGCTGCACTTGCTGGCCATCGCCAACGAAGCGAAGATATCGCTTTCCATCGACGATTTCGACCGCATCAGTTCGCGTGTGCCCATCATTGCAGATCTCAAGCCCGGAGGACGTTTTGTCGCAACCGATCTCTACGCAGCAGGCGGCACTGCGCTGGTCGCAAAGCGCCTCCTTGAAGCTAAATTGCTTCGCGGCGATTCCATCACCGTTACGGGGCGCACTCTCGCCGAAGAAGCGGCCGCTGCCAAGGAAGCGCCCGCGCAGCAGGTTGTCCGCAAGCTCGACGCGCCGCTCAAACCGACAGGCGGGCTCGTCATCCTCAAAGGAAATCTCGCTCCGGACGGCTGCGTCATAAAGGTTGCCGGCCACAATCTGCAGAATTTCCGCGGCCCCGCCCGCGTATTTGAGAGCGAAGAAGCAGCTTTCACCGCCGTCGAAAAAAGCATCATCAAAGCAGGAGATGTAATCGTCATTCGTTACGAGGGCCCGAAGGGTGGCCCGGGCATGCGTGAAATGCTCGCCGTTACTGCCGCTCTGGTGGGCGCCGGTCTTGGCGATTCCGTCGCTCTCCTCACCGACGGCCGTTTCTCCGGCGCTACCCACGGCTTCATGGCCGGACACGTAGCGCCCGAAGCCGCCAACGGTGGCCCGATAGCGGCAATCGCGGACGGTGACATTATCGTGTTCGACATTCCCCACAGGCGATTGAATGTCGAACTCAGCGCCGCGGACATTCAGAGGCGTCTCGCTGGGTGGAAGCCGCCTGCCCCCCGCTACACAAGCGGTGTCATGGCCAAGTACGCTTTGCTGGTTTCTTCTTCTTCTCTCGGCGCAGTCACTGTCGTTCCACCTTCCTTTTCAGGGACAGCTCAACCTGTTTTGAACGCGAGGACTCTATGAAGCTCACTGGTGCGGAAATTCTTTGCGAGTCGCTCACGCGCCTCGGCGTGCGCGAGATCTTCGGCTATCCCGGCGGCGCCATTCTTCCGGTCTACGACGCACTTGGTAAATCGAAGCTGCATCACGTCCTTGTCCGCCACGAACAGGGCGCCACACACATGGCCGATGGCTACGCCCGCGCCAGCGGTGGCATCGGCGTCGCCATGGCCACATCTGGTCCGGGCGCAACAAACATGGTTACCGGCATCGCCACCGCCATGCTGGACTCTTCTCCGGTCGTGTGTATTACCGGCCAAGTCAGCAGTAAAG
>WNEZ01025970.1_pt1 | contig 14494 bp, 13 predicted proteins | sample 5400521 | NCBI WGS metagenome assembly WNEZ01 (sample SAMN13153339, study PRJNA577476) | soil metagenome | isolation source: 120 cm saprolite under Douglas fir tree site 2 hole 1 replicate 1 | place: USA:California | collected 2015-04-18
GTGAGTAAAGAAACACTGGAGGTATCTTCTATCCAGGGGTTGAGGAAAAGAACGCCGGTGAGCATACTCGCATATTTTGCCGCAAAGTATGTCGCAAAAATGCCGCCCATACTGTGTCCAAGCATATAGATCGCTGCTCCGGGATGGCGCTTGCGGATTTCTGCAACGACAAAGTGGATGTCTTCCACATACGTATGATAGTCATCGATATGGCCTGGCATACCACCTGAACGGCCAAATCCACGATGCTCCATAGCATAGACAGTTATGCCGCGCGTGGACAATACGTTACCCATATCGATATACCAGCCGCTGTGTCCACCCAATCCGTGCAGGATGAGAAGGACCTGCGAGCTATCCGTTTTCCAGCTACGCAGGAAGAGCTTACATGCATCCTCCGTTGCCAGTTCCTCTGTTGCAGTCACGATATCTGCTGCCGGTTGCATCTGGCCCCAATCTCCAGGAGCAGTAGGTTGGTAAAGCATCGTAGCCTCCTCATAGAGCTTCTCAATGTCAGGGCGGGAAGGATGGGCTTTACCTAGCAGTATATCACACAACAGCGAATTGAATATGTTCTGATTATCTGATTGTCTACCATCTTGTGACAGAGGTCCTACAAAAGCACATCGCGCACACTCCGGCGCGGAGTGGGGGACGCCTCCGGTCCGTACCCTATGCGCAGTATGAGCTGTGGAAAGTCTGTTCCTCCTAACAAGTCGCGCAGTTCTTTTCGCAACGAGGCAACTTCGATGGGCTGATTGAAGAATGACGCCCAGACGCCCTCGGCGCGTGCATAGAGTAGTATCCTCTCAACGGCCTTGCCTGCTACGAACCAGTCGAACCAGGCATCAGTAAACGTCCAGAGCACTGCAAGCATAGGAGAACCGGTGGCCAGATGATGTTTGTCAGGCGTTTCCCCATGATCCATAAAAGTATGTATCATGAGCGGGCCAAGATAAGAAGCAGGATCTCCTGTACCAAAAGCATATGCTGGTACACCATCGTGGCTCTCGATATCACTCTGGCGGGTCCACGCCGCGATTTCCTGGCGAAATGCCTCGTCTGCCCACAGCGTGTGATCACCCACTGCGATCAGATTCGCCAGCGCATTTCGAGCTTCCTCCCCCTGCACCACCTGGAAACTCGTTCCTTCCCATCCAGCTATGCCTTCCAGAGCGGAGAGGAGTGATGACGGTACCTCCCTGTCTTCGAATAGCTGCCGATTCGTTCTGCGTTGTGTTATTGCGTGGAAGAGCTTATCTTCTAGCTCCGTTGCCTTGTTCCCCCTTTCAAAGCTGATACAAGTCAGTACTTCGTGTTTGTCATGGTCGGTATGCATATCCACGATTGGCGCATATTCGAAATGCCGGAGTGCGACCAGGAGATTGGCGAAAGCCGCGCCACAACTAATAATCATTTCTCTATCGTCAGGATCGGCTGCGGGGAGCGCCCGCGATCTATCTGCATGGAGTTCAACGGTATTGCCTTCTACTTTGAAGAGCCACGGCTGGGTATTATGCCGTGAAGGCGCCAGAACAGCGTAGTTCAGGAGAAAATGCCACTGCTCAGATGGAGTGCCCGTCGTGGGAAAATCTGCTTCCTTCACATTCCAGGGATTTGAGATGGGTTCAACCATAGTAACCTCCATTTTTCTGTGCTGTTTCCTGTAGACTGCTCCCAATAGATATTGTACAATTCTCTGCATAGATGAAATGCGAAAGCACTTTTTGATAAAGAAGGATTACCACAACGTTGGGATGACAACCATTGCAAGCGCTCAATCGACCTATCCCTATGTATGAAAGCTCGATCGAGGATCGCCTCTTCCAGCGTTTCATAAGACTGGAGCGTGATCTCAATAGCACGATCCGAGGCTCTGGCCTGGGACTATATATCTCCCGACGCCTGGTTGAGGCAATGGGAGGGAAAATCTGGGTTGACAGTAGTGGTATTCCAGGGGAAGGCTCGAGCTTCAATATCCAACTCCTCATACCCGAGTAATCCTACACCTTTCCCCAGCGACCAAGCTAGAGAGGTGCATTTTCTGTTGCACCCAGAAGAAGAAAAGCCAATTGCGGCAAGAGTATATACGAGCTTGAAGGGCGCTTATGATGCCCGGGTGGTTGGCAACAAATTATCAGGTGTCCTTTTGAATGCTGTATTAAAAGTATGATCTCTCTTATCTCGAAGACCCGCAGGTCATGGCAAAGAGGGGCTCTTTGTTTGTTGTGCGGATGGTTTGGCATCAGCTCAGCGGCAGGGTAAACCAGAAGGTCGAGCCTTGACCAGGAGCGCTCTCGACCCCCACCTGCCCTTGATGCTGCTCGATGATGGCCCTGGCGATGGCTAATCCCAGTCCCAGGCCTCCATCTGGCCCCTGGTGCCCAGGCGCTGCCACTTGATAAAACCGCTCCCACACGCGTTGCTGCTGCTCCGGCGTCAACCCTGGCCCCTGGTCACGCACCGACACTCGCGCGCTGCTTGCCGCCACTACCAGGTGTACTAATACCGGCTGATCGACCGGCGCGTACTTGAGGGCATTGGTCAGGTAGTTGGTGAGCGCTTGCCCGACGCGGCCAGCGTCGGCGATGACCGGCACCAGCTCGTCTGGGGGCAAGACCAGCTCAATGTGGCGCGTGCGCGCCGCCTGCTGCTGGTTGGCGACGATCTCCTGCACGATGGTGACGAGATTCTCCGGCTGCAGCGACAACTCGAATTTGCGCATCTCCAGCCGGGTTACCTCCAGCAGTTCCTCCACCAGGCGAGTTTCGATCTCCACCTGCCCATCTGCCCGCTTGAGCGTCTTCTCGATCTGGCCAAGCAGCGCTTCTGCCTCCGGCGGCAGCGACCTGGGGCGAAGATCGATCTGCATCAGCGCGAGCTCGATCAAACCCATGATAGAGGTGAGCGGTGTCCGCAGTTCATGGCTGACCATGCTCAGGAATTCCTGCTTGCGTCGCTCAGCTTCTATGCGCTCAGAGATATCCAGGATCACCACCAGCGCGTGACCTCGCTCCTGATCGATCATGGCTCCCGCCACCAGGACTGGCAGGCGACTGCCGTCTTTGCGCAGGTATTCCTTTTCGCAGGGTGGTATAACTCCTGTAAAGAGAATCGTCTGATCGATCTGGTCCTGCATCTTTTGATAGTCTGGTGGCACCAGTTGGCGCCATGTGACTGCTCCGGAGAGCAGTTCGTCTTTGCTGTAGCCAACTATCTGTGCAAATCGCTCGTTCGTCTCGTAAATCCGCCCAGTGGTATCGGACACGGTGACCCCGAAAATATTCGACTCGACCAGCGAGCGCAGCTTCTGCTCGCTGTACTGGAGTTGCTGCTCTAACCTGCGTCGCTCGGTGATATCAATACACGAGCCAATATAGCCCGTGAAAAGGTGTAGATATCTAAACATCGCTGCTTATCAGCCGGATGGACGCCCTCTGTCCATCCATTCCCCAATTCCTGTTCTAGTGTTCGGCCAGTAAAGGCTAACCAGGGAGCATTAAAGTAGGTACACAGCCTGTCAGTACCTGATGTCCAGATCATGACGGGGGCGCCATCTGCGAGCAGGCGAAAGCGCTGCTCGCTTTCTTCTGTTTGTTCGGCAAGTGCTTTTCGCTCCTCATCCGCTTGTTTGCGCTGGGTGATATCATGCAAGTTCGTCACCACAGCCTGCACGTCTGGGTCATGTACCAAATTGGTCATGGTGGCTTCTACCCAGCGCCAGGTGCCATCTTTATGACGACTGCGAACCTGTTGTGTAGCTACCAGTCCAGGGATGGCAAGCAGGTGTTGAAACGTGTGCGCAAGAGAAGGAAGATCGCCAGGATGAATGATATCAAATCCATTGATGGTCATAAATTCTTGGGGAGTATATCCCAGGACACGCTCGATGGAAGGACTGGCATAGGTAACGGTGCCCTCCGGCGTGAGGAGGGCGATGGCATCAGTACTGTGTTCGATGAGTGCACGGAACCGCCGGTCGCTGTGCGTAGCTACTTCTAGTGACATACGTTCCTCCTTTCAGGCCTTTGCTGGTATGCTGCTTGATCTCATGGCTTCTGACAGAGCAAGGAGAGAGGACGCGTAAACTCCCTAAAACAACAGGCAAACGGTTTGTCTGTGAGCAGTGAGTAGCGCCGGAAGCATACTCTGGACCCTAGCATATCATACCTGTCACTGTCGAAAGATGATTGCGCTCGGATATCTGCGGAACCTGCTCGTACTCTGCCTGATTGCAACGATCGGTGGTGCAGCCTGGATTATGTTGGTCTCCTCCTTCAATGTTGCTGCGCAGGAGTCCTCGCCCATCTGGGTGCGTGCGCGGGCGCTAGGTGCCTACCTGGTCGTCTACCAGGGCGGGACCGCAATTGGTAGCCTGGTATGGAGAGTGGTTGCGGCTCGCCTGGGAGATCCCCTGGCGATCTTGCTGGCAGCTATAGGGGCGGTGTTAGGGCTTGCGGCCGGGCTGCGCTGGCATTTGGCGGATAGCGAAAAGCAGGATCTGAGGCCCTGGCACGTCTCTGTGCCGAGATTGCTGGTCGAACCTCGCCAGGAAGAGGGTCCCGTCGTCGTACAGATCGAGTACTACGTCGATCCGCATAAGGCCGGGGACTTTCTCCGCTCCATGCACGAAGTCCGCCGAATGCGCGAACGAGACGGGGCCTTTGGCTGGTTGCTGGCATGTGATCCAGCCGATGAAGAGCGTCATGTAGAGGCATTTATGGCCGAATCGTGGGTCAGCTATCTGCGCCAGCTCGATCGTATGACGAACGCTGATCACACCATTGAGGACCGCGCTCGCTCATTTCATCAGGGTGGTGCGCCCCCGACCGTCACACTCCTGATTGCAGAGCACCCGAATTGGCATGGTGCCTCCCTTCAAAATACTGCTTGACAATCTCTACCTTTGCATCTATACTGAGCGTAACCGATACCAAAAACGATCACGTAATCGCTCACGGTATCGGTTACGGTTTGTCTAGAGTATGTGTAGGTCTGTCGTGTGGCGTTGCGCGTGGCAGTGCTGCTCGTTCCACCTCGTATTTGAAAACTATACATCTCTTTGTTTTCTCACGATAAATGACTAGCTTGCGAGAACACCTTCAATGCATCAGTGCACCTTTTGTCAGGGGCCTGTAGACCAGGCGACTGGCATCTGTCTTCGATGTGGTCAGCAATCCCCAGATGACCTGTTTGCTCAATCAACCTCTGTAGCACTCCCTCGAGCGACGCCTGACCGGCGCTGCCCACGATGTGGAGAAGCGACCATCATAGGCCAGCGGTTTTGCCGGAGATGTGGACTCTCCCTGCCCTCGCTTCCTAGCCAACAAGAGGGCCAACTGATCGGGCTACCCGCTGGCGCAAGGGGGAACGAAGCGGGAGCGATGGCTGACAGCGCGCGCACCTTCCAGCCGCTTCCAAGCTCCACTGGCTCATGGTGGGTAACCCCTACGCTGCCGTTCATCAACACCAATGCGGAAAACACCGCTCCCTCTCGTATGTTGAAGCGCCGGGTCTGGTTCACGATTGTCTTGCTCGTGGTTGCCGGCATCAGCAGCTTCGGTGGCTATCTGGTCATGCATGCCCCAACACAACAGCCTGGTAGAACTGTGAGCGGAGTTGGCAGGCCCAATACAAGTGCTACCAGCGTACCCACCTCTTTTACGACCCCTACGCCGCCGCCGCCTGTCGGCACGGGCTACTGGCACACCAAAGGCATCCAGATTGTCGATGAGGCTAATCAGCCAGTACGCATTGCGGGCATCAACTGGTTTGGCTTTGAATCGTCCACCTATGTGGTTCACGGCCTGGGGCAGCGCGATTATCATGATCTGCTCCGGCAAGTCAAAACCCAGGGCTATAATACCGTTCGCTTGCCATTCTCTGACCAGCTCTTTTTTGCCAACAGTGTTCCCAATGGCATTTCTTTTAACAATGGCATGAACCAGGACTTGCAGGGACTCAACGGGTTGCAGATTCTCGATAAGATTGTGGCTGCTGCCGGTCAACTCGGCTTGCGCATCGTTCTGGACCACCACGGAGTGGATGCCGGTTCGCAAGTCCAGCTCTGGTCGGCGTCCGACTGTTCCGTCGCTTGTTTTGAGTCTAATTGGCAGATGTTAGCCCGCCATTACCTTGGCAACCCAACGATCATTGGGGCGGATTTGGATAACGAACCACATGGGGCGGCCTGCTGGGGCTGTGGCAATCCGTCAGTGGACTGGCATATGGAGGCCCAGAAGCTGGGAAATGAGATTCTGGCGATCAATCCCCATTGGCTGATTTTTGTGGAGGGCGTGGAGTGCTATAAAGGGGATTGCTACTGGTGGGGAGGCAACCTGGAAGGGGTGGCCGACGCGCCGGTCCACCTGAGCGTTCCCCATCAGGTGGTGTATTCTCCCCATGACTATCCGCCCGAAGTCTATCATCTCTCCTACTTTAGCGCACCGGATTACCCCCACAACCTGCCCCGCATTTGGGATACCCACTGGGGGTTTATCGTCAAAGAAGGCATTGCTCCTCTCTGGTTAGGAGAATTCGGCACCCAGCTTGCCAATACGATAGATCAGCAGTGGTTTAGGAGCATCATCTCCTATCTGGGCCCTGGGGTGACAGGAATCAACTGGGCGTATTGGGCGTTGAATCCCGACTCAGGGGATACGGGAGGCATTCTGCAAAATGATTGGGTCACCGTCAACCAGAATAAGCAGAATTACCTGAATCCAATTGAGTTTCCCCTGGGAGGCGGTTCAAGAGGGAATGGCGGATGAGCCCGATTTCTTGAGCGATACTACCTTGGGCACAGAGCAGTTCTATAGCTCGGACTCAAGGTCAAGGCCGACGTGGTAGCGGCGCAAATTCAGCGCCTGGAGGCACATACAGCCGCTGAGCACAGCACGAACTACTTCATCCCAACGAACACGATCACCGTTACGGCCAAACGCCGATGAACGAGGCTGCTTCGCTGAACAGGTGGGGGTCGGTATTGTATACTTTATTACACGGGAAAGCGGTCGAAAACCCTTGTTGAGAAACTCTGCCAGGGGAGATGCATATGGCCTTCAAGCATGATACGAGCGATCAACCGAACAGCCAGGACGTTGCGCGTTACCGCGCGAACTATCTTTCTGAGCAAGAAGGGGTCTATCTGTATAGCAAGCTCGCCGAAACCGAGCGCGATACACACCTGGCCGAACTCTACCGGCGCCTTGCCGGTATAGAGCAGCGCCACTCCGACCTCTGGAAGGACTATCTGACCCGGGCGGGTGCAACGAGTCCGGCCTATGCGCCCACCTGGCGCATCCGGGCGCTGCTGTGGCTAGCCAGGCGGCTTGGAACTGGTGCCGTGCTCTCCACCGTCTCCTCGATGGAACAGCAGGCGGTGAGCGAGTACGATACCCAGCCCGAGGCAGTCCAGGCAGGTCTGCCAGCCGATGAACGCTCGCATGCCCGCCTGTTCAGCTCTCTGCTCTCCTCAGCGAGGGGCGGGATCGCGGGTCCTTTGCTCGCCCAGTTTGAGGGCCGACACCGCAGCGCTGGGGGCAATGAACTGCGAGCGGCCGTGCTGGGAGCGAGCGACGGGCTCACCTCGAACCTCAGCCTGGTCATGGGAGTCGCGGGAGCCACCCTCACCGGCCACGCGGTCCTGGTTGCTGGCCTGGCCGGGTTGCTGGCGGGGGCCTTCTCAATGTCCATCGGCGAGTGGGTCTCCGTGCAGAGTGCACGTGAACTCAACCAGCACCAGATCGCCATCGAGCGCCAGGAGTTGCAAGAGGCGCCCAAAGAGGAACAGGAAGAGCTGGCCCTGATTTATCAATCGAAGGGGCTCGACGAACACGCGGCCAGGGAGTTGGCGGCCAATTTAATGCAGCAGGGTACGACGGCACTGGATACGCTGGCACGAGAAGAGCTGGGCATCGATCCCAAGGATCTCGGCGGGTCCGCCTGGGGAGCCGCAATCACTTCGTTTTTCCTGTTCGCTCTTGGGGCCATCATCCCGGTGTTTCCGTTCATCTTTACCAATGGACTCGTCGCTGTCGGCATCAGTCTCGCGCTCAGCGTGTTGGGTCTATTCGGCATCGGCGCAGGTGTGAGCCTGACCGCCGGCTCTCCCCTCTGGAAAGCGGGCGCGCGACAGGTGCTCCTTGGCCTGTTGGCAGCCGGGATTACGTTTGGACTGGGCAAGCTCATCGGGAGAGCTGTGGGGTAGGAGCCACACGATTAGGAGGAGCAGGTCGAGGAAAGCATGGTGGGAGCATGACCCTGCTCCTCATCTCGACAAGGCAACGGTATGAAGAAACAAGCAGTAGCATCACTCTCTGGACAACAGGTACTCGCGCAACTGCATGCATCACTCGAGGGGTTTGAGTTCGAGTGATGCCGAGGCACGTCGCGCGACCTCGGGTCCCAACGTCCTCACGAAAAGCAAGCATACGGCACTGGGCATCCTCGGCAGGCAACTGAAAAGCTCACTGATCTACCTGTTAGCCTTTGCCAGCATCTTCAGCTTTGTCCTCGGCGATCTCTCGGATGGGATCATCATCGCCGTTATCCTCGTGATCAACACCTCTCTCGGCTTTGTGCAGGAATACCGCTCCGAGCGGTCCTGGATGTGATCAAAGTGCAGTATTACAAACGAACACACAAAGACGCTTCGGAATTGCTCGATGTACAACCATCTACTCAAGCAAAGCACTGATTCGTGGGATCGCAGCGCATCACGACCCTCCCGCACCCTGATGCTACGAGGTATTGTCAACTTGCAGGAAAGGGAAAACTTCTGGTAGACTGACTCCTAATGAAAACACAAGAATCTGCATCCCTCTACAAAGGATACCGCTGCAGTGGAAATGTCAAAGAGTGCAATGGAAAAGCTCACCTGATGCAGTGGAAAGTTGATCTGCACACTTGATCGAGATGCTGCCATTTCGCAATTGTGCATGATACGTTCTTTCAAGCAGCCATTGTTCACTGAGGCGTTCTGTAAATGGTATGGTCATCGTCATCAGTCTTGTCCTTTCGTCTCAACATGGACAGCGAGTGCTACCGCTTTGTTATGTGCACTCCTACAAGTTGCCAGTCAGCACAACCACGTCGATATCGCTGCGGGTGGGATGAAAGCCGCCCAGAGCTAGTGAGCCGTGGAGGTAGATGCCAAGGAGATCGTGACCCAGCAGGCGTTGCAGCTCCGTGCGCAGTGTATTGACCTCGGATTGTATCACCTTTGAACAGGTCGCCCAGGTGTATTGCCTCATGCTGTCAGGTTCCTTCCTAGTCTCCATGGAGGCGACCTCTCTCAAGGAGATGTGCAGGTGAAGGAGAGGCCAGAAGCGTTGTGGGCGCGTTCATGCGTGTCGTATCATCGGTGCTGGCAGGCTGACGCTCGGCCTGCCCCGTTCCTGGTCATAGGGCTCCTCATACAGCATCTGATCGGTGCGTGTTGGGTACGGCTTCTGCCCCGGCGGTGGCAAGATCGCCTCTGGTCCAGGCGTAGACGTCGGCCAGGCTGGGTAGGCGAATTGACGATGATCCTGCCTGGGCGGCATCATGGTCTCTGCGGAGCCGTCTGTGATCCCATTCCGTTGTCTCGCAGGATCATCAGTTGCATCCTGAACGGTCACCCTTCCTGCCGCCTGCTCATTGGGTCCTGCCTCGTTCGTCTTATCCACGAGCGGGAGTGTCTGTTGATATGGTGACATAGGGAGCGCCTTTCTTGGTAAAACAGGAGGAATGATCGACTGCTGTCGTATTCCAGACGTACTTCTTGCTCACAGTGAGTAGGATATGACGAGAGGAAAAGATACTACATAACGATGCTGGAGACTCTTTTATAGCTTCTCCTTGCCTCAGTAGTACGCAAACTCCGGCCCCAGCAAGGTACGCAACTGCTTTCTCGCCCGGTTAAAGTACGTTTTGGCCGTTGCTGCTGGGATGTTGAGCGCCTGCCCAATCTCGCGGAAGCTCGATTGGGTGGCATAGCGGAGCAGCACGACCCTGCGGAAGTGCGGGGGCAACGCCTCAATCGCCTCGAGGAGCTGCTGCCGTAGCTCGTGCAGTTCGACCTGCTCCTCCGGCTGCCGGTCTGGGTCGAGAAGCGTGGTAAGGGGTGAAAATTCGTCCCCATCTGGGACCGACGCGATCTCAGAAAAGAAGATCGGCCGCTTGCGACGCAGCTCATCAATACAGCGATGACGTGCTACCTGGTATAACCATGCTTTGAGCGTCCCACCCGCTTGTAGTGTGGGTAACGAGTGGTACAATTGGAGAAAGACGTGTTGCAAGACATCGTGAGCGAGGTGTTCGTCCCGCACCAGGTGGGAGATCAGGCGAAAGAGCGAGACGTTGTACCGGTCGACCAGGATTTCAAACGCTCCTTGATCGCCGACGTGCGCTCGTTGGACCAGAACGTCATCCGTCAGGTCTGAAGGCCGCTTGTTTGACACGAGGTGCGTTTGCAGATACATCCCTTTGCTGGGTACCCAATGGGGGGTGATGAACGAAACCGGCAACTACCCGGGGCAGGCGTGGCTCTGGCTCTACACCTTCTGGTACCAGATCCCGCCCTACAACACTTCGTCGAATGCCGATGCGTTGGTCCTGGTCACAATGGGAGTACTCACTGCCATACTCGTGTTGTTTCCTTTCCTGCCCTATCTCAATCGTCTGCCATATTATCTCGGCGTCCACCGCCTGATCTGGCGCGAGTACTATCGTGATGTACGTAATGTGCATGATGCGCGCATGGTCGAAGGCGTGAGTCCGGGTCCGGCAGCGTAGACAAGAAGGAAAGGACATCTGAGTAAGCCTCCTCTCGTGCAGCTCACTCAGCAAGGAGCATGCCTAAACATTCAAAGTAGAGGGAAAACGGATGCAAGAACAAATGCAGTATGTGCCAACGTCACCTATGGCAACGGCGTGCTGCTGGTGGCCATCTGGGTGGAATGGTGCGTCACCCATCCCAAAGAGTTCCAGCGAGCGGAAGACAACATCGTTGAAAAGGTGGAGGAAACCAGCGCGGAGACGCCAGGCGATCCAGAATCAGCACCGAAGGTGCTTTCGTAGAGTATTTATACATCATTAGTGAGAGAGAAGATGTGTTATGTCCCCGGGATGGATGCCCTTCTCATGAAGTTGGGCAATTACGCCTGGAGGAGGTTGATAACCTGGCTGGAAGTAGGGTGAGTCCGGCGGGAAAGAGAGGGTAAAGTCGCCAGCGTCGACCAGCACTGATGCTCCAGGCAATGCGATGTGGACGCACTGGCTTGGGAAGATGAACGCTTGCTCGAAGATCTCCCCGTAGCGAGGTCGCCATTCGCTCTCCGGGACGCTGAGGGTCTTCGCCAGCTTGAGACGTATGTCGCCCACGTTAATTACTGAGACGGCAGCAGCGCCAAGAGATATGGTGCGCGTGTATTCAGTCATGATTATCTTCATCCGCCTTTCGAAACGAGCTGAGAGAGAATTATTTTGCACCTATGACGCGTTTCTCTGCCTGGGCGAAGGGGCCGGTAAGCGCCTCTGCACGCATCTGTTCCAGGCGCTCCTCTCCCTTAGACTGGACATCTGACCACTCCCGCGCGAAGCTGCCCGAGAGAATGTCGTCCAGTACATGCTTGAAACGATCGCGCAGCCATGTGCCATTGTCTGCTGCTGCAGCACGTAACTGGCCATACTGGCTCGTATGCGAGTGGAGCGTGAGTTGTCCAAAGAGACCCTGTTCAGCCATGCGCTCAAAGACCTCGGCAGGCTCCTTTGAGAGGTACATTTCATATAGTATGGCCTCGTCACTGAATCCTGCCTGGTGCAGCACCTCGTATGCCTGCTGAAAAGCCACGATGATAGTAGGCCATACTGCCTGCTCGCTGAAGAGGTCGAGCGCTGCTTCCTCACGAGCGGATGATTGTATTGCGCCTCCACGAGTGGCACCGATGCCCCTGGCGATGGATAGAGCCAGGGGCAAGGCCTCCCCGGTGACATCGCGTTCGACGGAGATGAAGCAGGGGTAAGGCTCGCCGCGATGGTAGCGTTCGCGCACGCCCGCACCGATCATGCGCGGTGCGACCATGACGACGTCGATGTTGCCTGGTAATGGGAGCAGGTTGAACGCTATGTTGTAGCCGGACGCGATAACCAGGGCTGTTCCCTGGCGCATGTGCGGGGCGATATGTTCACTGAAAAGCTGGGGCTGGTACTCGTCGGGCATGAGCAGGAATACAACATCACCCCAGGCTGCAGCTTCAGCGATGGAGAAGACGCGAAATCCGTCCGCGATGGCTACATCTTTGTAGGCATCGTCGCGATTGCCGATGACGATCTCGCTAACGCCGCTGTCACGCAGGTTTTTAGCCTGCGCTGCTCCCTGGTTGCCGTAGCCGATGAAGGCAAGGCGTTTGTTCTGTACAATAGAGAGGTCGGCGTCGCTATCGTAGTAGATAGGCGTACTCATTGGGATATCTCCTGGCGTAACGGCTCGACTACTTCTTCGGCCAGCCGGTGGACGATGCCCTGCGGGTAAGGCGCGCGCAGGTTGAGGATCAGGTGTGTCGCGCCTGCCGTAATATAATCCCGCACGGTGTCACGCGCGTCACTCAGATTATCGGGGTCAACAAGTACCTGTACGGAACGCTCGATGGCAGCCGGGTCGCGTCCAATGGCGGCGCAATGGTTATTGAGTACTTCATTTTTGTGGCGGAACGTCTCGGTGGAACCACCGACGAAGTTCCAGATATCGGCGTACTTAGCCACCATGCGCAAAGTCAACTGCTCGCCGCTGCCGCCAATGACAAAGGGCGGGGAGGGTTTATGTATGGGCTTGGGCTCGCAACGAGCGCCTCTGAGCTGATAGTATTGCCCGTCGAAGTCTGGCGCGGTTTCAGTCCACATGCGTTTGATTACTTCACAGGCTTCGCCCATGCGGCGGATACGCTCGCCAGGAGCGTAGAGGGGTATGCCGTAGGCGCTGTGTTCTAACTCATTCCATCCCGCGCCTATACCGAAGTCCAAGCGCCCGCCTGAAATAATGTCCACGGTAGCGCCCATATTTGCCAGCACGGCCGGGTGACGGTACGTATTGCCCGTGACCATGATGCCTACGCGCAGGCGCTTTGTCTGAGCGGCAAGGGCTGCCAGTAGTGTCCAACCTTCCAGGCAAGGACCGGTTGGATCTGCGCCAAGGGGCATGAAGTGATCGAATAGCCAGGCGTGCTCGATGATGGGTACAGTATCTGCCTCTTGCCAGACACGGAGCATGCCTTCGTAGGTAGTGTTTTGTGGTGCCGTTTTGATGCCAAAGCTGAGTTTAGTCCCAGTGGTCATGTAGTGAATCTCCTTCAGGATGTATGTAGTATATGTCTCTTAAAGCATATCACTTTTCGGGGTTCACTTCACAGGTGCGGGGACAGTTGGGACAGTTGAGATATTAATATTGGTACGGTGTGAGACACAAATGTTTTTATAGTAGAGATGTTGTTAAGGAAGCAGCTTGGGACAGTTGAGACAGTTGGGACATGGGTTTGCAGCGTACAGTGATGATATGCGCTTGGGAGGATATTGAGAGTTGTACCATGCTGATAGCCTTTGATTGGAGATCCTGTGGGGCGAGGATAATTAGCTCTTGCTGATGGACAATTTTGAGATAAACGAGGAATGCTTACCTCATTTATAGTATAGCACATGTAACAAAATATGAGAATCTGGCGGGGCTCAGGCCCCGCCAGCAAATGTAAACCTGGGAAGAGGATTACTTCTGTTGTGCAGCAGCGGCCTCGCGCTTACTCTTGCGGCCGAGGTAGATGCGGCTGGGGTCAACCAGCATGCGCAGGGCTTTCAGTTCTTCTTCAGTTGGGGGCGGCAGTTGCTTGGACTTGCTCGTGTCGAGTGACCAACCAGTGTTGTTCACGACGTCCTCGACACTGATACCTGGGAATACCGTATCAAGTTCGAGCAGGCCAGTGTCAGGATCGCTGCGCATGATGCACAGGTCGCTGATCATCACAAGCTCGCCGCCACGTCCCAGGCCATAGTCCCAACGCGACTCGCCTTTCTCTCGTGGGCCGCGCCATCCAGCCACGCTGGTCACGTACTCGACGCGCTCAGGGAAGCGGCGCTCCTCCTGTACCATAACGACAAGTACCTTGTCGGCAAAAGAGGCGATGTTATTGGCCCCACCACTGCCGGCAAAGCGTACGGCAGGTCCATGGCCGGTCCCGGAGACTCCGCCGGGCCAGTAGCCGCCAATGATGGTGGAGTTGAGGTTGCCATACATATCGCATTCAGCGCCACCCAGCATACCGACGGTGCAATAGCCGCGCAGCGCAGTGGTGCCGAAGGTATCGGCCATATTGGAGACCATGCTTCCCTTCAGGCAGCCGCGTGGGTCAGAAACTGAGATCGGCAGGTGTTCGACCTTTGGCCCCACAATACCCGCTTCCATAATCAGCGTCATGTTCGGCGCCACGGTGTGCTGTGCCAACATCGAGGCCAGCAGCGGAAGGCC
>WNEZ01003018.1_pt1 | contig 14487 bp, 9 predicted proteins | sample 5400521 | NCBI WGS metagenome assembly WNEZ01 (sample SAMN13153339, study PRJNA577476) | soil metagenome | isolation source: 120 cm saprolite under Douglas fir tree site 2 hole 1 replicate 1 | place: USA:California | collected 2015-04-18
GTCCTTGCGCACGTCGAAATAGAAGGCAGAAAGATCGATCGCGCAGAAATTATGCAGCGCGGTGAACATAGTGTGGAAATCGCACGCCTCGGCGGAGCGGCGCACCAGCTGATCGAGCTCGGCCAAGCGGTGCAGCACCCAGCGCTCGAGCTCAGGCATGACCTCAGGCGCCAGCCGCTCGCTCTCGCTGAAGCCAGCGAGACTGCCCAAGAGATAGCGCAACGTGTTGCGTAGCCGGCGATAGGCCTCGGCCTGGTATTTGAGGATCTCGGGGCCGATGCGCTGGTCCTCGGTGTAGTCGGTCGAGACCACCCAGAGCCGCAGGATGTCGGCGCCGCTCTGCGCCACGACATCTTGCGGCGAGGTGACGTTGCCCAGCGACTTCGACATCTTTCGGCCCTGCTCGTCGAGCGTGAAGCCGTGCGTCAGCACCGCCTCGTAGGGCGCGCGGCCGCGCGTGCCGCAGGCTTCGAGCAGCGAGGAATGGAACCAGCCGCGATGCTGGTCGGAGCCCTCGAGATAGAGCGAGGCCGGCCAGTTTAGGTCGGGCCGCCGCTCGAGCACGAAGGCATGGGTCGAGCCCGAATCGAACCAGACATCGAGGATGTCCGTCACCTGCTCGTAATCGGCCGGGTCGCGATTGCCGAGGAAGACCTTGGGGTCGGTCGTGTACCACGCGTCCGCGCCCTCGCGCTCGAAAGCCTCGGCGACGCGGTCGACGACGCTCTGATCGCGCAGCGGCTCGCCGCTGCGCTTGTCGACGAAGACGGCGATCGGCACGCCCCAGGCGCGCTGGCGCGACACGTTCCAGTCGGGGCGCGTCTCGATCATCGAGCGCAGCCGGTTCTCGCCCTGCGGCGGGATCCAGCGCGTCGCGGCGATCGCGGCGAGCGCCTTCTGCCGCAGCTGGTTCTTCTCCATGCTGATGAACCACTGCGGCGTGTTGCGGAAGATGAGCGGCGCTTTGGAGCGCCAGGAATGCGGATAGGAGTGGACGAGCTTGCCTTCGGCGAGCAGCCCGCCCGCGGCGCGGATCGCCTCGATGACCGCCTTGTTGGCGTCGCCCGTCTTGCCGTTGGGCCAGTAGACGTGCTTGCCGGCGAACAGCGGCACATGCGGGTAATAGGTGCCGTCGGCGCCCACCGTCTGCGGCATTTCGATGCCGTGCCTCAGGCCGAGCTCGTAATCGTCCGTGCCGTGCCCCGGCGCGATATGGACGAAGCCGGTGCCTTGATCGACCGTGACGAAGTCCCCCGGCAGCAGCGGCACGTGAAAATCGTAGCCCTGCCCGTTGAGCGGGTGCTGCGCGACGGTGCCGGCGAGGTCGCGACCCTTGATCTTGGCGGCGCGCCGATGCCCGGCGATCCCGGCAATCTGCGCCGTCACGGCCACCAGCGGCTCGGCGACGACGAAGCGCTCGCCGATCTCGGCGAGGCTGCCCGCGGCCACCTCGGTCACCTCGACAACGACGTAGTCGATGTCGGCGCCATAGGCGATGGCGCGGTTGCCCGGCAGCGTCCAGGGCGTCGTCGTCCAGATCACCACGGCGGCACCCGCGAGATCGGGATGGGACGGCCCCAGCAGCGGGAAGCGCACCCACAGCGTCGTCGAGGTGTGGTCGTGATACTCGATCTCGGCCTCGGCCAGCGCGGTCTGCTCGACCACCGACCACATCACCGGCTTGGTGCCGCGATAGAGGCTGCCATTCATCAGGAACTTGCCGATCTCGCGCGCGATCTGCGCCTCGGCGTCGAAGCTCATCGTGGTGTAGGGATGCTCCCAATCGCCGATGACGCCGAGGCGCTTGAACTCCTCGCGCTGCACGTCGATCCAATGCGCGGCGAACTCGCGGCACTCCCGGCGGAACTGGACGATCGGGATCTCGTCCTTGGACTGCTTCTTGGCGCGGTATTTCTCCTCGATCTTCCACTCGATCGGCAGGCCGTGGCAATCCCAGCCCGGCACGTAATTCGCGTCCTTGCCGAGCATCTGCTGCGCGCGGTTGACGAGATCTTTCAAGATCTTGTTGAGCGCGTGGCCGATATGCAAATTGCCGTTGGCGTAAGGCGGCCCGTCATGGAGGATGAACTTAGGGCGGCCGGCGGAAAGCGCGCGCTGCCGGCGCCACAGGTCGGTCCGCGCCCAGCGCTCGAGCAGAAGCGGCTCGCGCTTGGGCAGGTCGGCCCGCATGGGAAAATCGGTCTGCGGCAGGAAGACGGTCGAGCGGTAGTCGGTGGCCATGGTCTAGCGGATTCCGGACGGCGCGCGCGCCGGCGCGGGCGCGGCGAGAAGACGAGGCAGCGTGTTCCCGGTCCTCAGGCGAGGACCGAGCGGCTAATTCGCGTGATGCGCCGCCGAGCCGTGACCATGGCGCAGAACCATAGGAGAGCGGCCGGTTAGCGTCAACCGGCGCGACCGCGCGGTAGCGTAGCGGTGCCGGCGTTCAGTTCGTGGTGGCGGCGGAGCCGGGCGCGTCGCGCGCGGCACCGGTCGGGGCGCCGACCGCGACGGCGTTCTGTGCGTGGCGCGGCGTGGCGCTTTCCTCGGGCCATCGCGTGTAGCGGTCGGGCGCCGGGGCGTCGATCAGTGGCTTCAGTTGCGGCGCGAGCGCCTTGAGCAGAGAGACGGCAAGGGCGCTGGTGAATTTGTAGTTCTCCGCCTCCTCGCCGGACACATAGGCGGTGACCGTGCCGTAGAACCGCTCACCCAGGAAGAAGACGAAGGTCGCCGTGCGGTCGACGACGCGCGACTCGATCAGGGCGCGGCCCGGGCCGAAGGTGTCGAAACGGTTGTCGCCGGTGCCGGTCTTGCCGCCGACGGGGAGCGGTGCGCCGTCGGCGCCCGCATAAGCGCCGCGCAGCCGCGTCGCCGTGCCGCCGGCGACCACGCCGGCGAGCGCACGGCGCACGGTCGCCGCCACCTCCGGCGCCATCACGCGCTCGGGCGCTTCCGGCCGATAGACCATCTGCGTCTCATAGGGCGTGCCGGCGGCGAAATGCACGCGTTCGAGATCGGTCGTCGGCAGCTTGACGCCGCCATTGACGATGATGCCCATGAGCTTGGCGAGGGCCTCGGGCCGGTCGCCGGAGCTGCCGATCGCCGTCGCCAGCGATGGCACCAGGCGGTCGAAGGGATAGCCCTGTCGCCGCCACTCCTGAAGGATCCGGTCGAAGGCGTCCTCCTCGAGCAACACGCGGATGCGGACATCCTGCTTGTGGGCGTTGCGGGTCTTGAACAGCCAGGAGTAGGCGCTCTGCCGCGCCTCGTCGCCGGCATCCATCACCTGCCCGCGCGGGGCACCCGGATTGGCCTGGAGATAGGCGACGAGCCACAGCTCGAGCGGGTTGACGCCGGCGAGATAGCCGCGGTCGTTGAGCGAGAAGAGCTTGGGCGCGTATTTCGCATGCAGCTCGGCGACGTCGTCCTCGTCGAGCGCCGCGCCCGGCAGCCGCGCTGCAAGGAACCCGCCGAGCTCGGCCTCGGATGCCTCCGGCCGCACCGAGCGGAAAGCGACCGCGAGGCGGCGCGGGATGGGACGGATTCGGGCCGCGAGATGCGCCATGGCCTCATCCGGCGACAGCGCCCGGTATTCCTCGTAGAAGCGCCCGAGATAGGCGCGCCCTTCCTTGTCGGCAAAACGCCGCAGGTAGTCGGTCCGCGCGGGATTCTCGACATCGCTCAGCAAACCGTCCCGCTCGCCGCCCTCATTCTCGTAGTGGCGTACGAGGTCGCGCATCAGCCGCACAAAAGCGAGGTTGACGGAATGCGCAAAGGCTTCCGCGACCGTCGGGTTCTGATGGTCCTCGGCGCGCTCGAAATTGTGGAAGACGTGAGCGCCGCCGCCGGTGAAGAAGGTTTCCGAGGGGCTCCCCGAATAGCGGCGCTGCATGGCCGCATCGAGCATCGGCTGCAGCGTGCGATCGCCGGCGCCGGCGAGATACTCGGCCGACCAGCGCCGCAGCGGGTCCTGCGTTGCCGCCGCCTCGATGTGGAGCTTGGCGCTCGGCAGCGCCGCCATGTCGCGACGCAGTTCGGCGATGACACCGAGATAGGTCGCGAGGGTGCGCAGCTTCGCCGTCGATCCCAGGATCAGCTTCGCGCCGGAATTGATGTCGAAGGGCTGGTCGAGGCTGTCGGCATGCACGCGAACGTAATTGCGGTCGGCGCCGCGCTCGTAGAGGACGACGCTGTACGCGACCTCCGCCGGGTCCGCGCCGCCCAGCAGCTTGTCGCCGACCAGGCCGAGCGACTTGACAGCGTCGCGGTCCTTGAGGCGCACAAGCACGCCGGCGACGCGCTCCTGCGCCGCGGCGTCGATGGTCGCATCGGCGGCGAGGTCCATGCGGTCGAGGCTGTAGAGATTGGCGGCGCCCAGGGTGGTCATGAGCTCGGTGCGCACGGCATCGACCGCCTTGCGCTCGACGAAGGACGAGGCCGGGGGTGACGGCGGCGCGCTGCGGAAGCGCAGATCGGCCTTGAGCGCCGCGTCACGCAGCACCGGCCCGATCACGCCGGCGGCGCCCAGCCGGCGCAGGTAGCTGTTGGTGAGCGACTGCAGCGCGCCGCGGCCGGCATTGAGGTAGTAGGATGGCCGGCGCTGCGCGATGAGCAGGCTCAGCGCCTGCTTGTAGATCTCGCCGCGGCGTTCCAGGGCGACGCCCGCCGGCGGCCGCGCCGCAAGCGCCCGGTTGGCCTCGGCAAAATCGGTACCGTACCAGGCCAGGAGGCCATCGCCGAGGCCGATCACTTCGCCGTATCCCGGGCGCGACCCGAGCGGCGTCGAGTTCAGGTAGGTGGTGAGGATCAGCTGCTGCGCCGCCAGCGTCTCCGGGCCATCGAGGTAGGTCCGCGCGGTCGCCGTCGACATCTGGCGGAGCTTCTCGACCAAGCCTTCCGTCCGGCCTCCCGGCGAGTGGCGGAACTTCTCGATCTGCGTGGCGAGCGTGCTGCCGCCGCCGCCGCCGAGGCTCGGGTCGATGTACTTGCCGGCGCGGCCGAGCGCGGCCACGCCAAGGCGCCGCCATTCCACCGCCGGATTGCGATTGGGCCGCCGGGGGTCGAGCAGGTCGCGGTCCTCGATGAAGCGCAGGGTATGGGCGACCAGGGGCGGGACCGCGGCAAAGCCCGGGTAAGCCGCGCTGGGGTAGCGCGCGGTCTCGAGCGGGGTCCCCGCGCGGTCGCGCAGCACCAGCCCGGCCTGCGCCTTCTCGTGATAGACCGCGTAGCCGCCGGCATCGATGAAGCGCCCGAGCAGCGGCGACTGCCGCGCCTGACGCTCGACGACGAAATGGCGGGCAGAGAGCCGGTCGATGAAGGACGGGAGCTGGGCATAGCCAAGACGCCGGTCATAGGGGCCGGCCTCGGGAAAGCGGATCGCCGCGCTCGGGCCAGGCTCGACCGTGAATGTCATGTCCTTGACGGCGCGGGAGATGAAGAGCGACTGCAGCGACGAGGTATCCGCCTCATAGGCGGCGACCCAGCCCAGCAGGACGAGGGTAGCGGCCAGGGCCAAGCCGAAGGCCACGCGATCAAAGCGCCCCGTGGCACGGTTCGAGCCCGTGGCGGCGAGCCGGCGCTGGGCATCGGCGGCGATCCGCCGACGCGACGAAGGCGCTTGCGGCGCAGTCAATTCAGTCACAACGAGCTTCCCAATGCACTTTTTTTGGTTCGGCAATGCGCCGTCTATAAAATCTAAGCACGCGCGCGCCACGTTGAAATGACTATTTAGACGCATACGTACCGTTATTCTGAATATCTGCCCCGCGCGCTCGCGATGCTCGAGCCGCGAGCGCCCGCGAACCCCAGTTAAGCGATGCGAAACCCAGTGGCCGGAATATCGCCGTCGGTGACGCAGCACGGCGCGGAAGACGGGCATGCCGGGGTCGATGAACATTCAATGGGGAACCGCGGCGCAGCACGCCACGGGCCAAGCGACGCTGCGCCCCACCATCGACAGCGAGCAGCAGGTGGAATTCGCCAGCTCGGCCGGGGACGCTCTGTGGCTGGCCTTCGGCGCGGCTGCGTTTTCGCCCGGCGCCATGTATGCAAAGGCGCCGATTTGGCGCTGGGTCATCGGCGGGGTCGTCGTCCTCCTCGCCGCCGCCGCGCTGCAGCGCGCCTTCTGGCGCGAGCGGCTGTCGCTGGACCTGATGCAGCGCCGCTACACCTACAGCTATGGCTACTGGCCCAGGCTGACCAGCGATGACGGGCGCCTCGACGCGCTCAAAGGGGTGGTGCTGGATGTCGTCGCGCGGTCGGGGAGCCGCGGCGGCGAGATCATCACGTGGGTCGTGTCGCTCGCCTTCAACGACCGCACCCTGGCGGTCGCCGATTTCGGCACCGAGCTCGCCGGCTATGAATATCTGGCCGCGCTGGCAAAGCGGCTCCGCATCCCCGCGCTTGACCACACCGGCCGCGGCGAGGAGCAGACCGCCTATACCGAGATCGACAAGCCGCTCGCGGCGCAGACCAGCCGGGCCGCGCGGCGCCCGCTGCTCCCGCCGCTGCCGGACGGCTCCGAAATCGCGCTTCTCGGCGACGTCCCGGAGCGCCGGATCGTGCTGCCCCGCGCCGGTTTCAAGCCGTCCTATTTCGGCTATGCCCTGTTCCCGCTGTTTCCGCCGTGGTTCACCGGGACGCTCTATAACCTCCAGTTCAGCGGCCCGTTCATAGCCTTCGCCGCCCTTTTCGCCCTGATCGCTGCCATCGCCTGCGTTACCAACAAGGAAGTCACCGAGGCCGGCGACAGCATCTCTTTCGTAACGCGGCTGTTCGGCGCGACCCTTGGGAAGCGGAGCTTTGCCAAGCGCGACATCGTCGAGGTCAGGCTAAAGCCGGTGCCGAGCCAGTCCTGGCGCAAGCGCGAGGAGGTCCAGATACGCGCCACGGGCGCGCTTCTCAACCTGACGGCGGCGGGCCGGTCGCGCGATGAGATGGCCTGGCTGGCGCAAGCCGTGCAGGCGATGGTCGCCGCGGTCTGAGCCGCCCCGCCGTCAAGGCGCTGGCACTTCCTTCAGCAGCGCCCGCGCCTGGGCGGCGTCCTCGGCAATCTGCGCCTTGAGCGCGTCGATCCCGGGAAACTTTCTTTCGGGCCGCAGATGCTCGATCAAGGCGATGCGAAGGTGCCGGCCGTAAAGGTCGCGGTCGAAATCGAACAGGTGCGCCTCGAGGCGTAGATCGCTGCCCCCAAAGGTCGGGCGGTGGCCGAGATTGGCGACGGCGTCATGCCAGAGCGTGCGCCCGCCCTCCTCGATGCCCGCACGCACGGCATAGACGCCGGCGGCCGGCCGCAGGTAGTCGTCGAGCATGAGGTTGGCGGTCGGGAAGCCGATGGTGCGGCCGCGCGCATCGCCGGGTTCGACGCGGCCCTCGATCTCCCAGAAGCGGCCGAGCAGCGCCGCCGCCTCACGGGGGTTTCCGGCTGCAAGGAGCTCGCGGATGCGCGTCGAGGAGTAGACGGCGCCCTCGGCCGCCGCGATCGGACCGACTACGGTGACGCCGAAATGCAGATCCGCGCCGCGCGCCTGGAGCAGCGCCGGCGTGCCGCGCCGCTGGTGGCCGAAGACGAAATCGTAGCCGACGACGGCGTGGCGCACGCCGAGATTGCGGACGAGCACGGTCTCGATGAAATCCTCTGCGCTCTTCGCGGCGAAGGCCAGGTCGAAATGCAGCGTGAACAGCAGATCGACGCCGAGCGCCTCGAGGTGCCGCGACTTGGCGCGGAACGGCGTCAGGCGAAAGGGCGGGTCGTTCGGCCGGAAAACACGGCGGGGATGCGGCTCGAAGGTGAGGACCGCGTGGGGCATGGCGGCAGCACCGGCGATTCGGCCGGCCTCGCCGATCACCGCCTGATGGCCGAGATGGACGCCGTCGAAATTGCCGATGGCGACAACCGCCCCGCGCTCGGCGGCTGCTACCGTGTCGTGGCGGAAGAGGCGCATGGCCTGGGAAAATATCGTGTCCGTCGGGTGCTGGATAGGGGACCCGACCGCGCCTCAGCCGCGCGACGGCACCATCACCAGCGCGTCGCCGTCGATCACCACGGTGTCGCCGACGCGGCACACCGTCTTCAGCATCACCCGCGCCCTGTCGCGGATGATCTCGGTGACGGTGACGCGCGCCTCGACCTTGTCGCCGATGCGCACCGGCGCGCGGAAGCTCAGGTTTTGCGTCAGGTAGATCGTGCCGGGGCCCGGCAGGCGCGAGGCGATGGTGGTGGAGAGAAAGCTCGCCGAGAGAATGCCGTGGACGATGCGGCCCTTGAAGCGGGTGGTGCGGGCATAGGCCTCGTCGAGATGGACCGGGTTGTGGTCGCCGGAAATATCGGCGAATTTGACGACGTCGGCTTCGGTGACGGTGTGCTCGTAAGCTTCCGTCATGCCGACCGCGAGATCCTCGAGGGCGTAGCCGGCACCGTTCTTCTCGCCGACGCGAACGTCGTCCATTCGACACTCCAGAGCCAAGGAACTTGCTGCGCCGTTAGACGAAGGCCCGCCGGCATTGTGCGTTGCAAATTAACCGCAAGGGGGAAGCCCCTGCAAGCCAATGCTCGCGCTTAGGTGCTAAGCTAACGTGTATGTGGGGCGTTCGTCTCGCAGTTGCGAGAGATTCTCAACCGCGCGGCGGGCGCGGCGCGATCGGCAGCAGCGCGGCGAGGCCCAGCTGCGCCTCGAGCAGCGCCGCCGCGGCGAGGAGCGCCCGCTCGCCCCGGGGCCGGCCGACGAGCTGCAGCCCGACCGGCAGGCCGGCCCGGGTGAAGCCGCAGGGCAGCGACAGCGCCGGGCAGCCGGTCAGGGTCACGGCGTAGCTCATGCCGAGCCAGTCCACATAATTGTCGAAGCGGCGCCCGGCGACGACCTCGACGTAGCGCTGCTCGACCGGGAAGGGCGGCAGGATCACCGCCGGCGTCGCCAGCAGGTCGTAGCGGGCGAAGAAATCGGCGACGCGGCCATAGAGCGCCGAGCGCTCGCGCAGTGCGCGCCCCACCGCCGCGCCGTCGAGCTTCAAGCCCTGCTCGATGTTCCAGACAATCTCGGGCTTGAGCCGGGCGCGGTGCTCGGCCAGTAGCGGCGCGTAGGCGGCGACGAAGCGCAGCGCGCGCAAGGTCTGGAAGATCTCGCCCGCGCCGGCGAAATCGGGCGCCGCCTCCTCGACGGCGACGCCGCGCTCGGAAAACCGCTGCGCCGCGGCACCGGCAACGTCGCGCACTTCCGGCTCGACCGGCAGGAACCCGAGATCGGCCGAGAAGCCGATGCGGCGCGGCGCCTCGGGCGCGAGCGCCGCGTCGAGATAGCCCTCGCGCGGCGGCTCCTGGGAGAGCGGATCGCGCGGGTCGAACACCGCCATGGCGTCGAGCATGAGCGCCGCATCGGCGACGTTCCGCGCCATCGGCCCGGCGACGGCGAGGCCGTCGAAGGCGGTGGGGTCGGGTCCGTGCGGCACCACGCCCGCGCCGGGCCGCAAGCCCACCACCGAGCAGAAGCTGGCGGGGATGCGCAGGCTGCCGCCGAGATCGCTGCCATTGGCGAGCCACACCTCGCCGGTGGCGAGCGCCACCGCCGAGCCGCCCGAGGAGCCGCCGCAGCTCATCGCCGTGTTCCACGGGTTGAGCGTCCGGCCGAACACCTCGTTGAAGGTGTTGGCGCCGGCGGCGAATTCGGGCGCGTTCGAGCGCGCCAGCACGACACCGCCGTTGCGCTCGAGCGCCTCGACCTGCAAATCCGACCGCCCCGGCACGTGATCGGCGAAGATCGGCGAGCCGTGCGTGCTGCGCACGCCGGCGACGTCCATCGAATCCTTGATGGCGAGCGGCAGCCCGGCGAGCCAGCCGCGGCGCGTCCCCGGCGCGGGCGGCGTCTGCGCCATGAGGCGGCGCGCGCGGTCGCGCGCCCGCTCCGGGCAGCGGACCGGCAGCGCGTTGACGGCGCCGTCGACGGCGTCGATCCGCGCCAGCGCCGCATCGATGAGCTCGAGCGGCGAGACCTCGCGCCGGTCGAGCAGCGCCACGACCTGACGCGCGGTCATGCGGATGAGCTCGTCGCCGCCGGTCATCGCCGTTGTCCTCCCCGTTCCGCTGACGGTACCGGCCGGCGGCTGACGGCGTCAATTCGCGCGTGCCGCCGCCGCGCGCGCCCCTTCCGCCGGCGAGCCGGCGCCGCTAATCTCGCCGCCAGCATGGATGTGAACAGCGCCGCGCCGCTGCGGGAGATGTGGTATTTCGCGCTGCCGGGCGCGGCGCTCCGGCGCGGGCGCATGGTGGCGAAGACGCTGCTGGGCGAGCCGCTGCTGTTCTGCCGCGGCACCGACGGAGGCGTCTTCGCGCTGCGCGACATCTGCCCGCATCGCGGCATCCCCTTGAGCTTCGGCCGCTTCGACGGGCGCGAGGTCGAATGCTGCTACCACGGCTGGCGCTTCGACGGCAGCGGGCGCTGCACCGCCATCCCGTCGCTGGTGCCGGAGCAGGAGTTCGACATCGGCCGCATCAAGGTGAAGAGCTATCCGGCGCTGGAGCGGCAAGGCAACATCTGGGTCTATTTCGGCGAGGACGCGAGCGCCGCGCCGTCCGTGCCGGTGCTGCCCGATATCGGCGAGCGCGCGCCCGACATCTTCGAGAGCGTCTCCTTCCCCTGCGCCATCGATCACGCCGTGGTCGGCCTCATGGACCCGGCGCACGGGCCCTTCGTCCATCGCGCCTGGTGGTGGCGCTCGGCCGGGTCGATCCACGCCAAGGAGAAGGCGTTCGGCCCGACGCCCTTCGGCTTCGCCATGCTGCGCCACCGCCCGTCGAGCAACTCCAACGCCTATCGCCTGCTCGGCGGCGCGCCCGAGACCGAGATCACCTTCCAGCTCCCGAGCATCCGCGTCGAGCACATCCGCGCCGGCCGCCACGCGCTGGTCAACCTCACCGCGGTGACGCCGCTTTCCGACGGCGAGAGCGAGATCAATCACGCGATCTATTGGACGGTGCCGTGGCTGAAGCCGCTGAGGCCGCTGCTCAGGCCCTATGTGCGCGCCTTCCTGCGCCAGGACCGGGACATCATGCTGCGCCAGCAGAAAGGGCTGCAGCATCAGCCGCCGCTGCTCCTCATCAACGACGCCGACACCCAGGCCAAGTGGTACCACCGCCTCAAGCAGGAATACCTGCGCGCCCGCGCCGAGCAGCGCCCGTTCGTCAACCCGGTGAAGGAGCGGGTGCTGCGCTGGCGGAGTTGATCGCGTCGCGCGCAGCGCGATCGCGGGCAGGCGTCAGCGGTTGCGCTTGCAACCGCGAGAGCCCGCTTCGTTCAGGAGAAGACGTGGATGCCCGGCACAAGGCCGGCACGACGTGCGCTATCACTCGATAGCTGATCCGCCTCAGTAGCTCGTGTCGAGCTTGAGGTAGCGGTAGCGGTCGATCGAGGGGATCTTGACGTCGCGGCGGGCGCCATCCTGCTCGATGGTGAGCGGCACGGCGACACCGGCCGATCCCAGCGCCCAGACCCTGCGGTAGAAATCGGCGAGGTCCCTGACCTTGCGGCCGGCGACGGCGAGGACGCGGTCGCCGCGGGCGAGCCCGCCCTTGGCCGCCGGCCCTTCGGCCGAGACGCGCGTCACCAGCAGCGCGTCGCCGACCGTGGCGAGGTTGACGCCGAGCCAGGGATGGCCGGCGGCGCCGGGGCGGCCGAGCGTCAGCAGATCGCCGAGCACCGGCATCAGCCGGTCGACCGGGATGAACATGTTGCCCGCCTCGGGCGTCCTGCCCGGACGCGCATCGGGCACCAGCAGCGAGCCGATGCCGATGAGCCGCCCGTCGGCGCCGATCAGCGCCGCGCCGCCCCATTCGTCGACGGCCGGCGCGGTGAAGATGGCGTCCTCGAGCAGGTACTCCCAGCTGCCGGCGAAGCTGCGCCGCGACACGATGGTGGCGGCCTGGACATTGCCGCCGCTGGCGACCAGCGCCGGCGTCCGCTCGGCGAGGCCTTGGGCGCGGCCGAGGCGCAGCGGCTTGACGCCGAGCGGCGCCGTGGCGCGCAGCAGCCCCAGCCCGGATTCATTGTCGAGCCCGACCACGGTGGCGAGCACCGGCTTGCCGTCGCGCGTCACGGTGAGGATGAGACCGTCGCTGTCGATGACGACGCCCGAGCCCGCGCGCGCGGTGCCGAGATAGGGTGCGGTGCGCGCATCGGCGGGGATATGCGTCTCGATGCGGACGATGGCGTCGAGCAGCGCCGACGACTGCGCGCTGTTCTTGTCCGCCGCCGCGGCGGAGTGCGCCGCCAGCAGCAGCAGCGCCGCCGCCAGCAGGATCGCGAACCAGCCATTCACACTCTTGAGCCGCCCGCTCATGCCCGGCCTCCACGCCCCGACGCCCGGCTAACGCTCGCGCCAGGGTAGTGTTCAGATTATCGCATCGGTGCGGCCGCGAAGCACGGCTCTTCCTCGCTCCGTTCGGGCAGGCCTCCACCGCCAGACCCCGTTCGTTTCCGAAGTGTTAACCACATCGTGAAACAATGTTGCCTGCGCCGACATCGACAGGAAGCCGCGTTTGAAGCGGCCGGTCGGCGATTCAGCGGAGGCGTCGGTGGTGGCGGATATCATGGGCGGCAATTCGACGGACGGGCCGGCGCCGGCGGCGCGGCCCGAGATCGTCCTGATGCGCGGCGCCATGGCCAAGCTGCGCCGCCGCATCGCCGACCTCGAAGCCTTCGACCCCAACCGCATCGAGAACCGCAAAGACCCGAGCATCGAGGCGCTGTCCAAGGCGATCGACGGCACCCTGCTCGAGGTGTTCGGCGCGGACACGCCGGAATACGAGCGCTACAGCGCCGCCAGGCATATCGACACCGCGCCCTTCATCATGAACGGCACGCCCATGGCGCTGGTGCGCAGCGGGCTCGAGCAGGGCAAGACCATGGCGATCGCGCTGCTCGACCAGGCGGTCGCCTCTTTCGAGGAAGCGATCGCCGAGGGCAAGGCCGTGGCATTGCGGCCGGCGCCCGCGGCCGCCGCGACGGAGCCGGAGCCGGCGCCGAGCATCGCCAGGAAGCGGACGCCGCCCGCCGCGGCCGCCGCAAACGAGACGGCAGCAGCGGCGCCGTCGGCGCCGAAGGAGCCGGCGGCCGGGCCGGCGCTGCGCGACGTGCTGGTGGTGTGCGGCCACGACACGGTGGTGAGCGGCGAGGTCGCGCGCTTCCTGCGCAAGGCCGAGCTCGATGCCATTCTCATGCACGAGCAGGGCAGCGAGGCGCTGACCGACATCGAGCGGCTGGAGCGCCATTCGGGCGTCGGCTTCGCCGTGGTGCTGCTGCCGCCCGAGGAAGACGAGAAGGCTGCCGTGGCCAACGGCGCGCATCGCCCGCGCGGGCGCGGCGCGCTGGTCGCCGAGCTCTATTATTTCGCCGGCAAGCTCGGCCGCGGCCGGGTCTGCGCGCTGACCACGAGCGAGACCGCGGCGGCGCCCGTGACCGGCATCAGCTACGCGACCTACGACCCCTATGAAGGCTGGCAGAAGGTGCTGCTCAAGGCGCTCGAGGAGGCCGGCTACACGGTCGATTGGGGCAAGGCGCTGCGCTGAGCGGCGCCGCCCTCGCCTACCAGCGGGCGCTCAAGCGGCCGAGCGCGAAGACGAGCACAAGAGCCAGCGAGGCGAGCATCCAGAACACGGCCTCGTCGAGGTCGAACCGGTGCTTGAAATGCTTGAACATCGAGGCCCCCCACCGCGAGCAAGCCCAACCTATGGGCGAGGCCGCCGCCGCTCAATCGAAATCTCGTCGCAGCCGCGGTTTTTGCCGCGATGTGTTGCCGCCGCCACAGGCGCAGGCGGCGGCGCGCCGGTGAATGCCGACGGACCTGCCGGCACAGCATGCCGCAGCGCCGAAGCCGACCGTCAAAAACCGGTTTCCGCGAACCGACAAATATCGATGTCCCGCTGCGCCGCAGCATGGCCGCGCGCGATTCGCGTCGGACGACTCGCCGAGTCTGGCGAGCAGCAGCGACGCTGTCCTTGTTGCGGCGGCGCAGCATGGCGAAGTGCTACACAAATGTATAGCACTTGCTACAGGTACCGCACCATCAGCGCACCAGCGAGTGCATCAGAAGGAAACCAGGGCGAGGACCATTCGCGGATCATCGCGCGCGCAGCGGCCGTCGCGCCTGATCGCGTGGCTTCGATGTGTGGCCAATCAACGAGCGCCAACCTTGACCGCTTTGCGCAGCCGGACCGTTCCGACCTTCCGGGCAACCGGGCTCGACAAAATGCGTTCGCGCTTGGCGGCATCGTAAACCGCCGTCGTCACGCTGTAGCCGAGTGCGGCGAGCGCTTCCGTCAACCGCGGAACCTTGCTCTTCTCATGCGGATCGAGAAGCCGCCACGCCTCCTTGTGGTCGATTTCCAGCAGTCGCGAGAGGTCTGCGGCGGTGACGCGCTTTTCTTTGATCGCTCTGTGCAGCGCGACTTTGAGCGCTGCTGTCGCGTCCGGCGCAATCTGATATTGGTTCCGGCCGACAGCG
>WNEZ01005286.1_pt1 | contig 14487 bp, 12 predicted proteins | sample 5400521 | NCBI WGS metagenome assembly WNEZ01 (sample SAMN13153339, study PRJNA577476) | soil metagenome | isolation source: 120 cm saprolite under Douglas fir tree site 2 hole 1 replicate 1 | place: USA:California | collected 2015-04-18
CTCGGGCCGTGTCCTGGGGGAAGCCTGGAAGATCCCGCACGATCTGGTCCAGGCCATCGAACTTCATCACGATATAGGAGATCCAGGGCGCGGCGGGCCGTTGGTCGCGCTCGTTCACCTGAGCGATTTGCTTTGCCGGCTACGCAACCTGGGCTACGGTTATTACGAGCCCCGGCAGGTGGATTTTGCAAATGAGCCAGGCTGGTTGTACCTGGTCATGCAGTTTCCAAATCTGGCTGACTTGGATCTGGCGCGGTTCACGTTCACACTGGATGAATACGCCAAGGAAGTCGGCGAATTGGTGGCTACAGTTTTCGCAAGTTGAATTGCGAGGTAACTTCGCCATCAGTTTCAGATTGACATGGCCACTTCCGCGGGATAGATTTCTCCTGCTGGCGCGTTCACCCTGTCGGTTTCCTGGCTCCTTAACCCCCTTCCCGCCACTCGGTTCAAACTACGTTTAGATGAATAATGAGGAGGTTCGTGTCCGCAGAATCCTTATTGTCGGGGAGCCTTCGTTCAAGTGGAAAGCAGAAGGAAGGCAAGAAGCTGCCCAAAGCCGGCGGTCGAGTGAGCGCCTTGGCGGCGCCCGGCGAGAAAATTCCCACTGGTATCGCGCACGATTTCAATAATCTCCTGACCGTCATTTTGGGGCACAGCGAATTTCTGCTGAAGCGCAATGAGCCGGCCAAGAGCCGGCGGGTGCGCATCGAGGAGATTCGCAAGGCAGCTGAACGCGGGGCATGGCTTACCAATCAGCTTCTCGCGTATAGCCGAAATCAACTCCTCGAACCGACGGTTCTGCAATTGAACTCGGTCCTGGAAGACATGGATGACATCCTGCGCCGGGTACTCGGTGAGGATGTCGCACTGGATCTGCTCCTCGATCCCAACCTGGGTTGGGTGAAGGTAGATCGGGGACAGTTGCACCAGATTGTCTTGAACCTCGCCGGGAACGCTCGCGACGCCATGCCGCAGGGAGGTCGCCTGGCCATCGAAACTAGGAACCTTTGTGTCGCCCGCGGCTCGGGTAAACCACAGGCGTTCCTCGCGCCGGGTGAGTACGTCACGATCGTTGTTCAAGATTCAGGCCATGGAATGGACGCGGAAACGCGTGCGCACATTTTCGAACCTTTTTTCACGACCAAAGAGACTGGCAAAGGCACTGGCCTCGGTCTCGCCACCGTTTACGGCATAGTGAAACAAAGCGGCGGTTATATCTGGGTTGAAAGCGAGCCTGGCTGCGGGAGCGCTTTCTACACGCTCCTGCCGCGCGTTCCAAAGCCCGCCCATCCTAAGGTCCTGCAGGAAATGTTTGATTTCCATTCCGGTGGAGAGACCATCCTGCTTGTGGAGGACGATCCGGCGCTGCGAAAGATGGCTGCGGAGGTTCTCCGGGACACGGGGTACAAGGTTCTGACTGCGCCATCCGGTGCGGACGCGATGCACATCGCTGCGAAACACCAGGGCCCATTGGATGTCCTCTTAACGGACGTCGTCATGCCTGGCATGACGGGCCGGGAACTCGCCGACCAGATTGTCGCGCGCCACCCCCGGATCCAAATTCTCTATATGTCTGGGTATACCGATGACACCATTGGTCATCACGGCCTCCACGGCCAGACGTTGCGTCTTCTGCAGAAGCCGTTTACCCACGACGCGCTCGTGCGTTACGTGCGCGAGGCTCTCGAGGTCGTCGCCCGAGCTTGACGGCCATTCCCGGCTGATCCCAGCCGGAAAGGTTTACCGCGATTCATTGGCTCTGCGGCCTTTTTGAACTCTATACTATTGACGAAGTCCCGCGGTGAGTTTTAGTTTTCGGATTTGGCGGCTGGATCGAAGTGTACGACGACTTCCACGCTCGATTCGGAATTGGCAGGAGCAAACTTCCATTGACTGACTGATTTTTGAGCGCTTTCAGCCAGAACCGCGCTGCCGCCGAGGACTTCCGTATCCTTGACCGACCCGTCCGGCTTGATGTGGACCTTCAGGCGGACGGTGCCACTGATACCTCTCTTTTTGAGGTCTTCGGGGTATTGTACCGGCGCTTTCTTGAGAATCTTATGGGTGGCATCCTGTGCGTAGCCGGCTGGGATGCACGAGAGCATGACGAGAAGACAGCAGAACTTCCAGCGGGGGTAAAGCTTAATCATGCTTTCACCTTCACAAAATCGACTCATGCCAGGATTGCCTACAAGCGCACCTGGAGTGAACAACCGCCTTAAACATGCTGCAAACGGCAGCCCACGCAGCGACCTGTTTAAACCGCAGCTTCGAGTTCGACAACAGGCACTCCCGGGCGCGGCTAATTGCCTGATTCATCAAAGCTTGTCCTCTGGCTGGTTTGCGTTCGAGGGCGTGGATTCATGGTGCAGCCCCGTTGCAAGCCACAGTCGTCTCAAGGCATTGTTTCAGATTGAGAAGATCGTCCCCCCGCAGCTGCGTGACGGGGGCGGGATGAGAACAGGCAAGGTCGTGGGGAAGCTACGTAGCCTGGCCGTTCATTGCGCGGTAGTTGCAGCTCCGCCGTGCTGTGATGAGCGTTTTTCGTTTGCCCAAACCAGCCGGAAGCACGGGAACTGCACATCCTCCACAGTCGTGGTTGACATCCTGCCTTGTAACTCTTGTAATGGTTAACTCCAGGCTATGAATATGCCTTCCAAAATCTGCGCGTGAAAAGCCCAGAAACAGCAGCCGCCAGCCGGTTTGCGTCGAAGCGATCGTCATTTTTCGTCGCGGCGGGAATTCTCCTCAGCCGGATCGCGGGACTCATTCGCGACCGGGTTTTCGCGCACTATTTCGGAAATTCCGACGCTGCGGACGCCTTCAAGGCGGCGTTCCGGATTCCCAACGCGCTCTCGAATCTATTCGGCGAAGGAGTTCTCTCCGCTTCCTTCATTCCTGTATACGCGGGATTGCTCGCGCGCGATGAGGACGAAGAAGCCCGGCGCACGGCGGGAGCTGTCGCGGCCCTGCTCGCGCTCAGTACTTCGATTCTCGTGTTGATCGGAGTTTTGGCGACTCCCTACCTGATCGACGCCATCGCGCCGGGATTTTCCGGCGACAAGCGCGAACTGACGATTCGCATTGTCCGCATCTTGTTTCCTGGCGCGGGGCTGCTCGTGCTCTCCGCATGGTGCCTCGGAATTCTGAATAGCCACCGCCGCTTCTTTCTCTCCTACACCGCGCCGGTGATCTGGAACGCGGCCATGATCGCCACGATGTGGGGATTCGGCGGACGTTACGCGCAATATCCCCTCGCCGAGGTCTTGTCCTGGGGCTCTGTGATCGGCAGCGCGCTGCAGGTCGCCGTTCAGCTCCCTGTGGTGCTGCGGCTGCTGCGCGGCCTGCACCTCTCGCTGGCGTTTCACCTGGAGAATGTGCGCACGGTCGTTCGGAATTTTTGTTGCCGACCGGCGCCGTTGCGGCTCTGGCTTACGCGCAGACGCTGTACACGCTGCCCGTCAGCTTGTTTGGAATGTCGGTCTCGGCGGCGGAACTTCCGGCCATGTCCGGAACGGTCGGAGCAGAATCAGAAGTTGCCGAATTATTGCGTGTGCGATTGAATGCAGGCCTGCGCCAGATCGCATTTTTCGTGATTCCATCCGTGGCGGCGTTTCTGGTGTTGGGTGACGTTATCGTCGCCGCGATTTATCAGTCCGGCCGCTTCACTCACGCCGACGCGATGTACGTCTGGGGAATCCTGGCTGGATCGACGGTGGGCTTGCTTGCTTCCACGCTGGGCCGGCTCTACTCATCCACTTACTACGCACTGAAAGATACGCGCACGCCGCTCCGCTACGCCGTCCTGCGAGTCATCTTGACAACGGTGCTCGGATATCTCTCGGCCATCCCTTTGCCGCATTTACTGGGAATCGATTCCCGTTGGGGCGTCGCTGGACTCACGATTTCGGCGGGCGTTTCTTCCTGGGTTGAGTTCACCCTGCTTCGTCGCACATTAAACCGGCGAATCGGCGCGACAGGCCTCCCCCCTGTGTACCTTGTCAAAGGCTGGGCTGCCGCCTTAGTCGCGGCGGGAGTCGGCAGGGGACTGCTGCTCGCTGTCGGACACCGCAACCCAATCCTTGTTGCGATTGTGGTTCTAGGCCCATACGGAATCGCGTATTTTGCGGGAACTGCGGTCCTTGGCCTCTCCGAAGTTCGGGCACTGCTCGGCATGTTCTCCCGGTTGCGGGCCCGCTCGTCTTGAGCCGGGAAAAAGATTCACTGCATACCCTTCGCTTGTTATCAGCTGGTTTAACAGTAGCACAGCCACTCTTGGCTGTGCGCCGCGTCGCGACCCACACGAAGGACCGCACAGGCAGGAGTGCCTGTGCTACAAAAGCCCGCGTTCAAAGCCCACTACACCTTCGCTTTGAATGTCTCGACGTCAAGCGGTTCACGCGCAGGTGTGTCCGGCGGAGCGGCCCTGAGATATTGCGCGGGCCAGGAAATCTTGTGGCCAAGCTCGCGCGCCGCGCGCAGAGGCCAATACGGATCGCGCAGGAATTCCCGGGCCATCAGGACTAGATCGGCCTGATTTTTGGCGAGGATTTCCACGACTTGCTCCTTCGTCTCGATCAATCCAACTGTTCCGGTCATGACTCCGGTGTCGCGGCGAATTCGTTCGGCGAAGGGAACCTGAAAGCCGGGCCCGGCGACGATCTTCTGGTCGGGCACCAGGCCCGCCGAGGAACAGTCAACCAGATCAACGCCCAGAGGGCCAAGCTGTTTCACCAGTTCGACGGATTGATCGAGGTCCCAGCCGCCTTCCTTCCAATCCGTCGCCGAGATTCGAATAAAAAGAGGAAGGTGCTCCGGCCATTGCTTGCGGATCGCGGAGACGATTTCCCGCGCCAGCCGCGTCCGGTTTTCGAACGAGCCGCCGTACTCGTCCGTCCGGTGATTGCTGAGCGGGGAGTAGAACTCATGGATCAAATAGCCGTGGGCGGAGTGGATTTCCAGGACTCGAAACCCTGCTTAAAGCGCCCGGCGCGCCGCGTTTGCGAATGCCTCCACGACGCTCCGAATTCCTTCCTTCGAAAGAGCCTGCGGAAATGGGTATTTATCCGAATACGCGATGGCGCTGGGCGCGACAGGAACCCATGCGCCTTCTTCCTGCGAAAGTTTACTGGAGCCGACCCAAGGTTTCTGCGTGCTCCCTTTTCGGCCGGCGTGCGCGATCTGCATGCCGGGAACAGTTCCCTGGCTCTTGAGGAAATGTGTGATTCGCGAAAGGAACTCGATGTGGGCGTCGCTCCAGATTCCCAGGTCCTCCGGGCTGATGCGCCCCTCGGGCGACACCGCGGTGGCCTCTGTAAATACGAGCCCGGCACCGCCCACGGCGCGGCTCCCCAGGTGCACGAGGTGCCAGTCGTTTGCGAATCCATCCTTGCTGGAATATTCGCACATCGGTGAGACGGCAATACGGTTTTTCAACGTGATGCTGCGAATTGGAAGTGGATCGAATAGGAGCGCCATGGTTTCCCTTGTGAGATGGCCGGCATCGTTCCGTTCGCCGCGATCTCTGGTACCCTCCAAATGAGTCTGAAAGTAATACCATTGGATGCCGCCAAATGCCACACAGGTGCAGTAATAGCCATTGCGCGTAGAAACCGATCTGTAGGCGGGTGATTTGGACCGCCCGATCATTCGCGACATTCATTTTGCAATAAGGATTCATGAAGACTGAAATCTTCATCCACCGCTCCCGAATTGAGGCTCCCGCAGCCGCAGTGTACGCCTGGCACGCCCTGCCGGATGCGCTCGAACGGCTCACGCCGCCCGGGGAACACATCGAAGTTATCGAGAGAACAGGAGGAATCGAGCGCGGGGCGCGTGTCGTGCTACGTTTTGGACGATGGCCCTTTCGCCGGCGCTGGGTTGCGGAACACCAGGACTACGAAGAGGGGCGCTATTTCAGCGACGTACAAGTCTCCGGCCCATTCGCCTACTGGAGGCATACTCACACGTTTGAGCAGGACGGCCCCGCCGCATGCATCCTCGAAGACAGAGTGGAATACGCGCTACCATTCGGGATTTTCGGCAGCTGGTTCGCGGGCAGATTCGTGCGCGGCAAACTCAAGAAGCTGTTCGAATATCGCCATCGCACAACTGCGGCGGAGCTGGCTGCCTTGCATGGTCCAACGAGCCAAGACTTGAGTAAATAACTCAATATCTAGTTACCATACAAGTTATTCAGTCGGTCTCCTGCGTGACGATGTGAACATCGACGGCCGGGGCGTCGCGCAAAAAACGGTGGATGGCCGTCATGTACAGATATTTTCGCCATCCCTCGACCGCGGTGCGGCCGAAGATCACTTGTGTCACATGCTTCTCGCGGACGAATTCCGCGGTGGCGCTGGACACGTCTTTTCCTTTCAGCTTGACCACTTTCGCGCCCAGGCTTTCCGAAAATTGAATGTTGGCATTGAGGGAATTCTTGTCCTGCTCCGAAGTGTCCTGCCCGATATCGACGTAGATGGCGAATAGCTCGGCGTCCATGCGTCGCGCCATCCTGGCCGCGCGCGCAATCAGATATTGCGCTCTGGGATTCGAGCTGAAACACACAGCGAGGCGTTCGCGTACCGGCCAGGGATCCTGGATGTCTTTCTGCTCCATATAGGATTCCAGGCTGCGGTCCACTTGTTCGGCCACCTGGCGCAGAGCGAGTTCACGCAGGGCGATGAGATTGCCCCGCCGGAAGAAGTTCTTGAGCGCCTGATCCACTTTCTCGGTGTGGTAGACCTCGCCGCGTCTCATGCGGTTCTGCAGCGCTTCCGGCGTCAAGTCGACCATCACGATTTCGTTGGCGTGCTCGAGCACCCAATCCGGAACGGTTTCTCGAATCTTGATCCCCGTAATCGCGGCCACGGTAGGGGCGATGCTCTCCAGGTGCTGCACGTTCACGGTGGAAAGGACTTCCATTTTTGCTTCGACCAGGTCCAGAACGTCTTCATACCGCTTGCGGTGTTTGCTTCCCGGAATGTTGGTGTGGGCGAGTTCGTCGACCAGGACGACACGCGGATTTCTGGACTTGATGGCGTCAGGATCCATCTCCTCGAACACCGTGCCTTTGTACTCGATTTTCCTCCGCGGGACTTGTTCGAGCTGGGAGGCAAGGTCCGCGATGCCTTTCCTTCCGTGTGTTTCAACAAAGCCTATGATCGCGTCTTCCCCACGGCTGCGCCGCCGGATCGCTTCGCTCAGCATGCTGTAGGTTTTGCCCACGCCTGGAGCGTACCCAAGGAACAGCTTCATAATTCCCTTGGTCCGTTCTTGAGGGGAGACTTCTTCGAGCCACTGGTCCGGCGTCTTCGTCATCGCGGATATTCTCATTCAATATGGCCGATAAATGCTAGGCTAGATTCGCTTTGTGACGAAGAATCTGCCCACAACTCTCGCACGATACGCAGCCGCGCTGGCAGCGGTACTGGTCATTACAGCTTTCTATCGCCACACGCACCGATTCAACGCGACGACCGTGGCGTTCACCTACCTGCTCGCTATCCTTGGGGTTTCGACCCTTTGGGGGCTCGCGGTTTCCGTGTTCATGTCGCTGGCCGCCACGCTGACTTACAACTATTATTTCCTGCCTCCCGTCGGCACATTCATTATTGCCGACCCGCAGAATTGGGTCGCGTTGGTCACGTTCCTGGCGACCTCGGTGCTCGCCAGCGACCTCTCGACGCGCGCGCGCAACCAGGCCGCCGAAGCGAACCGCCGCCGCCGCGAAGTGGAGCGCCTTTATAAATTCAGCCAACGACTGTTGAGCGCGGGAAATCCCATCGAATTGCTCAATGCGATTCCGCGCCAAATTGTGGAGATGTTTGAGGTGGGAGCGGCCGCATTGTTTCTGGCGGACAAACAGAAAATATACCGCTCGGGGATGAATCTTCCGCAGCTCGATGCGGATTCATTGAAAGCGATCGTTGCGCGCGAGGATATTCAGATTGATGAGGAGCACAGCGTCTGCTTCGCCCCGCTCCGCCTGGGAACACGTATTCTCGGAAGCGTGGGCATCTCGGGACCCGTGCTCTCGCGACAGACGCTCGAGGCCCTGGGCACGCTGATTGCCGTCGCCATCGAGCGGGCGCACGCGATTGAGATGGTGGGAAAGACGGAAGCGGCCCGGGAAGGCGAACGCTTGAAATCGGCGCTGCTGGACGCGATTACGCATGACTTCCGCACGCCGCTCACGTCCATGAAGGCCTCCGTGACCAGCCTTCTCTCCGGTCCAAAGCTGGATGAAGGGCAGCGCAACGAGCTGCTCAACATCATCAATGAGGAATGCGACAGGCTGAACCGTCTTGTCGGCGAGGCGGGGGAGATGGCGCGGCTCGAAGCCGGCGATGTAAAACTGCAACTGGAGCCGCACCGCATCGACGAATTGATTTCCGAGGCGCTGGATACGTGCAGGGGCGTTCTGGGCACGCGGCCCATTCGCATGGAGATCAAGAATCCGGGCTTGCGCGTCGACGCGGACTTGGCGCGCGCCAGGGAAGTGCTCGTCCACCTGATCGAGAATGCGAATTTGTATTCCTCTCCGGACCAGCCGATCACAATCAGCGCGGAAGAGAAGGACGATTTTGTGCTCTTCAGTATCGCGGATAGGGGGCCGGGGATTGTGGACGCCGAACTCGGCCTGATTTTCGACAAATTCTACCGCGGCACGGATCAGCGTTACCGCGTGCAGGGAACCGGCATGGGCTTGCCGATCGCGAAAGCCATAGTGGAAGCGCATGGCGGTACAATTGGCGTGATCAGCCAGTTGGGACAAGGGTCCGTATTTTCATTCGGTCTGCCGGTCGTCAGGGGAGCAAACGAACGCCGATGAGTACAGCCACGATTCTTATTGTTGATGATGAACCTCAGATTCGCCGCGTGATGCGCACGACTCTGTCGAGCAATGGATACGCAGTCATCGAGGCGAAGAGCGGGGAAGAAGCTTTGGAGACTCTGAGAAAAGAACGTCCGGAACTCGTGTTGCTTGATGTCAATATGCCGGGAATTGGAGGGCTTGAAGCGTGCCGCGAAATTCGCGACAAGTCCGATGTGGCCATAATCATGCTCACCGTCCGCAACACCGAACACGACAAAGTGCTCGCGCTCGATGCGGGCGCGGACGATTACGTCGTCAAGCCCTTCAGCATGGAAGAACTGCTGGCGCGTATTCGCGCGGCCTTGCGGCGCACATCTTCCGGCGACCCGATCCCCGCGTATGTTTCCAGTGACTTGGAGATTGATTTCGAACGAAGAAAGGTCACGGTCCAGGGCCGCCCGGTCCGGCTAACGCCCAAGGAGTTCGAACTACTGCGTCATCTGGTATCGAATCAGGGCAAGCCCCTCGAGCACCGGCGGCTTCTGCAGGCGGTGTGGGGTCCGGATTATGGCAATGAAACAGAATACCTGCGCGTGTTCATCAACCAATTGCGCAAGAAAATCGAGCCCGACCCCGCACATCCCAAGTACATTCACACCGATCCGTGGGTTGGCTACCGTTTTGAGCCTGCTGCGACCATTTCCGCGAAAGCGAAGAAGAAGTAGCAGTCCGGCCGGGTTCTGGCCGTGATGTGAATGGATGAAACTGAAACCACCGCGTTGGTTTCGGTGCGCGGCATTTTGGAGCGCTGGCGTCCCGCCGGCGGTTTCACGGGTTGTCAACACAGAAGATCAAAGCCGGCGCTGCAGAAGGCCCGCGTTGCACAATAGAACTGTTGGCTTCGGTTATCCAATCGCATGGTCTTGAGTGACATGCTGTAGCTCGCCGTTTATTCCTCGGCTGTAATCCCAAGTGTGCGCATGCGGCGGTACAAGTGGCTGCGTTCGAGCCCCAGGGTCTCAGCGGTACGCGTCATGTGCCACTGATTTTCCTCGAGCTTTCGCAAAATAAACTCCCTCTCATACGCGTCGCGAGCCTCGTGAAGCGTTGCGTTAGGCTGCTGCGGCATGCGCGAGCTGCCTCGGAACAGTTCGCCGGGCAGATGCAGCGGCTCGATCCTATCCTGCGGCACCACAATCATCAGCCGTTCGATCAGGTTGCGCAGCTCCCGGACGTTGCCCGGCCATTGATACCGCAGCATCACTCCGAGCGCGGATTCGCCCAATTCCTTCGGCTTGCGTCCGTACGCGGCTGAAAACTCCGCCAAAAAATGGCGCGCCAGGATGGGAATATCCTCGGCGTGTTCGCGGAGCGGAGGCACGTTGAACGGGATCACGTTCAGGCGGTAGAAAAGATCTTCGCGGAATCTTCCGGCGGCGATCTCGTCTTCGAGTTTCTTGTTCGTAGCGGCGATGACGCGGACATCGACGTTGACCGTTTGGTTCGAGCCCACCGGCTCGAGGCGTTGTTCCTCGAGAACACGCAGCACTTTGGATTGCGTGCGCAGACTCATGTCGCCGATTTCGTCGAGGAAAAGCGTGCCCCCATCCGCCTTCTCGAATTTTCCCACTTTGTTCTCGCTGGCGCCGGTGAAGCTGCCCTTGGTGTGCCCGAAGAGCTCGGACTCGATCAGCTCCTCGGGAATGGCGGCGCAATTCACTTCGACGAACGCCTGAGCGCTGCGCAGGCTCGCGGCGTGCAACGCGCGGGCCACCAGTTCTTTTCCCGTTCCGCTTTCTCCGTAAATCAGGACGCGTCCGTTGGTGGGAGCGGTGAGCGCGATCTGTTGGCGCAGAGCCCGGATCGGCACGCTGTCCCCGTACAACTGCGTGCGTCCGCCAAGCTCTTCTCGGAGGCGGCGGTTTTCCAGTTCAAGCCGGTGAACTTCGAGGGCATTTTTGATAACCAGAATGATTTTCTCGAGAGAGAGAGGTTTCTCGATGAAATCAAATGCGCCGAGCTTCGTGGCCCGCACGGCCGTTTCGATGCTGGCGTGTCCGGAAATCATCACCACCATCGGAGTCATGCCGTTTTGGCGCATGCGTTCAAGTGTTTCGAGGCCATCCATCCCATCGAGCCACACGTCGAGGAGAACCAAATCTGGGGGCCTTTGATCGAGACGCGCAAGACACTCTTCGCCGGAAGATACCGACGCGGTCTCATACCCTTCGTCGGTGAGGATCGACGAAAGCGCCTCGCGGATGCCTTGCTCGTCGTCCACAATGAGGATGGAATGAGGCATGGATTTCCGTTTCAGGCCGTCCGGGGCGAAATCGGCGCCGCAGCGACTTCCGTCATGGGCAGTTGCAGAATGAATCTGGCGCCGATGGGGGAATTGTCCTCGACGCGAATGGATCCATGGTGTTCGGCCATGATGCGGCTGGCAATGGCAAGACCGAGTCCTGTCCCCCGGTCCTTGGTCGAGAAATGAGGAAGGAAAAGCCTGTCCTTGTCCTCGGGTGAAATTCCGTGGCCGCTGTCCGCGACGATAATTTCTATGGTTTCGCGATCGGCGTTGAAATGAGTGCGCAGGAGCAATTCCCTGACCGACGAACCCTCCATCGCCTCGGCGGCATTATCGATCAGGTTAACGACCACACGACGCAGGAGTTCTCCATCCGCGCGAATCGCAGGCAAATTGGGCGCCAGGTCCTTCCGCACGCGAATCCCATCCAGACGGCCTCCGAAAACTGCCAGGGCTTCCGCGACGATGTCATTCGGGTACGCGGTAGAGAGCCTCGCGGTGGGGAATCGGGCGAATTGCGAAAATTCGCTGACCAGCGATTCGAGCGCGGTGACTTCTCGTTCGATCAGGCCGGCGCATTCGCCCACAAGACGCACCAACTCCGGCGGGTCCGGCGAAGCGGATCTGCCAAGACTCGACCGGCTGCGGTCGAGGTAACGCGACAACCGCTGCGCGGAGAGCTGGATTGGCGTCAATGGGTTCTTGATCTCGTGGGCAATGCGTTGCGCGACTTCTTGCCAGGCGGCGGCTTTCTGCGCGCGCAACAAATCGGTCAAATCGTCCACCACGACGACGTAACCGCGATTCGAGCGGCGCGGGCCGAGCGAGCTAACGGTCACGGCCGCGTGCAGGAGCCGTCCGGCCATGGTGAATTCGAGTTCTTGCGAGGCGGCGCCCATGCGCAGCGAACGCCGCATCAGCACGTGGACAGAGCGGGCCGCCTCTTCGTCCAATAACTGCGCAAAGTTTTCGGCCTGTTTTGCGCTCTCTCCAAACATTCTCACGGCCGCGGGATTAACCCGCCTGATCGATTCGGTCTCATCGACGGAAATCACGCCGGTCGGGATGTTCTCCAGAATCGTTTCCATCAGCGTGCGCCGGCGTTCCAATTCTTGCACGGCCTGTTGCAGGTTGTGGGTGAATACATCGATTTGCCGCCGGTTATCGCCGAGCTGCTCCGTCATTCGGTTGAACGAGCGAACCAGCGTCTCCAGCTCGTCCTGCGCCTGCACATTGACCCGCGTCTCGAAGTTTCCCGCGATGATTTCCTGTGTCGCTTCGGCCAGCGCTTGAATGGGCACCGTGACCCGCTTCGAAAGGAACAGGGCGGACCACGTCGCTATGAACATCAGAACAATCGTGAAGAGCAGCAGCGTGAGCAGCATTTGTGATTTGTAGGTGCGCAACTGCTGACGCTGCAGCCCGTACGTGAGCGTTTGCGTTTCAATTTCCTTGATGCGGTCCGGAAAATCATCCGGGACATTGCGCCCCACCATCAAGTACTTGTTCCCGGACTTCGCGCGGCCCGCCAGGAAATATTTGCCGCGGTATTGCCAAAGTTCCGCGCCGCTGGGCATCGATCGGACGTAAACGGGCAGTTCGGCGATCGAGAGTGGCGCTGTGACAGCCGGGCTGCTGTTGAATCGGAAATTTGAATTCACGCCTACAGCGACGGGATGGCCTTGTTCCGTGGTTTCCCACGCGAGGTCCGCGCCACGGGCGAAGGACAAATCGAAGGAGTGGATCGTATCCCGGGCGGTCTCCGGGAGGGCTACGCCCGCCACATCCCTGGCGATTTGCGTCATGCGATCGTGATCGGACCTGCCGATTTCATTAAGGAGGTCGCGGCTGGCTTGCGTTGCCATTTCCAGCGGACGGGGAAACCAGAGCACCAGCGTGCGGTTCAACAACGCATAGCTGACATAAAACAAGAAAACCACGGGAAGGATGGAAACCGCAATGGCGCCCAAAACCATTTTCGTCTTGAAGCGGGAACCGGGCTGGTGCGCGCGCCGCTCCCCCCAGAGCCGCAGCAGGCTGCGCGTCAGGATGAGTCCGAAAACAAGCAGTGCCGCGACGATAAATGTCGAGAGCGCATATAGAACCAAAACCTGGTCCCACTCGCGCGGTTCAAAGGGAAGCGTCAAGGAACCAAGCGTAAACACGGCAGCGAGCAGCAGGGCGACCGTCAGACCGCCGAGACCCAGCATTAACTGCGATTTGCGCCCTGTACTCATGTCGGTGTCCCTGGGATCAATTTGGCGTCCTGTGCCACGACAAGGAATTGGGAAAGCGGCGAGGTTGCCGGCAACAGGGCCCCAAGCGGACATTGCGCACACAGTGGCTCGTTCTTGCGGCACCAATTCTTCCCCGTATTCACTACCAGGGCGTGGAATTCGTTTAAGAGTTGCGAATCGCGCGGGAGAGCTGTTTCGAACAGCTCCCGGACACTCTCGTACTGTGTCTTGCCGTCCGTGATTCCATGCCGGCCAAATATTCTATGCGTGTAGGCATCGACGACAAATACAGGGTGGTTCCCGGCGTACAGGAGGATGGAGTCGGCCGTTTCGGGGCCGATTCCGTGCACGGAGAGAAGCTTCTCTCGCAGGATTGCCGTCGGCGTATCGAACATACGTTTCAGTGAGCCGCCATATCCCCGCTGCAGAAACCGTACAAACGCCTTCAGTTTCTTGGCCTTCTGGCGGAAATATCCAGACGGACGCACGAGCGTTGCGAGCCTCGACATTCGAGCCACCGAGATCGCCGAGGGCGTCAGCATCTGCGCTGAGCGCAAGTTGGCAATCGCTCGTTCCACATTTGCCCATGAAGTGTTCTGGGTAAGGATGGTGCCCACGATCACTTCAAACGGAGTCCTTGCAGGCCACCAATGCATCGGCCCCAGGGCCTGAGACATGGCCGCAAAGTAGCGCATCAGCGTCGGCCCCGCGGTCGAAACCGCCCCTACGTCCGTCACGGCGCATGAGTTATGCCGCCGAGCCCCTCCACCGCCAGATGACGCCAAAGCTTCCATTACTTCGCAAGATAGCGGGCGCGGTACGTCTAGTCAAGGCAATCGGGTGCGGGGTAGTGACGCAGCTTGAACCTCCAGGCGGTTTGAGTTGATGGCGAACGGGCTGGGAATTTTGCCGGACCGATGCGGCCGCGTGGCGAGGTAGCGCCGGCAACTTGCCGGCGGTGTTGGAGTTCCATGAAAAAGCAGGGAGCCGGCGGGACGCCAGCGTTACTGAAACCGTCACTTCGGCGTATTGGGACTTCCGGGAAATTGAGTCGCTCCCGGGCGCGGGCGGTACTTTTACGCTGAACGCACAGATCGGATCGGGGCGCGAAGGCCGCCGGATGG
>WNEZ01012758.1_pt1 | contig 14487 bp, 8 predicted proteins | sample 5400521 | NCBI WGS metagenome assembly WNEZ01 (sample SAMN13153339, study PRJNA577476) | soil metagenome | isolation source: 120 cm saprolite under Douglas fir tree site 2 hole 1 replicate 1 | place: USA:California | collected 2015-04-18
TCCCGTCCGGTCCTACCAAGATCTGACGTGGATACAACGCGCCCAAAAGGCAACTATACCGATTCGCGACCACATCATCTGGCGTGCTGCCTGGGCGGTTCCGCGAAGGTTGTTCCGGGAGCTGGGCAGATTGCGCGGGCACCCGACGCCCTTCAAGTATCATCGCCTTCGCCCCAATCTCACCGAGTACGTCTACACGGATTGCGACGCCTTCACTTCCATGGATCCGCACTCGTCTATTCTCTTCTTCGAAACGCGCGGTTGGGACGTCCTCAGCCACCCTACGGCGCTCGCCAGACTGTTCGCGCGTCATGAGCCGGTGGTGGTGCGAAAACCGAAATGATCGACACCGCGCAACATCTTCGCGATCGACTTCCTCCGGTTCGCCGGCCGGTTCCTCCCCGGGGCGGGTAGGGCCACCGATATGTGCGGAATCGCCGGAATCTTCCACTATCGGGCAGCGGACAAGAGAGTGGATCGCCCGCTGCTCGAACGGATGACGCGGACGATCGCCCATCGCGGTCCAGATGGCGAGGGCTTCCACATCGATGGTCCCCTGGGGTTTGGTCATCGCCGGCTGGCGATCGTCGATCTCTCGGAGACTGGAAGTCAGCCGATGTCCAACGACGACCGGTCCCTTTGGATCAATTACAACGGCGAGTTCTACAACCATCGCGAGCATCGCCCTCGAATTGCGGCAAGGCATACGTTTCGGGGCCCTTCGGATACGGAAACATTCCTGCGCCTGTTCGAAGAGCGCGGCGTCGCGTGCCTCGAGGAGATCGCCGGCATCTTCGCCGTTGCATTCTGGGATAACCGGCGCCGGGTTTTGACCCTGGCGCGCGACCCGTTGGGCGTGAAGCAACTGTATTACCACGACGATGGTCACCGGATCGTTTTCGCCAGCGAAATCAAAGCCCTGCTCTGCTGCAAAGATGTCCCGCGCGAGATCGACGAAGAGGGCGTCAATCAATACATTCATTTTCAAACTCCGGTCTTCGAGCGCACCTTCTTCAAGGGCATCCGGCAGCTTCGGGCGGGCGAGTACATCGAGGTCAGCTCCGCGGGAATGCGCCGCCAGACCTACTGGAGGCTGAGCAATTTTGAAGGGCGTGGAGGAAGCCCGGAAAGCAACGTCGCCGCTCTGCGCGAACAGCTCGCCAGCGTCATTCGCGACCAGCTGATGTCCGATGTCCCGGTGGGCTCCTTCTTCAGCGGTGGAATCGATTCGTGCACCGTGGCCGCCTACGCCAAACAGGTGGGGCAACCGCCGCGTTGCTTCGGCGTTCATTTCGCCGACCAGGGCGTAGCCGACGAGCGCCCCTACCAAGAGGCCGCGGCCAAGGCGTTGGGCCTGGATCTGGAGCTGATGACGCTGGACGGATCGAGCTTCCCCGACGACCTGAAGCGGGCAATCTACCATCAGGATCAGCCGGTGATCGGCGCGGCGATGTTGCCGATGTATCACGTGAGCAAGCTGGCGGCCCGCAAGGTAAAGGTTTGCCTCGGAGGCCAGGCGGCCGATGAGATCTTCGGCGGCTACGCCCGATACGCGCTCGCCAATCCGTGGTGGGTGATCCGATCGTGGTTCCAGGGTCGCCAGCGGACGAAAGGAAAAGACGAAGCGATGGGGGCCGGGGTGGCCGGCAATCTTTTCCACGATGTTGCCGACGCGAAGACCTGGTGGCGTCTCTTGCGAAATGCAAAGCACGCAGCGGATTGGCGCGGGCGATATTTCGAAAACTTCGTCAAGGTGCCGGAAGGAGAATGGCGGGACATTCTCGCCGACAACCAGTTGCTCTCCAGGGAGCAGTGCCGGGCGACCTTCGAGGACGGGCTGAGCAGCTCGGGAGCCCGCGATCCGGCCACGCAGGTGATGCATTGGGACATGCAGACCTATCTCACTGGACTCTTCCATCAGGACGATCGGATGAGCATGGCCCACGGGCTGGAATCGAGAGTCCCGCTCGCGGACCCGAGGTTGGTGCGATTCGCATTTCAGCTGGGCTTCGATTTGAAATTTCGCGCCGGCGCGACGAAATGGATTCTTCGCAAAGCTGTCTCGGACGTCATCCCGCGCGAAGTCCTCAATCGACGCAAAGTGGGGTTCGCGACGCCCGCCGAACGCTGGATGAAGGAGTCCCATCTCGACTTCGTTCGCGACACTCTTCTTTCTTCGCGAGCGCGCCAGCGGGGAATCTGGAACTGGCGCCAGTTGGAAAAGCGGCTCTCGAACCCCGCCCGCCCCCTCTGGTTTGACATCGTGTGGAAGGCCTTGTGCATCGAGACCTGGGCGCGTGAGTTTCTCGACCGGCCCGAATCGAAGTCGGAGCCACAGGGCACGGTGATCGAGCTGAACAGCCCTCCTCCGGCTTCGCCGCTGGCCGGTCATCGCCTCCCCACCGTCGCCCAGGTGGTTCGGGAAGCAAGAGATCTGGGTCCCGCCAATGCGATGTTTCGAGCGAAGTGGGAGCTCAAGCTTCGAGCGGGCTTGATTGCCCGCTTCGAGCGTGCCCCTGCTCGCCTCGCGGAGGATGTTGCTTCGCGGGCGACGAGCGAGGTCTCGAAGTCATTTGCTCCTGCCAAGGCAGTCGCTGCTGCGATGCAGCGCCTGATTCCCGCCGAGCAACGCCAGGACTTGATCGAGTCCGCCGAGGACTCCGCGCGGGGGCGAATTCTCTGTTTCAGCCGATGGACCGGAGACTACGGCCAGCCGATTGACTGGCATCAGAACCCGCTCAATGGCCGGCGTTGGAACCCTCGAATCCATTGGACGCGGGCGCTTCGAGACGAAGGCAGGGTGGGCGACGTCAAGCTCTCCTGGGAAGCCGGCCGGTTTCCGCAGGCCTACCGGATGGCGCGCGCAGCCGCGTTCGAGCCGTCTCTTCGGCCGCGACTCGCCGAGGCACTCTCGGAGCAGATCACCAGTTTCATTGAGCAAAACCGCTACGGCCTGGGAATCCACTGGATCTCAGGCCAAGAGCTGGCGATCCGCGCGATGGCCTGGTCGTTTGCGCTGACCGTCCTCGGACAAGAGCCGGCATTTGAGAAGACGACCCCCGCGATAATCCAGGCTCTGCATCAAATGGTCGACCACATTGACTGCTATTTTGATTTCACCCGGCGCGCGGTCCCCAACAATCACCTGCTCGCCGAGTGCCTGGGGCTGTTGCTGGGGAGCACGCTGTTTCCCGATTCGGTGAAAGCGACGGACTGGCGCGCAAAGGCACTGGCCGTTCTCGACGAGCAGACCGAAGCGCAGTTCTTCGCGGATGGTGGACAGTTCCAGGATTCGCACAATTATCACCGCGCGGTGATGCTCTATTACCTCTGGGCCGCCGCGCTCTTGCGGAATCAAAATCAGCCGTTGCCAAAAACCTGGATCTCGAGAATGGAGAGCTCCCTTGATTTCTTGCTCGCCCATCAGAGCCCGGTGGATGGCTGGCTCCCGAACTTTGGCCCCAACGATGGATCGCGGCCGTTTGTTCTCAGCACTTGTGAATTCTCTGATTTCAGACCGGTGCTTCAATCGCTCAGCGTGTTGACCCGAGGCGAGCGTCTCTATGAGCCAGGACCCTGGGATGAGGAGTGCGCATGGCTCCTCGGCCCCGCCGCACTCGACGTTCCCGTTCGCCGGCGACCGCTGAAATCGATCTCCTTTCCGGCCAGCGGAACTCACGTCCTTCGCGGAAACGAGCCATCCACTTTCTGCGTCTTCCGATGTGGGGACATCAAGCAACGCTTTTCACAGATCGACATGCTTTCGACGGACGTCTGGTGGCGCGGCCAGAACGTGCTGGTCGATTCCGGCAGCTATTCCTACAACGGTCCACAGAAGTGGCATCGTCATTTCGCGCGAACCGAGAGCCACAACACCGTCCAGGTCGACGGCGAAGACCAGATGCTGCACTACCGCCGCTTCAAGACCCTGTACTGGACCCGGGCAAGGCTGGATCGCTTCGGGAACGAAGCGCGCTGGGCGGTCTGCGGTGGCGAGCACCAGGGCTTCGAGCGAACCGCGCGCTGCATTCATCAAAGGTCGGTGCTCTTCGCCAAGGATGACGTCTGGGTGATCGCCGATCGAATCGTGGGAGAGGGCACCCATTCGGTTCGCCTTCATTGGTTGGGAGGCGACTTCCCATATCAGTACGACCGCCGGCAGGGGCGCTTGACCCTCAGCACCCGATCGGGGCCCTTCTGCATCGCCGTGGTGAATGAGGATGGAAGCGCGCTCAGCGGCGATGTCGTCTCCGGCTCGGAGGAACCTCCACGAGGCTGGCTGTCCCGTCATTACGGCGAGAAGGTCGCGGTCCCATCCTTGTCCGTCGAAAGGCGCGGAACCGTTCCGCTTCAGTGGGTCACCGTCCTTTCCGCCGGAGAGGCACAGATTCGGGTCGCGAAGAGAAAGTGGAGCGTCGAGGTGGACGGCCTATTCTTGGAATTTGAGCTCGACGAATGCAATTTCCGTCGGGTCACGGTGACGAGCGATGCGCCCAGAAAAACTGCGACAGCCTGAAGCTTTTCGCCCCGGGCAGCGAACGATCCAGCCGGTAGAGCTGCGCCCGGCTCCGGCTTTTCGCGACTCGCATCGACCGAAGCGCATTCTGTATCTGAGCCAATATTTTCCTCCGGAGATGGGGGCTCCGGCCGCTCGCGTCTACGAGCTGTCCCGCGAGTGGGCAGCCCTGGGTCACGACGTGACGGTGCTCACCGGATTTCCCAATCATCCCACCGGAGTGATTCCTCCGGAGTACCGCGGCCAGTTGATCCGGCGCGAGCTATTGGATGGCATCAACGTCGTTCGAACCCCGATCTACGCCGCCGCCAACCAGGGGCTGATCAAACGCGGCCTGAACTACACCTCCTACGCGGCGTCGGCGGCAGTGCTCGGACCGTTCTTGACCGCCCGCCCCGACGTGGTGATCGCCACCAGCCCTCAACTGCTGACCGCGGTGGCCGGATTCTGGATCAGCGCCCTCAAACGGATCCCCTTCGTTTTCGAGGTCCGCGATTTGTGGCCTCGCTCGATCGTCGAGGTGGGCGCGCTCTCCGCCCACCACCCCGCGATTCTATTGCTCGAGCAGCTCGAGATGTTTCTCTACTCGAAAGCGGATCGAATCGTCACCGTGACCGACGCATTCGTCGACGAGCTGAGCGATCGCGGCGTGTCGCGAGCCAAGATGCGCGTGGTCAAGAATGGCGTCGACCTCGACTTGTTCCGACCTTCTGCGCGCCAAAACGACGTGCGACGAGAGCTAGGCCTCTCTTCCGACGACTTCATGTGTCTGTATGTCGGAACGCATGGCATGGCGCATGGCCTGGAAACAATTCTCGAAGCCGCGGCACGACTGCGAAAGGAATCGCACGTCCGGTTTGTGCTCGTGGGCGAGGGAGCCGAGAAAGCCGCACTCAAGGAGAAAGCGAGGTCGATGAGGCTGCTTGATTCGGTCACCTTCGTCGACAAACAGGCGCGAAGTAGGGTGGCTCTCTACCTCGCGGCATCCGACTTATCGTTGGTGTTGCTACGGAAAAGACCACTTTTCAAGACAGTGCTTCCCTCGAAGATATTTGAGATTATGGGCGCCGGTCGCCCGATGATTCTGACTGTGGATGGGGAAGCACGACAATTGGTTGAGGAAGCGAAAGCGGGCGTTTTTGTTACGCCCGAGGATCCGGTCGCCCTTGCGGAGTCAATTTTGCGGCTCGAGAAATCTCCTCCATTGTGCGCTGAGATGGGATCGAGCGGACGGGCTTTTGTCGAAGCCAGGTTCTCCCGGAAAGCTCTGGCGCAGCAATATCTGGGTGTACTCGATGAATTGTTGGTCTCGCGTGTTTGAATGATCACCTATCTCGTCGCCTTTCTGTGCGCAGCGATGGTGTCGACATTTCTCACCGTGGTGGTGAGGAATCGCGCTCTCAAGTACGGCTGGGTGGATCAGGCGAAGACCAGTCGGAAGATCCATGGAACCCCGGTTCCGCGCCTGGGCGGGATCGCCATTGTCTGCGGGTTTTTCGCTCCGCTCTTCGGGCTGCTGATCGTCGATTCGAGCGTCGGCCGCATCTTTCTTGGCAATACCGACCTCGTCTCCGGACTGTTTTGCTGCGGGATCTCGACCGCTTTCCTGGGGCTCTACGACGATCTCCGCGGCTCGGGAGCGAAGCTGAAGTTTGCCATTCAGTTCGCCGCGGCGGGAGCGCTCTATTCGCTGGGTTTCCGGATCGACCACATCGCCAATCCGTTCGGTGAGCCGCTGGCGCTGGGGATGCTGAGCATTCCGTTCACGCTCCTCTGGATCGTCGGGATCATCAATGCGATGAACCTGATCGATGGCCTCGACGGTTTGGCCGGCGGGGTCGCATTGTTCGCCGTCGGCGCGAACTTCATCCTCGCCTGCGCGCACGGCGATGTGCTTCTCTGCCTGGTGATGGCGTCGCTCGCTGGAGCGGTGCTCGGGTTCCTGATTTTCAACTTCAACCCGGCCTCCATCTTCATGGGAGACACCGGCAGCATGTTCCTTGGATTCGTCCTGGCCACTGTATCGATCAAGACATCCACCAAAAGCGGGACGGCGGTGGCGATGCTGGTGCCGATTCTCGCCCTCGGGCTTCCGATCATGGATACCTTGCTGGCGGTGATCCGACGCAGCCTGCTCGGCCGGGCAATTTTCAGCTCGGACAAGGAACACATCCACCATCGGATAATGAGAGTGCTGGTGGTGAGTCATCGCCGGGCGGTGCTGATCCTTTATGGACTCTGCTGCCTGTTTGCGATCACCGCGCTGGGCATGGCCTACGCCAACGGCGCCCAGGGCACGATGTTGCTTCTGGGAGTCGGCGGGATCGTTTTTGTCTTGATACGAAAGCTGGGCTATTTGAGCCGGCGCGAGATTGTGACCGCGAATGGGCACCGGAAGCGAAACATCGAGCTCCGGACGCTGGTGAGACAAGTGAATGGAAGCATTGCCAACGCGCAGAATGTCGAGGGAATCTGGGAGTCGGTTCGCCCCCTGGCGGAAGCGCTTCAGGCGTCATCTCTCCAGCTGAGGGTTCAGCGGCGTCATCTCTCCAGCTGAGGGTTCAGCAGCCCGGCGCCAGTCTCGACGACCTTCGATTCGAGACCCGGCGCCTGGGAGGGGCGGCCCTGCCACTCGAGATTTCACTCGACATCACCTGGAACGAGCGCAAGCTCGGCAGTCTCGATTTGGCTTGGGGGGACGGAAGGGGACAGATCGATCGCGACGAAGAGCTCGCGCTCGAGCTGGTCGCCGACTCGATTGCCAAAGCCGCCCGTTCGATGGAACCGGACGGAGCGCCCTGGAGCCGGCAAGGGCTGCCTAGGGGAAAAGCCCCGCAGAGGAATCAGGTCTCATAGCACGCCGGTGGGGACCCTTCTCGAGCTCCTCCGCGTCGCTCCAGGCTCTTCGGAGACCGTTCGTGCCTCGATGGCCTTGATGGACCAGAACGAGTTTGTCGCGAAATGCATCCGCCATGGTCTTTCCGGTCTGGCCCAACACGAGCTGCGGCGAGGCGGAATTGTCCTCGACCCTGAGGCAGCAACCGCTCTGAAGCGCGATGCGATGTCCATTGCGGTGATGGGGATTCGGGTAAAAAAACTGCTCTTCCAGGCGATCGAGGCTCTGGCGCGCCACGGCATCGTCCCGGTATTGCTCAAGGGTTATGGTTTGGCTTCTCGCTGCTATCCGGATCCGCTCTATCGGCCGATGACCGACGTCGACCTGCTCGTCGGGTCAGAGCAGTTGGAGCGCGCGGAGGCGGCGTTGGCGGAAATTGGCCTGAAGAAAAACTCGGAGCTGGAGGAGTATCAGCTTCGACACCACCATCACCTCAACTTTTATGGAACGCTCGGCGCCGTCGAGCTGCACTTTCGCGCGATCAGCGGATTCGGAGGAGGGATCGACGGGGCGCCTCTCCTTTCGCGAGCGATCGAGTGCGACCTGGAGGGGCACCGGATTCGCTACCTGCGACCGGAGGACGAGCTGGCCTATCTGGCAACTCACGCGACGCAACACCTGTTCAAGGGAGTGGGTTGGCTCTACGACCTCAAGCTCTTCATCCAGCGCTATCCGGATTTGGATTGGTCGGCGGTGATTGCGTCCGCGCGTGAGAGCGGGGTGCAAACGCCCGCCTATTTCGCCCTTCGGACGTCTCACCACGCGATGGGCGCCCAGGTGCCTGAGTGGGTGCTCGAAGAGATGCGGCCTCCGCGCTGGCAGACCTGCCTCGGCCATTTCATTTTTTCCGAGCCGCGCCTGGTCGATACCTCCTTCGCGGAATTCAGGTACTCCTGGATGGTCGCGCCTTTCCTGGCGAGCGACCTGTCGAAGATCGCCCGGGCGAGCCTCCACCTGGCCTGGCGCGCGCCGCTGCGAAAAATCGCCCGGCACTTTCCCAAAATGGCACCCGCGCACTGGCGCACCTGAGCTCGATCCGTTAGTCGTGGAGAAGTGGTCACCACCCTTCTCGAGTTGTTCCAGGTGCTGGCATCCTTCCAGCCGGCGCGGCGTTCGCTCGCCGACGCTCCTTGGGAGCAGTACGTGGACTGGAGCATCGGCCAGGGGCTTGCGCCGCTCGCTGCCTACAACCTCGAGTTCAGGATGGGGGGCGGGGACGCTCCCGAATGGGCCCGCGAACGACTGTTGTCGATCTACCAGGGCACGATCAACGACACGGTGATGAAGCTGGTCAGCTTCAAGCGGGCTTTCGACTCGCTTGCCGGCGCGCGGGTCGTGCTGCTCGGTGGAGCGGCGTTCACCGAGGCGCTCTATCCGCACGTCGGCTTCCGGCCTCTTCTCGGGATAGAGCTGCTCACCCCGACCTACAGCATCGATCCGGTGCTGGCTTTGCTTCGCGAATCGGACTTCCGATCGCAGCCTGGTGACGGCGATGTTCGCGTTCTTTCCGATGGACGCACCGAGATCCGCGTCCACTCCCACCTTTTATCGACCGGGCGGCGAGCCGAGGACGATGCGCTGCTCGCCCGGGCGCTGCCCATCCCCGTCTACGGCCCATCGATGTTCCGGTTGGATCTGGAAGATGCCATCCTCTGTCTCACCCTGGAGCAGGCGCGCGCCGGCTACGATGTACCGATGCTCTCGTTCGTGGATTTGCGCGAGCTTTTGAGCGGGGCGCCTTCGGTCAGCGGCCCGTACTCTCGTTCACCGGATTTCGGGCTGCTCAAGACGAGGGCGGCGGCCTGGAAATGCGAGCGCGCCCTGTTCGCTTCGGCCTCGATCGTCGAGCGCCTTTTCCCTGAAGCGGCCGCGGCGGCTGAAAGGGCCAAACCCCCTCTGAGAAGCGCCAGCCGCGATCTTCTGGACCGACTGATCATTTCGCCGGTGTCGCAGCTGGGGCGGACGCGAGTCACCAGAGGCGCGGACAGGCTGCGGAGGCTGCTTGCGGGTGGCAGCTGGCCCAACTGAGAAAGGACGGATCTCCTCTGTCGGGTCCGTCGAGATTCGGATACGCTTTGACCCGTGAAAATCGCCATCATTGGAACGGGTTACGTCGGATTGGTTGCGGGTACCGGCTTCGCGGACTCGGGAAACGACGTCACCTGCGTCGACATCGATGAGAAGAAGATCGCCGCGCTCAGCGCCGGAGAGGTCCCGATCTACGAGCCGGGTCTCGAGGAGCTGCTCGCCAAGAACACCCGCGACGAGCGACTGTCGTTCACCACCGATCTCGCTTCGGCGGTGGCAGCGGCCCAGATCGTTTTCATCGCGGTGGGGACCCCGGAGGGCGAAAGCGGTGACGCCGACCTCCAATACGTGATCGCGGCCGCGCAGCAGATCGGCCGGGCAGTCAAGCGATACACGGTCGTGGTAGTGAAGAGCACCGTTCCAGTGGGAACGTCAGACAAGGTCCGCGAGGCGATCCGCGGAGTGACCAACATCGAGGTCGATGTGGTCTCCAATCCCGAGTTTCTCAAAGAGGGAGCCGCGATCGACGACTTCTTCAAACCGGACCGCGTGGTGATCGGCACTCAATCGGAGCGAGCGCGAAAAATCATCGGCGATCTCTACGCCCCCTTCGTCCGGACCGAGCATCCGATTCTCTTCATGGATACGCGCTCGGCCGAGCTGACCAAGTATGCCTCCAATGCGATGCTCGCCACCCGGATCTCATTCATGAATGACATCGCGGTGCTCTGCGAGAAAGTCCACGCCGACGTTGACTCCGTCAGAAAGGGCATGGGCGCGGACCAGCGCATCGGCTACCCGTTTCTCTTCCCGGGCATCGGCTATGGAGGCTCCTGTTTCCCCAAGGACGTCAAAGCGCTGATCGCTTCCGCGCGCGAGCTGGGGATCGAGTTTGACCTCCTTCGCGCGGTGGAGCGCACCAACGAGCGGCAGAAGCGATTGCTCGTCCTCAAGGCGCTGAAACACTTCGGGAGTCTGGCCGGTCGTTCGTTCGCAGTCTGGGGTGCTTCGTTCAAACCGAAGACCGACGACATGCGCGAAGCGCCCTCGCTGGAGGTGATCGAGGGGCTACTCGCCAAGGGTGGGACCGTTTCCTGCCACGACCCGGTTTCCGAGCACAACGCGAAAAAGTATTTCGGAGACCGGATCAAGCTCGTGGCGACGCCGTACGATGCGTTGCCCGGCGCCGACGCCCTCTTCCTGGTCACCGAGTGGAACGAATTCCGGCACCCGGACCTGGATCGGATGAAGTCGATGATGAAATCGCCGGTGATCTTCGACGGCCGCAACGTCTTCAACCCGGAAACGCTGCGCGAAAAAGGATTCGTATACTTCGGGATAGGTCGAGGCTTGTGAGGTCGGCTCGGCAGAGCGCTCCCGAGCCGCCGCCGAGCGCAGCCACTCCGGTTGCGCCTGCGGCCACGGCGCGGTGGTCGGCGCTCATCGCCTCGCTTCGGCCGCGGCAATGGACGAAGAATCTGATCGTCTTCGCCCCCCTGCTTTTCGCCAAGAGCGTCTTGAGAGGAGACGCCGCGCTCCGGGCGTCGCTCGCGGTGGTCTCCTTCTGCCTGCTCGCCAGCGGCGTTTATCTCTTCAATGATTGGTTCGACCGCGAGAAGGATCGGAGGCACCCGGAAAAGCGGAACCGGCCGATCGCCGCGGGCCTGCTTCCCGGGAGCACCGTTGCCGCCACCGTGCTCTTCTGCTGGGCCGCCGGCACCGCGCTCGCCTACGCCACCCGTCCCGCCTTCGCGGCGGTGGCCGCCGCCTATCTCGGCCTGCAAATCCTCTACTCGCTGGTTTTGAAGGAGCTGGTGATCGTCGACGTGGTGGCGATTGCGATGGGATTCGTGCTCCGCGTGCTGGGTGGCGGAATCGCGATTTCCGTTCCGGTGTCGAACTGGTTGTACCTTTGCACTCTGCTCCTCGCGGTATTTCTCGGGTTCGCCAAGCGCCGGCATGAGCTCGCCGCGCTTCAATCCGAGGCGGTGCCGCACCGGCAAAATCTCGGCGAATACTCGCTTCCCCTCCTCGACCAGATGATTTCGGTGGTGGCGTCCTCGTGCGTTCTCGCTTATGGGCTGTATACCGTTTCGCGAGACACGATCGAGCATGTGGGCTCCGATCGGCTGAAGTTCACGGTTCCCTTCGTGATCTACGGAATTTTTCGCTACCTGTTCTTGATTCACAAGCGAGGCGCCGGCGGCTCGCCGGAGAGGGTGTTGCTCTCCGACTTGCCGATGATCATCAACCTCGTGCTGTTCGTGGCGCTCGCCAGCTGGGCGCTCTATTTTTGAGGTCCTTTTCGCGCCCAAGAGCCAAAAGGAGAGGAGAGAATGTCAAAGAAGAGCGTGGTCGCGGTCTTGAAGACATCGCCGGAAACCGTCCTCGAGGACTACGGCCGGGCGATGACCATGGCCGGTTACCGCGACGTCATCCGCCCGGAGCACGATACCGCTCTGAAGATCAACATCACCTGGCACTTCTGGTATCCGGCGTGCAACACCCCGCCGTGGGAGCTGGAAGGCGTCTTGCTTCAGCTCCTCAAGGATGGCTTCGACCGCAATCGAATCTACGGTTGCCACAACCGCACCGTGGTGGTGTCGGCCAAGCGCGGTGAGCTCGCCAACAAGCACAAGGTGGTGCTCGACGCGTACGGCCTGAGCAACATCCACCTCTACCAGGGGCAGGAGTGGATCCGCTACGAGCCGAAGGCGCGGATGCTCGCCCTCCACGACATCTACCCCGGCGGAATCGAGATCCCGAAGCGGCTGATCGGCGAGAACGTGATTCAACTTCCAACGATGAAGACGCACGTCTTCACCACGATGACCGGCGCGATGAAGAACGCTTTCGGCGGGCTGCTGCACGAGAAGCGGCATTGGACGCACTCGGTGATCCACGAGACCCTGGTGGATCTCCTGGCGATCCAGAAGGAGATCCACCCCGGCGTCTTTGCGGTGATGGATGGGACCTTCGCCGGAGATGGCCCCGGGCCGCGCTGCATGATCCCGCTGGTGAAGAACTACATCCTCGCTTCGGCCGACCAGGTGGCGATCGACGCCGTCGCCGCAAAGATGATGGGTTTCGACCCGATGAGCATCAAGTTCATCCGCCTCGCCACCGAGCATGGGCTGGGGATGGGCCGATTCCCGGAGATCGAGGTGGTCGGGGAGGACATCTCGGGGGTGAATTGGCACTTCCACGACAACGAAAACACTTTCGCTTCGCGTGGGCAGAAGATGATCTATTGGGGCCCGCTCAAGCCGCTGGAGAAGCTGCTTTTGAGGAGCCCGATCGTGCCCTGGAGCTACGCGGCTTCGATCGCCTACCACGACTTCTATTGGTACCCGCTGATCGGCAAAGCGCGCGTCCGCGAAGCGCTGGCCACGCCCTGGGGGCGCCTGTTCCGCGAATACGAGGACGGCCTTTCGACGCGCGCTACCGCCTGGAGAGCCAGAGCCGCCTAGCACGCTGCTGAGCCGGTCACTCCGGCTTGGCTCAAGTCTAGGGCGGGAAACGGGCCAAGCCGCAGGCGCGCTTTCCGTCTGGCGTATCCATGGTGTGGCAGTCGCACGTCTTGAGGAGGGCGGCGCAGCGGGCCTCGTCGGCGGCCTTCGGCCCAATCCTCGATTCTTCATTGGACGCGCGCCGGTTGCAGTCATCTTTGAGGAAGGTGTTCGCCGAGCAGTCGCAGAGTCGCTCCGACAACTTGCGACAGTTTCCCTTGCAAGCGGCCAAGGCAAGGGTCGCGGCGAGAAGAACGCCAAAAGCAATTCGGGAAGGTCGAAACATCGAGCGGCGCAGGATGCCCCACACGCGACGACTGACGCAAGGGCCTCCGAAACAAGCGCCGCTACTCCACTCATGGCATCATGGGCGAAGGAATGCACGGAAGCGACTTCCGCCGCCCCATCTCCCTCTTCACGCTGGTTGCCGAAGTGGCGCTCTGGGCCGCCGCCTTTTCTTGCCCGCTGGCGTTGGGGAGCGCTCCGATCTGGGCGCTCTGGCCGCTGTGCATCGTTTCCGCGATCGCGGCGATCACCGGCGCGGTCGGGTGCTTGCGCAGCCATCGCTCGATTGCCTTGCCACCCTTCGGCGCCGCGCTGGCGGTCTCGGCTGCGCTGTGTCTTCTTCAGCTGGTCCCGCTGCCCAGGCCATTGCTGGACTGGTTGAGCCCGCGCTCGGCTCAGCTTCGCGACTTCGCGTTGATCCCGCTGGGCCTTCCCGCCGCGCGATCGATCTCCCTCGATCCGCCCGCGACCTGGCGCGAGCTGGCGAAGTCGATCTCCTATTTGTTGCTCTTCTTCGCCGCGGTTCAGGTTTCCCGTTCCCGGTCGGGCGCACGGCGGCGCCTGACCGCGGCGGTGGCGCTCTCCGGCCTGGCGGTGGCATTGATCGGCTACGCCCACGCGTTGGTCGGGGCCCACTCGCTGTTCGGTTTCTACTCCTATGTCACCCCCCCGCCTCCATTTTTCCTCACCGCGTTTGGCAACCCCAACCACCTAAGCTCGCTGCTCACCCTGACCAGCACGGTGGCGCTCGGACTGGCGCTGACCGCGGCGGATCGCCAGCGCGCCGCGCTCTGGGGGCTCGCCTACGCGGCCAGCGGAGCGGCCGTCTTCTTCTCGTTGTCTCGCGGAGGCATCTGTTTCTTCGTTGCCGCGCAGGCGGTCTTCGTGTTCTTGCTCTACCGCGGCCGGCGGTCGCGGATTTCCGCTTCTCCGGTGAGCCGGCTCGTGCCCGGACGCGAGTCCTGGGTCATCCTCGCCACGTTGGCGGTGCTTTCGATCAGCGCCTTCGTCGCCTCGGAGCGCATCGTCGCTGAGCTTCGGACCGCGGACTCGGTTGAGAAGTTGCGCGAGTCCAAAATCCAGATGTGGCCGATGATCGTCAAGAGCGCTCGGCAATTTGCGCGAAGCGGGATGGGAGGCGGCGCCTTCGAGGTCGCCTTCACCCGAGATCAGACCGAGTCACCCGAGCTCACCTTCACCCATGCCGAGAACATAATCCTACAATCGTGCGCCGACCTGGGCCTGTTCGGCGC
>WNEZ01003019.1_pt1 | contig 14486 bp, 16 predicted proteins | sample 5400521 | NCBI WGS metagenome assembly WNEZ01 (sample SAMN13153339, study PRJNA577476) | soil metagenome | isolation source: 120 cm saprolite under Douglas fir tree site 2 hole 1 replicate 1 | place: USA:California | collected 2015-04-18
CAACAGCCCGGGGGCGCTCGTCACGGAGTCGCCCACGGTCGCTTTCTACAGCCACAAGTCGTTGACGGAGATCGCGGGCTCTCAAGCTCTGCCATCGGGGCGCGAGCAGGCGATCGCCTGGATGAGCGGCCACCAGGTCACCGTCCTCGTGCTCGAAGGCATCAGCTATTACCCCGCCACCTCGATGTTCCCCGACCTCACAACCGGGAACGCGACCCCTCCCTTCACGCTCCTTGGCGAACAGGCGCAATACCGGGTCCCCGGCGGCAAGCCGGTATATGTGTACTGGGTCGGGGCCGAGCTGCGCACGCAACCGATCTTTCAAGAGGTGGCCGCATGTATCAACGGCACCGCCGGCGCGGGCAAGACGGCGCCGCTCGCCAAGGGCGTGGTTCTGGAAGTCGCGGGCCGTGACATCTCCGGAGAGGGGATGGGTTTCGGGGTGCCGATCGTCCACTATCCCGACGGGTGGGTGTACTCACGGACGGCGACGACTATCGACGTCTCGATGCCGACCGCGACGATCTGGAGACGAACCTTTTCACTGGATGAGATCGGTGGTGACGCGGCGCACGAGTACGCCTTCGTGCCGATCGAGTCGCGCGGCGCCATCGAGGTCACCTACACCGTGGGCGGATCTGGCATCTCGGTTGCCGTCCGCGTCGTGCAGCTCGCGCCGGGATACACCGAGGTGGGCATCCTCAACGAGCAGTCGGCCGCGTTCAACGACTTCGCCGCAAAGAACAGCCCGACGCTGGTCGATCGCAGTTTTGGCAACTGGGTTCCGGTCGGCGGGGGCTGGGCGCGACTCCAGTCGAAGAGCCTTGGCGTGCAGTGGTCGCTGCCTTCGATTCCCGGCGGTCAGCTCCACGGCGGACGTGAGCTCGTCGCACCGGACTTCGATTGGGCGGGCCTCGACTACATCTTCGGTCCGGCGTTCACGGGCGCCACGTACTTCATCAGGGTTCAAGAAGCGAGGTGAGAGAGTTGGATAGAGCCGACATCGTTCTCGTGTATCCGCAGCGAGCCCCCGCGAAAGGCCGGCACTGGATCATGCCGTCGCTCGGGCTCATGTACCTGAGCGCCGCGCTTCAGCGCGCGGGCCACAGCGTGCGCCATATCGACCACACGTTCCTCGAGCGCGACGACGTCCTTGCCGAGATCGAGCGGCTGAGGCCGTCGGTGATCGGCATCTACTGCATGATCACGATGCAGGACGAGGCCCTCTCCCTCGCGCAGCAGGTCCGCGGCAAAGCGCTGACGGTGGTCGGAGGTCCGTACCCGTCAGGTGAGCCCGACACCTTCGTCGACCGGTTCGACCTCGTTGCCGTCGGCGAAGGCGAGGAGACGATCGTCCAGATCATGCAGCACCTCGACGACCGGCTGTTCGAAGAAATACCGGGGCTCGTGTTCAGGCGCGACGGCGAGATCGTCCGCACGACGCCGCGCGTCCGCAGCAAGGACATGTCGCACCTTCCGCTGCCTTACCGGCCCGACATCCCCAACGCCGAGTACATCGCTTACTGGCGCAAGCACTGGAAGGATGCGACGACGCCGCTCATGTCGACGCGCGGGTGTCCGTTTCGATGCGACTTCTGTCACAAGTCGGTGTTCGGCGACCTTTTCAGCGCCCGCCCGGTCGAGTCGGTGCTGGCGGAGATGCGTGAGATCGCCGACCTCGGCTACGACCACATCTGGATGTCGGACGACCTGTTTACGCTCAACTACAAGCGCACTTTCGAGCTCGCGCAAGCGATCGAGAAGGAACACCTGCCCCTGACTTGGGAATGCCTGAGCCGCGTCACTCACGTCGACCAGGGCCTGTTCGAGCAGATGCATCGCGCCGGCTGCAAGCGAATCTTTTTCGGCATCGAGTCAGGCGACGCCAATGTGCTGAAGGAGATGAAGAAGGGCATCACGCCTGACCAGGCTCGCGCTGCGGTAGAGGCTTGCGTCGCGTCCGGAATCAAAGCGGCCGGGTTCTTCATGGTCGGATACCTGGGCGAGACGACCGACTCCCTGATCCGTAGCATTAACTTCTCGAGCAGCCTGCCGCTCGACTACGTGAGCTACACGATCGCGTATCCGCTGCCTGGGACCGGCTTCTACGAGCGCGTACGCGAGCGCCGCCTGCGTGGCGAATGGCACAAGGTGCGGCACAACCGGCTGTTGTTCAACACGGACTTCTCGGAGAGCAAGCTGCGCGCGGCGATACTCAAAGGCGCCATCCAGCACCGACTCAACCGGATGCGCCTGCGTCCGGCGGCCAGAGCCTTCCAGCTCGCCACGGACCCTGTGCTACGCGCTCTCAGATAGCGACCGCGCTGCTTGCCCTCACGCTCGCGTGCGGCGGCTCACAGCCGGCTGCCTCCGCGCATGGGTATCCGGAGAGCGGCCTCGTACTGCTGTCACTCAAGGACGGGGCAGAGCAGGGTTCGGTCTCGGTTGGCAAGGACCCGGTGGCGGTCATCGTTTCTGACGACGGCAACATGGCGTACGTCGCGGACAGCGCCCCAGGCGACGTTTATGCCGTGCGCCTCCCCAGCCTCCGCGTGGCCTGGACGCAGCACGTCGGCGGGGCGCCTTTTGGTCTTCTGCTTCATCAGGGACGGCTGTTCGTGAGCTTGTTCACCGGCAACGCTCTGGTGGAGCTCGAGCCTTCCACCGGGCGCAAGCTCGCATCGGATCCAGTCCCTCAAGGTCCGGCGGCGATGACCACCGATGGTGCCGGTGAGGTCGTCGTGGCTGGCACCGGTGGACAGCTGAGCGTCATCGGCGGCGGCCGGCTGGCGGCCGGAAACGGCTTCGCCGTGGCATTCGCCGGCGGGCGGCTCTGGTCCGCGGACTACGAGCGAGCCGAGCTCGTACCCGCCGGCGACGACCATCGGATAGGCCTGCCGCTGCCTCTGTTTCCGTTCTGGCTTGCGGCAGGCGCAGGCAACACGCTCCTTATCGCCGCCGAGGGGGGAACGGAAGACACCGACCCAGGTGGTGTGTTCTCCTACGACACTGCGAACAGCGTGTTCAAAACGCTGGCCACCCCGAAGGACCCAGACCAGGTGCTGCAATCCGGATCCACCGTCTTCGTCGCCGCGCACGGCGAGCAGGACGTGCTCGCGATACGCGATGGAAGCGCACGCGCGTGGGCTCGTGGCATCGCGGCGGTGGGGCTCGCGCCCGATCCGCCGCTCGCTGTCCTTGTCGTCGTCGTGAACGCGCATGAGTGAAGCCTGGCCGAGCCTCTTCCGCTTTGCGGTCGGTGTCTACTGGCTTTACTTCGCAAGTCAGAAGTGGCAGGGCGTAGATTGGGTGAAAGATCTAATGCAGTCGGCGGGACCGGCGAACCCAATCCCGGGGCTGCGCGAGCTTCTGACCCAGGTGGTCGCGCCGAACTGGTTCTTCTTCGCAGTCGCCCAGACCGTCGGGGAGACGGTGGTTGCGATTCTCTTGATTCTCGGCCTGGCCACCCGCTGGGCCGGAATCCTTGGCCTGCTGCTGGCGACAGGTCTCGCGCTTGTCATCGGCTTTGAGGTCAAGGACGAAGGTTTCCGCTGGCTTTATTACCTCGCAGTGCTGGTCAACGCGCAGGTGATCGTTTCGGGCGCGGGCCCGTTCGCGCTGGCCCGATTCAGTTGGGTCCCCGCTTTCCTGCGCTGACGATCCTGGCGGTTGCCGTCGTGCTGGGCGCGTGCTCAGACGCGACGGGCGGACGTGGTGTGCCCCAATCTCCGCCGCGCGCCGGCTGCTCGTCGGGCCCGCCCGAGGCCGGCATCCACAACCCGGATCGGCTCCAGGTCCTCGATCGGTGCAAGCACGCCGAGGGCACGGTGGTCGACGTCGCACACAAAGAGGACGGCGACTACCACGTGTGGTTCCGGGTCGACCCCGGATACGAGTACCTGCTGAACGCGCAGAACCACTTCCAGGGAAAGCCCTCGATGCTGGCCGAGATCACCCCTCGCTGCCCGCTCTCGACCAATCCTCCGGACGCACAATCGGCGGCACGATGCCCGAAATCAAACCTCCCCATTCCAAAGCTGGGCGACCGGATCGCCATCGACGGACCCTGGGTGCTCGACACCAACCACGGCTGGCGCGAGATCCACCCAGTTGATTCAATCCAGCTTCTCGCTGAGAGGTGACGACCCGCCTCTATCAACTATTGATGTGCCCGCGCTGCGGCACGGCACCGGAACCTGGTTTGGCGGACTGTTCAGGATGCGGCCGCTCGGTGGTTGCGGCAGGTGGCGGCCTCGACCTGCTGGATGATTCGGAGCGCGAGGCCGCCGATCGGTTTGCCGAGCGATACACCGCCCTGCGCCGGCAGGAGGGTTGGGCAGGCCCTGACGGTCGCGAAGAGCCGGAGGGAGGTGAGCCGCGCCTTTGGAGGGGCAGGATCGGGTCGGTCTCCGCGGCGGCCGGTGCAATCTCGAGCGAACGGACTGGCACCGGGCGGCCCGTGGTGGTCGACATCGGATCGGGTGGCGGCTGGGCGGCCCGGTATCTGTCGTACGCGGACGTCATCGCAATCGACCTGCTCGACGCGGCCACGCCGCCCGATGTCTTGCACGTTCGGGGAGACATGCGCCGCCTGCCAGTGCGCGACGCGACCGCAGACGCCGCCCTCTACGCGGCATCCCTTCATTACACGCCTGTGGCCGACTCGATCCGCGAGGCCGCGCGCGTGGTCCGGCCGGGCGGGCTGATCGTCGCGGTCGACAGCCCTATGTATCGCGACCGCCAAGCGCAATCTCGCGCTGAAGCGCGGTCGGACGCTTATTACGCCCGAGCCGGATTCCCCGAGCTGGCCGTGCATTACCACCCGATCGATGTCACCGCCCTGCGGGCAGCGCTCGCAGACGCAGGCTGCGAAGTTCTGCGACTGAACCCAGGGCGAACCTCTCGACGCTGGTTAGAGCGTCTAGGGCGGCCGCGGAATCCGTCATTTCTCGTGGCCCGGCTGAATTGGCGGCCGTGAAACGAGGTTACGCTTGACGAAATGAGCCTGGACGCAGAGGGCTACGGATTCCCGCAACACCAGCGGACTCTCGCCCGCTTGATCGACGACGTCCGCATCCTTTCGCCTTCCGGGGTGGAACGCGTCGCCGCTGGCTGGGACGAGCACGTCGGCGACAAGGGGCTGCCGGCATTCCGAGAAGCAGAGAGGGCCGCGCTGCATGCAATCGAGAAAGCCGATCGGGGGCCGGCCTGGGACGAGGTGCGCCGCACACTCTTCGGGTTGACCGAGTCTGGCGCGGCGCTCATCTCTTGGCGGGCCGAGCACGGCGAGATGGGCCACAAGGCCGAGAATGCGGCCTTCGCGGCGGCGCTCGGCCTGCTGGCCGACGGGCTCATCAGTCAGGAGCAACAGGCGACGCTGCTGCGACCAATGGCGGAAGCGCTGCCCTGGCTCCTCCAGGAGTAGCGGCGCTAGCGACTGGCGTGCCGGCCTAGAAACGCCATCACGTGCGGCAGCGCGAGCTCGCTGCTGAGAAACGCGTTGATGTGTTCGCGATCCGGAATGCGGATGCGAGTTGCGTTCGGCATGAGTTAGGCCGCCTCGCCCATCACGTCGGCAGGATCCTCGAGCTCACCGACGATCATCGGGGGTGGGAGATTCGATCAGCGGCAGCGCGTCCCACGGGCTCCAGTTCCATGTCGGCCGGGCTTCGGACCAGGCGATGTACGGCTCGATGTCCGTGGCCGTGATCCGATCGAGCGTCCACTGAGGCACCGGGTGCTTCTGGGCGGCCGTCATGTCGTCGAGCAGAAACCACCAGCCTCTGCTGCGCAGCTCCGCGACTCGCATCTTCGACCCGGCGGCAAGCTGCTCGGCCGTGGCCCTTCGAGCTATCGGGCCAAAAAGCACCAGGGCAGCCACCTTGTCGGCGTAGCGGTCGAGGTGGTTCGCGACCGCACTTGTGGGGTGGTCGCTCTTTCCGTGTCCGCGGTGGTTGAAGAGGATGCAGCTGTATTTCTTCGTGAGCACATCAATGTAGCCCGCTTCGCGCCAAAGTCCGGCGTCGCAGGCGGCGCCCAGGTGCAGCACCAGGGATGGTCCGTGCCCTTCGATCTCGTACTGGAGGCGAACGCCGTCAGGCGCGGTGAACGTCGCCACGGTCAGGGCGTCGGCGCAGGCACCAGGGTGGATAGGTCGGTGGAGACGTCGGCGAGAAGCTTTTCGTCCACAGGCCGGCGGGCTTCGATCAGCTTGCCGCCAATCTCGTTGAGCTTCGAATCGTTCATGGTGAGAACCCCCCGGATTAGTCCCTCCCGAAGATAAAAGACCGCGAAATGAAGGCCCGCCTTGTCTCCGCGCCATACCGCGCGGTCATCACCCGAAGCGTGGCCACGGTACTCGAGGCTCACGTCGTACTGGTCGGACCAGAAGTAGGGCAGCCTGGTCACCGGCGCGTAACCTGACGCGATCGAGGCAGCGATGCCGCGTCCGTGGTGCTTGGCCACCTCCCAGTGCTCCACGCGAATCGATTGCTGCAGCACCGGGTGCGGATGGAGCGCGATATCTCCGCCGCAATACACGTCATCGGCCACGCGCAGTCCTTCGTCCACGCGCACTCCCGTGCCCTCGATGGGCAGGCCGAGCGCTCGCGGCACCTCGAGGTTGGGGTCGATGCCGATCGCGATCAGGACCACGTCCGCCTCTTCGCGCCGCCCGTCGGAGAGAGTCACTCCGACGACGCGACCGCCGTAGCTGTGCCAATCCTTGATCGTGGTGCTCGTGCGCACGTCGACACCATGCGAGCGGTGAATGGAGGCGTAGACCTCGCCGACCTCGCTGCCAAGAGCTCGGGCGAGCGGCACCGGGGCCGCCTCGACCATCAGCACCTCCTTTCCCAGCTTCCGGGCCGAAGCCCCCACCTCGGCACCGATGAAGCCGGCGCCGACCAGCAGCAGGCGCGAGCCTCGCTTGAGCGCGTCGCGGACCGTCTGGCTGTCGCGCAGCGATCGCAGCGTGAAGACGTTGTAGGAGTCGGGCGCGTCGGGGAGGCGGCGGGGCGTGCCGCCCGTGGCGACGACCAACGTGTCGAACTTGACCTCGCCTCCACCCTGTAACGAGAGGATGCGATCGGCCAGCGAACCCCCCACCACACTTTCCTGGAGCCGAAGCTCGATCTTCTCCTTCGAGTACTCGGCTTCCTCGTGCAGAAACACTTTCGGCAGCTCGATCTCGCCGCGAATGAACTCTTTGGAGAGGTAGGGCCGGTCGTACGGCCGGTCGCGATCGGCGCTGAGGATGACCACCTCGCCGTCGAAACCCCTCTTGCGCAGCGCAAAGGCCGCTGCGTCGCCGGCGCCGCCGCCGCCCACGATGACGACTCGCTTCGCGGTCATCGCTTCACCCCCTTGCCGGGGAAATCATCGCCCAATCGGCCGCCGTTTTCATGACGCATCGCGCTAGCCGGTGTGCGCCGGAAAAATTCTCGATTAGATTTGGTGGTCCAGCCATTTTGGGTCTAGAATCCCGGCCAACGTAACCGGTTTCATCGGGTGTGAAGAGAGGGAGGAAGGGGACTTTGGGGTCTATCTTGTCGTCAGCGCTCGTCTTGGCGGCTCGGGCAGGCGCGGTCGCACTGTCGGTGCCCATGTTGCTCGGTGGCGCTGTACCAGCGTCAGCCGCAGTCGTCAGCCACGCGATGGTGCCGGCCGTCGGCAGCGGTGCGCGATATCAGTTCATCGGGAATTCCGAGCCGTCCGGCCTGGTCAGGTTCGGCTGCCAGCGTCCCGCCGCAACCTTTCCTTGTTATGGCCCGGACCAGATCCGGACCGCTTATGACATCCAGCCGGTGCTGAACCAGGGGATCACGGGGGCCGGTCGCACGATCGTGATCGTCGACGCCTTCCAGAGCCCAACCATCCGGCAGGACCTTGCGCTCTTCGACCAGGTTTGGGGTCTACCCAATCCGACCTTCAACATCATCGCTCCGGACGGGCTCACCCCGTTTGATCCCAACGACGGCAACATGGTCGGCTGGTCGGCGGAGATCTCGCTAGACGTGGAATGGGCTCACGCGATCGCTCCGGGAGCGACGATCGACCTGGTGCTGGCCAAGAGCAACGCCGACGCGGACATCCTGAGCGCGACCAGGTACGCGATCAATCACAACCTCGGTGACGTCATCTCGCAGAGCTTCGGCGAGGCCGAGGCATGCATGGATCCCAAGCTCCTCAAGCGGCAGCACAGCCTGTTCAATCAGGCGACCGCGAAAGGCATCACGCTCTTCGCATCCTCAGGTGACCAGGGCTCGGCGCAGCCCACCTGCGATGGCGCCTCCTTCATGAAGAGCGCCTCGACGCCCGCGTCAGAGCCGCAAGTAACGGGTGTAGGCGGAACGAATCTGGTCGCCGATCGCAATCCCGATTTGCATGCGACTGGCGTTTACCAGTCGGAAACAGTCTGGAACAGTGAGTTTGGCGCCAGCGGCGGCGGTTTCAGCACCATTTACAAGCGCCCCGGCTTTCAGGACGCGGCCGTAAAGCAGAGCCAACAGCGCGGCGTGCCCGATGTCGCCTATGACGGGGACGTTCGTGGCGGCGTGATTGCGGCCTGGGGAGTACCGTTCGGGGTTGGCGCGTTCTTCATCTTCGGTGGCACCAGCGCGGGGTCGCCTCAGTGGTCGGGGATCATCGCGCTCGCTGACCAGAAGACAAACCATCGTCTCGGCGCCATCAACCCCGGGCTGTACGAGATCGCCCAGGACGAAGAGCAGTACGGCCGCGCCTTCCATGACATAACCGCCGGCAATAACGGCTGCACACTCCTTGTCTGCGGCATAGTCGTTCCCGGCTTCTCAGCCACAACTGGATGGGATGCCGCCACCGGCCTCGGTTCGCCGAAGGTGGCGAATTTGATCGGGTTGCTGGTGGACAAAGAACATCAAGGAGAGGGCCAACAGGGCAGCGGCGGAGGCTAGCCCAGGCCCGACAACGAAGACTCGCTGACTTCAGGGGCCGCTCGCGGGAGCGGCCCCTCAGTATTCTTGGAAGGGTGTTTTTGAGGATGGCTGGAAAGAAGGTCACGGGAGCCGGTACCAAGCAGTCTCCGTGGAAATTGACCACGCCCAGTGGATCGTCCGAGTACGAGATTACAAGGACGAGGCCGCCAGCCCGCCGGCGCTCGTGTGCGTCGTCCGCAAGACCGAGCTGCGCTATCAGCTCCGCGCTATCGATGACCTCAACAAGATGCTCAAGGCAAACGGCGGTTGGATGTCGCTCGGAAGCGCGGACGAACAGAAACCTGCCGCGGAAGGCACGGTCGAAGCCTGGGGCCGCTCGCCGAAGAACCCGGTCGGTGGATGGTACGGGCTGAGGAAGGGCTATCGAGGGCGCTTCGGCATGTACATGCCGCCCTTGCTGGAAGCCCTCGGGCTGGCCGAGGTGGAGCACAACCCGAAGAACAACCGAATGAGGGCGCTCTAAAGAGCTCTCGTTTTAGTCCGCGAGCGGTATCGCGTGCATCCAACCGTGCACGTCCGGCGCCGCCCCTCGCTGGATGTCGACGAGTGCTTGCCGCAGACGCATCGTGATGGCGCCTGGCTTTCCGTCACCCACTGCCCAGGATCCGCGCGCCGACTTAGCCGCGCCGACGGGCGTGATCACGGCGGCGGTGCCGCAGGCGAACACCTCGCCAAGAGAGCCGTCCGCGCTCGCGGCTCGCCACTGCTCGACGCTGATGCGTCCTTCCTCGACTTCGTAACCGAGGTCCTTGCCAAGCGTCAGAAGGGCGTCTCGAGTGATGCCCGGCAGCAGGGTGCCGGTCAGCTCTGGGGTGACGAGCCTTGCCTTCGCCCCGGTGCCGAAGACGAAGAAAAGGTTCATGCCCCCCATCTCCTCGACCCAACGGTGCTCGATGGCGTCGAGCCAGACGACCTGGTCGCATCCTTGCTCGGCTGCCTGCGCCTGTGCGAGCAGGCTGCCCGCATAGTTCCCGCCGGTCTTGGCGGCACCGGTGCCGCCCGGAGCCGCCCGGCTGAAGTCCTCCGACAGCCAGACCGTGACGGGCTTGACGCCGGTTGGAAAATACGAAGCGGATGGCGAGGCGATGAGCACAAACGTGACCGCATCCGACGGATGCACGGTGAGATTGACCTCGCTCGCGAACATGAACGGACGGAGATAGAGGCTGTGCTCGGGTCCTGAGGGCACCCAGTCCGCATCCAGCCCGACCAGTACATCGATCGCGTCCACGAATGCCTGGTCCGGCAGCTCGGGCAAAGCGAGTCTTCGCGCCGATCGCCGGAATCGCGCAGCGTTGGCCTCTGGGCGGAAGACCGCGATTCGGCCATCCTGCTGCCGGTATGCTTTCAGCCCCTCGAAAACAGCCTGCGCGTAATGCAGGACGGACGTCCCTGGGTCGAGCGGAATCGGCGCGTACTGGAGCACCTCGGCGTCGTGCCAGCCGCGACTTCGATCCCAGCTCGCCACGGCCATGTGCTCGCTGAACACCTTGCCGAAGCCGGGGTTGGCCAGGATGCGCTCGCGTTCGGCGGCGGGCTGGCGCTTGGCTGCAGGCGTGACCTTGAATCTGATGCCCACCGTGGCGGCGCTCATGCCCTTGAAGTGTGAGGCAAACAAGTGCGAAACCGAGCTCTGGGGCTCGGCCTCGCGAGAGGAAGGAGGGGTTCCTAGTAGAGGAGCGCCACGCCGGGGATCGCCGGAGGCTCCGACGCACCGGCCCGGTCAGGGATGCCGTCGACCGGAGCATCCGCCATGACGACCACAGTCGCGACCGGCGCGATCGATGAACCCGGGCCGGAGTACAGCCTCAGAATGGGCCTCTTCTCGGGGCGCCCGCGGCGAGGGGGCGCTGGGGCCCGCACCACCCTATCCAGCATCCGTGCCAGCTCCGCCTCGAGCTGCCTGTCGAAATCGTCCATCTGTAGGGGAAACGCCTCCCTCAAAGGTAGTACCCACCCCCCGGCGGGGGCCAGGCGGGCCTGGCGTGGCTCCTGAGGATCGTCGAGCTCGTGGGCCAGCTTGACCATCTTCAGGCGCAGCGGCCCAGGACCCAGAAACTTCGCGGCCAGCACGACCAGTGGCTTGACGACCGGCCTGGCGTTGACCACGTCGCCCCTCAGCTCAGCACCCTCGCCCCAAGTAATGTTGAAAACGCGCGCGCGGGCCGGAGTATTGGCGCGAGTTGCGACAGACGCTGGTCATAGGTCAGTCGTGCAGAAAGGACAGCGGGTCGCGGCCTTTGGGATGTTGCTGAGGCAGCGTGGGCACCCCTTCATCTCGGGCTCGGGCACGGGCGCCGGCTCGAAGCGTGCCTTGAACCGCGCATATGGGGAGACGACGAGGAAGTACAGGACGGCAGCGATGATCACAAACGCGATCAGCGCGTTGATGAAGTCCCCATACAGGAACTTGCTTTTGTTGATCGTGAAGTAGAGGACCGAGAAGTCCGGTTTGCCGAACAGTGCCGCGATGATCGGCGTGATCAGGTCCTTGACGAAAGCCGTGACCACGGTGCCGAAGGCGACACCGATGACAAAGCCGACGGCAATGTCGACGAGGTTTCCACGCAGCAGGAAAGTCTTGAAACCGCTCATACCGCTCCCCTCACCTCTCCCTTACGCGCCGACAACGACAATTGCAGACGTTCCTATGCTACTGGCGGGTATGGCCCCCAACCGTCGATGGTCTCGACACGGCGCAGTAGCTGCCGCTTCCGGGTCCAGATGCGCTCGATCAGGTCCTTGCGCCGGGGCGTCGCGAACGCGGAGGCGACTCCGAGGCTGATGAGCTCGGCGGCCGGCGCCGGCGCCACCCACTCTTCGCTCAAAGCCGGCCTTGCGAGCTTGGCCAGGGCCCGATTGAGCCGGGTGAGCTCAAATGCATCGCCGGCGGTGAACTCGAACGTTCCCTGACTCATCTGCTTGAAAAAACGCGGGGAATCCGGCGAGTACCGGGCGATCTAGGTATCAATGAGCGTGAAGCTCGCTAGAAAGCAGAGCACGCTCAGTAGAATCGGCCGAGGGGGATGTAGGCTCCTGTCCTTGGAGACCGCCGGACAGTCGGAGACCGGGCTTTGGGACCGGCTCGAGGCATTTCAGTCGGTTTCGGCCGGAATCGCGGGCGCGCAAGACCTGGAACGGGTCGCGGACGAGGCGTTGAAGCTGGCGCTCGAGCTGGCCGGGGCCTCCGTCGCGTTCATCGGCCTGGTCGACGACGCGGGGAGCCGCCAGCAGGTGTTCTCGCGGGCGTCCGATCCGGCGCGGTCGGTCACTGGCGACGAGATCGAGAGGCTCTTCGCGCCTGCTGCAACCGAGATGCGTTCGGCGACCAGCACCGTGCACAAGCCGGTCCCGGACCTGAGCTCGTACTACGGCCTGCCCCTGAAAGTCGGCGGCAAGGTCATCGGGGTGATGGGCGTCGCAGGCGGAGGCGTCTACACGGTCGTCCAGCGCCAGGGCCTCGACATCCTCGGCAACCAGGTCGCCGCGTCGGTCGAGATCTTTTGGATGCAGCAACGCAGGCAGGAGCTTGTCGAGGCGCTGGTCAACATGCGTGCGGACCTCGACCGCAGCGAGAAGCAGCGGGTCCTCAACGAGGAGCGCGCGCAGTCCGCGCTCCGCATCGAAAGGGCGCGCGAGCTCGCGGTCGAGGCGCTGATCGCGGTTTCGACGCATGCGCGGACGGGCGCGACCTTCAGCTCCTTCTACCGCGGCCTCACCGAGAGCGTGGCCGAGCTGGTCGGAGCCGGAAAGGTGCTGTTCTGGCAGCTGAACGAGAACCGCACCCTGACCCCGATTCCAGGCTCTCATGGCATCGACGATCAGTTCCTGGCGCGCCTGTACCCTGCGCCGGCGGAACCCTTCGGCGGCAACCTGACCAGCCAGGTCGTCTACAAGGACTTCGTATTCAGGGCTGCGAGATCCGACGTGAAGGGCGGGTCACCATACGGCGCCGTGCTCGACACCCTCGGCGTCTCAAGCGCCATCAGCGTGCCGTGGCGCGCCGGCGACCAGCGGCTTGGGGTGGCGGCGGCCTATGACTCGAAGAACCCCGACGGATTCTCGATGGAAGACGCGTGGGTGCTGCAGATGGCAGGTCTTGCGGCCGGGCTCGTTTGGCAGCTCAAGCTGGCCGAGACCGACCTCACCACCACCGTCCGGCGCCTGCAGAAGGTCGACGAGGCGCGCCAGGTCCTCCTCAGAAACATGTCTACGGCTGTGGACGTAGCGCGAAAGCGCTTCGCCTCCGAGCTGCACGATGACGCGCTCCAGAAGTTGACCGCGGCGGAGCTGCACCTGCAGCGAGCCGGTGACGTTGGGTCACCCATCGTGGACGCTCGACGGCTCCTCGATCAGGCCGAGCATGCGCTGCGAAAGCTGCTGTTCGAGGTGAGGCCCCCGGGGCTTGAAGTCCCTGGAGGGTTCGAAGAGACGATCCGGGATCGTGTGACCATGATGAACACCGTCACCGGGATCGAAGCCGAGATCGATCTCCGGCTGCCCGACCACCAACCACATGAGATCAAGTCGATCGTCTTCAGGCAAGTGTCGGAAGCCCTGACCAACGTTGAGAAGCACTCGGCCGCGACTCGCGTCCAGGTGGTCGTCAGAGAGCGCGACGGCGGCATCCACGGCGAAGTCATCGACGACGGTCGGGGCTTTGTGGTCGCAGAGCGCGATCAACTGCCTGGACACCTTGGTCTTCTTGCCCTACGAGAACGCGCCCTCCTTGCCGGAGGCTGGTGCGAGGTCACGAGCGAGCCCGGAAACGGCACCAGGGTCGAGTTCTGGATACCCTCGCCTCAGTGAGCGAAAGCCCGATCCGAGTCCTGATCGTCGAAGATCACCAGGTGGTGGCGGAGGGCCTGTCGGCCCTGCTCAACGACCAACCCGACATCACCGTCGTCGGCACTGCAGCTTCGGTGGTCGAGTCGGTGGCGCGAGCGCAGGAGCTCAAGCCGGATGTCGTCCTCGTCGACTTCCGGCTCACCGACGGCACCGGTGCGGATGCCGGGATGGGCATCCGCCAGGTGCGACCCGACGCCCGGCTCATCTTTCTCACGCGTGAGGACAGCGACGCGGCGCGGTTTGCCGCGATCGAGGCGGGCGCAAGCGCATTCATCCACAAGTCGCAGGCCGCCACCGAGGTCGTCGACGCCATCCGAACGGTGGCCTCTGGTGGAACCCTGTTCACGCCGCGCACCATCGCCACGCTGCTCAATCGCCGTCGCGAGATGGATACCCAGCTGGAGAGCCTGACGCCGCGAGAGAAAGAGGTCCTGAGGCACATGGCCGAAGGGTCTCCCAGCCGGGAAATCGCGGCCAAGCTGGGGATCAGCTACACGACGGTGCGCACCCACATCCGCAGCCTTGGCAGCAAGCTGGGTGTGCATTCCAAGCTAGAGGCAATCGTGAAGGCGAGAGAGCTGGCGCTGATCGAGTAGAGCGGTCGGTGCGTCAGCCGCCGGCAAGGCGTCGCCGGCCAGACGTGCGCCCAAGAATCCGAATCGG
>WNEZ01004569.1_pt1 | contig 14486 bp, 9 predicted proteins | sample 5400521 | NCBI WGS metagenome assembly WNEZ01 (sample SAMN13153339, study PRJNA577476) | soil metagenome | isolation source: 120 cm saprolite under Douglas fir tree site 2 hole 1 replicate 1 | place: USA:California | collected 2015-04-18
CAGTTCCCTCCCAGCAGGAACCGCCACCGGAGACACGGGCCCTCGGGCCACCGCCGCCTTTGCGCCACAGCGGCTACCTAGGTCTGCTGCACGCGGTACGCGCGCGTCAGCACCGCCAGATGCGAATCGCCGCAGCCTTATTGGGTCTCGCGTTCTTTCTCGCGTTGATTGCACTTTCTGGATTCGTCGCCCCGCTTTCAGTCAAGCTGGCTCGAGCGTGCCTGATTCTGGCGCCGATCGGATTTTTGGTGTTTTGGCTATGGCGGGGGTTTTACCTGCCTTGGCGTTGGCACTCGGACGAACGGGATGCCGCGCGCCTGGTTGGGTCGAGAATCCCAGAGTTGTCCTTCGATCTGCTGGCGGCGGTTGAGCTCCGGCGGGAGTTGGACCGCGTTCCGGACTTTTCCCCTGAGCTGGCTCGCGCCTTTTTGCGCCAAGCGGACGCTCGGGCCGAGCAGTTCGATCCCGAACGCGCAGTGGATCCGCGGCGTGCTCGCCCAGCCTGGATCGTACTGGCGTGTGTTGCGACCGCGGCCGCGACGCTGTTGCTGGCCCGGCCAGCGGCCTGGTGGGCAGGGGTCGGTCATGCACTTTGGGAACCGGCCGGAGCTCCCCGTCCGACTCAGCGCGAACCGATTACCGGCGACATTGAGTTGACCTACCGATATCCCGCGTACACCGGACTTCAGGCCCGAACGATCGCAGGCACGAACGGGGAAATCTCGGCCCTCGCGGGAACCGAAGTCACGCTCAAAACACGCGCCGATCGTCCGGTCCATCGGGCTGAACTGGCGATCGATCAAACGCGCGTCCCGCTCCAGGTGACTGCGGATCGAGAGCTGAGCGGAAGCTTTGTGCTCTCGAAGTCCGGCACCTACCGCTTTGTTTTTCTGAGCTCCTCGGGGCGGCAAGTTGCGGAGGGTCCCGAGCTGCCGATCCAGGTCGAGCCGGACGAGCCTCCCAAAGTGACGCTGCTCTCTCCGGCGGAGGAGGTGGAGATCGATCCGGGCCAAAGAGTGGTTCTGAAGTACTCGGCCTCTGATGATTTTGGCCTCACCTCCCTCGAGCTCGTCTATCGCTCGCCGCGGATGAGCGAAGAGAAACGCGTTCGTTTGCGGCTGAGCGAGGAGCGCCGGTTCAACGGGGAGTATCGCTGGGATTTGGCCGAGCTCAAATTGGTGCCTGGGGAGCGCGTCTCCTACTATCTGGCCGCCCACGACAACGATGAAGTATCCGGGAAGAAACTGGGTGTTTCCCGAACCCAGTACATCAAGATCTACAGCGCCGCGGAGCATCGGCGCGATGCGTTGCTCAAGGCCGAGGCGCTTTGGGAGCGCCTGGTGGGACACCTTGGCACTCGCTTGGAGGGTCCCGACCGCGGTGCCGACAAGCAGGGCGACAAGGTCGCCGAACAGCAGTCGGTGGATGCCGCCGGTAATGAGCTGTGCGAGGAGATGGCCTCGGCCGGACATGAGCTCTCGCGCCAACGAGATGCTCCAGAGGAGTTGTGGACGGCGCTGATCAACATCGGTGACAATCTTCAGCGGAAAGTGGGTACCACGGCCTCTGTGCGTCGGCTCTTCGTCCGCTCCTTTGCGCAGCGCAGCGATCTGGATGCCAGCCGGAGATTGGCGAGAGCGACCGAGGATGAGATCCAAGAGAGTGAAAAGGACGTTCTCTACCTCGAAGCCCTCCTCGACCGGCAGAAACTTCAGGAAATCCGGGATTTGGCCAAGCAAATGTCACAGGACCGCCGGGAATTGGCTTCCCTGATCGAGCGATACAAGCAGACCAAGGACTCGAGCCTTCGAGAAAACATGCTCAAGCAGGCGGAAGCGCTGCGCTCGCGGATCGAGGAGTTGATGAGGCGAATGGCAGAGTTGGCAAAGGGGATCCGAGATGAGCATCTCAATTACGAAGCGCTCAAGGATCTCGCTCAGCAGAAGAACTTCGGCGAAGAGTTGGCGGAGGTGCAGCGCCTACTCCAAGAAGACAAAGCGGATGAGGCGCTTACTAGGCTTCAGCAAATGGCGATGCAAATGGAGGAAATGCTCAGGCAGCTTGATGATTCGCAGGAACACTTCGGCGCCGAGCAAAACCCCGAGCTCTCGGCCAAGTTCCAGAAGTTCGTGGACGATCTGCAGGACACCACCCATCAGCAAAAGCGGCTCGCCGACCAGACCAAGGAAGTTCGCGAGCGCTACCGCAAACAGATGCGCGAGCGGCTGATCCAAAAGGGGCAAGCCCTCAAAGATCATCTGATGAAGCTCGCCGAGGAGGTATCGAGGGACTACCGCCAGATTGCACCCGAGCAGCTGAACTACCGCGCCGATCGGCAGCTGGACGAAGTGCAAGCGGAGCTGGAGAACGTTCAGAATGCCCTGAAGATCGACGATTTTGATCTTGCCGCCGAGTCCGCGTCACGGGCGGAGCGCGCGGCCGAGGAAATCTCCGCGCATGCTCAGCAAAAGCCCTACTTGGAACGAGCCTACCGCAGTCCTCCGCAAATTGTCGCCGAGGCGGAGGAGCTTGCACACCGCACCGCCAAGGACAGTCAGGTGGTGCGGGACATTGCTCAGAAGCTTCAGCAGCTTTTCCCTCGGCCGGATTCGATGCTCAGCGAGCCGGATAAATCCGCCCTCAAGCAGCTCGGAGCCGAACAGCGACAGCTTGGGAAGAAGGCGCAAGGGTTGCGGCAACAAATGGACGAGCTGGCGCAGCTCGCTCCCATTTTCGGGCAGGAGGCCAATGATCAGATGGACCGAGTCGGGGAGAGGATGGGAGAAGCGTCCCAGCGGCTCGAAGGTCAGGATCCGGCCCGCGGTTACGGGGAGCAGAAAGCGGCGCTCGAGCAGTTGCAGCGCTTTCAGCAGCTGATGCGGGAATCTCAGGGCAAGGGAAAGGGCCGTGGCTTGCCGATGCCGATGTTCGCTGGCTCGCGGCGGATGGGATGGGGCAACAATCGCCCCCAGGAACCGGTGCAGATTCCGGATCCGGACCAAAGCCCGAACGAATTTCGTAAGGATCTGTTGGACGCGATGAAACAACCAGCCCCGGACAAATACAAAGATCAGGTGAAGCGCTATTACGAGGAGCTGGTGAAGTGAACGTTCGGCTCTGGCCGCTGCTGCTTGCGCTTGGGTTTTCGTTTCGCGGCTTTTCAGAGGATCTCAAACCGGAGATCAAGGCCGAGCTGCAACTGATCGAACAGGCAATCAACGATTGGGACATCAGCGGCGCGAAAAAGGGGCTGAGCGCGCTAGAATTGGTTGCCCCACCCGACGTCGAACCGATCCAATATTACAAGGGCCGCATCGCCTTCGAGGAGGGCAGATACGACGAGGCCGTCTCCGCCCTGAGCGCTGCTGGCATTCCCGACAAGCCCGGCTCCTACCTGCGATTGGCCAAGGACACTCGAAAAGTGATGGAGCATCATCGCCGGGTCGAAAGCGAGCATTTCATTTTCTTCTACCCGGAGGGAAAAGACGAAATCCTCGCCCCGTATGCGATCGAGACGTTGGAGGCGATTCGGGAAGCGCTCGGGACCGATCTTGGCTATCGACCGACCGGAAAAACCCGGGTCGAGGTTGTCAACGACGCCAGGGAGCTGGCCAAAGTATCCACCCTCACCTATCAGCAGATTGCCACCACCGGCACGATCGCGATTTGCAAGTTCAGCAAGCTGATCATTACCAGCCCGAAGGCAGTGGTCCGCGGTTACGACTGGCAGGACACGTTGGCGCACGAGTTCACCCATCTGGTGGTTACTCAGAAGAGTCGGAATACGGTTCCGATCTGGCTGCACGAAGGGATTGCCAAGTATCTCGAATCGCGCTGGCGCGGGGGGCCCGGGGCCTCGATCTCTCCATCGACCTTGGCGCTGCTCGGCGAGCGCGTCAAAAAAGGAAAGCTCATCTCGTTCGAGAAGATGCATCCTTCGATTGCCCTATTGCCGTCGGCGGAGGATGCGGCGACTGCCTTTGCCGAAGTTTTTTTCGCGATCGATCTGGTCTACCGCGAAAAGGGCACCGCCGGCCTGCGGGCAATCATCGAGAACCTTGCGGCAGGCGCGGAGGAAAAGAAGGCGGTAGAGGCCGCGACCGAGCGCTCGTTTGCGGCATTCGAGAAGGCCTGGATGGCCCACATGAAGAAGCAGCCCTTTCCGAAGGAATTCATTCCACTCTCTGACCAGAAGGTGGTCCTCAAGGAACAGTCTCCGGTGAGCAAAAAAGAGTCCCCTCGGAAGGGAAAGGAGATCAATTTTTCGGATTTCGCCGAGGTGGACGAGTCGGGAGCGCGCAAGATGGCTCACTTGGGGGAATTGATGCGCGAACGGGGCCGCGCTTTGGCCGCATCGGAAGAATACGGAAAGGCTCACTTATTGGTCGGCGATAAGTACGAGTCGATCTCCAACAAGTATGCCTTGGCGCTGCTCGAGTTGCGCAGGGTCGATGAGGCGGAACAGGTGCTGCAGGGCGCGCTTCGACTGCACCCCGGCTCGCCGACCACCAACGTCCACCTCGGCCGGATTTACCTTTTCAAAAAGCAATTCGAGCGGGCGCGCGCGTCTTACCGCAGCGCCTTGGCCTCGGATCCGTTCGATGAGGAGATTCATTTGTCCTTGGTGCGAATCGAAACGGCGCTTGGTGCCAAGGACTTGGCCCAGCGTGCCCGCACCGCGGCCATCGTACTGACTGGCCTGCCGGCCGAAATGGTGGACCGGGTGGTGAGCTCGCTAGGAAAAAACGACCGAGAATTGTCCGATGCCAACCTTCCAGGACGTTCCGAGGACCGCGAAGCGACTGAGCGAGATGAGGGCCCGGATGGTGGAAACCTGTAGAGCTTTGAGTCGCGTGCGAGCAAGCGGGCCGCAATCCGGGGAATCTGTGACTGAGTCTCTTCGTTTTGCTTCCATCGCGGTGTTCCGTTGGCAGGTCTGGAAGGGTGAGCAAACGCGCAAGGGCTCGAAATGGACTATGTTTTGAGGGTGGACAGCGGAGCAATGGTAGCCAGGTCGGGGGAACCCGACATGTCGGAAGACGATTTGAGGGTAGTGGAAGAGCTCGCTTCCGCTCGCCGCCAAATCCTCGATCAGATCGAGAAGCGGGTTGTCGGGCAGCGGGAGGTGATCGACCATCTGCTGATCTCGTTGTTCTCACGCGGCCATTGCCTGTTCGTGGGGGTTCCAGGATTGGCGAAGACGTTGCTGATCTCGACGCTGGCCGAGGTTTTGAACCTCACTTTCAATCGAGTTCAATTCACGCCGGATCTGATGCCTTCCGACATCACCGGAACGGATATTCTGGAGGAAGACCGAACCACCGGCCGCCGTAAGCTGCGTTTCATGCGTGGGCCGATCTTCGCCAACATCATTCTAGCGGACGAGGTCAATCGCACTCCCCCCAAGACCCAGGCCGCGTTGCTGCAGGCGATGCAGGAGTACCGGGTCACCGCGGGAGGGGAGACGTATCCACTCGACCTGCCGTTTCTGGTCTTCGCCACCCAAAATCCGATCGAGCAGGAGGGCACTTATCCGTTGCCGGAGGCGCAGCTGGATCGTTTCATGTTTCTCGTCGATGTCGGTTACCCCACCGAAGAAGAGGAGGTAGAGATCGTCCGCAGCACCACCGGCGCGCGCCAAGTGTCGCCCGAGAAGATTCTCTCCCCCGAGAAGGTTCTGGCACTGCAGGACTTGGTTCGCCGCGTGCCGGTACCAGACCACGTGGTTCGCTACGCGGTAAGCCTGGTTCGCCACACCCGGCCCAAGGAACCCGATGTACCCGAATTCATCCAAAAGAGCGTCGCCTGGGGAGCGGGACCGCGGGCCAGTCAATACCTGGTGATCGCTGCGAAAGCGCGGGCGGTGCTGAACGGCCGCTATGTCGCCTCGGTCGAGGACGTACGCGCGCTCGCGCGTCCCGTTCTTTGCCACCGGGTGCTTCCCAGTTTCCATGCCGAATCCGAGGGGATCACCGCGCCGAAGTTGATTGATCAGTTGCTGGCGATCGTGAAGTCGTGATTGTTTTGCGAGCGGTCCTCGAATCGTGGATTTGCTGAACGCCGAAACGCTGGTGCGACTGTCCAGCGTCAAGTTGCGTGCGCGCGCGGTGGTGGACGGCGTGCTCACCGGGTTGCACAAGAGCCCTCATCAGGGCCAAAGCGTCGAGTTTGCCGAGCATAAGGAATATGCGCCGGGAGACGAAATCCGGCACCTTGACTGGAAGGCCTACGGCAAGTTCGACAAGTATTACGTCAAACGCTTTGAACACGAGACCAATCTTCGTGGCTTGATCGTGATCGACAGCTCGGGGTCGATGGGCTACCGGAGCATCGCGATGTCAAAGCTGGAGGTGGCCTGCACCTTGGCGGGGGCCTTGGCCTACCTACTGGTTCGACAGCAGGACGCCGCCGGCCTGGTGGTTTCGCATGGCGAGGTGGTTACCGATCTTCCATCTCGGGCCACCGCCGGACATTTGCCGGTGGTGCTGGACGCGCTCGATCGCCTCACGCCCGGGGGATACACGGATTTGGTGCGGACCGCCGATCAGCTCGCCGAAATCGCATCCCGACGCTCGCTGATCATGATCTTCTCCGATCTTTTCGATGATCGGGCCGAGGCGCTCAAACGACTGCTGCAGCTGCGCGCTAGAAAGAATGACGTCGCGGTCTTCCACTTGCTCGATCCGGCGGAGCTCACTTTTCCGTTCGATGACTTGACTTTGTTTCTCTCGATGGAAGACGAGCGTAAGCTCGAGGTGAACCCACGCGAGATCAAGCGCAGCTACCTGACCGAGTTGCAGGCGTTTTTGTCCCAGGTGCGCGGCAGTTGCGCTGAGGCCGACGTCGATTACGAGTTGGTGCGGACCGACGAGCGGCTGGATTCGGTGCTGTTGCGCTTCTTGGCACGGCGGCAGGGCAGACAGCGATGACTTTCGCCAACCCCTGGATGCTTCTCGGCGCGTTCGCCGCTCTAATTCCCGTGTTGGTGCATCTTTTTGATCGCCGACGGCCACGTCCCCACCCGTTCGGTGCGATTAGCTTCGTGCTGAGAAGCCAGAGGCGAACCGCCTCTCGCCTCAAGCTCAAGCGGCTGCTGCTCTACACCCTCCGGACGCTGATTCTCCTCGGTCTTCCGATCGCGCTGGCCAGGCCGCAGCTGGTTCGTGACGCCCAGGCGGCGACCGCTTCGCGGGGAGCTGCGGCGACCGCGATCGTCCTGGACGCATCGATGTCGATGCAATTTGCAGATCGGGAGAAGCTGTTCGAGCGAGGTCGAGAGCAGGCGCGCCAGGCATTGGCGGATCTGTTGCCAGATGAGCCCGCGACCTTGCTCCTTTGCAACGCAGAGGCCCAACCGCCACCGGTTCCGGATTTCAACCGGGGTCGCTTGCGTGCTGCGATTGACGGCGCCAAGCCCAGCTTCGGAATCTCGGAGATGAGCCGGTGCATGAACTTCGCCGCCCGAGCGCTCGAAGACAGTCCGCTACCTGGCAAGCGCCTGGTTGTTATTTCCGATCTGGCGGCGCACGCCTTTCGGTTGGATTTGCCCCCGCCCACGATCCAGGGTCCCAAGGGGGAGCGGATTCGCCCCGAGGTGATCGTCCGGGATGCGGCGAATGGTGCAGCTTCGCTGCCCAACCGCGCAGTGGTCGACTTGAAAATTGATCCCTCGCCCGGCGGCGGCCCAAGGGCCTTTCAGTTCACGTTTACCGTCCGGAATTTCTCCGAACAGCCGGTCAAGGACCTGGAAGCCGCGTTGAAGATCTCCGATCAAGTCGTCGCGAAAGGATTCCTGGACATCCCCGCGCACGGAGCGGCGAAGAAAACCTTGATCCACACCTTCAGCTCGGGCGGTGCGTATCCGGGAGAAGTTTCAATTTCTCCCGATTATCTCCCGGCCGACGATCGCCGCGCGTTCGTGGTCCACCTCCCCAGGCAGCTGCAGGCCCTGGTCGTGAACGGCGAGCCCAGCCCAATTCGCTACCGCGACGAGGCGTTTTTCGTCGACGCTGCGCTGACCGCGGCAGGGTCTCCGGTGCAGGAGCTGATCCGGGATCCGGAATCTGCTTTTCGTGAACCATTCGACCGCTACGATCTGCTTTTTTTTCTGAATGTGAGTGCGCCCCCGCCGGATGTCGCGCGGCGAGTGATTGAATTCGTTCAACGAGGAGGAGGGTTGCTGATCTCGATGGGGGACCGCGTCGAACCAGAGGCGTACAATAAGCTTCTCGGGGCGATACTTCCCAGAGGACTGCGAATGGTAAAGACCGCGGTCCCTACCGAGGCGTCCGAACCAGAGGCAAGCGCAGCCAAAATCAAAGAAGTCGCCTTCGACCACGTTCTTTTTCTGCCGTTCAGCGGGAAGGCGAGAGAAGGTCTGACCAGCGCACGATTTTTCAAGTACATGCTGCTCGAGCCGGCGCAAACATCGGTCGGCTCAGCTGCCAGCTCCGAGGTATTGGCTACCTTCGATGATGGCGCTCCCGCGCTCGCCTTTGCCCGGCGCGGGCAAGGAAGGGTGTTGCTATACACCTCCACCGTGGACCGAGATTGGACCGACCTCCCACTTCGAACCAGCTTTTTGCCACTCATCCAGCGATTTGGTTCTTTTCTCTCTGGCTCGCTCGAAGAGCGCGATGAGGCCAAGGCTCGCGTCGGCGCGATGGTGCCTTTGACCGCTTCTGCGCCTCAGGCCATCTCCTTAGTCCGAAGCCCATCCGGAGCGCCGGTGCCCCTTCAAAAGCGGGACGATGGCACCGCCGTGGTGGGTCCGATTGCGGAACCGGGATTGCATCAGGTGTTCAATACTTCCGGCGAACCGATTCCCGAGCTTTCATTCGCAGCTGGGCTGGAGGCCTCGGAAAGCGATTTGACTCGGCTGAAACCAGAGGAGCTCTCTGCCTACTTCGGGGAAGAAACGATGCGGGCAAGCGTGGCCGATGCGCAGCCGCAGCACGTTCCATTTTGGACCTGGCTGATCGTTGGCGCGGCAATTGCCTTTTTTCTGGAAGGAGTGCTGCTGAGAAAATGAGCACCTCCCGCGAGCTTGCGCGAGATTGCGCCCGGATGTTCATGGTTGGATTTCCGGGGCGCGAGCCCGGTGCAGATTTCGCGGCCTTGGTCGGCGCAGGTGTTTTTGGAGCAGTGCTGTTTCAAAACAACCTGGGCGAGCCCCCTCGAATCGCCGAGCTTTGTCACTCGCTCAAAAGCAGTGCGGGCCGGCCCTTGGCGTTGGCGATTGACCAGGAAGGGGGGCGGGTCGCCAGATTGCGGGGTCCGCCGTTCACGACCCTGCCCCCGATGCGGCAAATCGGGATCCGAGAGGACGAAAATCTCGCCCATCGGGTGGGCAGGCTGCTCGCCTTTGAGCTTGGTGCGATCGGAATTGACTGGGACTTTGCGCCGGTGCTGGACGTGGATACCAATCCAGCGAACCCGGTGATTGGAGATCGCTCCCTTCACCGGGATCCGCAAGTGGTGGCGCGGCTTGGCCTAGCGCTGGCGCGAGGATTGGAGGAGGGGGGTGTGGCCTCCTGCGGCAAACATTTTCCGGGGCACGGGGACACGCTTCAAGACTCGCATCTGGCTTTGCCGCGCTTGACCCATAATCTGGACCGTCTGCGACGTGTCGAGCTGGTGCCTTTTCAGGCATATGCGCGGGGCCACTTGGCGGCGGTAATGACCGCTCACGTCGTATTCGAGGCGATCGATCCCGCGGTTCCTGCGACCATGAGTCGCGAGGTGTTGGAGGGTATTTTGCGAATCGAGCTAGGGTTTGCAGGCGTGTTGGTAAGCGATGATTTGGAGATGAAGGCGATCGCTGATCACTACGGGATTTCCGAGGCGGTCAGCCGCGGCGCGGTCGCCGGGGTCGACCTGTTTCTCGTTTGCCATCAGGCCAAACTTCAGTTCGAAGCGATTGAGTCGCTCATCCGAGCCGTCGAATCCGGAGCTGTGCCGCGCGCACGAATTGACGAGGCGAACCGCCGCCTCGACGCGTTGCAGAAGCAGTTTGTGCGGCCAGCGGAGAACCGGTTCGCGCAGCTTGGGGGGCGCGAGCAACTTGCTCTCGCTCAAGGACTGAGCGTTAGTTGACTCGATCCAAGAAGGTCAGGGCGATCAAAGAGTAGAGGAACGAGTAGACCCGCATCTCCGGCTGCCTCGAGAGCGCCACCAGATCTGCGACGTTGCGCGTGCCATCGACCTTGGACAGAAGTTGGGCTTCCCAGTCTTCCAGCTCGATCTCATCGAGCTGGTATGCCGGCTGGCCTGACGGAACGAGTCGGGCCTGGGCCCGCAACAGCGCGCGAAGCCGCTCTGCTTTGTACAGCTTGTCGATCCCGCGTCTGATCAGGATGGCCGGATGGATATCCAACTTGATCGGTTCTGTGGAAGCACGGCCCGAACGGTTGAGCACGTATCTGCCATCTTCCCAGCCGAACAGGGTATAGATGATCGCTTTGACTTGTTGGCCCACGTAGTACATCCGCTCAGTCGGTTGTAGCAGTCCCTTTTCGATCAGGATCTCTCCCGTTCTCTTCTTTTGGGCCGCTGCCAGGGAGATGGCCTGATGAAGTTGCTCGGCCTTGATTTTGCCGACCCGAACGAGAAATTGGCCAAAGCGATCCGACACCAGGTTGGAAATTGCGTACACCGGCTGACCCTTCTCGAAGTAGATCAGTTTTTTTACTTTCCCGCGCTGCACGCCGAGCGCGCCAGTGTCCTTGGCGATGTAGAACGCGGTGATCAGCGCCGGCAGATTGTCTTTCAGCTCTCCGCTTCGGTGCTTGAGGCTAAAGCTGCGCAGTGGGAGGGCTAGGCCCGAAGGTGTATCGCTCGGCGATCGGATCGGACCCACCCCTGCCTCGCTGATCGGACGTGCGGTGAGATCGCGTCCGGCGATTTCGGTAGTCCGATGGTCTTGACCGGTAACCTTGATTCGGCCCGTGAGTTCGAGCGGGTCCGAGGCGGCCCCATCCTGGTAGTCGACGTCCAATTCTACGTCGAACGGATCTTCGTCCACCGCCGTCTGCGGAGCTTTCTCTGGTGGGATGACCCTGGCCACCGTCTCCAGTAGCTTTTGCGAGTCAAACGGCTTCTCGAAATAACCGAGCACGGCGTACTTTTGGCGAGCCTCGAGCGCATGTCGACCCGCCTTGAACACGCCGGTAATGAAGATCAGTGGAAGATTCGGCTGTCGACGTCGAAGCTGATCCGCAAGTCCGTGGCCAGTCATGTCGGGCAGGAGGATGTCCAGAACCGCCAACCCAGGCGGCTGAGCCCGAGCGAGTTCTTCCGCTTGCTTTCCCCTCTGCGCGGAGACGACCGGATAACCCGCGTTTTCGAACAACTGAACCAGCAGCCTGAGCAATTCCTGGTTGTCGTCGACCAACAGGATCGGGGGCGGCATCGCGGCGGCCAAATAGTAGAACGAACGGCAGCGAATGTCGTCCGAGTCAAAATTAGCTCAGTCGTCGAAACGAATGCGTCTTGACAACCACAAAAACCCGGACGCCGGGTGTGACGCCCAGCTGTTGAGCAGCGACTCGAGTGAGCTTGCTCAACCACTCAAAGCCATCGACGTCGATTCGCAAGACCACATCGGGCCCGATTTCGTGAATCGCTACCACCTCACCGGGCAATGCGTTGCGCGCGGAGAGATCCTCCGGCGCGCGAAGCGACACCAGGACGTCCTCGGGACGTACGGTGAACACAGCCCGCTCCCCAGCCGACTGCGAAGCGGGAACCCACACCTTCATCCCGCTGCCCACCCTGAGAGCGGAACCCTCCAACCTGCCGTCGAGCAGATTCTCCAACGAGCCGCCTGAATCCAATCGTGAGCGAATTGCCGGACCTAGCACTTGGGCCGCGCCTCCGTGCTGGATCACGCGTCCGTGTTCCATCAGGACCACCTCGTCAGCCAGCGCTTTGGCCTCCTCGAGATGATGGGTGACGTAGACCATTGGAATATTCCAGGCCTCTCGTACTCGCAGCAGGTAAGGCAAGACGCGCTCTTTGAGCTCGTGGTCCATCGCGGCGAGTGGCTCATCGAGCAGGAGCAAGCGCGGCGAACGTGATCTCCTCGAGACGTTGCTTGGCTCCATCGCCGGAGGCGGCGCCGAAGCGCAGATTCTGTTCCACGTCGAGGTGGGGAAACAGCAGCCCTTCCTGCGGAACGTAGCCAATCCGCCGGCGCTCCGGAGCCAGGAATCGCCCCGTCTCGGTGTCCTGAAGAACGTCTCCATCGAGGCAAATCCGCCCCTTTGCGGTTCGCCGGAGTCCGGCAATCAGTTCCAGCAGCGAGGTTTTGCCGGCGCCCGAATGGCCCAACAGGGCAATCGTGCTTCCCTCCATCTGCAACTCGAGCTGCAGCACAAACGACTGCAGCGGGAGCTCGGCGTGGACGGAGATCATGTCAATAACCGCTTGGCGCGCTGGCGCGAGACCCCCTCGGTAATCCAGATCGCTACGAAGGCAAGCGCAGTCGATATTGCGACCAAGCCCAGTGCCCTCGAAAAGGCCAGCAGTGTGCCCGCGAGGACACCTCGCCAGGCCAACGGGAGCGCAACCCCCCAAAAGACCTGCAGCCGGGTTTTTCCTAGCGTCCGGGCAACGTCCAGCAGGCGCGGGTTCACCTCTTCGAACGCGGTTCGCGCCGAGCGCACTAAAAATGGAAAAGACATCGTCGCGGCAGCGATCACCACCGCCTTCCAGGTGAAAACCAGCTGGATGCCTAGGCGATTCAGAACGCTGCCGAGGAGGCCCTGGGGGGAAAGAAGCGCCAAGAGCAGCACGCCAACGGCGGTGGGGGGAAGCACGAGTGGTAGCGAGATCGCGGTCTCCAGCAGGTCCCGCAAATGGCTGGCGCGTGAGCGAGCAAGCCCCCACGCCAACGCGACGCCCGGGACAAGGATCAGGGCGGTGGCGGTGAGCGCAGCGGCCACGGTCAGTCCCAGAATGGAGAGATCCTCCATGCCCAAGACTGCTATCTCAATCCATACCACCTGGATAGGGTTTTGCCGGGCGAGCCGGGATTGCTTTCCAGCTTCCGCCGTCGTACGTCACCTCTCCTTTTCCAATCAGAGGAAACGACGGATGGCAGAGAAGCTCGCGCGGCGCGATCAGGGATTTTCGGAATGGTACGTCGACGTGATTCTCAAAGCGAAGCTCGCGGACTATTCCGACGTCAAGGGCTGCATGGTGATCCGGCCCAACGGCTATGCGATTTGGGAGAACATGCAGCGGATTCTGGACAAGATGTTCAAGGACACTGGACACCAGAATGCCTATTTCCCTTTGCTGATCCCCGAGAGCTTTCTACGCAAGGAAGCGGAGCATGTGGAAGGCTTCGCTCCCCAATTGGCAGTGGTGACCCACGCGGGTGGAAAGAAGCTCGAGGAGCCGTACGTGATTCGGCCGACCTCGGAGACAATCATCAACTCGATGTTCGCCCGTTGGATTCAGAGCTACCGGGACTTGCCCCTGCTGATCAATCAATGGTGCAACGTGATGCGCTGGGAAATGCGCACCCGATTGTTCTTACGAACGAGCGAATTCCTTTGGCAGGAGGGCCACACCTGCCACGAAACCGAGGAGGAGGCGGAGCGCGAGACGCTTCGGATGCTCGAAGTCTATCGAACCTTCGCCGAAGACTACATGGCGATGCCGGTCCTGGCTGGGCGCAAATCCGAATCGGAGAAATTCGCCGGAGCGGTTCGCACCTACAGCATTGAAGCAATGATGCAGGACAAGAAGGCGCTTCAGGCAGGCACTTCGCATAACCTCGGGCAGAATTTCGCCAAGGCCTTCAACACCACTTTCCAGGGCCGGGATGGAAGGCAAAACTTCGTCTGGCAGACCTCTTGGGGGGCTTCCACTCGGTTGGTGGGGGGCTTGGTGCTCACGCACTCCGACGACAGCGGCTTGGTGGTCCCTCCTCGTTTGGCGGCCCGACACGTGGTGATTATCGTGATTGGCAAGACACTCGAGGAGCGTTCGCAAGTGTTGTCGCGGGCTGAGGCATTGGCCGCGGATCTCAACCGTAGCGGTCTTCAAGTCCGGGTGGACAACGACGAGACCAAGGGGCCAGGCTTCAAATATTACGAATACGAGTTGATCGGGGTGTGCATTCGGATCGAGCTTGGCCCTAAGGACCTCGCTGGTTCGCAATGCGTGATGGTGCGGCGGGACAATCGGCAAAAACAGATCGTCCCGCTCTCCGAAGCGGTGTCGAACGTCCACAAGCTGTTGGAATTGATGCAGGCCGATCTTTTCCAGAAGGCGAAGAAGTTTCGCGACGACCACACGTTCGAAGTGAATTCCTACGCGGAGCTGAAGCTGAAAGCGGATGATGGTTTTCTTCTTGCCCACTGGTGCGAGAGCCCGGCCTGCGAAGCGAGAATCAAGGAGGAGCTCTCGCTCACCGTGCGCTGCCGCCCGTTCAGCCTTCCACAGGAGAAGGGGCGTTGCGTCGTCTGCGAAAACGA